>Ga0307410_10000530_pt1 | contig 15583 bp, 13 predicted proteins | sample 322Ometagenome_3_FD_203707 | JGI IMG/M metagenome (GOLD analysis project Ga0307410, IMG submission 203707) | Maize rhizosphere microbial communities from greenhouse at UC Davis, California, United States - 322HYB-O-3 | ecosystem: Host-associated > Plants > Roots > Rhizosphere > Soil | place... | reverse complement strand
AAAGGCACGGAGGTCAATAGATTACATTCCTCGATGCATTTTGCGTCTCCATGCCTCAAAACGGAAGGGAGCCGCTTTTTTGGAAAGCGGCTCCCGGTAGGTTTGTCTTGGTAGGTTAATAAGACAGGGTTGTTATGAATTCGTTCTGTTACGGTCGAACGACACCGAAGGAGGGTAGTAGAACGCCCTCGATACTTTGAAATTCTTCGTGTCAACCTTCTTCCGGGCTCCGCACTCGACACAGGCCATATAGGTATTCTTGTCGCTCGTGAACGGCCGCGTCAGGCGTTTGTGCCAACAGCCGAAAAGCGATGCGAACATTCCGATCTTTTTCCCGAAGGGATCGGATTTGCGGCTGACCGCGTTTTCCGCCAGAAGATTCTGTTCTAATATCAATTGCATACCTTTTTACCTCTTGTGCCCGGGCGAAACGTGAAGTATCACATTAACCAGAACGAAATAAGGGGAAAGATTTGCGTAATTTGTGATGAAGGAAAACGAAAAATGTTTGCCTTCAAAAAATTAATAAAATCGTCCCGTTTCTTTCTAATACGCGTATTCGGTAGAATCTTCCATAATATTCCGGAGAAAAAAGTTTTTCGATGAAAAGATCTTTTCTTACAGCGTTTTTCTGTCTCGCCTTTGTGCTGCCTACTTTCGGCTGGGACGATGTCGGGCACAAGATCACGGGGTACATCGCGTGGCAGCGGCTGTCGCCGCAGGCCCGCGACAACGTTATCAGGATCTTGCGCGAGGCACCCGAAGATTCACAGCTCGCCACCTTCTATATGGCTTACGGCCCCCAATCGGAAGCGATGAAGCGGCTCGAGTTCTTCATGTTCGTGCCGACCTGGGCCGACGTCGTTCGCGACCGCGAATTCAACACGCGGTACCGCAAGTATCACAAGAGCAACTGGCACTACGACGACACCTTCTGGCGGCAGGTGGACGGCCGCGTTCAGGAACTGACGGGTTTCGAGGAAGGCGGCCAGGCCGTGCCGCGGATGAAAGAATTCGACGCAGTTATCCGCAATGCTTCAGCTTCGGAAGAGGATAAGGCGATCGCAATCGCGTGGATCCTGCACCTCGGCGGCGATATCCATCAGCCGCTTCACACCTCGGCACGTGTGACGGAAACGGAGCCGAAGGGTGACCAGGGCGGGAACCTGTTTCACCTCACTCCGCAGGGCACGCGGCGGCCGGATCAGGTAAATTTGCACTGGTTCTGGGATTCGATCGTCGGTCGAAATATCCCGTTCCGGGACGGAATGTGCGAACGCCATTACATAGAGGCGGCCGCGAAAAGCATGATGAAGAAGCACCCGTTCGCGGTGCTGCAAGGGAAGGTCAACCCCGGCAAATATGAAGACTGGCGGCGGGAGAGTTTTGCGTACAATAATTCGGTCGTTTTTTCGCCCGACTTGAAACGCGGCCAGATGCCAACGGTGCAATATAAAAAGAGAGCATTCAAACTCGCGGAACAGCAGCTCGCCCTCGCCGGCTACCGGTTGGGTGAAACGCTGAACGCCGTGTTCGATGCCTCCGACGCCGCCAACACAACGATAGGTTATCGATGAATTCGTCCGAGATACTCGACCATTACCGCAGCACACAGGATGAACTGATCGAATCGATCCGCGAGATCGTCGAGATCGAATCACCGTCGTGCGATCCAGAGCGCAGCAAAGCGGTAATGCTTTGGGTGGAAAACGAGGCGCGCAAGATCGGCCTCGACCTCTCAGTGGAGAAAATCCCGGCCGACGGCTATGGCGAGCACCTGATAATTCGGGCATTCCCCGGCGAAGCAGAACCGCTTCTGATCCTCGGCCACACCGACACTGTTCACCCGGTCGGGACAAAGCTGACAAATCGAACACGCATCGAGGATGGCAGGTTTTACGGTAGCGGCATTTTCGATATGAAAGCGAATGTCGTGCTGGTGCTGGCCGCACTGCGGTTCATTCGGGAGAACGGGTTCCAACCGCCTCGTCCGCTGAACATATTTCTATCCTGCGACGAGGAAGTCGGCAGTTATTCGGGCCGTCCGCTGCTTGAAGCCGAGGCCCGGCGCGCCGATCACTGTCTGATCTTCGAACCGTCCGCCGCGGGCCGTGCGAAAACCGGCCGCAAAGGAACCGGAATGTACACGGTAAAGGCGCACGGCATCCCGGCCCACGCCGGTCTGGAGCCTGAAAAGGGCGCCAGCAGCATACTGGAACTGTCTAGGCAGATCGACAAGCTTCACCGCCTGAACGACCCGGCCTCCGGTACCACCGTGAATGTTTGCACCATCCACGGCGGCACCACTACCAATGTTATTCCTGAGAAAGCACAATGCAGTGTGGACGTCCGTTTTTCTACTATGACCGAGGCCGAGCGGATCGACCGCGAACTGAAGGGGTTAAGCCCATTCGACGGCCGGGTTTCGCTTGAAATTTCCGGCGGAATCAACCGGCCGCCGCTTGAGCGGACCGGGAAGGTGACAGATCTTTTTGAAAAAGCGCGGACGCTGGCCGGGAGTTTCGGGTACCAGCTTGGCGAGACACAGGTGGGCGGCGCCTCGGACGGAAATTTTGTGGCGGCCCTCGGCGTACCCGTCCTCGACGGACTCGGTATAGCAGGCGACGGAGCTCACACGCTGAATGAACATATACTTGTCGATGACATCGCCCCGCGTGCGACGCTGATCACATTGCTGCTCAACTCCGATAAATGATGTTCGAATACCGAAATCAACTTCTCCGTTTTATGGCTGCTGCTTTGGGCGTTTTCGCGATCTCGTGCGGTGGCGCTGTTGGGGAGCAGGCAAATGCGACTAGGCCGCCGGCCGCGCGGCCCAATTCAAACTCGCCTGCGACAAACGCTGCGCCGCCGGCCGGCAATGCTTCAGCTAACCAAGGCACTAACGCCTTCGTGCCGATCCGCGGCTTTTCGGTCGAGGCCATCTGCACGATGCCGCAGGACGTGGTCAAAGACTCGCCATTTGCGGGGCTTGGCGGCGGAAGTTGGGACAAATGGGACGATGCGGGCGGCGGTTTCAGCTACAGCTGCACCGGCGGACGGGATTCGATAAAGCTCGAAGACGTGACCGCGAAGATCAGCGGCCGTTATTCAGCATTGGGCGACCAGAACGGGGTGCAGGTTGTTTCCGCCACCTACATTGCACTGCAATACGGCGGCAAGACCCCGGTCGAGGGGCCGCTTCGTCAGAAATTCGTGGAATTCTGCGACGGTTTGTCGCGAACGTTTTACGGCCAGCCTCTGCCGGAAAAATTTCGCACCCGTTTAACGGACGAGTCCGCGTATTCCGAAGGTGCCTCACCCGATGAATACATCGAAAAGACCGGGAATGGGCTGATAAGCCTAAGTGCCCGGAAGGAAAAATCGGACCTGATCAGGCTGGAAGTGAATTTCTTCCCGGATGAGACGGCTTATAAGAAATTCAGAGAATCGTAAGACACGAAATTCTCGTCTCAATTGTATTGTCAGATTCGGAGGCGCATCCTGTCCGGTGATGGGCGCGGTCTTCAAAACCGTCAGCGGGTGCGTGAGAACGTACCCGGGTGGGTTCGACTCCCACACGCCTCCGCCACACCTACCCTATGAAAGAATGGATCGCGTTGAACATGACCCCCGGGGTGGGTCCGCGGGCGGCCACTAAGCTGCTCGAACGGTTCGGCTCGGCCGGAGCGGTATTTCATGCACGCCGGACGGAACTCGAATCGCTGCGCATGCGGCCCGAGACGATCGAGAGCATTATCAAGCGCGAGTTTGAGGAAAAAGCGGAGCAGGAACTGGAGCGGGTCAAAGGTCTGGGCGGCGACATTCTCATCTTGGACGACGGCAGCTATCCGTCCTTTTTGCGCGAGATCGCCGATCCGCCAATTACATTATACGTAAGGGGCGACTGGCAGAGTTGTTTTGAGCAGGCGGGTGTGGCGGTGATCGGGTCGCGGATGTGTTCGACATACGGCGAGAACGCGGCCGAGATGCTTTCGCGTGATCTGGCGTCGCGCGGCATTTGCATAATATCCGGCCTCGCTCGCGGAATCGATACGGCCGCGCACAAAGGCGCGATGCGGGGCGGCGGCAAAACGATAGCGGTTATGGGAACCGGCATCGATGCGGTCTATCCTAAAGAGAACACGCGGCTCGTTCGCGAAATACTTGATTCGGGCGGCGCGATTGTGTCGCAATTCCCGCTCGGCACCCCGCCGCTGAAGGACAACTTTCCATACCGAAACAGAATCATAAGCGGGCTCAGTTTAGGAGTGTTGATAGTGGAAGCGACCGAAAGGAGCGGCTCATTGATAACCGCGCGTCTGGCGACGGAACAGAACCGTGAGGTGATGGCGGTACCGGGGAATATCACGTCGCGCAACTCGTTCGGGACCAATTACCTTATCAAAGCGGGTGCGAAGCTGGTGCAGCAATGGCAGGATGTCGTTGCCGAATTGCCCTCGGACGTTGCGGCGAGGATCCTGCCGCCGAAGATCGAGGAAACTAACGGCACACCACAGCAGGCACCGGCGGATGCGGTACCAGCGGATCTGAACGAAAACGAACGAAAGGTCTGGGGGCAGCTAACGGCTGATGGGCCGGTGCACATTGACGTGCTGCTGGTGTCCAGCGGCCTTTCATTCGGGGACCTGAACGCCGCATTGGTCGGATTGGATATCCGTGACTTGATCCGCGTGCTGCCGGGCAAACATTACGCCCGCCGCACGTGAAATAGGCGCCATTTGGCGAAAGGCGGCAAATAGCGTATGTTCTATTTCCGCGTTGACAGATTTGTAGCGTAGGTGTTAGAAGTCAGAGAGGTCAGACGCAGAATGTGTCTGACATATTTTTTTCTGGTTATGCCGCAGGACCGAGGAGCGGAACCATGGAAAAACCGGTTCAGATAACCCGGCTGCCGAAGAGCAGTTTTTACGAAAGGATCTTTGAGATAGACGAGCGCCAGCACCGCATCGAACCGCAAATTCCACTGTCGCGCCTGTCGAAACTGGTTTCCGATCGGTTGGTAACGGGGACGTCAGTACCGATCCCGGACTGCATAACATGTGGTGCCTGCTGCGTGTTCGGGCTCGTGATCCCGATCAACCGGCGCGAGCCGGAACCGCTTACGCGTTACATGGAAGTGACCCTCGACGACGCTCCCGGGGTCGTCGTAGAGCGGGTGTTCGAGCGTGACGAGGCTGACGGCCGGTGTGTCAATATGGCGGGCGAGGTAGGCGTCGAGATAGGGTGCACGGTGTACCCCGATCGTCCGCAGATATGCCGCGATTTCGACGCGGGCAGCGACCGGTGTTTCGGCTATAGGAGAATGTACGGAATTGAACCGCCACTGGGCGAAGCGGAGTTGGCCGAGGCCCTCGAACGGTTAGACGAGCTGCCGCGGCCGTTAAAGATCCGCGGCATCGAGATAAAACTGGCATCTAAAGGATTGACCTTCGATCGCACCGCGGCGGACCCGGCGAAGATGATGATTGAGGTTTTGGAATTGAATATTGTCGCCCACATGAGCGATGGCGAAGTGAAGGAAATACATACGTTCGACCCGGCAAAAGAAAGCTGGTACGAACACGAACTGGAAGGGATGACGCTGGACGCGGCCCTGGCAACGATCGAAGAACGAAGGGAAGTAAGTCGGTAAGGAAGTAAATGTCGAAGAACCTGGTGATAGTGGAATCGCCCGCGAAGGCGAAAACGATTAACAAATATCTCGGATCGGATTACACCGTTATGGCCTCGATCGGGCATATCAAGGACCTGCCCGGGAAGGACCTCGGTGTGGACGTCGATAATGACTTTGAGCCGACCTACGAGGTCATTCCGGACACGAAAAAACGGAATAATAAGAAGATAGTGTCCGAGCTTAAAAAGGCCGCCAAAGCGAGCGAGTCGATTTTCCTCGCGGCCGACCCCGATCGCGAAGGCGAAGCGATCTGCCAGCATCTGGCGGAAGAGATCGTTCCCAAAAAGCCGGTCAAGCCCGTATTCCGCGTGATGTTCAACGAGATCACGAAGAACGCGATCCAGGACGCCTTTAAGGATCCGAAGCCGGTCAACAGAAACCTCGTCGATGCCCAGCAGACGCGGCGCATCCTGGATCGCCTCGTCGGCTACAAGGTTTCGCCTATTCTTTGGAAAACGATCGGAGGCAAGCTTTCTGCCGGGCGTGTTCAAACCGTCGCGGTCCGAATGGTGGTCGAGCGCGAACGCGAGATTGAAGCGTTCGTGAAGACCGAATACTGGTCGATCATAGCCAACCTGGCTGCCGCGTTGCCGCCGAATTTCGATTCGAAACTGTACAAGGTCGAGGACAAAACGGTCAAATACGGCAAGTTTGACGAGGACCTCAAACCGACCGAAGTACACATTAAAACCGCAAATGACGCGAACGAGATCGTCGGTGAGGCGGAAAAGCAGCAGTTCATCGTCGATTCGGTAACGACCAAGGAACGGAAACGCAATCCGACACCGCCGTTCATCACCTCGAAATTGCAGCAGGAAGCTTCGCGAAAGCTTGGTTTTGCGGTTAAAAAGACGATGATGGTCGCACAGCGACTTTACGAGGGCATTGAGATCGGCTCGGAAGGCGCGGTGGGTTTGATCACCTACATGCGTACCGATTCGACGCGTGTGTCTGATGCCGCGATGAACGATGCTCGCGACTTCATCGGCGGCAGCTACGGGAACTCTTATCTTCCGGAAAAGGCGAACATTTATAAGGGGAAAAAAGGAGCCCAGGACGCTCACGAAGCGATCCGCCCGACCGACGTCAACCGCACGCCTGAGAGCCTTTCGTCGAAGCTCGGCCCGGACGAATTGAAACTTTACCGCCTCATCTGGCAACGTTTCGTCGCTTCACAGATGATGCCGGCCGTGTTCGACCAGACGACAATCGACATCAAAGCGGGCCGGTTCACGTTCCGCACGACCGGTTCGGTCCAGAAGTTCGACGGATTTCTGAAAGTTTATCAGGAAGGCCGCGACGAAAAGCCGGCGGAGGATGAAGACGATGAGAACCGCGCGCTGCCGCTAGTCCAGCAGGGCGAGACGCTCAAACTGAACTCGATCACACCCGAGCAGCACTTCACCGAGCCCCCGCCACGTTATTCGGAGGCGACGCTCGTAAAAGCACTGGAAGAAAAAGGCATCGGCCGCCCGTCGACGTACGCGGCGATCATGACCACCATTCAGGAACGCGAGTACGTCGAGAAGATCGAGGGCCGTTTTCACCCGACGCCGCTCGGGATGACGGTGAACGATCTGCTGATCGAAAGCTTCGACGACATCTTTAACACCGCTTACACGGCCCGGATGGAAGAGGAACTTGACGAGATCGAGGACGGCAAGCTCGACTGGCGTGCCGCCCTGCACGAGTTCTACGGCAAATTTGCAAAGGACCTCGCCGAGGCGACCGAAAACATCAAGAACAAAAAGAAGATGGAGATCCCCACCGATGAGATCTGCGAGAAATGCGGGTCCGGGATGGTGATCAAATTCGGCCGCTTCGGGCAATTCCTCGCGTGCGCGAACTACCCCGAGTGCAAGAACACCCGCGAGGTCGGTAGTAAAAAGGCGAACGGGGATGGCGAGGCCTCGGCCGAGAACGGAACGGAAAGCGAGGAAGTGCCCGCTTGCGAACTCTGCGGCAAGGAAATGTCTCTTAAAAAGGGCCGTTTCGGTTCCTTCTACGGCTGCACGGGCTATCCGGAATGCAAGAACATCCGCAAGATAGCCAAGGGCGACCAGAAGCCGGCCCCGCCGCCCGTCCCGCTCGACGAGATCTGCCCGAAGGACGGAGCGAACCTCGTCCGGCGTCAGGGGCGCTTCGGCGAATTCATTTCGTGCTCGAATTATCCCAAATGCGACTATATTAAGCGTGAAACGCTCGGCATCACGTGCGAAAAATGCGGCGGCGACATCGCGGTGAAGAAATCTCGCCGCGGAAAAGTATTTTACGGCTGCGTGAACTATCCAAAATGCGATGTCGTATACTGGGACAAACCGGTGGAACTGGCATGTCCGGAATGTTCGGCACCGCGCCTCCTGGAAAAGACCACAAAGCGCGACGGTACCGTAAGGTATTGCAAAAACGAGGATTGTGGTTATAAAATTGCAGTTGATAACACGGATGTAACATCGGGCTCTTCAGCTGAGGCAACGGCCCCGGCTCGGTAAAGATACGGGATGAACGAAAATATCGAGTTCCTGCAGGCGTTCCTGAAGAACCCGGGCAAGGTCGGTTCCATTAGACCAAGCTCGCCGGAACTTGCACAGAAGATGATCGAGGGCATCAGGCCTCACAGGGACAACGCCGTCCTGGAGCTGGGCGTTGGCACCGGCGCGATCACCAAATTCCTGCAGGATATCGTCCCCGATGACCGTTCGTATCTTGGTGTCGAGCTCGACCGTGACCTCGTAAAACTTCTCAAGCGAAACTTCCCCGAGATGACCGTCGTCCGCGGCAACGCCGTCGATACCTGGGCCATCCACCAGAGGTCCGCTATCGGGAAAATAGGCTACATCATCTGCTGCCTGCCGTTCGTTTCGCTGCCGAACGAGGTGGGCGAGAAGATCCTTGAAGAGATCGACAGATTCATGCAGCAAGGCGCCTGCACTTTCCGCACGTTCCAGTACGCCCACGGCTACTATTTCCCTTCCGCTATCAAACTTCGCGAGTTCATGCGCGACCGCTACGGCAAAGCCAGAAAGAGTCAGCTGATCGTCAAAAACGTCCCGCCGGCCTATACGCTGACCTGGACGACCTGATACGTCCCAAACACTGAACAAAGTCCATTTCTGTGGTATAAGATTAATTAATCTTACATACAGATCTCATTTCACATTTCAGGAGAACAAATAATGTTACAACGCAAGTTTTTTAGTGCGTTTCTACTCGCCGCACTCCTTCTCCCGGGCGTCGCGCTCGGCCAGACGAACGGCGCGGGTGCCTCGGCAGCGGCGACGTCCGCGGTCAAGGTCTACACGGCCCCTAAAGAGGTCATCGACAAGATCAGGGACGAGGGGATGAACCGCTCGCAGGTGATGCAGCACCTCAGCTACCTCACCGACGTGATCGGCGGACGCTTGACCAATTCGCCAAACATGAAGCGGGCGAACGAATGGACACGCGACACAATGGCGAAGTGGGGAATGCAGAACGCCAAGCTGGAAGCCTGGGGCCCGTTCGGGCGCGGCTGGTCGCTGAAAAGCTTTTCGGCTCAGGTAGTCGACCCGCAAACATTCCCACTGATCGCGTACCCGAAGGCCTGGTCGCCCTCAACGAAAGGGCTGGTGACGGCCGAAGTTGTTCATCTCGACATCAATTCGGACGAAGATTTCGCGAAATTCAAGGGCCAGCTTCGCGGCAAGATCGTTCTTATTTCAAAGCCCCGCGAACTGAAGGCCGATTTCGAAGGGATGGGGACCCGTCTGAAAGACGAAGAGCTTGCAAGGATGGCGGCCGACCCGATGGCCGCCCCGCGCGCACAGCCGCAGCGGGGCCAACAACCGCAGCAGCTCACCCCCGCGCAGATGGAACGCCAGCGACAGGCACAGATCGCACAAAAGATGGCGGGTTTCGTTTTTGACGAAGGTGCGGCGGTGATGATCGACAACAGCCGTATCGGCAGCGGGGGAACGCTGTTCGTTTCTTCAGCGAGCGCTGTTCCACCCCCTGCGAACGGAAACGCGGCCCCCGGCCAGGGAGGCCAACGAGGCAGATTCGCGGCTTACAATAAGGACATGGAGTCCCGAATGGTCCCTCAAATGACCATGGCGACGGAAGACTATAATCGTCTGGTGCGCATGATTAGGCAGGGCGTCAAACCGAAAATGACGGTGGACATACAGACGCAGTATCACGACGAAGATCTGATGGGCTACAATACCGTCGCTGAGATCCCAGGGACCGATCCCGCCTTCAAGGACGAGATCGTCATGCTCGGCGGCCACCTCGATTCGTGGCACTCGGGGACCGGCGCGACCGACAACGCCGCAGGATGTGCCGTGGCGATGGAGGCCGCGCGGATCCTACTAGCCTCGAGCCTGAAACCGCGCCGCACCATCCGCGTCGCCCTTTGGAGCGGCGAGGAGCAAGGCTTGCACGGTTCTCGAGAATACGTCAAGCAACAGTTCGGGGAGATGAAAGGAGCCGGGCCAGGACAGCCGGGTGAACTGGTGAAAGCCGCGAATTACGACAAGCTTTCGGCGTATTACAACCTTGACAATGGAACGGGGCGCATTCGTGGAGTTTACATGCAGGAAAACTCAGCTGTGAAACCGATCTTCGAAGCCTGGCTCGCACCGTTCAGCGACCTCGGCGCTAAGACGCTGACGCTGTCGAACACGAGCGGCACCGATCACCTGTCATTCGACCGGATCGGGTTGCCCGGGTTCCAGTTCATCCAGGACGAGATCGAGTACGACACACGAACGCATCACTCCAACCAGGACAACTACGACCGCATCCAAGCCGAGGACATGAAACAGGCCGCAACCATAATGGCAGCGTTCGTTTATCAAACCGCAATGATGGACGCGAAAATTCCTCGCAAGTCGGGCGCGCAATAGTTACAGATGGTAAGTTCAAAAAGTGGTCTATTCCGCGGGTTAGAGCCTTAAAGCTCGAGTTCCATAAACAGCACCTCCGCGTGGGGATTGTCGTAATAGGCTGGAATCGGTTTGAAGCCGTGAGACTCGTAAAGGCTCACGGCTTTGCCCATTTTGGGCGGGTGGGTGTCGAGGCGCATCTTCCGGTATCCGGCGCTTCGTGCCTCGTCGATGAGCGTTTCGATCAGCGTTTTCCCCAACCCGAGGCCGCGTGCCTCGGCACGAAGGTAAAGCCGCTTCATCTCGCAAATGCCGTCTTCCAGTTTCCGCAATGCTATGCAGCCCACCGGACGCTCATCGGCGAATGCAAGCAAGAGGCGCCCCTCCGGCCTGGCATATTTTCCCGGCAGGCTGCGCAGTTCTTCCTCGAACCCCTGAAAGCAGAGATCCATACCCAGCCATGCCTCGTACTCGCGGAAAAGGCCGCGCGCGATCTCAACGTCTTCCGGCGATTCAGCTTGTCGGGTACTTAACATAGCAGTCACTTCCCTTTTGTTGAAAAGGTCGCGGTTCAGGATTATCCTTGATTATAACCTGCGATCGCCTGCACCCTAGAATAGGTACCTTTGATGGATAGAAGATTATTTCTCACCAACCTGACAATGTTTTCCGGCGGCCTCGCCCTGGCGTGCAGCGGTCTCGCACGCCGGGCCGACGCTCTCGCCATGAGGAGCGACCTGGCCGCACTTCGTTCACCCGGCTATGGTGAACTGGTTCCCGCAGCGGCAAAGAACACCGGCGAGACGTACCTCGCATTGCCGCGGGGCTTCGAGTACAACGTGATCGGGAAGGTGGGCGATAAGATGTCGGACGGCCGTTTGACGCCGGCACGCCATGACGGAATGTGGACGTTCAGGGTCGGCAGGGAGCTTCGCATAGTTCGCAACCATGAGGTGTCGGGCGGCCGTGTTCCGCGGCCCGGAACCGCGATCGGCAGCGGAAATCATTACGACGAAACCGCGGGCGGCGGAACAACGACGCTGGTGATCGACCCGAAAACGGGATTGATCAAGCGAGATTTCGTGAGTCTTTCGGGCACCTTGGTCAATTGCTCGGGCGGCCCCACGCCGTGGGGGAGCTGGATCACGTGTGAGGAAACCAGCGTAGGGCCGACGGTTCGGACGCTTGCCTCCGGTGCCAAGATCGGCGGGTTACCGAAGCCGCACGGCTACTGCTTCGAGGTGCCTGCCGCCGCCAACTCTACCGTACCGCCCATTCCCTTGAAGGCGATGGGTCGATTCGAGCATGAGACGATAGCGGTCGACCGCCGCACCGGTATCGTTTATTTGACCGAGGATTTCAACCCATGCGGCTTCTACCGATTCATCCCCCGCCGCAATAAGCGGCTCGCGGATGGAGGAACGCTGCAGATGCTCGCGGTAAAGGGAAAACCCGGCTACGACACGCGAACGGGACAGAAACAGGGAACAACCCTGCCCGTTGAGTGGGTGACGATCGACGATCCGGACCCGCCATCCGTGGATGTGGACCCGTCGGCGGTGTACAAACAGGGCAAAGCCAAGGGTGCTGCGACGTTTAAACGGCTCGAGGGCTCGTGTGCCGATGACCAGGGGAACATCTATTTCGACTCGACCAGCGGGGGCAACAAGAACGCGGGACAGATATGGCTTTATTCACACGTTAATAAGAATGAAGGGCGATTGACGCTTGTCTTCGAATCACCTGACCGCGATATTTTGGACATGCCAGACAACATGTGCCTTCGGCCGAAAAGCAGGCAGCTTTTCATCTGCGAGGACAGCGATTACGCGGCGCAGGGCGGAACCGCCGAGAATTTTGTGCGGATTCTCACGCCCGACGGCCGCATCGCCGATTTCGCGAAAAACATTTCGAAGCTCCCGGCCACGGAATTCGCCGGTTCGACTTTTACCCCCGACGGGAAAATGCTTTTCCTCAACCTGCAGGTGATAGGGGCCACCTTCGCCATATGGGGCGATTGGGACCGGTTCAAAGGTTAAGCGACTTAACGAGTCGGTGGATATTCTTCGGAATAAGTGAAAACTGATAGGTTAAAAGTGATAATTCCGTTATTGCCGATCACTTACCACCTATAACTTATTCCGGGGATGGTTTAACTGTTTTCAACCGGTACCGACATCACCTGTCAACTGCCGACTTTGAGCGGTTTGTGCGAAAATTGAACTTTATGGAAACTGCAGTTGAAAAGTTCAAGGTCGCGAAGGAGCCTTTCTACCTTCCCGTCAACCAGGAGATCGAGTTGTTCGAAGCGGCCTACGCCGCAAAACTCCCCGTAATGCTAAAGGGGCCAACAGGCTGCGGGAAAACGCGTTTCGTGGAACACATGGCATATCGGCTGAATCGCCCGCTGGTGACGGTGGCGTGCCACGAGGACCTGTCTTCGACCGACCTGGTCGGACGGTTTTTGCTCGAAGGTGAGGAAACCGTCTGGCACGACGGGCCGCTCACGACGGCGGTGCGCAGTGGGGCGATCTGCTACCTGGACGAGGTGGTCGAGGCGCGCAAGGACACGGTGGTGATCATTCATCCGCTCACCGACGACCGTCGCCGACTGCCGATTGAAAAACGCGGAACCGTCATCGACGCTCCGCCGGATTTTATGCTTGTCGTTTCCTATAATCCCGGCTACCAGTCGGTCCTGAAAGATCTGAAACAATCCACCCGCCAGCGTTTTGTCGCGATGGAGTTCGATTATCCCAGCCCCGATCTCGAGTCAGAGATCGTCGCCAAAGAAGGCGGCGTTGACGAAAACACCGCAAAAGACCTCGTAAACATCGGCCAAAAAGTACGTAACCTTCGCGGTCACGGCCTCGAAGAAGGCGTGTCCACCCGGCTGCTGATTTACGCGGCCCAGATGATCGCGAAAGGCATCGCTCCCGTGGACGCGGCGGAAGTTGCTATATGTTCCCCTATCACAGACGACCGTGAACTGCATCGAAGTATCCGGGAGATCATCACGACAATAATTTAGTTCTCCGAACGAAGTGTCATAGAGGTAAGTTTGAAGACCAACCGTAGGCAATTCATAAAGATTTTCGGCACAGCCGCCGCGGGAGCGGCCGTTTTATCCCGCAATTCGTTCGCCCAGCGCAAACCGAAAACGTGCGTCATCATCGGTGCCGGACTGGCCGGTTTATCGGCCGCTTACAAGCTTAGGACTGCCGGTTGGGAGGTGACCGTTCTCGACGGCCGTAGCCGCACCGGCGGGCGGGTTTTTTCCCACACTTTCAAGGACACCAATCTGATCTGCGAACTCGGTGCCGAGTGGGTGGGAGAGAGCCATGAGCGGATGCACGCGCTGTGCGGGGAATTCAAGATACCGCTGCAGAAGCATCAGTTCGAGGACAGCCTGATGCAAAACGGAAAGGTCTTGGCGAAAGGGAAGTGGGGGTTTTCCGAGCCCGCGAAGAAAGCGTGGACGCAGATGATCGCGGGTTATGAGAAGCTTTCGGCCTTGCAGAAAACCGCCCTAGACAAGATCGACTGGTGGACGCATTTGGAGAACATCGGATTCAATCACAGCGACCTGGTTATCCGCGACCTGATGGACAGCACCGATTTCGGCGAGTCGATACGCAACGTTTCCGCCTTCGCCGCTCTCGCCGAATACGCCGAGTCTAGCCCCAACAACGAGATGGATTACAAGATAACCGGCGGTAATTCGCGTCTCGTTCAGGAACTCGCCGCCCGTGTCGGCACCGAGAACATAAAGCTCGAAAAGCGCGTCACCGACATCGTCCAAACCCGAGGGATCCTTACGGTCGCTGCTGGGACCGACCTGTACAAGGCGGACGCATGCATCTGCACTGCTCCGATCCCAAGCCTGAGAAAGATCAGGTTCGACCCGCCGCTCCCGGCGGTGCAGGCCGCGGCCGCGGAAAAACTCGGATATTCAAGAATAATGAAGACCAGCGTCCTCTTCGAGGAACGTTTTTGGAAGGCCGAGAACTTTTCTATGGTGACGGACACCACGTCGCACTACTACTTTCACAGCACGCAAGGTCAGCCGGGGCCGCAGGGCATACTCACCGCATATGCCGTCGGCGACAAAGCGGACGTGCTCGCGTCGCAGGACGAAACACGGCGCCAGGTGATCGTCACGCGCGACCTGATCGACTACAGCTGGTCCGCCCCGAACCTCGCCCGCGGCATCGCTTCATACGCATGGCAGCGCGACGAGTTCACCCGCGGTGCATACGCCATCTACGGCCCTGGCGAATGGTTCGGCCTCAGGCCCATTCTCGCCCGCCCGCACCTGAAGGTCCTTTTTGCCGGTGAACACATCGCCGATTGGCAGGGGTTCATGGAAGGTGCCGTTGAATCCGGAGAGGCCGCAGCGGACGCACTGATCGGAAAGCCCGTCCGACGAGCAAGGGCTGCCGGCTAGCAGACAGGTTTGAAACTACCCGAACACTCTTTCGTTAGGGAAATCTTAGGATCCGGCCCCCTAGCAATAAGACGGTGGCCATCGCAGACGGCATCGCTCCAGGCCTTGCCCAATTCTTAACACCAAATTAACTCCTCATTCACATCTCGCTAATCTCGGCCTCATATTCTTGGGTTTGCTAACCGAGGAACCGACAAGAATTTTCGAGAGCGCAAGGCAGGTGCGGCTGCGGGCGCATTGCGCCCGCACGTTCAAACCCAAGGATCTACATTGAGGAGCAAATATGAGAGCGAATTTCATTTCGTTATTAATTGCGGCATTCACACTAGTACTTATAACCGTACCCGCACACGCACAGGCCACCGGCGGGCTATCCGGCACAGTCGCCGACCCTAACGGCGCCGTCGTCCAGGGAGCAAATGTTACGGCGAAAAACACGGCGACGAACTTTATGCGAAACACCACGACGAACGAGAACGGCCGGTGGTCGCTGGTATCGCTTCCGGTCGGGACCTACTCGGTCACCTATGAAAAAGAAGGCTTCAAGAAATCGGTGAGCCAGGACGCAACGGT
>Ga0307410_10000529_pt1 | contig 15595 bp, 14 predicted proteins | sample 322Ometagenome_3_FD_203707 | JGI IMG/M metagenome (GOLD analysis project Ga0307410, IMG submission 203707) | Maize rhizosphere microbial communities from greenhouse at UC Davis, California, United States - 322HYB-O-3 | ecosystem: Host-associated > Plants > Roots > Rhizosphere > Soil | place... | reverse complement strand
GTCCAGCTTGCCGCGGAGCTTTTCGATCTCCGGGTCCGCAGGCGGCAAGTCGGAGCCGTTATAGCGCTCATCCAGAGTCGCTTCTTCGGGAGTCAGCTCGCGGAAATAGCTGATCGAGAGCCGCCGACCGAAAACATCGTCGCCCTTCATGCGAAGCTCGGGATCCGCCTCTTCCGGCAGGTTGTCCCGGATAGCCGTCAGTGTGTTGATAAGCTGGTCGAGCGACGTGTAGTCGCTGACCTCGATAAAATCCTTGACCCGTCGACCCATTACCCTCTCCCCGGTCCCCGGGGCTTAAATACCAATCGCCAGTTTTGCGGCGCAACTTCTAATGTGGGTTTATCCCCAGCGAAGTTGCGGTTCTGTGAATGTTTCGTTTGCTTAAGGTTTAGATTCCGACATGCCGTCCGACACTCTCACCCTTTCGTCGCCACACCTTGAGCTGCAGCTTAGTCCTTCAATTGGCGGGGCAATTTCGCGGCTCGCCTATCTGGCCGCTGGCAACGCGACATCAATATTGCGCGACAGCCACACCCCGCTTGAAAACGTTCTTGGCGCGGCAAGTTTTCCTCTCGTTCCTTATGTGAACCGCGTTCGGGACGGCTCGTTCATCTTTCGGGGTCAGTCGGTATCGATGGCTCCGAACATGGCCGGCGATCCAAGTCCGCTGCATGGCCATGGCTGGCTGAACCCCTGGAGCGTGGAAGAAGCGAGCGAGAGCCGCGCAGTGCTTTCCTACCGGCACGCGCCGGACGAATGGCCTTGGAGCTACGAGGCGCGGCAGGAATTCCGCATCGAGGAAGCGGTGCTGTGGATCGGCCTGACCTGCCGCAATACGTCAGGCGAGCCGATGCCGTGCGGGCTCGGCCAGCATCCCTATTTCCCGTGCAGCGCGAGCACCCTGATCGAGACGGGCGTCACGCACGCCTGGACCGTTGATGAGCAGGTTCTTCCGGTTGAGAAGGTGCCGGCGAGCGGCCGGTATGACCTCAGCAACCGGCTGATCTGCGGCCAGGACCTGGACAATGGCTTTGGCGGCTGGAGCGGCCGAGCGCTCATGGACGACCCCGCCTGGCCGTTCGAGCTGGAGCTGTCGTCGCTGCAGGCGCGCTTTTTCCAGATCTATTCGCCCGCGAGCGGAGGCATCTTCGTCGCTGAGCCAGTCAGCCATGCCAACGCCGCGATGAACGCGCCCGAAGCCGACTGGCCGGAGCTGGGTTTACGGGTGCTTGACCCGGGCGAGGAGATGCGGCTCGACATGCGGCTGGAGGTCCGCGTGAAATAGCGTGCTTGCGGTTGAAGCTTGGAAAAGCGCCCTATATAGCCCCGGACCTAGCGCCGCTTCCGGAGACGTGGGTGAGTGGCTGAAACCAGCGGTTTGCTAAACCGCCGTACGGGGAATTCCCGTACCGAGGGTTCGAATCCCTCCGTCTCCGCCAGTGCTACTTGCGCGGGAAAATCGCAACGATTTCTACATGCTTGCGAAGTTGCCTCGGGGCTGCGTGTACCCCAGTATGTACCCGTTTCGTGTGCCCCGGCCGACAGAGCGCCATTGCGGCGATCCCGCCCCCTTGCGGCGTAAGTAGCGCTGCATCGGTCTCGCTTGTGATTTCCGCTCTCCGCCATTGCGGTTGTTAGAGGGGGCGCCAGGATCTCACCCAGCTTAAAGCGAGCGAGGGCCGTCGTGAAATGGCATTCGAAAGTGCGCCGCCGCTGCTGGTCGTCGGTGACCGATCCCCATACGATGATGCGATCGGCGCGGCGCTGCTCAACATCCACGATGTACACAGAGCCATATTGCCCCGCCCGCTGCGTGCACGCCTGGATCGCCGCAGGCTCAAGGTGCGCATTGCTCGGACCCAGCGGCCCACGGATATGCGGGGCCAGTTCTGCCGCAGCCAGCGCGGCCTGCACAGCGCAGCCACCAAGTGCAGGAGTCGCGAGCACGATCAGCGACACTAGGACTTTCCGTGTCATCCCTGAGGCTTAGCTAACTGACCAGCCCTTGAGAAGCGTTCAAGTCCATGGTCTCGCTGTTCGCGGGAAACGGCCCGCACTTGAATAATGCGGACCGTCCCTTCTCACGGAGCGGCGGTTGCAACGGCCCGCGGACGGGCTTCGTCGTCAATCGCCACGAAGGTGAAAAGACCTTCGGTTACTTTGATGCGGATCGCTCCGCTGTCGCGCCAGGCCATCACCTCTATCCGGACCTTCATAGAGGTCCGGCCGACGCTTTCGATTTCAGCGTAGACCGAGATCAGATCGCGCAGGTGTATAGGCGCAATGAACTCCATTCGATCGATTGCGATTGTCGCAACCGGACCGCCGGAATGGAGCCGAGCGATAATGCCGCCCGCCTTGTCCATCTGGCTCAAAATCCAGCCACCGAAGATGTGGCCATTCGCGTTGATGTCGCCCGGACTGGGCATCAGGCGAAGAATGGGTTCGCGGCGGAGTTCGGCCATGGGCGACCTCTCTTTGAGCAGCTTCAAGATGACCTAGCTCACCGGCAATCGGGGCACTTGCAATCGGGTCCAGACCCGAGACATTCGCCGAATGTCTGCAATGGGTCGAAGGCAGGCATTAGTGATGCCCATGGGGGGGTGGAAGGCGTCGGGAAGGCATTACGACGCCCCGCGCGGAACACCAATGTGGGGCTAGATGTGGGGAGTCTTCCAGCGCGCAGTCACTTTCAATGCTATTTTCACGCTGCAGCTACGCAGTTGTGCGGACACCGTCTCCGCCATTCAGTCCAGTCGATGGACGCCCCCGCGAAGTGAACCGAGCAGGGCCAGCGCGAATAATGGAATGAGCCATATGACCCGTGCCTGGTAACGGTGCGCCACGGCTGCGAGTAGGACACAGGTCGCCGCATTCCCGAGAATGCCAAGAAACATCAGGGTGATCACAGGCCGGAGCGGGCGTTTCCGGAGGAAGATCCAGCCGAGGCAGAGCGTTCCGATGGCAGCGCTGATCGCCGTAAGAACGCCGATGATACCAAGGACCTTTTCATTGGCCTGAGGCGCCGGTGAGAGCTGCGGCGTGCCGGTATCGTCAAGGACCAGGCGCTCAATGAAGGGGTAAGGCTGAAAGATGATGAGCTGGACCGCGGCGTTGTACGTAAGCCTTCTGAACTCATGGCCTGAATATTCGCGCGCCGCCGCGAGAACGATCTCCGGCTCCTCCTCGCGAATACGGTCCAGCTGCGCGGGGGTCGCACGTTGGACGACGCCGTCTTTGCCCCACAGGAATTCCAGCGCGCCGCCTTGCGGCAAGCCGTGAGGGTACAGGGTGCAGATTGTATAACGCAGCTCGGGACAGTGCTTTTCGAGATACCAGCGCCCGGGCCCGTCGTCGACCGATCTCGCCAATGCGAAAGGGTAGCGCTTTGAGGCCAGGCTGGTCTCTCCGAAGGCGACGCGATTGATCGAGAGAAGGGTCAGTCCACCGATGAGCAAGGGCGCGACGACCCAGGCCCAGGTCCACCGCGGCAACGGAGTACCGGAAAAGCGGGCGACTGTGATGCAGCCCAGCCCAAGCATGGTCATGCCTCCCGCCAACGGGATGTGGCTGGCGTGGGCCGTCACAGCGAAGGTGGCGATTCCGGCGCAGAGCAGGCGAGCGCCCGCGCTGACGCGAGACGGCGCAGCCGTGAGAAGGACCATCGAGCCAATGAGCAGCCCGGCAAAGATGTCCGGGACGGCAAAGATAGCCACGGGAGCAGCTGTCGTGGCCCCCGCGAGCACGATTAGTGCAGCCATCATCCGGCCCGCCGGGAGCCCGCCGAAGGCTCCGAGCGCGGCCACCATCAGCGCCCCGGTCGCCAGCGCCTGCGCAATCGTAAGGAGCGCCAGCGTGACCCCTGGTGCCGACAGAAGATAGGCGGCGACGCTATAAGTAATGGATCGAACGCCGCTGACGTCCTTGGCAGTCTCGGCGTGTGGAGCCGGCAAGTCAGCTTCCTGCCCGGCCTGGGCGCCCTTGGTGGCAGCTTCCGATCTGTCGAGCTTGCCCAACGCGAAGGAGACCGCGGCGCGGCCTCCTTTGTAATAGGCCGCGCTGTCCTGGATGTAAGCGGGCCGACCGAAGACCAGCAACGGCCAGGAAAGCAGCAGTGCGGCAAGGAGGGTGAATAAGAGGAATCGGCGATCCAGGCAGAGCGGCTGCTCTCTTCGTAAGCCCTTGCCCCGGAGGCTTCCCGCCAAGTTCGGTACCTCGTTCACAGCGCACCTTCGCTTGGAGAGCCGGGTACTGCCGCAAGAGCGTCGATTTTCCCGACGGTGTCGCCCTGCCCCTTCCTCGCGGCGATCGACCGGACGAGGGCCAGCCATTCATCGACTGCCGTCGCCTCGGTCCAGCGCTCGGCGAGTGCCGACCGACCGGACGAGCCCAATCGGTCGCGGAGCTCCGGGTCCGTGAGAAGCGCCGCAATTGCCGCACGAAGACCGGCTTCGTCATCGAAGAGGAATCCCGCCTGACTCTCCTCGACGATTTGCGGGTAGGGGCCGAGGTTCCGGGCGATGATCGGCGTCCCCTCACGAAACGCCTCCAGCGCTACCATCGGGAAGACTTCGTAGCAGAGGGACGGGGCAATGAGCGCGATGGCGTCGCGATAGAGTCCAGCCAGGCGTTCAGGTTCGACCTGGCCAAGGAAGATGATCGTCTTGCGGCCCTTCGCCATCTCTCGCAGGTCCGCCTCATATTCCCCGGTTCCGGCGACCAGCAGGTCGGCGGGGCCGTCTTCGTCGAAGCACGGGATGACGTCCTGCAGTCCCTTGAACGTTTGCAGCCGGCCGACGAACAGGAAATATGGCCGCTGGCGCGAGGGCGCTGACGGGGCATCGCTCGGTCTAGCCTGCGCGTCCGGCATGAAGGAAGCCATTGCTACCATTTGCCGGTCCAAGCCGAACTCGCGGTGTCTTTCGGCGACGGACTGGCTCAGCGCGATGACCTCGTCCACGTGAGCAAGCTCGCGTTCGAGCAGGGAAGTGTGTCGCCATGGTTGCGGCGGTCGCCTGAACGCCATCGAGCATTTGAAGCACTCGCGCCGGTCGCACAGCTCGCGGTTGTGTCGCCACAGGATGTGGTTCTGGCAGACGAGCCAATGGTCGTGGATCGTGAGGAGTTTGATCCCCTGCCCCAATGCGAGGACGCCGGGACCGCCGATCAGCGAGATGTTGTGGAAATGAATGACGTCGAAGCCCTTGGCCAGGATCGCCTCGATCGCGGATTGTTGGACGATGGGCCGCCCGGTCTGGTGCGTGAGGAGCGTCGATGCGATCGGCAAGCGGCTTTGCAGCCGGTGAACGATAACTCCGGGCGGCTGGACGGCGGGCGGAGGAAGCGGGAGCGGGCGCAACGCGTCTCTGCCGACGCTCCAGGCATCGGCATCGTAGATGACTTCGACCTCGCACCCGCGCCGAGCCAGGGAATGGACGAAGTTGCGAATGTAATTGCCGTCACCGCCGAAGTTGCAGGGCGGATAGAAGGTCGTCACGACCGCGATGCGGAGCGGGCGCTTGTCCTTGGGGGGGTGGTAATTCATTCGACCGCGCCGGGCGTCTCGGCGACGTGGCCGGTCAGCCGCGAGTGCCTCCCCGCGGCGAAATCGCCCTCGTGACCGATGAAGACAGTGCCAGGTACCATCTAACTATCCTACGGCGAAGTAGTCACGCCACAACAGCAAGTTAGCAAGCGATTGTGCAAAGTTGGCACACATAGAGATTGGACGCCTCCCCAACTTTACTCTGTCCCGGCATTCTATATCTTCATTTCGAGCTGCCGATGGGGAGTGGGGCGTTGGAAGGAAGCCGGCAACTGGCCGCATCGCGGAGACTGGCGAAGCACCCGGGCTTCCAGCCTGAGGTGTCGGTGATCATTCCCGCCTACAACGAAGAAGGCGCGGTCGAGGCGACGGTCGAATCGGTTCGGTCGGAACTGAGCAACGCCGGCATCTCGCATGAGATCATCGTCGTGAACGACGGGTCCACCGACGATACGCTGGAACGGGCCAAGGCGTCCGGTGCGACGGTCGTCAACATGCCGCACAATGGCGGCTACGGCCGGTCGCTGAAGGCCGGCATCGCCGTCAGCACGGCCCCGCTCATTGCCATTCTGGATGCCGACGGCACCTATAAGGCGTCATACCTGCCGGAAATGATCGCGATGACCGCCTACAACGACATGGTCGTTGGCGATCGCGGCACGGCTATGGCTGGCGTGCCATTGGTCCGGCGACCGGCCAAGTGGGTTCTCAACCGTACCGCCGGCGTGCTTGCCGGACATCGGATCACCGATCTCAACTCGGGCCTGCGTCTGTTCCGGCGGGAGGCGCTGGAGCAGTTCGTGCCACTGCTGCCCGATGCATTCTCGTTCACCACGACGATCACCTTGTGCATGCTCGCATCGGGATTGCGCGTCGCTTACCTGCCCATCGCTTATGGAAAGCGTGTCGGGCACTCGAAGATGCGGGCCCGCGACTTCTGGAATTTCATGTTCCTGGTCTTCCGCCTAACCGTCTATTTCCAGCCGCTCCGCATCTACCTGCCGGCGGGATTGTTGCTGTTCCTGCTGGGCTTCTTCAAGGGCGTCTACGACGTCTACATCGATAATCTGTCGGAGACAGCCGTGCTCGGTTTGCTCGGCGCGGTGCTGCTTTGGGCGCTTGGCCTGATTGCCGACATGATCGCGCGATTGAACCTCCGGACGACGGCGAGACTGAATTCGCCTCCGGTTTGAGCATGGCTTCCAAACCGGAGGAGTCAGGTCGGCGCCGAATTAGAGCCTGGATCATTCGCCTGTGCGTCAGCGCGCTGCTGCTGGCCGTCATCTTCACCCTGGTCCCGTTCGCGGACGTGTGGGCTGCGGCACGCCAGATCTCACCGCTGCTCTGGATCGGCGCCCTCGGCCTGTTCCTTGCCGGGCATGCCGCTGCAGCAGCGAAATGGCGTATCCTGATCGGCGGCGGCATCTCCTATCGTCAGGCGTTCCGCGCCCATCTCGCCGGGCTGGCCGCCAATCTGGCCCTGCCGAGTGTCGCCGGCGGCGATGTCGTGCGCGCGGGGCTGGTGATGAAGCACGCCCATGACAAAGCGCGGCTGGCGGTAGGCTCGGTGGCCGACCGGTTGATCGACACGCTGGGCCTGGTCCTCATCGCTTGCGCGGCAGGGTGGATTGCATGGCGACCACGCCTGGATTCCGACATCTGGATGGGCTGGCCGTTGCTGGGCTTGCTGGCTGTCGTGGCGGCGGGTCTCGCGGGTGCGGTGGTGTTCGACCGCTTCGTAAGCCGGCGGGAACCATCGGGAAAGCTGATGCGCCTGGCGACAAAGGTCATCCATTCGGCGGCGGAGCTTGTGCGAAGCCCCGGCCGCTTGCTGCTCTGCCTGGCCATCTCGATGGCGGTGCAATGTCTGTTCGTGGGCATCAACATCGCTTTTGCCGAGGCGACGCATATCGAAGCCCCGGTGGCCGCATGGTTCTTTGCCTGGACCACCGCGAAGATCATCGCAATCGCGCCGATCAGCCTCGGTGGGCTGGGCCTTCGCGAGGCCAGCATGGCCGCTTTGCTCGTGCCGTTCGGAGCCGATCCCGCACAGGTTGTGGCGATCGGGCTGGTTTGGCAGTCTGTGCTCTATGTCAGCGGCCTCATCGGATTCCTGGTGCAATTGCAGCGTCCCGCGCCCCCGAAATTGACGATGGAACGATCATGACCGCGCCGGTGGTCGTTCTTGGCGCCGGCCCGGCGGGAGTCGGAGCGGCACTGATGCTCGCCAGAAGCGGCAAGGCCCCGGTCCAGGTACTCGAACGCGCTCCCCGGGTCGGCGGCAATTCGGGAAGCTTCGTTCTCGAAGGCGTTCACTGCGACTTCGGTAGCCATCGATTGCACCCGTCCACCGAGCCGCACCTGATGGAGATGATCCAGGAGGCTGTCGGACCCGATCTGCTCTGGCGGCCGCGGCACGGGCGAATCCGGCTGAAGGGCCGGTGGATCCATTTCCCGCTGAAGCCCGTCGACCTGCTGCTGCGCTTGCCCAAGGGCTTCACCGCCCAACTGCTGTGGGACGCCACGACCAAGCGTTTCCGCCGCGCAGGTGCCGGCGAACCGACTTTCGCCAGTGTGCTTCATCAGGGGCTAGGCCCCGCAATGTGCCAGAACTTCTACTATCCCTACATGCGCAAGCTTTGGGCGCTGCCGCCGGAAGACCTTGCCGTCACGCTGGCGACGCGGCGCGTTTCCGGCAGTTCGATCGGCAAGATCCTGAAGAAGATCCTCGGTCAGGTTCCCGGGTTGAAGAAGCCGCGCACGGGGGGCTTTTATTACCCGAAGAAGGGCTTCGGTCAGATCAGCGAATCACTGCGGTTCGCGGCCGAGAAGCTCGGCGCCGACTTCACGCTCGAAGCCTCCGTCACGGGCATCGAGCATGAGGACGGCCGGGTGAAGGCGGTCCGCTATCAGAAGGACGGGGTCGAAACCCGGATCGCGACCGATGCTGTCTGGTCGACCCTGCCGCTTACGAGCCTCGTGTCGTTCATGGACCCGCCCGCGCCGGCGGACGTCGTCGAGGCCGCCTCGCACATTCGATACCGCGGCATGATCCTCATCTATCTGGTGCTGGAGCAGGATCGGTTCACCGAATATGATGCGCATTACTTCCCGGAGTATGCAGTGCCCATTTCGCGCCTCTCCGAGCCCAAGAATTATTCGGCGAGTACCGAGCCGAGGGGCGTGACGGTCTTGTGCGCGGAACTGCCATGCGACCCGCAAGAAGAATTATGGGCGCTGAGCGACGACGAGCTGGGGGCCAAATTGTGCGAATGGCTCGCCGGGGTCGGGTTGCCCGTAACGGCGAAGGTACGCCGGACCGAGACGCGCCGGCTCGGCTATGCCTATCCGGTCTATGACCGCGAATTCGAAAGCCACTTAAAGGTCCTCGATCGGTGGGCCGAGAAGTTAGGCGGATTGCTTACATTCGGTCGCCAGGGCCTTTTCGCCCACGACAATACTCACCACGCGCTGGCGATGGCCGAAGGCGCCGCGGACAGCCTCAATGCGGACGGCTCGTTCGACCTCGACAAATGGCATGCCCACCGGCGTGTGTTCGAAACCCACGTGGTCGAGGATTGAGGGCAGCAACGTGCTCGTCCTCACATATCATTCGATCTCTGATGCCGGTGGGCCGACCAGCATTCCTCCTGCCGTCTTCGCCGCTCAAATGCAGGTCCTCGCCGATCTCGGTCGCAGAACCTTGCGCCTGAATGAGTTCATCGACTGGCATCAGGGGACGAACGGCGACACAGGCGATGGCGTTCTCATAACCTTCGACGATGCGTTCGAAGACTTCGCGCGGGTCGCCGCTCCGATCCTCCAGCGGCACGGGTTTTCGGCTTTGGTGTTCGTTCCGACACGCCGATTGGGCAGCCCGGAAGGATGGAAGGGCGCAAACGATCCCGCACGCCCGCTGATGGATTGGGCGACGGTTCGCGCGTTAGCGAGCGAGGGGACCGAATTCGGCGGACACAGCCGCACCCACTCGGACCTGACCAGGCTTTCCGCAGCCGATCGAGAGGACGAGATCGCCGGATGCGCAGAGGATATCTCCACACAAATAGGCAAGCCGGTCGCCGGCTTCGCGGCCCCCTATGGCCGCGTCTCACCGGAAGTCGTTGAAGCGATCTCCCGGCATTATCGCGCAGCCTTCGGGACGCGGCTGGCACTGCCCGAGCGCGGGCGGGACCGGTTCGACATTCCGCGGATCGACATGCACTACTTCCGCGATCGCCGGCATTGGGCGGGACTTCTAGAAGGACGCAGGAATTATCTGCGCCTCAGGCAGACGCTGCGGGCTGTCAGATCCAGATTGGTGCGCGCAAGTTACTGAGCAACGTGCCCGGCGCGGGCGAGATGGAGGGTGTCGCTCCACAGCGCACGATCGAAGAGGGGTGCAGCGAGCAAGTAGAGCAGAAGCGCGATCGCGGCCTCAGCCAGGGCCGGCAGTGCGACGAGGCCGGTGCAAAGGGCGAGCGCGGCTGCCAGCAAGAGCGGCTTCGCTGCCAGCGCCAGCCGGGGCGTTTCCACCTTGCGGTACCAGGCGAGCACGTAGGAGCTGACCCAGACGCCCAAGTTGCCGCCGAGCGCGGCAATTGCGGCGCCCGTCTCCCCGTAGCGCGGTACCAGTACCAGCCCCAACACGGCCACTGTTATAAGGCCGACGACTTGCGACCTGAATACCTCGATCTCTCTGTGCTCCAGGATCAGCGACCAGCGCGCGTGGCCTGCCAGAAACATCACCGGCACGGTCCAGATCAGGATTGCAAGCGAAGTCGCCGCTGCGCCGAATTCGCGTCCGAAAATGAGTTGCATGATGGGCATGGCCGCGAGCGAAACGAAGAGCCCGCCGCCGATTGTCAGCCATGCGACGGTGCGGAAGGAGCTTCGCATGACCGCCGCGAGCGCCTGCGCACTTTCCCGCGCTACTCGCGAAGCGGTCGCGTAGAGGTTGAAATGGTAGACGAAGCTGAAGGTCGCAATGGACGCGGCCAGTCGGCTCGCGCCGGCGAAGAACCCCACGCCCGCGCCTCCGACCAAAGCACCCATCAGGAACAAGGGCGCATATTGCGCGGCAGACCAGATCATCGTTCCGAGGGCGACAGGAAGCGCTTCACGGATCAGCGCGCCGCTCTCGAAGCGTGTCCAGAGGCGGACCGGAGCAATTTTGCGCGACTGCACGCGCAGCGCGTAGACGGCGGCCGCAGCAACCGCGGCGATCTCGGATGCGCCGACGAGGACGGCCTCCCCGACGCCATGCACGAGCAGCAGGATAGCCGCGAAGAACACCGTCATGCGGATGACCTGAGCGAGCGCCACCTGTGCCATCAGGCCGGCGCTTTGGAGCAGCCACTCCTGGTAGCAGGCGCTGACCAACAAGCTAATTGCGTACAGCAAGACCAGTCCGTGCAGGGCGGGGGATCCGCCGAACAAATTGACCCCGGCCACCATGATGAGCCCGCAGACGACGGCCATGGCAAGGCGGATGAGGAAGATCTGCGTGGCAAGCTCGCCGCGCTTCTCCGGCGCCGCCGCCGCTTGCCTGACGCCGATAGTACTGAGGCCTAGGTCGACAACCATCGCGAAAAGACCAGCAAGGCCGGCGACGAACTCCACCTCCCCGTAGGCGTCGGGATCGAGGATGCGGGCGAGATAGGCGAAGGCGAGCAGCCCGATGAGCTTGGCGGTGACCTGGCCGCCGACCAGCATGCCGAGGTCCCTGAAGAATCTCGCGCCGCTGCCCGATAGTGCGTTGGGCAAGCGCGCAAGCGCGCGGCGCAAAGTCCAAGTGTCAGACTCTGGCGGCATGACTGGCCCGAGTCCCGCATAGGTTCATGATCCACCCCCGAGATTCACCCTATGGCGCAGATTGCCCGTCGTCTATTCTCACGCTGCCTGCCGCCGGCATCATGAAGATCCCCCAGGATCGAACCGCCGGTCGATGAGCCGCCGAACTTCGCGCTGTCATGTTTCGAGACCGTTGGCCCCTCCTCATTGCTCGCGCCACGCCGCATCGTGTAACCTTCATCCTTTGAATGACTTGAAGGTCCTGAGCGTATGGGCTGGCTGACCGACATGACCGATCCCGCCAGCGAGCCGGATCTCAAGGATCGCGTCCTCGCCGGGGAAGTGGTCGTGGTGAGGGGCGGGTTCCAGCGGGCCGGCTTGCTGGAGCCCATCCTGAAGATGAGCCTCCAGGCCGTGGCCGACGAGATCGGGCCGGATGCCGCCGCCGCCGTGGCGACCAGGGGATTCGAGAAGATTCACGAGATCGTGCCCGCCTCGGAGATTCCGCGCCTCACTGACGAAATCTATGCTCGGGTCGCAGCCCGTGCACCCCAGGATCTCTCAATTCTCATACCCTCCATATTCGCGGGTGTGCGCCGGCACTATTTCGAGACCTCGCCGAACGTCCGCTTCCACGTGCCGTTCGACACGACGAAAGGCGACCGCGCCCTATTCAACGATTTCACCCGCAAGCATGGCGAGGGCAAGTTGACGGCGCATGGGCCGCACCGCGATTCATGGCTCGACTGCCCGGACAATGGTGTGAACATCTGGATCGCGATCGGCCGGGTGCGGAGCGGCAACGGCCTCACCGTCTACCGCAACGAATATGACGGGCACCAGCGCTATACCGGGATGGGCAATATCGCCCGGGACGAACGGCTGACGGAGCCCCTGACCTTCGATCTGGAGCCGGGCGACTTCGTCCTCTTCCACACCGACCAGCTTCACGGCTCCGCACTCAACTACACCGACGAAACACGGTTTGTGATCAGCTATCGCATCACCTTCGACCGGCCCCATTTCCCCAACGGCCACTATCACAGTTATTGCCACAGCGGCCTCGCCAATGGTCCGCTACGGGCAGCGGCCACACTGCCGGCCCTGATGCAGCCAAGCTATGTGCGCTCGTTCGGCGAACGGGTGGCGCAGAAGCTTCGCCCCGCCAAGACGCCGCGCATCGAACTTGCTCCGGCAAGCTCCGGCGACCTTGGCGACATGCGGATTGGCGAGATCCGGCCGACGGACAAGAAGACCTGCATGGCTCGTCTTGGCGAGGATGAGTTCGTCACGTTCGACCGCCGCTGTCCACACCAGGGAGCGGATCTTGCAATGGGGCACGTGACCGATGGGCAGATCGTCTGCCCATGGCACAACTTGCCGTTCGACCCTGCAACCGGGCAATCTCCTTGCCGGTCGATTCGGCCACTCGCGGTGAAGACCGTCGCCACCTCCCCAGCTGACGCCTGACCGGACCAGCGTGACGTGGCGCCTGCAGCAATGGCTCATAATAAACACTGCGTCGTCTGCGGGCCTTCTTCAGTACTCGGAGCAAAATGGGACACCGACTCGTCGGATGGCCTGGGCTTGGTTGACGGTTGGCGCACGGTGTGCATTTTTTTGAGACGTGACCCTGCCGACCAGTAAACCAACACTCTCGATCGTCGTTACGATCGTCGACGGCGGGCGCTATCTGCGCGACTTCCTGCTCGCCGTGATGGCGATGGAGGATTCGCCGCCGCTGGAGATCATTGTTCCGTTCGACGCGAGCATCGCGGACACGAAATTGCTCGCCACCGAGTTCCCCCACCTAAAATTTCTGGACATGGGCGTCGTCGTGCCGACCCGGTCGATTCAATCTCAGGGCGGGCAGCATGAGCTATACGATCGGCGGCGGGCCTGCGGTCTTGCGGTTGCCTCGGGCGACATCGTAGCGATGCTCGAGGACCGCGGGCACCCGAGTCCTGATTGGGCCAGCACTCTGGTCCGCCTTCACGCGGAACGCCAAAACAACGTGATTGGCGGAGCCATCGAGTGCAAGAAGCCGGTCGATCTACTGCATTGGGCCTTCTACGTTACCGATTTCGGGCGCTACGGCCGCCCGATCAAAAATGGCCGGGTCTCATGGGTTTCAGACGTCAATGTCAGTTATAGCCGGAAGGCGCTCGAGGACACGCGTCACCTCTGGAGCGAACGCTTCTATGAAATGATCGTCCACAGATATTTGATGGGAAGGGGAGAAGAACTGCACCTTTCCAACGATCTGGTCGTGAATCATCGACGCCCTCCGATAACGTTGGGCAAGCTGCTCCGGGAGCGTGTCGAGTGGGGAATTCTCTTTGGATACGTCAGGACGAAGCAGACCTCGCCGATTGAACGCCTGGGGCTCATCTTCGGAAGTCCGCTGATCCCGCCAGTGCTCTGGGTCCGGCATGGCCTCATTCAGGCGCAGAAGGGCCGCGGCCTCCGCTACCTGAAGGCACTGCCCTACGTCATGTTGTTGACGATGGCCTGGACCGTGGGCGAGGTCTGGGGATACATCACGCGTCGTCCATAATCACATGGAAGCCAATCCCGAGTACGACGTCATCGTCATCGGATCCGGCGCGGCCGGCGGGTGGGCCGCCAAGGAGGCCGCGGAGGGTGGCTGCAGGACATTGATGCTCGAAGCCGGAAGGGCGTTGGACCCGAAGGCCGACTTCCCTGACTCGGAGGCAAGCGCTCCCAAGCCGAACCTCGTCAATCGCGTGAAAGCGATGATCTCAGGGCAGCATGTGCAGGCACGCTGCATGTCCTTCAAACCCGCGACCGCGCATCTGTTCATCAACGATCGCCAGAATCCCTACACCACCGGAGTAGGCACACAATTCAATTGGTACCGCGCGCGCCAGGTCGGAGGTCGGCTGCACCTTTGGGGACGAAACGCGGTGCGGATGTCGGAGCAGGACCTGAAGGCCGCCGACTTCGACGGGTTCGGCGAGCCCTGGCCCATTTCCTACGAAGACCTCGCACCGTGGTACAGCCGGGTCGAACGCTTCCTTGGCGTGACCGGTCAGCCGGCGGGCATCGCCAACCTGCCGGACGGTGAATTCTCGGGCCCGAACTATTTGACGGCGGCCGAACGGAGGCTGCTGGAGCAGCTGGCGCAAAAATGGCCGGACCGACCTGCGACGACCAGCCGCGTCATTCACCACATGCCGGACCGGCAGCCGCCCCCCCTGAAGGCGGCGAGCGCCAGCGGAAACTTCGAGCTGCGCAGCGGAGCGGTCGTCTCCCGCATCGAAACCGACCCGCAGACCGGCCTCGCCACCGGCGTCACCTACGTCGATGACGCGACCCGCAAGCGCGTGACGGTGACCGCCAGGACCGTCGTGTTGGCCGCCTCGACGATCGAAAGCGTCCGGGTCCTGCTGAATTCAGACAGCCAGCGGCATACGCGGGGCTTGGGCAATTCGTCAGGCAATCTGGGCAGGTATCTAGCCGATCATTTGGTGGTCGTGCGCGCCGGACGGCTGCCGGAAATCGAAGGCTTCGACCGCGACATCGATCCATACGATTTCGGGGCGCACACCGGCATCTACATTCCCTCGTTCCGTAATCGGGGGACGAACGAAGGTCTGGGTTTTCTTCGCGGATACTCGATCATGGGATGCGTCGGACGGATCGAGCCCGGGTGGTACTTCATGACCATCGGCGAGGTGTTGCCCCGTGCCGAGAATCGGATCGAGCTCGACCGGTCGAAACGTGATGCCTGGGGTATACCCGTTCCCAAGATCACGATGCGCTATTCGGATAACGAACGCGCAATGGCCCGCGATATGAACGAGACCCTGGATGATCTGTGCCGGACATTCGGGCTGCCGCCGAACGTTCTCGGCAAGGAGAATCTTCTGTCGAGAGTCGTGTACAGCACCGCAGGCCGGCTGCTCTTCACCCGGGACGGTGCATTGATTCCGGGCTCGTCGATTCACGAGTCCGGCGGCGCGTGCATGGGGACCGATCCATCGCGCCATGTCCTGAATGCCGACAACCAGGTCTTCGACGCGCCGAACGTTTACGTGACCGATAGCGCGTCCTTCACGACCAACCCGTTCCAGAATCCCGCGCTAACGATCATGGCGCTCTCCGCCCGAGCCGGCCACCGCATTGCGACCCGATTGAAGGCGGCCAAGGCGGAAGCGCGCACCTAGGTCACGAGTACATGTTGCCGATGTTGGGCAGGTCGACGGGTTGACCGGTCCTGCTGGACAAACGAACCGC
>Ga0307410_10000528_pt1 | contig 15616 bp, 9 predicted proteins | sample 322Ometagenome_3_FD_203707 | JGI IMG/M metagenome (GOLD analysis project Ga0307410, IMG submission 203707) | Maize rhizosphere microbial communities from greenhouse at UC Davis, California, United States - 322HYB-O-3 | ecosystem: Host-associated > Plants > Roots > Rhizosphere > Soil | place... | reverse complement strand
ACTGCTCCATAAAAAGCTGCTGTTTGCGCTCCTAAGCTTGGTGTAAATGCTTGCGTTAACTGAGCCGACAGATTAGTTAAACTTTCATCTTTTATCAAAACAGGATTAGCACTAGTTTCTGACAACAAATTAATTCTGTCTCCAGCACCAAATATAGTTAGCACCTGTTTTAAGGGACCATATAATTTTGTATTAAGATCCTTAATTGTTGCTTTCCCAACTGCTTCGTTATTAGCACCAAGAGATTTAGCTGTAAGAGGATTATAAGGAACTGTCGTAAAATATGGCAAAGCAGTGATATATGGTAAATTTGCCACAACCCCTTTTGCCCCATTTGCTGTTAAAGCTGTTGCCATAGAAGTATATACTGACGCAAAAACAGTTGGATCTGTAATATCATTACTTCCATAAGTCTTCGGATCCATGTTACCGGTCTGATCTTTTCCTATTCCTCCTGAAGTAGCATAACTCAAAACATCATTACCTCCAATAAATAAAGAGAAAAAAGTTGGGGCCTGAGTTACAGCATCAGCTAAAACTGATGTTGTAGCCGAACTTGCAAACCTAACAAAATAAGGATTGGCTGCGCCTATAGCCAAGCCGGCAGGATTGCCATATCCATTAGCTACTAAATGAAAACTTTTTGCTCCAGGAACTCCTAAATTATTAAAAGATCCGCTCAGGTGCGCCATAACTTCAGTAGTTGGGACGCCAGGAACAGGAAGTGGCGCTGTCCCGTTAAAGTATAGACGAGGACCAAATGCCGGATTTACCTGACCTCCAAATAACAAACCTCCGGTATTATCATTTGCATAAGGAATTGTAAATGTACCCCCGCCTGCTGCGACAAACTGTTGTGCTAATATGTTCGGGTAACCGTTTTCCTGTCCTTTTTTAAAAAGAGCATTATCACTATATCCTGCAGCAAAGGAATCTCCCAGTGCCACATATTTTGTAAAAACTGCCGAGCCAGGTGTTACCGGTACCTCTGCCGGAGTATTATTATCGTCATCATTATTACACGCTATAAAGGTTAAAGAAACCAATAACAGCCATTTTATATTATTTTTCATTTTGTTAACTTTTAAATTATTAGCTCTTTTCGATTATATACACAATAAAAAGAAAAGACAACTTTTTGACTAAAGATCGTTTCTTATCAAGGATTAATTGTCCACGAAGCAAACCACATCTGACCAATCATACCAGCACCTACTACCTGAAGATAATCTTTTCCAAAAAGATTTGTTGCTCCAACTTTAATAACAGATTTCAATTTTGGTAAACCATAATTAATCTGAGCATCAAGAACTGTATTTTCAGGAATCATTCCGTCTCCAAAAGAGGATTGCCATAAATATTCCGTATTCCATCTTACATTAACATTAAAACCTAAATTTTTAGTCACTTTAGCATTACCAAATGAACCTTTGATTCTATGTTTCGGCGTATTAAATCCAGCCACGAAACTTGGATCTTCTGATTGGTCAAAATCAAATTGAGCATAATTATAATTAACTCCTAATTCAAAATCTTTATACACTTTTTTAGATAAACCAACTCCAAAACCTAATGAAGTAATTTTTGCAGTTGTATTTGTATAAACCTGATACACTCTTCTGTCCCCGTTAGCAAGCGCAGCATAACTCAACAGAACACTCGGGTCCGCGGTGTTGGTTCCTGCCGTTCCATAATAAGGTGTTATTACTCTTGAAGTATTCATAAAATCATTATAGATATTATAATATCCATTAATATCGATTGACAAATCATTTTGAACAACTGTACGATAACCTGCTTCAAAAGCCTGCACTTGTTCTGGTTTTACCAGCCCAATATTTGCGACTTTAAGATCTCCAACATTTCCGGAAGCACCAAATGCCTGAACAGAAGTTAATGTATAGGCATTACTATAAGCCATACGTCCTGATAAGTTAACCGTTGGTCCAATACCTGCATTTGGTATAGCCTGACCTGCAAGACTAACAGGCTGTGTTTCCTGAAAACGATCTAAGTTATCAGGAGCAGAACCAATTAATGCAAATGGTCCTAAGTCCAGACCTATATATTGATCTTGTGTTGTTGGATTACGAAAACCAGTTTGGTAAGAAACTCTAAAGTTATGTCTTTTAGATGCACCTGCAGAATATACGAATGAAATTCTCGGCGAAACATTTCCATCAAAATTTTGGCTTTTATCGTAACGTAAAGATCCTGTAAATTTCAATCTGTCATCTAAGAATTTTTTTTGTAATTGTGCATAAGCTCCATATTCTTTGTATTCGATTGGACCATCATAATCTGTAAAAATAGTACCTTCAGAATCCATTATGTATTTTCTCCAAGAACCACCTACCTGAACTTCAGCAAATTTGATTATATCTCTAAAGTTATAATTCACGTCTGAATGATACAGTTTTGAATGATCAATAAATTTAGCTCCCTGAGTAAGATCAGGGTTGCTGGTTACTTTAGCAAGCGCATTATTAAATTGAGCAGAACCCGGCTCAAATCTTGCTGATCTTGGAGCGCCCGGATTAAGCGGATCTGTATTTGGTACTAATCCTAAAATTGGTGAAACATTATAGTCAGCAAAGTTTCTAGCATAAACAGCAGCATCATTTGGATTAAGACCAAGAACAGCAGAAGACAATTGAAATGCAGTACCGTAATCTGTAAACCAGTTTTTATCTGATTTAGCCAATCTGTTAACATTCCATCCGGCAAATCTCATATCATAAGAATCTCCGGCATCTTCACTTGTAAAATAAACTCTGGCAAAAAAGTTTTTCCCTTTTACTTCGAATTTACCTTGTTGCATTAAGAAATCTTTCAAAGCATATCTATTAGCTCCCTGATAGATTGTACTTCCTGTACCAATTTTGTATTGTAATATAAACTCAGTATCATTTGCCCAAGGTTTAAAATGCAAACCAAAATCAGCTTTCATACTTTTAACTTTATTATCCGTTAAATCCTGCTCACGATATCCCGTACGACTAACTTGCCCAACATTTGGAATAAATGTTGTAATCTCATCTCCGTAAATATTTAAACCATCATAATTTTGATTCATTGCATGTCCAATAGAACCGCCAGTCATACTTCTTTTATCTGCAGCAATCCATTCTGATGCTTCCATGTAAGTAAAGTTTGCTTTCATTGCAAAATGTTTAGTAAATGCTTTTGCAGCCCTGATTCCAAAATCATTATAGCCATTTGTTCCAGCTACATCCTGATTTGTCTGTCCATATTTATAATAAACACTAATGCCTTCATTTGTAAATGGGCTTTTACTGTTCATAAACATAATACCATTAAAAGCATTTGCACCATAAAGGGCAGAAGAAGCTCCAGGCAAAAGTTCAACATTTGCAACATCTATATCAGAAACACCTATCAGGTTACCCAATACAAAATTCAAAGCAGGGGATGAATTATCCATACCATCTACTAATTGCATAAAACGAGTATTTGCTACTGAAGCAAAACCTCTTGTATTTATTGATTTAAAAGAAATACTGCTGGTATTAAAATTTACTTCCTTTAAGTTTTCCAAACCATCATAAAAGGTTGCAGCAGTTGTATTTTTAATTTCCTGGATTCCCATTCTCTCAATAGTCACAGGAGACTCAATAACTCTCTCAGGGGTTCTTGAAGCAGATACCACAATTTCATCAAGTTTCGTTTCTTCATCTTTTAGCACAACTTCTATCCTCTGATTTAAAGAATTGATATTAATAGTTTGTGTTTCAAAACCAACAGCTGATACTTTTATAGCAAAAGGCGGTTTCGACGAAGTATTCAATTTAAATGTCCCGTCAAAATCTGTTGAAGCTCCGGTAGAACTTCCAACCACATTTATATTGGCACCAGGAATAGATTGTTTGTTACTATCGGTAACAGAACCAGTAATTGTATTCTGTGCAAAGGAAATTCCACAGAAAAACAACATAATCAGCAAATACACTCTCATTGTGTTAGGTTTTTGGTTAGTTAATGATACCAAAATACAAATAATTTCAATATGTATAAAAATTTGTTAAATAAAATTCATATTTATCATAATTATACTTGTTATTTTAACTATTTAGCAATGACTTTTATTCAATTAAAATCAAATTTCAAACAAGGAGTATTCTAATTACTATGCATACATATAATTTTTATAGGAAAAATTGAGGATTTAATAAAAATACAGGGTTTGTGAAAAAAATTTGATAAATAAAAAATATGAGACGTAATTTTTGACTTTTAACATTAAAAAGAATTATAAATCCTGTTAGCCCTTTGAATTATAATAGCTAACAAGCATAAAAAAAGCGAGACAAATGTCTCGCTTTCCTAAATATAGAATATTAATTATTTTACTCCACGGTAACTGATTTTGCCAAATTTCTTGGCTGATCAACATTACAACCTCTCATAACAGCAATGTAATAAGAAAGTAATTGCAATGGTATTGTAGTAATAAGCGGAGATAATGCATCTGAAGTTTCTGGAATTTCGATTACATAATCTGCAAGTTCACGAACTTGTGTATCACCTTTTGTTACAACGGCAATAATTTTTCCGCTACGAGATTTAATCTCTTGTATATTACTTACAATCTTATCATAATGTCCTTGTTTTGGCGCAATTACAATAACCGGCATGTGCTCGTCTATTAATGCAATAGGACCGTGCTTCATTTCTGCAGCAGGATATCCCTCAGCATGAATATATGAAATCTCTTTAAGTTTTAAAGCCCCTTCTAATGCTACCGGAAAATTATATCCTCTGCCTAAATAAAGACAGTTTGGTGCATCCTTAAATGCGGCAGCAATTTCTTTTGCTCTGTCATTAGTTTCTAATGCTTCGGCAACTTTCTCAGGAATAATTTCTAATTCTTGCAGATAAGTATGGAAATCTGTATTTGACAAAGTTCCTTTAGCTTTTCCTAATCTTAAGGCAATCATCGTCAAAACTGTGATTTGGGTTGTAAAAGCTTTGGTAGAAGCTACTCCAATCTCAGGTCCGGCGTGTGTGTAAGCACCTGCATGGCTTTCTCTTGAAATAGAGGAACCAACAACGTTGCAAACGCCAAAAACAAATGCTCCGTTTTCCTTCGCCAATTTAATAGCTGCCATTGTATCCGCAGTTTCTCCCGATTGAGAAATCGCAATTACAACATCATTTTTATTAATGATCGGGTTACGGTATCTGAATTCTGAAGCATACTCTACTTCAACAGGGATACGTGTAAATTCTTCAAAAATATACTCAGCAACTAATCCTGCATGCCATGAAGTTCCGCAAGCAACAATTAGAATTCTTTGAGCATTTAGGAATTTTTCAAGATTATCTTCAACACCAGCCATTTGAACAATTCCTTCATTTGCATGAAGCCTTCCTCTGTAGGTATCTTTTATAACACTTGGCTGCTCGTAGATTTCTTTTAGCATGAAGTGATCGTAACCTCCTTTTTCAATTTGCTCCAAATTCATTTGAAGCTCCTGAATATAAGGATCTACTAAAGAATCATCTTTAATTTTTCTAACTTTAAGAGGTTTATGCAATCTGATGTTTGCCATTTCACCATCTTCAAGATAGATAGCATTTGAAGTATACTCAATAAAAGGTGAAGCATCAGAAGCAATAAAAAATTCTCCTTCTCCTACCCCAATCGCTAACGGACTTCCTAATCTGGCAGCCACAATTTCGTTTGGATTTTTTTTATCGAATACAGCAATTGCGTATGCCCCTACAACCTGATTTAAAGCAATCTGAACTGCCTTGCCAAGTTTTATATTTTCTTTTTTCTGAACTTCCTCAATCAGGTTAACTAAAACTTCTGTATCAGTATCTGATTTAAAAGTATAACCTCTTTTTATCAACTCTTCTTTAAGAGGAGCATAATTCTCAATAATTCCATTGTGAATGATTACTAAATCACCCGAATTAGAAAGATGAGGATGTGAATTGACATCATTTGGGACACCATGAGTAGCCCAACGTGTATGTCCAATTCCTATAGATCCATTTGTAGTAAAACCCTCTTTTGCCTTTGCTTCAAGATCCGAAACTTTACCTTTTGTTTTACAAAGTTTTATACTTTTTTCCGTATCATACAACATGACACCAGCACTATCATATCCTCTGTATTCCAGCCGCTTTAATCCTTTTATAACTATAGGATAAGCCTCTCTGTGACCGATATATCCAACAATTCCACACATATATATTTATTAATTTGGTTTCGTGTAGTAAATTTCAAGCTTCAGTCTTTTTTCGTCAGGAACTGTGGATTTTCCTCCAAACAATACTGTTCCTAACGGACTCATTACCGACGCTCTTGGAGCATCTGTAAAATACTCATTTGGATTCTCTACTGGATCCATTTGAATTCTGCTTTTTAATTTATTTGAGGCTGTGATATTTATACTTTCAGTTACAACCAAACCAAGCTTCACATTAACCGCATCAGCTTTCTTGATAATATTTCGAATATGATTTGTCAGCCTTATTTTGTATGTTGTTCCTTTCTTACTTGTAGGATCTATATTAATTATCCCGCTATAAATGACTTTTGACAATTTTGGGTCAGATGTGATACTTGTACTTCCATCTGCTGCGTAGTCTACAATAGGAATGTTATTTGTTAAATCATACAAATAAACCCTCTTTGGCTCACGAAGTCCTGCACTCGTATTTGGAATTCCTGCTATTTTATCTGAATCGATATGAAAAACTAAATTAGCTTCATTAACCAACCATCCTTTATCTCTGATCTCTTTTAATTTTGAACCAAAATCATTAAGCTCAAGCACAGCAAGTGATCCCTGACCACCTTTTAAATAAAGCGATTCATCACCTAGTGTTACACTAGCAGATGTCAATGCCGTTTGATAAGCCGGTTTTTTAACATCCTGAGTTAAACTTGCTGTTGCACCAGATAGATTAATAACCAAAGTTCTGGCTTCTGTAATTGTATCATTATCTGTTGTTATATCAGTTTTAGCTCTATATTTGATATTAATTTTACCTTTAGTAAAATCTAATAATGCCATATTGCTAGGTTTAGTTCCAGATTTTTCAACTCTAAAGTACAAACCTCTGAAATATTCCTGAAAAACATCCGAAGCAGAAAGTTTGTTTGCCGGGGCATTTAAAATTTTATTCTGAAAAAAAGCTTTATTTAAATTCAAACGCATTTCAGGCGCTACTCTTGTTGTCGTTTCGGTACCGGTTGTTGCGTCCTTTGATTTATCAGCATATTCTACTGAACTAAAAAAGAACTCATCATTTTCAAATACATTAGTCGAGTTGTTCAAACGATCTGTAAAATCAGGGGTTGGTCCTTTATAAGTATTAAAGTTTACATACTTAGGATCAGTTGTCTGATCTTCATCTGTATAATACATCTGTGCATTTTGTGAACCATTATCAAAATAAGAGCCACGCATCTGGACACCTGACTCGTAAACACTCAACTTAATTTTACCTGTTGGCGCACCATAAATAGAGTCTAATGCATAAGTACTGCTACCATCAGGATTTGTTGCTGTTACATGACTAAAATAGGGCACATTTAATGTAACACTCTTAATAACCGGCGTAGAACCAATAGATGGAGCGTAAGAAGCAAGTGAAACTTGTGTAACAAAATTAGCAGTTCGCTCACTAAAAACACCATCATCATAAATTCCCAAAGCATTTACCGGCAATCCGTTTGACTGAATCGGGGTTATTTCCTGATTGTATGCCAATACAGCATATTTTTCAGACTCAAGTCCAAAATGATTATCACCAATTAAATCATCGCCAACCGCATTAAAATCTTTATCGCAAGAATATAAAAGAACAACTGGTACTATTAATAGAATTTTCTTAAAAAAAGAAGTATTATACATGTTTTATAATAATGTTAAAATTTAGAGTCCTATACTTTTATAGAAATTTGTATACGCTTCGGCAAACGCATCTTTCGTGGCGAAAGGTAAAAAAGGTTTTCCTGAAGATTCTATAAATTTTGTTAAACTTGACGATACATTTTCTGATGCAATAATCACACCGTCAGAATGCAGTATACTGGCTCTTAGAATATTCTCATAATTAGGAGTTTCCAAATCAACTACAGATTCATGAGGAACACCATCAAACTTCACTTTATTTATCATTTCCAAATCTAAATTTTCATCAAAAGACTGCCCGTAAACAGAAGTGACAATTTTAGTTTCAGAAAACAAGGCTTCATTTTTATAATAATGCTTCATGTAAATTGGAAGCATTGCCGCCAGCCAACCGTGTACGTGAATAATATCAGGTACCCAATTTAATTTTTTTACAGTTTCTACAACTCCTTTTGCAAAAAAGATCGCTCTCTCATCATTGTCCGGGTATAAAACCCCCTCTTCGTCGGCAAAAGTTGCTTTTCTTTTAAAATATTCATCATTATCTATAAAATAAACCTGAATTCTTTCTTTTGGAATTGAAGCTACCTTAATAATCAATGGCATATCTAAATCATTCACTACCAAATTCATTCCTGAAAGTCTAATTACTTCGTGTAACTGATGTCTTCTTTCATTGATATTTCCATATCTTGGCATGAAAATTCTTATCTGACCTCCCTGATCATTAATCATTTTCGGAACGTCATAAGACATTAAAGAAACCTCATTTTCTGCCAAATAAGGCACGACTTCAGATGATACATATAATATCCTCTTATCTTTCATAATAGTATTTTACTTAATTTTTGGTAATAAAAACGTTGCAAAATTACAAAATTTTATGCAGTTATTAACTAATATATTATGTTTGCACTAAATTTTAATAATACCGCCATGCATATTTTCTACGGTAAAGTAGCTTTGATAGCTTATTTGAAAACTATCAAAACCACAAATTCGACTATCGGGTTTGTACCAACAATGGGCGCTTTACACCAGGGACATCTGGCTTTAATGCAAAGATCTCTTAAAGAAAACGACGATACTGTAGTAAGTATTTTTGTAAACCCAACTCAATTTAATAACCCTGAAGATCTTGCAAAATACCCAAGAACCCTGGAAGAAGATGTAAAGAAAATGCGTGTTCTGAGTGATAAAATCATTTTGTATGCACCGTCTGTAGAAGATATTTATGAAGGAGACACCATTTCGCAAAATTTTGATTTTGATGGCTTGGAAAACCAAATGGAAGGAAAATTCAGACCCGGGCATTTTAATGGCGTTGGAACTATTGTAAAACGTCTTTTTGAAATTGTCACTCCTACAAATGCTTATTTTGGCGAGAAAGATTTTCAGCAATTGCAGATTGTCAAAAAACTGGTAGAGAAAAACAATTTACCGGTCAATATAGTAGGCTGCCCTATTTTTCGGGAAGAAAATCAACTGGCGATGAGCTCTCGTAATGAACGCTTAACTCCGGAAGAAAGGAAAGAAGCTGCCATAATTTACAAAACGCTGACTGAGGCAAAAGAAATATTTCAGACAAATACTCCGGAAGAAACAATCGAATTTGTTAAAAATTCTTTCAAAGACAATGAAAGATTTGAACTGGAATATTTTGTCATTGCTGACGAATCTACATTATTATCTATCGATCATAAAAGTAAAGACAAAAAATACCGTGCATTTATAGCAGTATTTGTTAATTCTATAAGACTGATTGACACCATTTCATTAAATTAATTTACCTTTGCAACATGCAAATTCAAGTTATAAAATCAAAAATTCATCGTGTAAAAGTAACGGGCGCCGATTTAAATTATATTGGCAGTATTACTATTGACGAAACTTTACTGGAAGCCTCCAATATCATTGAAGGTGAAAAGGTATCTATTGTAAACATTAATAATGGCGAACGTTTTGAAACTTATGCTATTAAAGGAGAAAAAAATTCAGGAGAAATTACCCTGAATGGTCCTGCAGCCAGAAAAGTTCAAAAAGATGATATCATCATTATTATATCATATGCTACCCTGGAATTTGAAGAAGCAAAAACCTTCAAGCCATGGATTATTTTTCCTAATGAGAATGATAATTCGCTAACTTAAAACTTCTCTTTTTCCTTTTTCTTTAATTTTATCTGATTGAGTTACTCTGTCAGATCAGATTTTTTTTGCCTTCATCAAAGTAAATTCAGCAAAAAAACACGTAGTTTTTTTAAAATTCCAAGAATAATAAAAAAGCAAATAAAGTGTTATATTGCTACACTATTTCCAATACTTTTTAATTCACTGAAATACCCCAAATCATGAAAAAAGTTTACTTATTATTTACTTTAATTTCAATCTCTGTTTTTTCACAGAAAAAATTTGACAACATTCAATCTGAGAAACTTGGAGCGGAAAGAAGAATAACAATCGGACTGCCGGCATCCTATGAAGCAAATCCGGAAAAAAAATATCCTGTTTTATATTTGTTAGATGGTGATTATTTATTTGATGCATTTTCAGGAGCCTTAAGTTATGGTGCTTATTGGGATGATTTGCCGGAAATGATCATTATTGGTATACATCAAAATAAAGATGGAGAACGTTACGACGATTCTACAATTGACCAGAATACCGGATTACCTTTTGAAAAAGGCGAAGAGTTTTTTGAATTCGTTGGTGCTGAATTAGTCCCTTACATTGAAAAAAAATATCGCACCTCACCTTTCAGAGTAATTGCAGGTCATGATATAACGGCAAGTTTTGCTAATTTTTATTTGTATAAGGAAGTACCTCTTTTTAACGCTTACATTTGTTTGAGCCCTGAACTTGCCCCAAAAATGGAAGTAAGAATCCCCGAGAAATTTGCAAAAATACAAGAGCCGTTTTTCTATTATCTTTCTGTTGCCGATGGAGATATCAAAAAAATAAAAGAACCAATTGAAAAATTGGACAGCAATATCAAAATTGCCAATAATCCGTTGGTAAATTATAAATTTGATACTTTTAAAAACACAACGCATTATACCGAAGTGTTGCACTCCATTCCGAACGCATTATACCACATTTTTGAAGCTTACAGACCTATAAACTCTGCTGAATACAATGAGAAAATTGCTGTTCTTGAAACGGGATACGCAGATTATCTGGAAAATAAATACAATATGATGTCCAAGGTTTTAGGCGTTCAGATTCCTGTCAGAATGAGTGATTTTAAAGTAATTGAAAATATTATTCTAAAAAAGAATGCGTACGATGAGTTAGGCAAAATGGCCGAAATAGGAAATGTAAATTATCCTAAAGCGATGTTGGGAGAATATGAACTTGGATTGATGTACGAAAAAATGGGAGATCCGAAAAGAGCATCAAAAAAATATCAAAACGCTTCGCAAATGGAGCCAATTGGTGATTTGAACAAAGATTTGATGTATGAGAAAATCGACCAGATGAATACGCTTGCAAAAAAACCATAAAGAATGTCAAAAGTTAAAACTTCTTTTTTTTGTCAAAATTGCGGAACCCAATATGCCAAATGGCAAGGGCAATGCAACGCGTGCAAAGAATGGAATACTATTGCGGAGGAAATTATCCAGAAACAGGAAAAAGTCGCTTGGAAAAGCGAACCAACTTCTTCGAGTAAAGCCCCTCGCCCATTAAAAATTAATGAAATCGATTCGGCTCAGGAAATTCGGATGAACACTACTGATGGCGAATTAAACCGTGTTTTGGGAGGTGGTATCGTTCCCGGTTCTTTGACGCTTTTAGGCGGTGAACCCGGAATTGGAAAAAGTACGCTTTTATTGCAGATTTCATTAAAACTTCCTTATAAAACACTTTATGTTTCTGGAGAAGAAAGCCAGAAACAAATAAAAATGCGTGCCGAAAGAATAACGCCAAATAGCGATAACTGCTATATTCTGACGGAAACTAAAACGCAAAACATCTTCAAACAAATTGAAGCGATACAGCCGGAAATTGTCATTATCGACTCGATCCAGACTTTACATACCGATTACATAGAATCGACCGCAGGAAGTATTTCTCAAATAAGAGAAACAACTGCCGAATTGATCAAATTTGCCAAAGAAACTAACATTCCGGTTATTCTAATTGGACATATTACCAAAGACGGAAACATTGCCGGGCCTAAAATTCTGGAGCACATGGTTGATACCGTTTTGCAGTTTGAAGGCGATAGAAATCACGTGTACCGAATTTTACGTTCGCTGAAAAACCGTTTTGGTTCTACAGCAGAATTGGGAATTTATGAAATGTTAGGAAGCGGTTTGCGAGAAGTTAGCAATCCGTCAGAAATATTGATTTCGCATAAGGATGAAGAAATGTCCGGAACTGCCATTGCTACAACCATGGAAGGTATGCGTCCGCTAATGATCGAAATACAGTCTTTAGTAAGTACCGCTGTTTATGGAACACCACAGCGCAGCACCACTGGCTACAACGCCAAAAGGCTAAACATGATTTTGGCTGTTTTAGAAAAAAGAGCCGGCTTTCGTTTGGGTGCAAAAGACGTTTTCCTGAATGTTACCGGCGGAATTTCTGTTGATGATCCTGCAATTGACCTCGCCGTTGTTGCCGCAATTTTGTCTTCTAATGAAGATATTCCTATAACTAAAGGATTTTGTTTTGCCGGAGAAGTTGGATTGTCAGGCGAAATTCGTCCTGTAAACCGTGTTGACCAAAGAATTCAGGAAGCCGAAAAATTGGGCTTCAACACTATATTTGTGTCTAAATACAACAAAATTGCATTAAAAAACACCGGAATTAAAATCGAGCTCGTGGCTAAGATTGAAGATGTGGCTGGGTTTCTTTTCGGCTAATTTTTTATAAACCTACTTTATGAAATTTCCAAAACAAAAATTAATAAAAGCACTTCTAATACTTGCCCTGGTATTTGCAGTGCTTTTTTTAGGATTTTACTTTTTTCGCAATTCCTTACTAAAGCAAGCGATTGCAAAAGTAACCCACAAAATGAATGTGGAATATAACAGCACATTTTCTGTAAAATCGGCTTCTTTTGTTGGATTGTCGGGCGTTAAACTCAATGATGTAGTTTTGGTTCCAAAAAATGCCGATACCTTATTTAGCATTAACAAAATCGAAACCAGTATCAGTTTATCAAATTTATTGGTAGGCGATGTTCAGGTGGGGACTTTGAAAGTCGACAATGGGTATATTCAATTGGTTAAGAAAGGAAAGGTTCGCAATTTTGATGCTTTCTTAAAAAGAGACAAATCAGATTCAGATACAAATGAAAAGCGTAAATATGCCACATTCGCGTATCGCATTATCTCAAAGCTATTGAATCTTGTTCCAACAGACATGAAATTGGAAAATCTAAATTTCAGAATTGATGATAATGGAAAAAAAACATCCATCGCTGTAAATAAACTGGTTTTAAACAACAAACAACTTGAAACTAATCTTCATGTTCAAAGCAAAAATTTTGATCAGCGCTGGAACATAAAAGGATTTGCTGATCCTCGAAATAAAAAAGCAGATATTCGCTTTTTTAATTTAGATACGGGTGCAATCAAAGTTCCGTATCTCGACGAACGTTATAATTTAAAAGCAAGTTTTGATTCTATCCGTTTAAATGTGGCAAACATCGAAAAAGACGGAAGCGAATTGCATATTGACGGCTATACTTCAATTTCAAATTTAAAAATCAACCATCCAAAAATCGCCAGCAAAGATGTTGTCATTAAAAATGCACGTTTTGATTATCGGTTTTTATTAGGTGATGATTTTATTTCGATTGACAGCACCTCATCAATGCAATTAAACAAAATAAAGGTTCGCCCGTATGTCTCTTATAACACAGAGTCAGATACAATTTATACTTTAAAAGTTGATATTCCGAAAATGACGGCGCAGGACTTCATTGTTTCGCTGCCAGACGGATTGTTTACTCATTTTCAGGGGATGGAAGCGACCGGTAATTTTAATTACAAATTAGATTTCAAATTCAATAAAAACAAACCAAATACATTGGTTTTTGACAGTAAACTAAACAAAGAAAATTTAAGAATTACAAAATACGGAGAGGCTGATTTAAATAAATTAAATGGTGAATTTGTTTATCGCGCTATCATTAAAAATGTTATGCAAAGGCCAATTTTAGTTGGAAATGCAAATCCGAATTATACTCCGCTTGACCAGATTTCACCTTATTTAAGGAAATCTGTTTTGACGACTGAAGATCCATCGTTTTTTTCGCATCGCGGATTTATTAATGAAGCATTTAAACAATCGATTCTGAAAAATATCAGAACCAAAAAATTCTCACGCGGTGCCAGCACGATCAGCATGCAGTTGATCAAAAACGTTTTTCTTACTCGTGAAAAAACGCTTTCGCGAAAGCTTGAAGAAATCTTATTAGTCTATATTTTAGAAAACAACAGAATTGCCAGCAAAGAAAGAATGCTGGAAGTTTATTTTAATATTATTGAATGGGGACCAAATATTTACGGAATTGGCGAAGCTAGTCATTTCTATTTTCAAAAAGCTCCTTCGGCTTTAAATGTAGATGAATGTTTGTTTTTAGCAACCATTATTCCGAAGCCGAGAAAATTCATGTATCAGTTTAATGATGAAGGGAATCTGAGAGATTATGCTGTTAAAAATCAGAAATTCTTAAGAAATTTAATGTTCCGACGCGGGTTATTAGTTCCTGAAGATACTATTGGTCTGCTTCCGGTTTATATTTCGGGAAATGCACGTTCTTTAATCAAAATTAAAGCTCCGGATTCTACTGCCGTTAAAAATGATTCTTTATCTCTAAGCGAGGAATTTGATTTGTAATTTTATCTCCTGCAAGGTTTCCAAAACCTTGTAGGTTTATCCTTATTCTAACTTTATCAAAACCTTGCAGGTTTTGGAAACTTTGCGGTTATTATACCTACAAGGTTTTGGAAACCTTGCAGGAAAGCTATCGGAAGTTTTTTAAAAATTCTTCTTTATAAGTTGGAGAAACTTCGATTTCTACTCCATCATTCAGGGTTATTATACCGCCTTTATTATATGATTTTACACAATTCATATTAATAATATGCGATTTATGAACGCGGATAAAAGGCAGTGGCAGAATTTCGGAAAAGTGCTTTAAAAATCTACAGACCATTTTTTTTGTCCCGTTATTCAGATACAAATCCGTAAAATTTCCGTTGCCACGCAGGCGCACGATTTCTTCCATTTTTACCACTTCAAAACCTTCAAGCGTTGGCAGAATCACTTGTTGTTTTTCGGGTTTTGATTCATGAAAATTTTCGACAATAATTTTATTTCTGTTAAAAATCTCATGGTTCATGATCTGGTGCTGCACTTTATTTACCGCAACAATCAATTCTTCGATACTGATTGGTTTTAGCAGATAATATGCCGCACTCTGATTTAAGGCTTTTAGCGAATATTCAGAAAAGGCGGTTACAAATATGGTTTCAAAATGCAGCTCCTTGCAGGCTTCCAACACATCAAAAGCATTTCCGAAAGGCATTTCGACATCCAGAAAAACTAACTGTGGTTTAATTTCATGCAGTAACGGAACAGCTTCTTTTATATTTTGAGCTTCACCAACTACCTCAACCTGTGGACAATATTTACTCAAATAATTTTTGAGCACTTCGCGCGCCGCCAGTTCATCTTCGACAATTACACTTTTTATCTTTTGAAAAGTCA
>Ga0307410_10000527_pt1 | contig 15618 bp, 17 predicted proteins | sample 322Ometagenome_3_FD_203707 | JGI IMG/M metagenome (GOLD analysis project Ga0307410, IMG submission 203707) | Maize rhizosphere microbial communities from greenhouse at UC Davis, California, United States - 322HYB-O-3 | ecosystem: Host-associated > Plants > Roots > Rhizosphere > Soil | place... | reverse complement strand
TTCCCCTGAAGAACGAACCGGCGCCGAAATAGAGACCGGTCAGCTGTTTTACAAGGGCAACACACGAGGTGCCGCCCGTGCTTTCAATCGGCTATAACGGCGCTAGGTTCCATGATGCGGCACGAATGGGGGAAGCTCATGCTGACGGAATTCCGCGACTTCATCGCACGGGGTAACGTCCTCGATCTCGCCGTTGCAGTCATCATCGGCGCGGCCTTTGCGACGATCACCGCGAGCGTCACCGACGACATCATCATGCCCCTCATCGGAGCGATCTTCGGAGGGCTCGATTTCTCGAGCTATTTCACCCTGCTCGGCCCGATCCCCGCCGATTATGCCGGATCGCCGACAGACTATGCGGCGCTGAAGAAAGCGGGAGTGGCGGTCCTCGGTTGGGGCCAGTTCATCACCGTCCTGATCAATTTCCTGATCCTCGCGTTCATCATCTTCCTGCTCGTGAGGAGCGCCAACAAGATGATGCGCAGGAAGGATGAGGCGACCGGACCTACGGAGGTCGAGCTGCTCGCCGAAATCCGCGACGAGCTGAAGCGGCGGCCCTGACCGATGCCCTGGCCGTGGATCGCCGCCGCCGCCGTCCTGGTCCTCCTTCTCGCCTTCTATGCGCGCGGACGGAAGCAGAAGGCGGCGGTGGCGACGCTCCTGACGCACTTCCCGCACATTGCGCGCCTGCGCCTCGTCGCCGCCTGTCCGGGCTTGGACGGCGTGCTGCACGAGGCTGACCTCCGCATGCTCTTCGACTGGATCATGTTGCAGCTCTACGGCCGGACGCACACGTCAGGCCTCAGCGAGCTGATGCAGTGGAGCATCGAGCATGGCGAAAGCGAAAGCCTGCAGCTGGTGGCCGAGGTCACGCGCGAAGCGGTCGACCGCCTGCCTGCTCCGGTCCTCCATATGATCGACGGGTGTGAAGGACGAACCGTGGTCGGCGTAATCCTCGACCAGTCGTTGAGCGAGTCCCGCCGGCGCTTCACTCAGGAACTCGACCGCAAGTCGGCCTGACTATTTCGGCCTGCCCGAGTAGCCCGCGGCCTTCCGCAGCGCATCTGCGTCCATCACATAGCCATCGCTGACGACCGTCACGACGCGGCGTAGCGCGCCGAGATCCTTCGACACGTCCCCGTCGACCAGCACGACGTCGGCCTCCTTGCCGACCGCGATCGAACCGGTGCGCTTGTCCGCGCCCACCATCCGGGCCGGAACGATGGTCGCGCTCTGCAACGCCTCCGCGGGCGTGAAGCCGGCTTTGTTGTAGAGCTCGACCTCTCGGACCACCTCGATGCCCCACCCGTCCGTACCGGCGACGATCGGCACTCCTGCCTGGTGGAGCAGCTGCACGAGCTCGACCATCTTGCCGTAGCTCTTGCGATAATCGTCGCGCGTGAAGCCGTCCGCGAGCGGATATCCGCCCGCCTTGAACGTGCGATCGAGCACCGGCGAGATGATTCCCATGTACGACGAATAGGCCGGCGCCGGCTGCCCTCCGTCCATCGTCAGCATCGTCTCGAAAATGACGAGCGTCGGATCGACGATCGTCCCGCGCTGCTTCAGCTCTGCGATGAACGCGCGCATCTCGGGTGACGACCAGTCCACGTCCTTTGCGAGCCGCGCAGGGCCTGCGATCCGCTCGGCGGTGTTCGCCTTGTCGACGATTTCCTTCGGCATCGCCTGCATGACGACGAAGTTGAGGTGCGTCAGCTCGTCATAGCCCGCGCGTACCGCGTCCAGCGGCCGCATCGTGGCCGGAACGTGGCCCGACACGTGAAGGCCGAGCTTGTGAGCCTCGGCAGCGCCGGGAGCGATCCAAGCCGGATTCATCGACGTGTAGAACTTCACGCCCCACAGGCCCGCATCCTTGATCTGACGGACCGCAGCGATCGTCTCGGCTTCGCTGCTGACAGTCATCGATCCTTGCGCCGCCAGCGGGTGCTTCTGGTCGACAATGGCCTGGATGAAGGGCTCACCCATCAGCAGGTCGCCCGATGCGCGGCGCGAAACCGCGGACTTGGCGCGCTCTATGGTCGTGCCCGGGCTGCGGAAGCTGGTCATGCCGTTGGCCATGTTGGCCAGCACGTCCCAGTCGTCGCCGATGTGCATATGGCTGTCCCAGATGCCGGGGACGAGCGTCTTGCCCTTGCCGTCGACGACGCGTGCGCCGCCGGCCGCCACCGAGCCGGCCGCGCCGATCGCCGCGACCTTGCCGTCACGCAGGAGGACCGCCTGGTTCTCAAGGAACTGGCCCTTGTCCGCATCGAACAGCCGGACATTGTCGAACAGCACCGGCGCCTTGGCTCCGGGCGTCAGGAAACGCTTGGCGATCGCCTTGACCTCAGCCGCGGTCGCCGCCTCCTGCGCCTCGCGCATGGCCGTCATGTTCGCGGCGGATTCGTAGCCCGCGGGCACGTAGGACAAATGGCTGACCTCGGCGAAATATTTGCCGTTCTCGTCGAGCCAGACCGCGACCGGAGCCGCGAGGATTCCGCGCATGAAGGCGAGCTGGACCGTCTTCGGCCCATTCGGCCCCTGGAGCGTGAGCTTCTGGCCGCGCTTCAACGAGGCATGGCCGGAGGGAAGAAGATCAAGGCCGGCGTCGCCCGCGGGCACCAGGGCATTGGTGACGAGCTCGTTCGACAGGGGAACGCCGCCCGCCGGAACGTAGAATGCGTTCCTGGCATCCACCGAACCGGAATCGGCGGTGCTCTTCCAGGTCGCCTTGCCGTCGGCCATCGTCAGCGTCTCGGCAGCGTCCCCGTTCGGCGTGATCCCGCGCACTTCGACGATCGCGGGGGCGCCGTTCGGACCGAGCTTCACCACATGGTCGGTCTCGCTGATCCAGCCGCGCAGCGCCTGCGAATGGCGGTAGGCGGTGCGCCCGTCGGGCAGCGTCCAGCGCCACATGTCGCCATGCTTCCCGGCCTCGGAGACCACGACGTAATGGGTCGCGTCCTTGGGCGGGACGAGCAGCTGCTCCTTCGGAACGGGCGCAGCGAAAGCGGCAGGTGCAGTGGCAGCAAACAGCGCTGCGAGAATCATGTGACGCATGAGGCCCCCTTGTGGTGTTGCAGCAGCGTGGCAAGCCGAAGCGCAGTTCGCAACCTGCGCTTCGACGAACGTGACCCCTAGCGCAGCCGGATCAGCGTCTCCGGGATCTTCGACGAGGTCGCTGACACGTCCCAGTGGACTCGGCGGCCCAGCATGGGCGGACGAGCCGTCCTCGCTGTTGTTGGTCAGGATCTCGCCATCGGTGATGACGGTGAAGCGTCCGGCCGCCTTGGAGACCGGTCCGCCCTTGGCGGCGGCGGCGGCGGCGCTGCCCGCGCGCGCTGCGATGGGGCCGGCTCCTCCTGTCAGCGAAGGCGCAGTCACCAGAACTGCACCGTCGGCGCGGCGGCGGATAGCGATGAAGGGGATCAGGAAGTCGTTGTCGGGCAACGCCGGGAAAAGAAAGTCCTGCGTCGCGCGGCCTTCGAAATGATAGTCGACGTCGAACACGCCCTTTCCGCGATACTGGACCGAGCGCCACCCGGCATATTTGCCGAGCTTCGCTGCAAAGGCACGGCTGGACTCGTCATCCAGGCCGGGCAGGCCGAACGCCTTCGCCATCTCCTCACTTTCCTTGCGCTTCTTCACGGCCTTTTCAGCCGCATCCTTCTCATGGTCGGACTTGGCCTTGGCGATTTCGGTGGCCGTGCAAGGACGGACGGGATCTTCGCTTTCGTCACTCGTCGACAAGGTGTCGGTTCCAACGTCGACTTCGCCGCTCTTATGGCAGCGGGCCATTTCGTCCTTCCATGGCTCCACCAGCATGCCGTCCATGTCCGGCGGCATGTGGAGAACGACCTCGCCGCGATAATCGAGGACGAAGCTGCCGTCCTTCTTGAGCGTCAGGTCCGACGCGAACTTGCCCGGTCCCCACAGGCACCCGGTAAGCAGCAGCGGCGCCGCCGCAATGAAGATGCGCTTGGCGAATTGGTGCATGACGTCCCCCTTGCGAGGGAGCCTAACGCAGCCGGCGATTAAGGAAAGTGGGAGGCTTCTGTTGCCCGGCGCCTCCCGTGCCGCTGGAATCCCCTTCTGTTGCCCGGCGGGGTCCGACCGCGCTTTTGTCTTTGTAACTTAGACCGTTAGGCCGTCAGTTACGCAGCAATTGCGAGCGCCTCGTTATCGTTGGCACTTGTGTGAATGAGCCGTCACGGTGGCATCCATACCGATCGGCAACCGCGTCTTTATTACACTCGTCGATCCTATTTCGCCCCCGTCAGCAGCCGCCGAAATCTTCGGCCAGGCGGCTGGTGGTGGAGGCGCCGGGGTACTGCCCCCCGGGTCCGAAGTGTCTATTCCACGCGACAGTCTACCGACATAGCCGGGTTGCCCCGGCAGGGACCAAGATAGGGATTCCGCGGCCGTTGGACAAGTTTGCAAGCCAATAGCGCCATTGCTATGCGTGACCGCATACAGACTTGATCTGGGGGTAAGTCGATGAAGAAGTTAGGTTTTCTCCTTGTTGGCACTGCCGCGTTGGCGCTCGCCGCTTGCGGCCGCAACGAAGCGGACACGCTGAACGAGACCCAAGTTCAAAACATGGAGTCCGAAGCGCTGAACAATCTCGCGGCCGAAGCCGCGAACGCGGAAATCGAAGCCTTGGGCAATCAGCAGCAGCAGCTCGAGGCCGAGAATACGGCGACAAGCGAGGTCGAGGCGGTCGACGGCAATGCGACCAGCCCGTCGGAAGTCGAGGACGACGTCCAGGGCATGTAAGCCCTCTGGCACAATCAAACGAAGGCCGTCGCTCCTACGAGCGGCGGCCTTTTTCTTTGCCGTTCGAGCGCCTAGGTCGCTCACGCGATGAGCGACGACGCAATTCCCGCCGCGACCCTGATCCTCGTTCGCGAACGCCGCTCCGGAGCGCCCGAGCTGCTGATGGTCGAGCGGGCCGAGGGGATGGCCTTCGCTGCGGGCGCATGGGTCTTCCCCGGCGGCCGGATCGACGAGGGGGACGCGCGTCTCGCCGCCCGCTTCGCTTCCGAGCAGGGCAGCGCCAAGGTTGCCGCGATCCGTGAAACGATAGAGGAGACCGCGGTTCCCGCGGGGCTTGCTGCTCCGCCGCGGCCGGAGCATTGCCTCGACATCCAGGCAGCCCTCGCCGCGGGCCAGGAATTCGACGAGATCGTCGATGAGGCCGGGCTCGCGCTGGACCTCGATGGGCTGACGCCGCTGGCGCGCTGGGTGCCCCGCTTCCACGCCAAGCGCCGATTCGACACCCTCTTCTTCGTCGCCCGAGCGCCGGACGGCGACTGGCAACCCAACGTGGTCGAGCGCGAGTGCACCGGCGCGCACTGGGTAAGCGCCGCCGACGTGCTCGAGCGCGACCGCGCGGGCGCGGTGCAGCTCATCTTCCCGACGCGCCGCACGCTCGAACGGCTGGCGCAGCACGCCTCCTTCGATGAGATCGTCGCCGACGCCCGTGCGCACCGGATCGAGCCGATCAGCCCCTGGGTCGACGAGGTCGAGGGCGAACGGTTCATCACCATTCCCGACGACATCGGCTTCCCCGTCACTCGTGAGCGGCTGGAGGGCCTCTGGCGAGGCTGATCCGCAGGCTCGCCTTCTGGCTGCTGTTTCTAGCGTTGCTGGGCGCCGCCTATCTCTTCGGGCGCCATTATGTCCTCCGCCATCCGCAGGACTTCCCCTAAACCCGGCTCGATCTTTGTCATCCGACCGGCGCCTTCACCGGGCCCAAGCTCGCGCGTCTTGGCAGCGACGAGAGACTCTGTCGCGCTTTGCTTCGAGACGTCGGCGCCGACGATGTTGCCGTCCCGCCGCGATCAGGCGGGCCTGGATGCGGGTATCGGGACGGCATGCGGCTCGGCTCCGAACCAATCGGGTTCCGCCCCGCTGGCGTCGTCACGAGCTGCTCCGTCGCGGCCGGCCTATACCTGCTCGAAACGCGTGTGATCCAACCCGCGGCGTTGCGGCATCTCGGCAGCCGGGTGACGGTGATCGACCATGCGGGGAGCTATTCGTGCAGGCGCCTCTACGGCCGATCTGAAGGCGCCTACAGCGAGCATGCGACGGCGGACGCGATCGACATCCTCGGTTTCCGCCTTGCCGATGGCCCGCGCGTCAGCGTGCTTCGCGACTGGGGCGGTGCATCGCCGAAAGCCGAGTTCCTGCGCGAGGTTCGCGACGGTTCCTGCCGTCTTTTCTCGACCGTTCTGTCACCCGATTACAACGCAGCGCACGCTGATCATTTGCATCTGGACCAGGCAGAGAGAGGAAGTTTCGGCTGGCGCGGCTGCCGGTAAGCATCCGAGTCGCGCCCTTCGCATATGAAAAAGGGGACCCGCAGAAGCTGCGAGTCCCCTGTTCGCCAGAAGGCGACGCTATTTATTTCAGATGATTCGAGAGGTGCTTATTCATCTCGAACATGCTGACGCGATCCTTGCCCCCGAAGACTTTCTTGAGCGTGGCGTCAGCAACAATTTCCCTCTTGTTTTGCGGGTTTTGCAGGTTGTTCTTGCGAATGTGATCCCACACTTTGGAAACCACTTCGCTGCGCGGAAGCGGCGCATTGCCAGTGATTGGCGCAAGATCCGCCGAAGGCTGAACCGGACGTGCCAGTCCGCCGCCTGCTTTCCTACCCGACCCCGATGATTTTGATGCCATTTCGGCCCTCCTGTTGTTCTTCTGTTGATAGAGCGCAAAGCAATGCTCTTGGCAATCAGCTTTTCAGAGAGAAAACCGCCAAAATCATCTCGTGAACGGAACGACCCGGTTGAAGACGTCGTGGCCGATGTCCGCGCGCCCGCCGAAAGGAATGCCGGACCGCTCGCACCATTCCTGCACGATCGCCAGCTCATCGCGGCCGAAATCGGGGTCGTTGGCGGGGATGTGCCCTACCCGCCCGAGCCTCAGGCGCGAGACGCGGCGTACGTTCGGGCTCGCGGTCACATGGAACATCGTCCGGTCAATGCGATAGTGGTGTTCACTCACATCTTCAATGAGCAGGTCCACGCCGGAGAAGTCAGGCTCCAATACGGTTCCGAGCAATGCGGCGAGGACGGTCAGGTTGAATGCCATGGCCGGTCCCTGCAACTCAGGCTCCAGCGACGACGGCTCCCGCCTCACGATCCAGTCAAGTGCGCGGGTTACCGCTGCCTGGCCGGCCTCGCGATGGAAGTCCTGCGGCATCGGTCCCCATGCGACCTGGAGGCCCGCCTTGTGGAATGCCGCGTGGAGAAAACCCGCATCGCTGTAGCCGACATAGACTTTCGATCGTGCCGCGTCGGGCAGGCTGGCAACCGCTGCTTCGGCGATACGGTTCGACCCATAGCCGCCGCGGGCGAACCAGACGGCATCGAATGACGGATCGGCCATGACTTCGCGGAGCGCCGAAAGACGTGCGTCGTCCGGTCCGGCAAAATGCCCATCCGCCAGGAAGCATTGCGGATGGATCATGACCTCGCAATCGCCACGCTCCTGGACAAGCGCTTCGAGCCGATCCGCCGACTGGCGCGTCAGGGTGCAGCTTGGGGCGACGACGGCGATCTTCATCGCGCTCACATTCCCGATGGCGCCGCGTCGCGCAATGGGGCAGCTTCGCGCCTTCTGTCCTGTTGGGGGTATCGATGGTCAAGCGTAGCATTGTCGTAGCAGCGGTTTCGGGGCTCCTCGCATCCTGCGCCAGTGCGGTTCCCGAGAGAGCCCCTGGCCTCTCCGCCGAAGCGTACGACCTGCTCATCGACAACGGCACGATCTACGACGGATCCGGCGGCGCGCCGTTCGTCGGCGACATCGGCATCAAGGGCGACCGCATCGTCTATGTGGGCCCGCAGGCACCCGCTGCGGCGAGCCGCACCGTCGACGCTTCCGGTCTCGCCGTGTCGCCGGGCTTCATCAACATGTTGAGTTGGGCTGGCGAGACCCTGATCGAGGACGGCCGCGGAATGAGCGACACGGTCCAGGGAGTGACGCTCGAAGTGTTCGGCGAGGGCGCTTCGATGGGCCCTTGGAACGAAGAGATGAAGGCGCTCGACCGCAAGCGCCAGCAGGACATCAAGTACGACATCCCGTGGACGACGCTCGGCCAATATCTCGAGCATCTGGAGAAGCGCGGAGTGACGCCGAACGTCGCCTCCTTCGTCGGTGCCACCACGGTCCGAATCCACGAACTCGGCGAAGGCGACGTCGACCCCACGCCCGCGCAGCTTCAGCGGATGCGCGCGCTGGTCCGTCAGGCGATGCAGGAAGGCGCGGTCGGCGTCGGCTCCTCTCTGATCTACGCGCCCGCCAATTTCGCGGAGACGCCCGAGCTGATCGCGATCACAGAAGAGGCCGCGAAGTGCGGCGGCATGTACATCAGCCACATGCGCGACGAGGGGCCGAAGCTGCTTGAGGCAATCGACGAGCTGGTCGAAATCTCGCGCAAGTCCGGCGCCCCCGCCGAGATCTATCACTTCAAGCAGTCCGGCCGGGCCAACTGGGGGAAGATCGATGCTGCCATCGCCCGCGTCGAGGCGGCCCGCGCCTCGGGGCTGCGCATCACAGCGGACATGTACACCTACCCGGCGAGCTCGACCGGGTTCGATGCTGCATTCCCGCTCTGGGTACAGGACGGCGGCCTCGAGAAGTGGGTCGAGCGGCTGAAGGATCCGAAGCAGCGGGCGAAAGCGCTCGCCTGGATGCGCGGGCCGGAAGCGACCGAGAACACGAAGCTCGTCGTCGAGGAACCGGACAAGGTCATCCTCGTCGGCTTCAAGACGGAAGCGCTGAAGCCGCTGACCGGAAAGACGCTCGGCGAAGTCGCCCGCCAACGCGGCAAGTCGCCCGAAGAGACCGCGGCCGACCTGATCGCCGAGGACGGCACCCGCATCCAGGTCGTCTATTTCGGGATGAGCGAGGACAATGTCCGTCGCGCCGTCGGCCTGCCTTGGATGAGCTTCGGGTCCGACGCCGCGTCGATGGCGCCCGAAGGCGTGTTCCTCAAGTCGAGCACGCACCCGCGCGCCTACGGCAATTTCACGCGCGTGCTTGGGAAATATGTGCGCGATGAGAAGGCGGCGGCCCTGCCCGATGCGATTCGCCGCCTGACGTCCCTCCCCGCTACCAACCTCGGCCTCAAGGACCGCGGATCGCTCAAGGCGGGCTATGCGGCCGACATCGTCGTCTTCGACCCCGCGCGCGTTGCCGACCGGGCGACCTTCGCCAAGCCGCAGCAGCTGTCGACTGGCGTCCGCGACGTCTTCGTCAACGGCGTCCAGGTGCTGAAGGACGGCCAGCACACCGGAGCCAAGCCGGGCCGCGTGGTTCGCGGGCCGGGCTGGACCGGCTCGCCGGGCGGAGGCGCTTGCAAATAGGCCCCAGCCCAATAGGGCGGGCCGCGATGACTGAATCGAACGTCTTTTTCTGCGGGATCGGCGGCAGCGGCATGCTGCCCCTCGCCTCCATCGTGCGCGCGACCGGGGCGAAGGTCGCGGGCTCGGACCGATCGTTGGACGCAGGGCGCGTCGCCAACAAGTTCGCGTACCTCCGCTCGCTCGGGATCGGACTGTTTCCGCAGGATGGATCGGGCCTGCAGCCCGGCATGACCCTTGTCACTTCGGCGGCCGTGGAGGAGACGGTGCCGGACGTCGTCCGCGCCCGCGAGCTCGGGCTTCACCACCTGACCCGTCCTCAGTTCCTCGCCCAGCTCCTCAACGACGCGCAGCGCAGCGTCGCCGTCGGCGGCACCAGCGGCAAGTCCACGGTAACCGGCATGATCGGCTGGATCCTACACGCGTCGCACCGGCAGCCCACCGTCATGAACGGCGCCGTGATGAAGAATTTCGTGACGCCTTCCGCCCCGTTCGCGAGCGCCCTCGTCGGCGATCCGGAGTTGTTCGTCAGCGAGGTGGACGAAAGCGACGGCTCGATCGCGCTCTACCAGCCGGAGATTGCCGTCCTGACGAACATCAGCCTCGACCATAAGGAGATGGTCGAGCTGCGCAGCCTCTTCGCGTCCTTCCTGCTGCGGGCCCGGCGCGCCGTCGTAAACCTCGACGATCCGGAAACGCGGGCGCTGTCGGACGTCATCCCCGACGACAAGCGCGTCGGCTACGGGTTCGACAGCCCGGGCGCGGATTTCATGGGCAAGAATCTGGAGCTCCTGCCCGGCGGAAGCACCTTCACCGTCATTGCCGGCGACGAGAGCCAGGACGTTCAGCTGAGCGTCCCAGGCCGTCACAACGCATCCAATGCCCTGGCCGCCATCGCCGCGACCCGTGCGCTCGGCGTCTCGCTTGCCGATGCCGCTGCAGCGCTCACACGCTTCGAGGGCCTGAAGCGCCGCCTCGAGACCGTCGGCACCGCGGCGGAAGTGACCGTCATCGACGACTTCGCGCACAATCCCGACAAGATCGACGCGACGCTCGCCACCTTGCGTGCGCAGCCCGGCCGGCTGCTGATCATGTTCCAGCCCCACGGCTATGGACCGCTGCTCAAGATGGGAGAGCAGCTTGCGGAGAGCTTCGCCGGCGGGCTCGGTCCCGACGACCGGCTCTTCCTGCCCGACCCGGTCTACCAGGGCGGCACGGTCGACCGCTCCCGCGGATCGGACTGGCTCGCTGAGCAGGTGCGCACCCGCGGTGGCCATGCCGATCATATCCCCGACCGCTCCGCGATCGGCGAAGCGCTGCTTGCGGAAGCCGGCGACGGCGACCGCATCGTCATCATGGGCGCGCGTGACGACTCGCTCAGCGAGTTTGCCGCCGAGCTGGTCGAGCGCCTGTCGCAGCGGAACTGATTGGCGGCTTCCGCGTCGGGCAGGCATGGCAAAGCCCGGCAGCGTAATCGGCTGGCTACTCGCGGAAAGCGACCGCGACGAGCTGCTCAAGCAATTCCCGCCCAAGTTCGAAAAGACGGTCGCGCATCACGTCACGCTGAAGACGGACGCGGAGCGCGATTCCCTGCCGCCTGACGTCCGGGCGGCGATCGTCGGCCGGACCGATGACGAGGAGGGCGTCGAAGCGATGGTCGTGTCGATCGACGGCACCACGGAGCGGCCGGACGGCTCGACCTATCACATCACATGGTCGCTCGCTGACGGCCGGCGCGCGCGCGAAAGCAACGACGTGCTCAAGGAGCGAGGATGGCAGGAGCTCGACCATCCCATCCCGGTCACGCTCGAGCCGGGACGCTTCTGAAATGACCGAAGGCCAGCCGCACCTCTTCCTCGACTGCGACGGAGTGCTCGCCGATTTCGACACGGGCGCGAAGGCACTTCTCGGGATGACCCCCACTGCGTTCGAAAAACGCCACGGCCGCAGCGAGTTCTGGAAGCGGCTGGCCCGGCACGGCAACTTTTACGGCCACCTTCAGGAGATGCCGGATGCGCAATTGCTCTTCAAGGCGGTGAAGCATCTGAAGCCGACCATCCTCACCGGCCTACCGCTCGGTACCTGGGCCGCTCCGCAGAAGGAGCGCTGGGCCGCCGAGCATTTCCCCGGCGTGCCGATCATCACGACCATGGCCGCGAAGAAGCATCTGCACATGGAACGGGGCGACGTCCTCGTCGACGACCGAGACCGTCACCGGCACCTCTGGGAAGGCGCCGGCGGTGTCTTCGTCCATCACAGGAATGCGGAAGACTCGATCCGGCAGCTCGCGGAAATCTACCCGTCACTGAGAGCTGCGGCGGACTCTTTGGCTTAGGCGGCCGCCTTCACGTCGACCTTCTCGACCCACTCCGGCCAGAACACCGGCTCACGGTTCGACCAGCCCGGCGCGGTCGCAGCGCTCTCGCTGATCGACTGCAGCAGGGTCCGGCGGCGATCCGGGTGCAGGTGCGGAAGCGCGGCAGCGGCACAGAAGGCAGCCGGCAGCCACGGACGGGCCGAAGCACCGACCAGACGCTCGTAAAGGAAGCGGAAAGCCGCGAAGTTCGGCAAGCGGTCCTGACCGAGGTCGAAGGCCGCAAGCGTGATCAGCATGCCGATGAACGGCTCGATCATGTCGAGGCCGCTGTCGTCCGGAACCTGCATGCGCAGATGATCCAGCTGCTTGTAGATCCGGGATTGCGCGCGGATCGAAGCGGCTTCGCCCTCGTCGCGTGCCCAGCACTCGATCGCGTCGCGACGGCCGTACGCCACGTCCAGGGCGCGGCGGATGTACCGCTGCGTCGCCTTAGGGAAGCTTGCGAATTCCTTCATTTCCGAGAGCAGCAACGCGCCGTTCGCCGGTTGGCTGGTCCGCGTAATCATCACCCCGACTCCTTAGTCCCACCGGCGGGATGATGCGGCCGCATGAGTTGCGGATTGATTAACCACTTATCCCACCCCCGCTCAGATTGAATCAGAGGGCGGCCGTGACAGCAATGTTAAAGTTTCACGGCTCGTCGCATCGCGCGGCCGCTGTTGATTTCGTGCAACTGAAATGTGGATAAGTCGCGGGTTCAGCGATCCTTTTGGTCCGGAAAGCCCGACGACGGCGCTGGCTCGCCGCCGCTTCCGGGCTGCGTTGCTGCCGGCGGATCGGAAGCATCCATCGATTCGTCGCTCCCGAGATCGACCTTCGCGTTCTCGTCGTGAGGGTTGTTTCGCACTTCCCTTTCAAGTTCCTGCTCGGGCGGCGCGGAAATGACTGGTGGAGGCACATGGCGCTTCTTGTCGGCTGTCTCGTTCACGTTAGTTTCCTTCGGCGAGTCGTTTCGCGGGATGAACGAGTGAGGAAGAGCGCCGTTCCTGTCTCTTGCGGTAAATCTGGCGTTCAGTTTCGACCGGCGGTTGTCGTGCTTCTGCCAAAGGACGGGCGGTGATTGCGGCGTTAAGTTGGTGAGCGTTACAAGCGAGGCAATGCACGCAACCTTGCCCAGCTCTGCCGATCGTCTGACGCGGAGCCCGTTTTCCGACTGGCCGCTCGCCGTGAAGTCGATCCTCGGCTTCTGGTTCTTCTATGCGCTCACCATCGTCGCCCGCGCCTTTTTGGGCTCGGATCCGCTGACGACGCTCAGCAACAAGATGCTCACGATCCTGGCTGGGATCGTGCTCACCGGACTTGTGTACGCGGCGATCGTGCTCTTCTCCGGACAGGGAAGCGTCCGCAAGCAAGCGATCACCGCCGGGCTGGTATCGTTTCTAGCCGGCTGGGGAATGGCCGGCCTGCTGATCTCGACCGAGGGTCGCATGCGGGAGTCGAAGGAGGAGCACCGGCTCCAGGCCCGCGAAGGCTATGTCATCATCGAGCGAGGCCATACCGTCCGTATAGAGCGCCAGGCGGCCGAACCCTTGGTCCTCACCTGGCCTAGGATCAGCGACCTCGACCCCTACAAGCGCTTTCGCTTCGCTGCCGACACGGCGGTCATCTGGTTCTTCTTTTTCGCCGCTTGGAGCGCCTTCTATCTCGCGACCAAGGCGCAGGCCGAAGTGCTCACCGCGCAGCGCCGGGTAGCGGAAGCCGAAAGTGCCGCCCAGGCCGCGCAGGTCCGCGCGCTTCGCTACCAGATCAATCCGCACTTCCTGTTCAACACGCTCAATTCGCTGTCTTCGCTCGTCATGGCCGGCCGGCCCGACGAGGCGGAGAACATGATCCTCAAGCTCTCGACCTTCTTCCGCTCCAGCCTCTCGCTCGACCCGTCCGCCGACGTGACCCTGGCCGAGGAGATCGAGCTGCAGCGCCTCTACCTGGAGATCGAGAAAGTGCGCTTCCCGCGCCGCCTTAAGGTGGAGATCGACATTCCGGAAGATCTGCGCAGCGCCCATGTGCCGGGCCTGATTCTCCAGCCGCTGGTCGAGAATGCGATCAAGTTCGGAGTGTCGGGAACGCGCGACACGGTGATCCTCAACATCGTCGCGGCCGAAGCAGGTCCCGGCCGCTTCACCATCGAGGTCTCGAACAGCGGCGCCAAGGCCTCGACCAAGAACAGGAACGGCAAGCCGGAGGGCACGGGCGTTGGTCTGGCGAATGTCTGCCAACGGCTCGAGGCCCGCTTCGGCAGCGCTGCGAGCTGTGAATTTGGCCCGACTGCCGACGGTGGTTATCGTGTGTTGATGACACTGCCGTTGGACCGTGCCGATGGATGAGCAGCCGCTAAGGCTCCTGATTGCTGACGACGAACCGCTGGCAGCGGAAAGGCTGCAGCTCCTGCTCGCTCAGTGTCCCGACGTCGATCTCGTAGCAACCGCCAGCGACGGCGAAAGCGCGGTCCGCATGGCCGACGCACTATCGCCCGACCTGCTGCTTCTCGACATCGAGATGCCGGGACTCGACGGCATCAACGTCGCGCGTGCGCTCGCGAGCAGGAACCCGTCGGCTGCGGTCGTGTTCATCACCGCCTTCGACCAGTTCGCGGTTGCCGCCTTCGAAGTCGAGGCCGTCGACTATCTGATGAAGCCCGTGACGCCCGAGCGGTTGAAGCGCGCGCTTAAGCGCGCGCGCGACCATCTCCGGCGCCGCGAGAAAGCCCCTCCCAGGCCGGCGCCGACGTCGCCGTACCTGGAGGAATTCTGGGCGTCGGACCTGTCCGGCCTCGTTCGCATCGCTTCACGCGACGTCGACCGAGTGTCGGCCGAGCGCGACTATATGCGCCTGCACGTCGGTCGCCGAAGCTGGCTGATCCACCATTCGATGAATGCGCTGGAGGAAGGCCTGGATCCGGAGTTGTTCGTCCGGCTCCACCGTTCGGCAATCGTGCGCAAGGATTTCATCGCCGGCTTCACCCGCAATCCGTCCGGCCGCTGGATCGCGCGCCTCGGCGACGGCACCGAGCAGCCCGTGGGCCGCCTTTACACGGACAAGGTCCGCACCATCGCCAAGCGCTGAGCATGCGTGCGTCCGGCTGCCGGCCTGGGGAGACACCGGCCGCCGGACGCTTGCTCCTGGGATTTGCTGAAGCTCAGGCGTTCAGCTTGGTGGCGGAAGCAGTGGCGGTGGATGCCTCCTGCTTTGCAATTCCGCTCGTTTGCCCCTGAGTCACCGTCGGCAGCACGAGACCGGCCGAGGCGACTGAGGCTGCGATAATAATCACGAACTTCATCGTCTCGCTCCCTTGTTTTGCGACACGGCGTCCTCATTCGGGGAAGTCGAGGGGTCCTGGGGATCGCCGCGTCGCAGGGTCGGGCTAGGGCAAGCCCGACGAAATGTCGCCGGAGGCTCGACCAGCGCCGTGCCGCCGTCTGCGACCGGTTGCGCCTATCGACGAAGGTCGTTCGTCGAGCGGCGGTTCGACGAACTTCAGATTTCGTTGTTCTCTGAAACCGGATCGACGCTGCGGTCGACCGCCGTCGTCACCGCTACGTCAATGCTGACATTGCCGAGCGTGCGGAAAATGTCCGGCACCATCTCCACGGCCACCAGCAAGGCTAGCGGCGCAATGGGCACGCCAAGCGCCATGGCGATGGGCGCGATCGAGCTGATGAAACTCACCTCGCCCGGGAGGCTGATCGCCCCGTAGCTCATCACCGCCCCTACGGCCGTAGCGGCGATGATCTGCGTCATGGTCGGTTCGTAGCCGAGCCAGTGGGCGACGTAGAAAGCGACCGCGGTGTTCATCGCCGGCCCGGTCGCGCGGAACAGCGCCACCGACAGCGGAAGGGTCACGTCCGCAACCTGGTCGCGGACGCCGATCAC
>Ga0307410_10000525_pt1 | contig 15623 bp, 24 predicted proteins | sample 322Ometagenome_3_FD_203707 | JGI IMG/M metagenome (GOLD analysis project Ga0307410, IMG submission 203707) | Maize rhizosphere microbial communities from greenhouse at UC Davis, California, United States - 322HYB-O-3 | ecosystem: Host-associated > Plants > Roots > Rhizosphere > Soil | place... | reverse complement strand
TGCACGCGTCAACGCTGAAAGAAGTTTCCCTAGTTACCATCCCCGCATTTGAAAACGCGCTGGTGCACGACGTAGCAGCCAACCGGAAAGAGGCAGTAATGACCGTAGAAGAGATGCAGCGCGAGCAGGCCCTTGCCCACGCGCAGACCCCCGGCAGCCCGGTGGCACAGGTTGCTGCCGCTGCTGCTGCTGCACAGACCCCGGCGCCGGCTGCTGCGGCCCCCAGCGCGCAGCCGGCGACGGTTCCAACCCGGCACGCCACGGCTGCCGAGGCGCAGGCGGCACCCATCCAGGTTGGCGGCCGGCGCGGCATGGACCTTTCGGCGGCGTCGCAGATCGTCATTGACCACGTGCGCGCCGGACTGCCGGCCGCGCAGCTGGCTGCTGCACTGTCTGACGTCATCCCCGCTGACGACGCCGGCGAGGGATTCCTGCGGCCGACGTTCATCGGCGAGCTGTGGCAGGCATTCCAGGATGACCGGCCGCTGATTGACGCGTTCGGCACCCCCGGCAAGCTGACCGGCACCAAGGTCTATGGCTGGAAGTGGGACCTTGCCAACCGGCCCAAGATGGCGCGCTACGCCGGCAACAAGACCGACGTACCCAGCAACCCGCTGAAAACTGTGCCGGCCGAGTCCGACGCACAGGACTTTGCCGCCGGCTGGGACGTCGCGCGCAAGTACATTGACCTTGGGGCAGCTGACTACATCGAATCAGTGTTCCGTGGCGCCACGGCTGACTACCGTTTGCAGACCGAAATGTGGTTCGGCGAGCAGATCCTTGCCGCAGCCACCGAAGTAATTGGCGTCACCACCGTGCTGGGCGCGCTGAACCAGTTCAGCATCGAGGCGTCAAAGATCGGCGCGCGGCTGTCCACCATCCAGTTTGGCACCGACGCGTGGGAGGAATTTATCAACCTGCCCGAAGCACAGGTGCCGTGGTGGCTGAAGCAGCAGGGCAGCATCGAGCTGGACGGGCTGAAAGGACGCGCCGGCGGTCTGACGTTCGGCGCCAACCTTGGGCTGGCCCCAGGGCAGATTCTTGGTGCTGACAAGCGCGCAGCGACCTACTACGAGGCATCGAGCGTGCCCGTCCGAGTCACCGCACAGGACATTCCGCGTGGCGGCGTGGACTTGGGCGTCTTTGGCTACGCCGGCGCCATCGTGCACGACCCCCGCGCAATTTGGGTATCTGACGACGGGCTTGTCTAAGCCGTGGACATTCTGACCACTGAGGCCGTGCGGCTGTGGCTGGGACTCCCAGCCACAGACCCGGCCCTAGAGGACGCCACGGCAGCCACCAACGCGTTTGTCGGCCGGCTGGGCTTGCCCACGGTGCCGCTGATTGTTGACGGCGTCGCCGTGCTGGACGACGCCGGCGCCCAAGTCATGGTGCCGGCTGACGACACCGTCACCGGCGCCAAGATGCTGGCTGCCAGACTCTACCGCCGGCGCAACAGCCCGAGCGGCGTTGAAGCCATCACCGACGCCGGCACCAGCTTTGTGGCCCGCTATGACAGCGACATTAGCCGGCTGCTACAGCTGGACGGCTTTGCACCACCCCGAATTGGATAAGAGGACAGACCATGTTTAGCAAGCTCAAAAAGTCAGCCGCAGCCGTTGCTATGGCCGGCGCCATCACGCTGGCCGGCGCCGGCGCCGCGCAGGCTGTCACCTATGGCAGCCCGTACAAAGTGCAGACCGGCGGCACCTACTGCCCCGTATTCATGTACGCCGATTACAACTGGTGGGAAGAAGTGTTTCTAGGCAAGCGCGACGGCGCAGAGTTCCAGTACTACGCCTACTGCTAGACCATCATGTTGACCATCGGCACCGCGCTGCAAGACATTGCAGACCAGATCACAGCCGCCGGCGTGCCGGCGACTACCGACCCGCGCAACCTGAACCTGCCAGGGGCATGGGTGACACCCGGCACCGTCAGCTTTGACGTACTGGACGCGCAAACGGCGTTCATGCGCTTTGACGTCTACTTGGTGGCGCCGGACCACGGCGCGGTGCACTCGCTCAACGCGCTGGGCGAGCAGCTGGCGCAGCTGCGCACCGCGCTGCCCATCGGCGAGGCGCAGCCCGTCATGGTGAACCTGCCCAACCACGGCGCCGACGCCATGCCGGCGCTGCTTATCAGCATCGACGCACAACTAACGGAGGACTAAAACACCATGGCAACAGACGTTATTACCGTAGGCCCCGGCCGATTCACCATCGGCGCCGACACTGAACTGACAGTGTTTTCCGGACAAGTCACCAGTCTGCGGCTGGTGCCGTCTGTGGACGTCGGCGACGCCATCTACGTGCTGGACGGCGGCGAAGTGTCCGGCGACCGCACCGAGTCTTGGACCGTCAGCGGCACCATGTTGCAGGACTTTGGCGCCAGCACCAGCAAGACCGAATGGCTGTTCACCAACCGAGGCCAGGACATGCCGTTTGCCTACGCGCCGGCCAGCGCACTGGGCAAGGAGATCACCGGCACGCTGACCGTTGAGGCCATCGAGATTGGCGGCGACGTCAAAAGCAAGCCAACGTCTGACTTTGAGTTCAAGCTGGTTGGACCGCCGGCCATTGGCACCATCACCCCGTAATGAGTGCCGGCAAGCTGTACGCCGTCGTTGGCGGCGCCAAGCTGAGGTCTACGCTGCGCAAAGCAGGCGCAGATATGAAGCAGCTAAGCGCCGTCAACCGCGACGTCGCAAACATCGTTTTGCCCGTCGCCAAAGCCGGCGCGCCGAGCGTCAGCGGCCGGCTGGGCGGCACGCTGCGCGCCGGCGCCACGCAGAAGTCAGCCATCATCAGGGTGGGCAACGCCAGGGCACCCTACGGCCCCGTAGTCCACTACTGGCATAAGGGCAACTTCACCCCGCAGCCGTGGGTATCGCTGGCAGCACAAAAGACCGAGCCGGCTTGGCTGGACCGCTACCACGCCGGCATTGAGAAGATCATCGACCAAGTAACAGGAGCATGACCATGACACAGCTTTCCGCGCCCAAGGTGCTGGTGCTGCTTGAAACTGACGGCCGCGACGAGCTGACCGAATACACAGTGCAGACCGATAACCGCGACGCCATCCAGTGGGACGTCACCCGGCCGCGCCGCAGCTGGCCGGCGTTCAACGAGGCCCCCATGCTTTACATGACTTTCCTTGCGTGGCACGCCATGCAGCGCAGCGGCGCCACCAAGCTGAACCTTGACGAGTTCATGAAAACGGCCGTTGAGGTCAAGGTGCTGACCGTGGACGGCCGCGCCGTCGCGCCGGCCGAGGCCATGGCAGCTGACGTCAACGTGGACCCTACCCAGCCGGCAGCCGTTACCGGCTGATAGTCGAGCTGGCGCTTGCTACCAACATTGCGCCGGCTGTATGGGCGAACGAATCCACAGAAGTAATTGCCACGGCACTGACCATCCTTGAAGAACAAAGAAAGTAGGCCCGAATGTCTCGCACAGCCGTCTTGGCCGTTCGTATCGTCACCGAGACAAAAGAGGCCAACAAGGGCATTGACGAGACAGCCGGCAAGCTGGACAAGTTCGAGAAAGGACTAGACCGCGCAACGGTGCCGGCGGCTGCCGCCGGCGCCGCCGTGCTGGCGTTCGCCAAAAAGACCGGCGATATGGCAAGCATTGCGCAGCAGAACGCCGGCGCCGTGGATTCAGTTTTCAAGGGCAACGCGGCGACCATCAACAACTTTGCCGCCACGGCTGCCGACAAGCTGGGGCTGTCCGGCAGCGCATACCAGCAGATGGCCAGCGTGATCGGTTCACAGCTCAAAAACATGGGCGTACCCATGGACCAGGTTGCAGGCAGCACCAACGACCTAATCAGCAAGGGCGCCGACCTTGCCGCCATGTTCGGCGGCAGCACGAGTGACGCCGTCGCTGCGCTGTCAAGCTTGCTGCGCGGCGAGCGTGACCCCATCGAGCGCTACGGCGTCAGCATCAACGACGCCGCCATACAGGCGAAGAAAGCAGAGCTGGGGCTGTCCGGGCTGTCCGGCGAGGCTGACAAGAATGCCACCCTGACGGCGACCATGGCGCTGCTGCAAAAGCAGACCGCTGACGCCACCGGACAGTTTGCCCGCGAGGCTGACAGCGCAGCCGGCGCCCAAGAGCGTGCCAACGCGAAAATACAGGACGCCGGCGCGAAGCTGGGCAGCGTGTTTCTGCCGGCCATGGCGGCAGCTGCCACGGCTGCCGGCGGCATGGCCGTATGGGCGAGTGAAAATAGCACAGCCCTGCTAATTATGGCCGGCGTCATCGGCGGCGTGGCCGGCGCCATCCTGCTTGTCAACGGCGCCGTCAAGGCGTACCGCGCCACCGTGGCCGCTGCGGCTGCCATCCAGGTTGTGTGGAATGCCGTAATGTCTGCCAACCCGATTGGGCTTGTCATCGTGGCCGTGGCTGCGCTGGTGGCTGGGCTGGTATGGGCGTACCAGAATGTTGGTTGGTTCAAGGACTTTGTGGACCAAGCGTTTGCGGCCGTCGCCGCCGTCGTGGCAGCCGTCGCTAAGTGGTTCCAAGACGCGTGGGGCGCCGCCGTGGCGTGGGTATCCAACGCCGTGGGGCAGGTGTCGAAATTCTTTCAAACGGCGTGGGCTGTGGCTGTCTCCATCGTGCTGGGCGTCATCCGTTCGTGGCAGTCCGGCGTGGCCGCAGTGTTCAATGGCGTGGCGTCATTTGTCGGCGGCGTCGTTGGGCAAATCCGCAATTCTTTTGCGTCAGGATTCAACGCGGCGGCCGGCATCGTGGCCGGCGTCATCGGCGGCATACGGGGCACGATAGGGACCATCACCGGCGCCGCGCAGGCCGTCGTGGGCTGGCTGCAGGGTGCCCTTGGTGGCGCGTTCCAGTACGTCGCCAGCATCGGCCGTGGAGCGTTCGCCGGCATCACCGGCGCCATCCAGAACGTCATTGGCTGGATTCAGAACGCGCTGTCATGGGTGCGCAGCCTGACCAGCGGCATAGCTGGGGCAGTGGGCAAGATGCTGGGCTTTGGCGGGGCAACCGCTGCGGCGCCAGGGGCATCGGCCGGCTACTACAGCGGCGCCGGCTTTGGCGGCGACGCGTTTGCCGGCGGCGCCACCGGCGTATTTAGCACGCCGTCGCTATTTAGCGCACCCGCGCCAAAAGCAGCTGCGCCGACCATCATCAACGTCACCGTCAACGGCGCGCTGGACCCGGCAGCCGTGGGCGCGCAGATTGACGGCATCCTACGCCAGCACTTGCGCCGCACCGGCGCACTGACCAACGGGGCAACGCCATGGTGACGATTGAATACCCAGCGCTGACGATGGCCGGCGGCACGTTCAACCCGTCCAAAGACGGCGCGTTCATTCTGCCGACGTCGTTTAGCGGGCTGACTGTGACCTACGGCGGCGACAGCTGCGCCGACAGCCCCGAGGCCGGCACCATGGCCGGCCGCGTGTTCATCCCCGAGCAGCACGCCGCATTCTTCCCGCAGCTGGCTGACCCCGTCCACTTGCGCGCCACCATCAACACAGTGGATATGCGCGTCATGTACGGCACCGTTGACGACCTGATTATTGAGGACGTCGCCGGCGAGCCCTTGCCCGAGCTGATACCCAACACGCGCAGCATGCAAAGCCTTGACGGCTGGGAAGTCCGCCAGGGCACCAGCTGGGCGACGGCAGCAGCGCAGCCGGCCGAGTACCTGACAGACGGCGCCCGAGTCACCGCCACTGGCCCGGTGCCGCCGGCTAACGGCCATTACGTGTATTTCCGGCTGCCCGTCGCCGACGTCAGCACCGAGTACAACTATGCCGTCACCGTCATGGGGCAGGCTCCGGTGGGCATGCCAGAGTTCACCGTCGAGTGGCTGGACGCCGGCGGCGCCGTGCTGGACTCCTACCAGCTCTACATGTACTACACAGCCGGCAGCTATAACGGCGACTACATGCCGTTGCGCAGCACAGTGGTCTACCCATCGTTCGGTGCCGTGGGCATGCGGCTGACGGCCGCTGCCGAGCTGGACACCACGGCCGAGCCATGGCAGCAGTCATGCGGCATTGACGGCGTCGTGCTGCACCAGCTGCCGGCCAGCGTTTACGAGCTGCCGACACCCCGGCGCCGGCCCCCAGGGCGCTGGGTGCAGTTCAAAGCCGCTGACATTCTTGCCACTGCTGCCCGTCTGATTGTCGGCAGCACGCCGTGGCCCCAGCAGACTGTTGAGGGCAGGACGCAAGCGCTCAATGAGATTGTGCCGGCCGGCGCCGTCACGTTCGGCTTTGGCGCGCGTGACCCGTTTGCGCTGCTGGCCCCGCGTGACATTGACAAGCAAAACACGCTGGAAATTTACCAGCGCGTGCTGGCATCGTCCGGCGACCTTGCCATTGCCGCCACGGCGCCAGCCGGCTGGATTCAGCCGGCGTCACTGCCGCGCTACCCCCGCGTGCTGGCTGACGTCGGCGGCGTTGCCACCATCGTGACTGACCCCAACGTGCCCGAGCTGCCGGCCGGCGCGATACAGGCCGGCGCGCTGCAAACGGACATCACCACCATGGCAAACCAAGTCCGGCTGGAATACCGGGCCATTACCGACGTCATGGAGCAGACGGCCGAGGACGCCAGCGCGCTGTACGTCAACGACGCGTCAGTCATTGCCTATGGCGCCATGGGCAGGAGCATCAGCACCGACCTTGCCGACGTCGCCGGCAGCCGCGCCGAGGACAAAGCCAGCCGGCTGGCCGTGGTGCAGGCAACGCCGTATTACCGGCTGGCTGACAAGCTGCGGCTGGTGGCGTCACAGATCCCATCGGCGCCCAACGTGGCCCGCATCTATTCCGCTGACGCCGGCTTTGGGCAGCTGGTGCACGTCGCCGGCGGCCCCGCGCTGCTGGGCGAGTACCAGCGCATACGCGCCGCTGCCATCACGTTCGGCCGGCAGCCGGCCGTCGAGCTGGACGTCGAGCCGCCGGACTACGCCGCGCCCGAGGCTTTGACGTTCGGCGAAACGTTCGGCACCCCGGCGCCGGCACCGTTTGACACCCTGACCCTTGCAGACTTTGCCGGCATCACGCTGGGCGAGCTGCGCACCATCAGCGCAATGGAGGAATAACACCATGGACCTGACCGGACCATACCCGAAGCTGACCGACGCCGACAGCGTCTATGACGTCAAGGAGTACAGCGAGCTAATGGCTGACGACGTCGCCGCAGCCGTCGCCGCGCTGCCCCAGGGCGTCATCGCCAAGCAGATCAGCACCGGCAGCAGTGGAGCTATCAACACTGTGCAGACAGTTGTGCAAAACGTCGCAAACATCACCTTTGTGGCCGGCCGCAGCTACTTGGTCTATTGGTCTGTGAACTACTACCAGCAGAGCGTCAACGACACGTTCGCATTCGGCATTGCCACGGCGAACAATGGCGACGCCGCCGGCAGCACGGCGAACATGACCCAGCTGCGCAGCGTCAGCGACCGAGTCAGCGCAGCCAGCGAGGGGCGCAACAAGATTGTGTCTGCCTACTACTTCCCAACCGTCACCGCCACGCTGCAAGTCAAGGCATGGCTGCAACGCGTCGTTGGTTCGGGCGGTTCGGCGTTCATCAGCGCCGACGCGTCCAACCCCAACCAGCTGGTTATTGAAGACAAGGGCGTGGCATGATGCACCGCTTGCGCCGGCCCGTCATGGGCGAGGAAATACAGCGCTTTGGCGCCAACCGTTCGCTGTACCGCCGGCTGGGGCAGCTGGGGCACAACGGCCGCGACTTGGCTGCCGACGTCGGCACGCCGGTCTACGCCATGGCAGCCGGCACCGTGCTGCATGCTGGTTGGTCCCACGATCACCCATGGCTGACCCATCACGCCGGCATTGCCGTGCTGGTGCACCACGGCGACACCATCAGCGGGCTGGCCCATCTATCCAAGGTGGCTGTGCAGCCAGGTGACGCCGTCGAAGCCGGCCAGCTGGTTGGCTACGCCGGCGACACCGGCACCGCCGGCAGCACGCCGCACGTGCACGCCGAGCTGCTGGCAGCCACGCCGGACTTTGGCAACGGCTACGCCGGCCGGCTGAACTTTGAATTTGAACCCACAACAGAGGAGATAGCAGCATGACAACCCTTGACAACGGCATCGTCATTGACGAGTCACTGACGGCCGTCAACTTCACCAAGCAAGCCGACTGCCCCGCAGTGTGGGGCATCGACGGCACCAAAGTGGGCGCCACGGTGCACCACTGGGGCGCAGACGGCCAGAATATCCACGACGTTGCCCGCTACCTTGCCAGCGCCAACGGCCGCAACAATTCCGCCACGTTCGTGCTGCAAGAGGACTACGTCTACTGTCTGGTATTCCCCGACGATTCAAGCTGGCACGCCGGACACCCCGAGGGCAACGCGCGCACCATCGGCATCGAGTGCCGGCCCGAGATGACCAAGGGCGACCTTGAAACGCTGGGCAGTCTGCTGCGCTACCTTGAAAGCATCTACGGCAGCTTGCTTATCTACATCCACAAGAACTGGCAGAATACGGCGTGCCCCGGCCGCTATGAGGCTGAGATTGACAACCTCATTGCCGAGGTCAACGGCGTGGAAGTCTGGCACGCCACTGGCGCGCCGGCCCCGGTGCCGCCGGCCGAGCTGGACGCGCAGCCCGTTCATGACTGCTGCTGCCATGACTAACCGCAAGCTGCTGCCCACAGCCAAGGTCACAGCAGCCACAGCAGCCGTTGCCGCCGTCGAGTTCACCATTGCGCTGATTGAGTGGCTGGCCGTCACCGACGTGCCGCCGGCCGTCGAGCTGCCGGCAGCCATCCTTGCAACGTTCCTTGCCGGCTACTACGCACCGAGGGAGGCACCCATTGACCGCCAGCCCGCAGACCGACAGCCAGGAGGCGATCACGTTGCCCGATAGTGGAACGTGGACACAGTCCGAAGTAGTCCGCACGTTGCAGCGCATCGAGCGCAAGCTTGACGGCGCCGTCACCATGGCTTACGTGGAGTCCCTGAAAGCTGACCAGCTGCGCAAGGACACCGAGCAGGACAAAGCCATTGAGGCCGTGGAAAACAACCACAACAAGCTGCTGCTAATGGTTGTCGGCACCGCCATCGGCAGCGTCGGAAGCATCATCGTCAGCGTGGCCGCTGCGGCGCCCGTCTAGGCTGCCACGGCTGCTGGTGCCGGCCATGGGCTTGCGTCAAATCCACTGTCAACTTAAAGTTGACAGCATGACGACCAAGACCAAGACCCCCAAGTGTGAAACGACCGAGTACGCCGGCATGCTGCGGCGCATGATACGCGCCTACGGCCGGCGCGTGGGCGACGCCGACGTTGAGGACTTGGCAACCATGCTGGACTTGCAGCGCGAGCTTGACGCCGCCATCCAGTCCGCAGTGGACGCGCAGCGCGAGCAGCACGGCCGCAGCTGGGCAGACATTGCCAGGGCGACCGGCACCAGCCGACAGGCAGCACAAAAGAAGTACAGCGCGTAGGGCGCAGACAGCAGCGGCGTCGCCGGCACTTATGCCAGCGGCGCCGCTGCTGCTTTGTGTGGGCGCATGGCCGGCCGGCACCGTTCGCCGAATAGTTCACCCACCGAGCAACCCAGCACGCCGGCTACCGTCACCAGTTCCGAGGCAAACCACGGCCGCACGCCGTGGAGCTTACGGCTGACTGTGGCTTGTGTCAGCCCGAGCCGCGCCGCCAAGTCCCATTGAGTCATGCCGAGCGCTGCCAGCCGGCGCTCTACTCGCTGCCCAATGTCGGCATCGGTGGCTGCCGGCCGCGCTTGGATTCTTGCTTTCATTGCGTCAGATTATGCCAACAAGTGACATAGACCACTACTTGGTCAGTACCTGTCTTTGAGTGTGACGCCACTACTTGGACGCCGCGACGCGCCGGCCGTTTGGCTCTACTTGTCGTTTCATTCCAGACAGGTATACGCTGCTAGGCATGACAGACCGACAGACAGACGGCGTCGAGCTGCTGGACGCAGCGCAGGCAGCAGCCCGCATAGGCGTCAGCATCAGGACGCTTGACCGATACCAGACGGCTGGGCTGATAAAGCCTATCCGAGCGATTCACAACCGAGGCGCAGCGCGCAAGTTCCACCCCGAGGACGTGCGCCAGCTGACCTACCGACAGGACGAAAGATGAGCATTGAATCCATGGCTGTGGTGCTGCACCACAGCCGCGCCGGCGGCACTGACAAGCTGGTGCTGCTGGGCATAGCCAACCACGACGGCGACGGCGGCGCATGGCCGTCTGTGGCGACGCTGGCACGGTATGCCAACGTCGAGCCGCGCAGCATCAAGCGCAGCATCAAGAAACTTGCCGAGCTGGGCGAGATTGAGATTGACCGGCAAAACGGCGGCACGCGCAACATGCCGGACTACACGCGCCCGAATCTGTACCACGTCAAGGTCACGTGCCCCGCAGAGTGCGACCGCAGCGCGCAGCACCGCATCAACCGCAGCCAGTTTGACCGGGTGACGCCAGTGTCACCGGGTGACGCCAGTGTCACCCCCCCCGGTGACGCCAGTGTCACCCCCCCGGTGACGCCAGTGTCACCCAAACCATCACTAAACCATCCCACTAACTCTGATAAATCCAGTTCCACAAGTACCTCACCAGGGGACAACGGCAAGTTGCCATGTTGGAACTGTGGCCGGCACGTCATTGCCAACACCACCAAGCCCAAGCGCTACTGCACCGAGTGCAGCAGCCGAGGCATGAACAGCCCGCTGATTCCATGCAACGGCTGCGGCAGCGCACGCAAGCGCAGCTATCCCGGCGAACAGTCATTTGACTGTGGCTGCACCGAGCCGACGCCGGCACAGCAGTGGGAGAGCATCACCCCCGAGCAGGTAGAGCACTTGAAAAACAACCACGACGAAGCAGACAGGACCAACCGCTAATGATGATTGAACAGACCACAGTGGAAATTGCCGCCAAGGTGGCAGCTGACGCTGCCGACGTCGCCGCAGCGTTCGACGCCGGCGTCGCCGAGGCGCGCGAGGCGTACCTTGCCAAGCGCGACAGCACCGCCACATGGCGCGCCTACACCCACGCCATGGACCAGCTGGCTGCTGCCAACGCCAGGGCGACGGCAGCACGCGAGCTGCACAAAGCCGTGGCCCACGCGCACCACCTAGAGCTGGCTTGGCACCGGCTGCGCAGCATGCCGCTGGTGCTGCAAGCAGTACCCACCCACAGCACGCCACTGAGCATGGGCGGCAATGTCCAATGACTGGGGCGGGCGTGAGGCGCAGCGGCTCACTGCGCTGTGCATGGCAACCTACGGCTGGACCTGCCACCTATGCAAGCTGCCCATCAAGCAGGGGCAGCAGTCAGCTGACCATCTGTTGCCGCGCAAGTTCGGCGGCAGCAACGAGCTGTCCAACCTACGGCCGGCGCACCGCAGCTGCAACTACGCACGCGGCGCCAAGCTGCTGTCAGACCCACGCGTCAGACCAGTGGATAACACGGCGTTTTTTAAGTAGCAGGCCCCCAGGACACCCCGCGCCACCCCGATCTTTTTTCCCCGACTCAAAACAAAAGGAGGCCCGAAAGTGACCGAATCCGCACCCATGCTGCCCGGCTTTGAGCAGCCGGCGCACGGTATGAGCAAGCTTGAAACGCGCTGCGCGCAGCACCTTGCAATGCTGCAAAAACTCGAGCTGCTGAAAGACCAAGACCAAGTCATGGCGCAGCTAGTCATGGACCTTGCCCACGCCGTGGCCGTCAGCGCTGCCGCCGGCAAAGCAGCCGGCACCGCGCTGGCCGTCAAGCCGCTTATGGAAGCGCTGGACAAGCTGCCCAAGCCCGAGACAGCAGACCGCTTTACACAGATGATGCAGGAGGCCGGACTTGTCTAGCATCGACGCCGCCACGCTGGCCGTGGCGATCACTTACGGGCTGCTGGTGCTGTGCACGGCCGGCGTGCTGCTGGCTGCCATCAGGGGCATAAAATGATGGCCGGCGTGGAGCTGCTGCTTGCCGCTGCGGCCGTCGCCGTCGCCGCCGTCGAGCTGCTGGCCGGCATCATCGTGCTGGCGCTGCTGGCAGCCACCAGCTGGCTGCTGCTGGCGTTCGGGCGCCGGCCATGACGGGCGACTTCCGCGACGTCACCATTGACGGCTGGCCGGCACAAATGATGGGCATGCCGGCCAGCTGGTATGACGACGTCAACAAAGCCAGCGGCATCGAGTACCCAGTCAACGCCGACGAATCACTACTACGCAGAGGACTTGCGACCAAATGACGATCACAGCCGACGAGCTGCCCGAGCTGCGCGACGCGCTGCGCGACAGCACAGCCACCTACGCCACGGCGCCGACGCCAGGGGCACCCCACGAGCTGGGGCAGATTCTTGGCACCGCCAAGCTGCTTGGCCGGCAGCTTATGCCGTGGCAGGTGCAGGTGGCACGCGTGGCATCGGAAAAACGCGCCGACGACAGCCGGCGCTACCGTTACCCCATCGTGGTGCTGACGGTGCCCCGGCAGTCTGGCAAGACCACCCTTATGCGCACCGTGCTGGCGCAGCGTGCGCTGCGCAGCCGCAACCGCATTGCGTTTTACACCGCGCAGACCGGCAAGGACGCCACGGCCCGCTGGCTGGACTTGGTCAAGGACATTGAAAACGGCCCGCTGGCGCAGTTCGTCACGAAACGAATTGCCGCCGGCAGCCAAGCGCTGACGTTCCCCACCGGCAGCACCATCAGCCCGTTTGCACCGACTGCCAAGAGTCTGCACGGCTACACCCCGCATGACGTCATGCTGGATGAAATATTTGCCCACGACGAAGCCGCCGGCAATGACCTAATGGGCGCCATCCGGCCGGCGCAGCTGACCTTGCCTGACAAGCAGCTGTGGCTTGTCAGCACGGCCGGCACCGCTGACAGCGTGTTTATGAAGTCATGGGTAGACCAAGGCCGGCTGGCCGTGGGCGACAGCGGCGCCGGCATTGCCTACTTTGAGTGGAGTCTGGCTGACGGGCTGGACCCCTACACGCCAGACAACTGGCTATTTCACCCGGCCGTGGGGCATACCATCACGCTGCAAGACCTTGCCGACGACGCCGACAGCCAGAGCCAGGGCGAGTGGCTGCGCGCGTATATGAACCGCTGGACGTCAACGTCTGAGGCCGTCATCGACCTTGCCAAGTGGGACGCGCTGAAATTTGACGACACCATGGCCGGCGCGCCATGGTCCCGCGTGACCATTGCCTATGAAGTGGCGCACGACCGCAGCTGCGCCGCCATCTACGCGTGCTGGCATGACGAGCTGACCGGCAAGCCGGCGCTAAAGCTGGTGCAGCAGGGCGCCGGCGCCGAGTGGCTGGCGCCGGCCGTCGCCAAGCTCTACGTGGAGCGCCGGCCCAAAGCCATCGGCGCCGACGACGGCGGACCAACCAAGGCCGTGACCGACCAGCTGCGCCGGCTGCCCAACGCGCGCAGCGGCAGCAACGGCGTCGAGGTGCAGACCTTGACGGCCCGAGACTTTGCCACGGCTTGCGTTGCCTACATGGGGCATATCGAAGACGGCAGCGTGCTGCACGACGGCGACCCAGGGCACCGTGCTGCCGTGGAGGCTGCCGCCACCCGTCCCATGGGTGACAGCAAGGTTTTCAGCCGCCGGCACAGCCGTGGCCCCATCCCCGAGCTGGTGGCTGCCACCGTTGCGCTGAGGCTGCACGAGCAAGCGCCGGCTGTCATGCCGGCGCCGGCCATCTACATGGGCAGGGGCAGCAAATGACCATCAGACTTGACAAGACACAGTTTTCCGTCGTGGTGCTGTGCACGCTGTGCCCGAGCTGGCGCGCGCTGCGCAACGACAAGGACGCCGGACTGTCAGCCGGCCGGCAGCACAACCTTGCCGAGCATGCCGGCCAGGACAACACCCTGACAGCAGCCCGCCAGCAAGCCTACCGCGCCCGCAAAGCCGCTGCCGGGGCATAACTACCACCATGTAATTTTGAATCCGTTACGGGGGCATACAGGCTTATCTGTATGCCCCTATGGAATAAGCCACTAGCCAAGCCGGCCGGCATCCTTGCCCGCCAAGCGGCTGCCGGCGCCGACATTCTGGCCGGCAATATCGTCAGCTGGGACTACGCCGAGCCTGACGCCGCACCGCGTGACCACTTCCAGACCTTGACGCTGTCCCACTTGCTGGGGCTTGACTACGTCAACATTGACCGTGGCACCGCCATGGGCATCGGCGCCGTTGCCAAGCTGCGCAAGACGGCGTGCGGCTTTATCGGGCGCATGCCGCTGGTGGCGTACCGGGGCAACGCCGTGCTGACCCGCCAGCCCAAGATTGTGGTGCAGCCCGAGGCCGGCCGGCCGCGCTTTGTCACCATGGCATGGGTGACGGAAGCTCTCATGTTTTACGGCCGCGCATGGTTCACCGTCGAAGAACGCTATGCCGAGGACAGCCGGCCGGCGCGGCTGCGCTGGGTGCCCGAGTGGAAAGCAGAATTTGACGCCGCCGGCCAGCTGGTAAAGGCGTTCGGCATCGAGGTCAACAGCTTTGACGTCGTGCGCGTTGACGGCATAGACGAGGGCTTGCTGAACTACGCGCAGCCCGTGCTGCGCGAGGCGCGCGCCATCGACATTGCCGCCGGCCGCGCCAGTGACAACCCGGTGCCGAGCATCGACTTGCACCAGACCGGCGGCGACCCGCTGACCGAGGAACAGATTGACGCGCTGATTGACCGCTGGGCAACCAACCGGCGCACCAAAAACGGCGGCGTCAGCTTCACCAACCAGAGCGTCGAAGCCAAGACCATGGGGCAGCCCGTCGAGCAGCTGCTTATTGACGGCCGCAACGTCGCCGCGCTGAACATTGCCAGGGCAGCAGGTTTCCCGGCGTGGGCTGTGGACGCCAGCGTCAACGGCAGCAGCATCACCTACAGCAACAGCCCGTCACGTACTCGAGAACTGATTGACTACGCGCTGTCTCCCTACCTTGAAGCCATTGCCGCACGGTTCAGCATGGACGATATGTTGCCGGCCGGCACGTGGTGCAGGTTCGACTACTCCGAGCTGCTGCGCGGCGACTTTGCTGCACGCATGGATGCTTACAAAGTTGCCAAGGAAGCCGAAATTTATACCGTCGAAGAACTGCGCGCCATGGAGCTTGGGCGCCCGTTGGAGGTCACAGAATGAGCCACCCTAAGAAAGTCGCATACCTAAACCTGTCAGCCGGCTTGCTGACGGCGTCAGCGTCGCAGCGGACCATTACCGGCGACATAGTCGAGTATGGCGTCGTGGGGCATACCAGCCTAGGACCAACCATCTTTGTGGGCGCCGGCAGCATCACCGCGCCGACGCCGCTGTCAAAGGTCAAGATGCTGGTGCAGCACGACACTGAGCGCAGCGTTGGTTTCTTGCAGGACATTGCCGACGACGGCAGCAAGCCCAAAGCCACGTTCAAGGTGCCCGAGGGCGCCGAGGGTGACGACGCGCTGACCAAAGCCGCAAACGGCACCCGCGACAGTTTTAGCGTGGGCGTCCACTTGCAGGAATACAGCTTTGACGACGAGGGCAACCTGCTGGTGCACGCGTCAACGCTGAAAGAAGTTTCCCTAGTTACCATCCCCGCATTTGAAAACGCGCTGGTGCACGACGTAGCAGCCAACCGGAAAGAGGCAG
>Ga0307410_10000524_pt1 | contig 15634 bp, 10 predicted proteins | sample 322Ometagenome_3_FD_203707 | JGI IMG/M metagenome (GOLD analysis project Ga0307410, IMG submission 203707) | Maize rhizosphere microbial communities from greenhouse at UC Davis, California, United States - 322HYB-O-3 | ecosystem: Host-associated > Plants > Roots > Rhizosphere > Soil | place... | reverse complement strand
CATGGCCAAGGTCATTGGTATCGACTTGGGCACAACCAACAGCTGTGTTGCCGTCATGGAAGGCGGCAAACCCAAGGTCATCGAAAATGCCGAAGGCGCGCGCACGACGCCGTCGGTCGTCGCTTTCACGAAGGACGGTGAGCGCCTCGTTGGGCAGCCGGCGAAGCGCCAGGCGGTGACGAACCCGGACAACACCGTTTTCGCGGTCAAGCGCCTCATCGGCCGCCGCTTCGACGACCCGATCACCAAGAAGGACACCGAGCTGGTGCCCTACAAGATCGTCAAGGGCGCGAACGGCGACGCCTGGGTCCATGCCGGCGGCAAGGACTACAGCCCCTCCCAGATTTCCGCCTTCATTCTGCAGAAGATGAAGGAGACCGCCGAGGCCTATCTCGGCGAGACCGTGACCCAGGCGGTCATCACCGTTCCCGCTTACTTCAACGACGCGCAGCGCCAGGCGACCAAGGACGCCGGCCAGATTGCGGGCCTTGAAGTACTGCGCATCATCAACGAGCCGACCGCGGCCGCTTTGGCCTACGGTCTCGAGAAGGAAGAGGGCAAGACCATCGCCGTCTATGACCTCGGCGGCGGCACCTTCGACGTTTCGGTCCTCGAGATCGGCGACGGCGTGTTCGAGGTGAAGTCGACCAACGGCGACACCTTCCTTGGCGGTGAGGACTTCGACGCCCGCATCGTCAATTTCCTGGCGGACAAGTTCAAGGCGAAGGAGAATATCGACCTTCGCACCGACCGCCTCGCCCTGCAGCGCCTGAAGGAAGCTGCGGAAAAGGCCAAGATCGAGCTGTCCTCCGCCCAGACGACCGAAATCAACCAGCCGTTCATCACGGCCCGCATGGAAGGCGGTGCAACGACCCCGCTCCACCTGGTGGAAACCATCACGCGTGCGGATTTGGAGAAGCTGGTCGAGGACCTGATCCAGCGCACCATCGAGCCGTGCAAGAAGGCTCTCAAGGACGCCGGGATCGATGCCAAGGACGTTGCGGACGTCGTTCTCGTCGGCGGCATGACCCGCATGCCGCGCGTGCGTGAGAAGGTGAAGGAATTCTTCGGCCGCGAACCGCACACCGGCGTGAACCCGGACGAAGTCGTCGCCATGGGCGCTGCCATCCAGGCGGGCGTTCTGCAGGGCGACGTCAAGGACGTGCTGCTGCTCGACGTGACCCCGCTGTCGCTGGGCATCGAGACTCTGGGCGGCGTGTTCACCCGGATGATCGACCGCAACACGACCATCCCGACGAAGAAGAGCCAGGTCTTCTCGACCGCCGAGGACAATCAGAACGCGGTGACCATCCGCGTCTTCCAGGGTGAGCGCGAGATGGCGGCGGACAACAAGGTCCTTGGCCAGTTCGACCTGGTCGGAATCCCCCCGGCCCCTCGTGGCGTGCCGCAGATCGAGGTCACCTTCGACATCGACGCCAACGGCATCGTCCACGTGACGGCGAAGGACAAGGGCACCGGCAAGGAGCAGCAGATCCGCATCCAGGCCTCTGGCGGTCTCAACGATTCCGACATCGAGAAGATGGTCCAGGAAGCGGAGCAGTTCGCGGAAGAGGACAAGAAGCGCCGCGCTTCGGCCGAGGCCAGGAACCAAGCCGAGAGCCTGATCCACACGACCGAGCAGCAGCTTCGCGAGCATGGAGACAAGGTCGACCCCTCGGTGAAGACCGAGATCGAGACGGCTCTGGCGGAGGCCAAGGCCGCGGTCGAGAGCAACGACCCGGAGCAGATGGCGCAGAAGACCAACGCGCTTGCTCAGGCGGCGATGAAGCTCGGCGAAGCCATGTACAAGGCGCAGCAGGAGCAGACGGAAGCCGCGGCCGGTCCGGACGCGGGCACGTCTCCCCCGCAGCCCGACGAAGAAGTCGTCGACGCGGAATTCTCCGAGGTCGACGACGAGAACAAGGGCTAAGGTGTGACGTCGGCTGCAAACCGGCCGGCGTCAGCCGCGCGTACCGGGGGCGTGTAAGTGGTGGAACAGGATTATTACAATGTTCTTGGCGTGCAGCGGGGGGCGGACCCTGAGACGATCAAGGCCGCCTATCGGAAGCTCGCCAAGGAACATCATCCTGACCGTCACAACGGTTGCAGCGAGCGCGAGGCGCAGTTCAAGGCCATCAGCGAAGCCTATGACTGCCTGAAGGACCCGCAGAAGCGCGCCGCCTACGACCGCTTCGGCAAGGCCGCATTCCAGAACGGCGGCGGCGGCGATCCATTCGGCGGAGCGGGCTTCGAAAGCTTCTCCGACATCTTCTCCTCGATCTTCGGCGAGTTCGCGGACCGGCAGAACGCTCGCCAGAATCCCGCGCGAGGCGCGGATCTTCGCTATGATCTGGAGCTCAGCCTGGAGGAGTCATTCTCGGGCACCGAGGCGAACATCACGGTCGAGGCGCTCGCACAGTGCGACAATTGCGGTGGACGCGGCTGCAGCAACACGACGGAGTGCGCGCGCACCTGCGGCATGTGCGGCGGCGCAGGGAGAGTCCGCGCGCAGCAGGGCTTCTTCATGGTCGAGCGCGGCTGCCCGACCTGCCGGGGAAGCGGCGAAGTCATCGCCGATCCATGCCACGCCTGCGAGGGTGAGGGCCGTGCGCTCAAGCGCCGCAAGATCACCGTGAAGATCCCGGCAGGCGTGGACGAAGGCACGCGCATCCGCGTCGCCGGCGAAGGCGAGTCCGGCGTCCGCAATGGGCCGAGCGGCGACCTCTACATCTTCGTCCACATGAAGCGGCACCCCGTCTACTCGCGGGAAGGCACGACGCTCATCGCCGAATGCCCGGTCACCTTCACGACGGCGGCGCTCGGCGGGTCGATCAGCCTGCCCGGGATCGACGGGAGCACGATCGAGCTGAAGATCCCGTCCGGCATCCAGTCGGGCGAGCAGCTGCGCCAGCGCGGCGCGGGCATGAGCGTGCTCAACGGCCGTGGCCGGGGCGACCTCGTGGCTCGCGTGCTGGTCGAGACGCCTACCCGGCTCAACTCGAAGCAGAAGAAGATCCTGGAGGAATTCCGCGATACCGAGACGGGCGACGAATGCCCCGCCTCGAAGAGCTTCTTCAGCCGTATCCGGGATATGCTGGGCGGCTAGGCCGCGTTTCCGAACACCCGCTCGAAGATCGTGTCCACCTCCCTGAGGTGGTAATCGAGGTTGAACAGGCTTTCGAGCTGCTCGGCACCGAGGTTTGCCGAAACTTCAGGGTCGTTCTTGAGCAGGTCGAGCAGCGAGAGCTGACCGTCCGATTCCCACACCTTCATCGCGTTGCGCTGGACCAGCGCGTAGGAATCCTCGCGGCTGAGGCCCGCCTGCGTCAGCGCGAGCAGCACGCGCTGGGAATGGATCAGGCCGCCCATGCGGTTGAGATTCTTCTCCATCCGCTCGGGATAGACGAGCAGCTTCTCGACGACGCTCGTGAGCCGCGCGAGCGCGAAGTCGAGCGTGATGGTCGCGTCCGGCCCGATGAACCGCTCCACCGACGAGTGGGAGATGTCCCGCTCATGCCAGAGCGCGACATTCTCCATCGCGGGGATCACTGCGCCGCGAACGACGCGCGCCAGGCCCGTGAGGTTCTCGGTCAGCACCGGATTGCGCTTGTGCGGCATTGCCGAGCTGCCCTTCTGGCCGGGCGAGAAATATTCTTCGGCCTCGAGCACTTCGGTGCGCTGCAGATGGCGGATTTCCGTCGCCAGCCGCTCGATCGAGGAGGCGATCACGCCCAGAGTTGCGAAGAACATCGCGTGCCGGTCGCGAGGGATGACCTGGGTCGAGATAGGCTCGGGCTTGAGGCCGAGTTCCTTGGCGACATGCGCCTCCACTTTCGGCCGCACGTTGGCGAAGGTACCGACAGCACCGGAGATTGCCGCCGTCGCGATCTCGTCGCGCGCCGCGATCAGCCGGCTGCGGTTACGGTCGAACTCCGCATAGGCTTGAGCAAGCTTTAGCCCGAAGCTTGTCGGCTCCGCATGAATGCCGTGGCTGCGGCCGATGGTCGGCGTCAGCTTGTGCTCGAACGCCCGCCGCTTCAGCGCCGCGAGCAATGCGTCCAGGTCCTCGACCAACAGGTCCGCGGCCTGCTTCAGCTGCACCGCGAGCGCAGTGTCGAGCACGTCGGAGCTGGTCATGCCCTGGTGCAGCCAGCGCCTCTCCGGTCCCAGCTTCTCGCCGGCCCAGGTCAGGAAGGCGATCACGTCGTGCTTGGTGACCGCCTCGATCTCGTCGATGGCGGCTACGTCAATCTCGCCAAGCACGTCATTGTCGTAGGCGGCGCGGATCGTCGCGGCGTCCTCGGCGGGGATCATGCCCACCTTCCCCATAGCTTCGGCGGCAAAGACCTCGATCGCGAACCAGATGCGATAGCGGTTCTCTGGCGACCAGATGGCCGTCATCTCGGGGCGGGAATAGCGGGGGACCATGGCCCGGGCGGCTAGCAGAGCCGCCGCATCGCATCAAATCCGGTCTGAGGATGCGGACGAAGCAGGCTGCTATCCGTCGACGTACAATCTGCTAATCGCTTTTCCGATCTACCAGGGGGCAGATTCGCGCGATGTTGCATTCCGTACGTGCCTATCTGCTGACCCTTGTGGCAATCTGCATCGTCCTGGCGACCTGTGCCTTCGCCTTCCTCGCGGCGGGAGCCGTCGAGGCCAGCCGGAAGCAGGCCGAAGCTCAAACGCTCGAGACGGCCAAGGTCCTTTCCCAGGCGGTAGACAGGGAGCTTGAACATTCGGTCGGCGTGCTGACCGCACTGCGTCAGTCACGGGCCGCGAACAGGCAGGAATGGTCGGTCCTCGATCAGCAGGCGCGCGCCGCGATCAGCGGCAACACCGACGACTGGATCGTTGTTCAGGATCGTTCGGGCAGGCAGCTGGTGAATACCCGGCTTCCAAAGGGCGCGGCCTTACCGAAAGGCACGGCTCCGCAGTACATGTGGCGAGAATTGCAGAGCGGGACGCAGCGCGTCTGCGATCTCGTCGAAGGCCAACTGGAGAAACACGTCGTCTGCGTGGATGCGCCGATCGGTACTTCGCGCCAATTCGCAATCTCGATGATGTTCCGGCCGCAGTTCTTCGAGTCCATCGTGCGGCGCGAAGGGGTCTCCGACGGCAGCATCGCCACGCTCGTTGACGGCGATGCGCGTGTAATCTGGCGCAATCCCGGGGGGCTCGCATATGTCGGGAGGCAAGCCACTGGCGACATGCTTGAAGCACTGCAGGCGGGTCGGCGAAGTGGCGTTCTCGAGAGCACCACCCTGGATGGAGTGCGCGTCCTCTCGGCTATCCAGCAATCTCCGCTGTCTGGATGGACGGTAATCGTCGGAACTCCGCTTCACGAGATGACGGGATCCGTCGGTTCGACCGTGCTGCGCGGATCTGCGCTTGCGTTGCTGGTTCTGGCGATTGGATGCGTCCTCGCCGTCTATGTCGCAAGCAGACTAGCGAAGGCCATGCGGGTCCTCAGTCAACCGCACGGCAGCGGGTCGCGACTGGCGCGAACCGGCATTCGCGAAATCGACGATGCGGCGGCGGCGCTTGAAAGAGCGGCAGTTGCGGATGACCACATCCGCGCGAGTGAAGCGAAATTCCGCCGGATCTTCGAGCAGACGAGCGACCTACTGATCACGGCCGACCTGAACCAGGTGATCACGGACGCAAACCCGGCAGCGGCGGATGCAGTCGGTCTGAGCCTGCCTGAGGTGATCGGCCGCCGGATCTCTAATTTCGTCTCCCCCGACGACTTTGAAAAGACCAGCGCCATGCTCCGTCAGAAATTGGAGCAGGGAGGAACGACCAGGTACGACGTACGCGTGAGAAACAGCCGCGGCGAATGGCTTTTCTGGGAGATCAACTCAGGCCTGACCCATGACGAGGAGGGCAACCCGCTGGGACTGCATATCGTCGGCCGTGACGTCACTGAAAGGAAGCGTTCGGAACGGCAGACCCAGGTGCTTCTGGGAGAGCTGAACCATCGGGTGAAGAACACGCTCGCTGTCGTCCAAAGCCTCGCCCATCAGACCTTCCGCGGAAACGGCGAGCTCGAGAAACCGAAGGTCGCGTTCGAAGGACGGTTGAAGGCGCTTGCCGCCACGCACAATCTTCTGACGCGCCAGCATTGGGAATATGCTTCCATGCGCGAGCTCGTCGAAAACTCTATCGGCCCCTTCTGCGGGGAAGGCCGATGCTCGATCGAGGGGCTCGACTTCCGACTGACACCGCAGGCCGCCGTGAGCATCTCCCTGGCCATTCACGAACTGGCCACGAATGCAGTGAAGTACGGGGCTCTTTCCGGTTCAAAAGGGCATGTGCGCGTCAGCTGGAAACGCGAGCAGGATCATTTCTGGTTCGAATGGCGCGAGAGCGACGGTCCTCCACCCGCCGCAGAGCCGAAAAGGCGCGGGTTCGGCACGCAGCTGATCGAGCGAACTCTTGCCTCAGAGCTTGGCGGAACCGTCGAGATGAAGTTCGAACCGTCCGGCCTGGTTTGCCGCCTGACGACAAGCCAAACGGCCAGGATCGACGCTTCTCACGAAAAGTCGCCGAGTTGAGTCAGGCGCTCCGGGCCACGAGCACGCAGCCGAAGACGATCAGCATGGTTCCTGTCAGCTTCAGCGGAGTGATAGCTTCCCTCAGGACCGCGGCGGCGAAGAGCATTGTCAGGACGAAAGCGAGGCTGACGAAAGGATAGGCGATCGACAGGTCGGCTTCGGACAGCGCCCACAGCCAAAGCACGAGGCTGCCCAGATAAATGAACACGGCGATCCACAGGGTTGGCGTACCGATGGCGGCTCCCACGGCACTCATCGGGCCCGCCGCGATGGCTTCCTTCAGTTGAGCGCGCTCGACGGCGACCTTCAGCGCGATCTGCCCAACCGCGGACATCGTGACCGCCGAGATGATTAGGCCGTACACTTTGAGCTGCATGGGCGCCTTCTCGCTGCCGATCCCGGCTTCGCGGGTTCTTTGGACGTGATCGTAACGCGCGCGTCAACGCCGCTATCGCAGGCTGACCGCCTTGTATGACCCGTTTTCGTACAGAGTTGCGCCGGGCCAAGGCGTTCGGCGCTCAATCACCGCATACGGCGCATCGAACTCGATCGAAAGTTGCGCAAGCCGCTCGGGCGTAATCGACCCGTAATTCCGCTCCAACCCCTGCAACGCCACGAAGCCGCCGCCAGGAACGTCGCCGTATACGACGCGGATGCGACGACGCCATTCGCGCATGGCGTTCTCCTGAAAGGGAATGCTGGTCCAATCGACGACGATCGGCCGCTCCGCGAGAAGCCGGAAGGCTTCGAATTGCGGCGGCGTGATCCAGACCGCGCCGGGCGAGGTGTTCGCCTTCACCCAACGTGCGATGTCGGCGTCGTCGCCCTTGATGTCGTCCCATTGGTAGGTCGGGTTGAAAATGCCTCGGTCGACGAGGTTCAGCTCGCGGTTGAACCAGCCGAAGGCAATTAGCGCCATGGTCAGCGACAATGCGATTGTGGCTGCCGGTATCAAGGCGATGGGCGCCAGATAGAGCAGACCGATGCTGAGGCTGGCGAGCGCAGCGCGCACTGCCTCTTCACGCGCGCCGATCTGTAAGGTGAGTCCGGCGGCGGCGACCAGCAGGACGGCGGCGAGCGCGATCTCGGTTCGCCTGCCGATCGGCATCCTTTCGGTCAGAAGAACGGCAAGAATCGCCCCGAGCATGACCAAGGGCTGAGCCGCGCCCGTCGCGACCAGGACTGCGAACGGAGCCGCCATCAACAGCGGCCGGCCGCTCGAGAGCCACCGCCCCGCCACGACGCCGAACAGGATGAAGCCCGCCCATTTCACCAAAAGCAGAGCGCGGAAGATCTGCGCCGATGCAGCGATGCGGTTATGCAGTCCGTCGACCAGGATCAGGCTTGCCGCGCACAATATGAGGACGATCCCCGTCGCGAAGATCAGATGTGCGCGCAGATCCGATCGCTCATCGACACGCCGCCCCTGAACGACCAGCACAGCCATCGCGGCGACGAATGCCGCCAGCTGCACATAGTGCGACAAGGGAAACGTCGTGCCGAGATAATGGTGCGGTGAACGAAACGACGGGAAGATCGCAAAGAACTCCTCCGACGACAGCGAACCTCCATGGCTAGACGTTGCGGGCAGGACCCAGGCCACGAACAGGAGGGCCACGAACAGGGCGCCGGACGGGATGTATGCCAGCAAGCTCCGGATCGGCTTACGCGCAGCCAGGTCAGCCAGCGCACATGCGGCAAAGGCAATCATCGCCGCTTGCGGCCCGATCAGCGGATGGAACAGCGCCGCCACAAAAAAGGCCGCGACGGCAGCGAAGCGCTTCCCATCACTGAGCCAGACGAAGCCGAGAAGGCTCAGCGGGACGGCCAGACTGGCCGGCTGGAAACTTTCGTACCTGAGGTATGCTGCCAGACCGATCGGGAAGCTGCTGTTGGCGACCGCCAGCGCGGCCGCAATCGCCGCGCCGGCCGCAGTGGCGCCAAGCCGCGACCGTGCCGCCACGAAAGTCACCAGACCGAGAGCCAGGTTTGCCGCGCAGGTCAGCAGCAACGCGACCACCGGCAATGAAGCGATCCTCGTCAGTACGCTGAGAAGCAGTGAATAATAATAGCGCGGGCCGAAGGTCGCGGCACTGTCGGTATAGAAGTCGCCGGCAATGAAATGCGGGTCGCGAAGCCGCTCGACGATCGGAAATTGCTCGACCTGATTACCGACGCCGAACTGATAGCCAAGCAGCGGCAGTGCAGTGAGCACCGCAAGCAGCGCAATATCCCGGGTGCTGAGGTCGAGCCTTCTGCGCATCGCAGGTTTCTCTTGCACTAAAATCGTGAAATGATTTCTCCACGAAGAGGCTACGGGGGGACGCAGGGCTTTGACAAGTCGCCATGCCGCGACGCTTTTCCTTACTGGATCGAGTGGATTGGTCGGCAGCAGCCTCTGCCGGACGTTGGTCGGCTGGCACATCGTTCCCGTAACGAGGGGAGAGGAAATCCCGCCCGGTGACAGCTCGCGGCCGGGCATTGTCCTTCATTCTGCCTGGCCGGCGGCTGACCCGGCTTCATGGGCTCCGTTCCGAGAATGGTCCCGGCGGCTGCGGGCCAGCGCCGCTGACCGCGGGGCGTGGTTCGTCGGTCTCGGCAGCGGCCTCGAGGCGCATGCGGCTCATCCGGGCCTCAAGGAGCCTTACAAATCCTATGCGCTTCGAAAGCTCGAGCTATGCGAAGAGTTTGCGGCGCTGGATCGGGAAAGACTTGCGTGGATCCGGCTGCACTTCATGTTCGGCCCCGGTGAACGCCCTTCGCGAGTGATTCCTGCAGCCATCCGGGCGGGACTTGCGGGCGATGAGTTCGTCTGCGGATCGCTCGACCGGCGGCGACGGTGGCTGCACGTCGACGACCAGGCCGATTATATCGGGGAGTTCCTGGAAGCGCCGCACGCCGGAACTTTCGACATCGGCGGTCAGCAGTCTGTTTCATTCAGGGACATGCTGACTCTCGTCGAGCATGCGGTCGGCCGGAAGCTCCTTTTAAGAGAAAGCGACAAACTAGCGCCGGATTCGCAGATTTTCGCCATTTCTCCGGAGCGGATGGCTGCGGTGGTGCCGGCGGATGCGGGCACTTTTGGCACCCTGTCCAAAAGGCTTTGGGAATATGCCAATCGAGACAACAACTCATCGACAGTCGGTTAACTTTGAATTATCAAACCCTTGCTATGTCGGGGGTCAATCGAATCGAGGCATGCAGGCTGTGCGGCGGCGCTTTGTCGGACATTGCGTTGTCGCTCGGAGAGCAGCCAATTTCCAACCGCTTACCGCGGGCGCGGAAACGTGGCCGGGCGGTTGCAGCCGCCCCTTATCCACTAGGCATCGTCGTTTGCGAGGGGTGTGGGCTGCCGCAGCTGGCGCATGAGCTGGCCGCTGAAGAGCACTACAACGACCATTATACGTATGTGTCGGGTGCGTCTTCCACATGGGTCGACCACTGTCGCGAGTATGCAGACCAGCTCATCGAGCAGTTCGGCCTCGGACCCGAGGATCTCGTCGTTGAAGCGGGCTCGAACGACGGCACGTTACTGAAATTCTTCGCCGAGCGAGGCATTCGGGTTCTCGGCATCGAGCCGTCGGGCAATATCGCGGCCATCGCGCGTCTGAATGCCATCCCGACGATGACCGCCTTCTTCAACGAAGAAACGGCGAGGGAAGTCGCCGAGTGCCACGGCCGGCCGAAATTGTTCATTGGCAACAATGTGCTTGCGCATGTGCCTGATACCAACGGCTTCCTGCGGGCCGCACGCGAACTGATCGCCGACGATGGCGCGCTGTGTTTCGAATTTCCAACTTTTACCCGTATTCTGACCCACCGCTATTTCGACACCATCTATCATGAGCATTATTGCTACCTGGGCGTCGGGCCGCTGGCGAAATGGGCGCGGACGCACGGGATGATCGTTGCCGACGCGCAGCTTCAGCCGACGCATGGCGGTTCGCTGCGCCTGTTCATGGAACGACAGGGACGGGCGCCCGACGCTGCCGCTCAGGCTCGGATGGACGGATACCTGGCCGAGGAAGCAGGTCTGGCGGGCGTGGCTCCATGGCAGGATCTGGACCGCTGGCTTGATGACTGGCGATCTCGTTTCCGCGGCACCGTGTCGGAACTGCGACGCACGGGTAAGAGCGTCGCCGCCTACGCAGCCGCATCCAAGGCGACCGTGCTCAGCAATTATCTCGGTCTCACCGCTGCGGACGTCGACTGGTGCTGCGATGCGAGTCCCCTCAAACAGGGCCGGCTTATCCCGGGCTCCAACATTCCCATCGTCGCTCCAGCGGCACTCAGGGACACTCCGCCTGACGCAATCATCGTCTTCGCGTGGAACATCATGGACGAGATCGCAGACGTGGTCGCTGCCAACGTGGTGAAGCAGACGCTGCTTATTCGCCCGCTCCCCGAGATCGAGGTCCGGACCGCGGGCATCGGTTGATGCGAAAGCTCATCTCCGTAATCTCTCCCGTTTACAACGAGAGCGGCGGCCTACGGACCTTCTATGACGAGATGTCGCGTGCGCTCGCGTCGGAAAAGTTCGCCGAGTATGACGCGGAAGTTCTGCTCGTCGACAATGCCTCGACCGACGATTCCCACGTCTATCTCGAGGAAATCGCCGCGAAGGACAGCCGCTTCAAGGTCATCTTCAACGCCCGCAACGTCGGTGTCTTCCTCTCCGCGTTCAACGCCCTCGAGTTCACCCGGGGGGACGCAGTCTTCCTTCTCGTCCCGTCCGACCTCCAGGATCCGCTAGAGTTGATGGACCAGATGATCGGCAAGTGGGAGGAAGGCTATGTGCTGGTAGCCGGACGCCGACTGCAGCGGGACGAGAGCGGCTGGCTGAGGGGCCTGCGCAACTCCTTCTATCGGATGATGGAATATGTCGCGGACCAGAAGATGGAGCCGGGCGTAGGCGAGTTCCAGCTGGCCGACCGCCGAGTTGTCAACGAGTTGCTCAGCATCCCTGATGCCGCTCCCTACATGCGCGGCATGCTCGCCGAGCTCGGCTACAAGCCCTACATCATCGACTATGTCTGGCGCAGGCGGGAGTGGGGCAAATCGAGCTTTAGCCTCGCGAGGCTCTTCCGCACCGCATATGACATGATCTTCTCCTTTTCGCGGCTGCCGCTGCGACTGATCATGATCATGGGCTTCCTGATCGCAGGTCTCAGCTTGCTGTTCGGGCTGTTCCAGATCGCGCTGATGCTCCTGTCCGGCAGCGTCGCCGGACGAGGCATCATGACCATCATCGTCTCGCTGTTCTTCTTCTCCGGGATCAACGCCGTGTTTCTCGGCATCATCGGCGAGTATGTCGGCCGCATCTACCACCAGACGCGCTACGGACGGAGGGTCGCCGTGCGGCGACTGCTGAACTTCGGCGACGAAGCAAATTCTCAGCAGCAGCAGATGGACGGCAGCGACGCCGTGAAATTGCCTCACAGGTCCGAATCATTCGGCGCACACGAGACGCCGACGCGTTCCAGGCGCTCCCCCAATCCAACGCGCGCGTCAATCTGAACGACCGTCAGCGAGCGTTAAATAAGTCCCAAAGCGCGCAGGCTCGACCGGCCCTGCGAACCAATGATGATGTGGTCGTGCACTTTCACTTTCATGTGCCGCCCCGCTTCCACCAACTCACGCGTCAGCTTCACGTCGGCCTGGCTCGGCGTGGGATCGCCGCTTGGATGATTGTGGACGATGATGATTGCGGTCGCGCCATGAGCCATCGCTCGTTTCATGACTTCTCGGACATGCATCGACGCCTCGTCGACGGATCCGCGCCACATCGCCTCGTTGGCGATCAGCATGTTCTTCGCATTGAGGAAGAGGACGCGCACTTCCTCCACCGGCGAATGGGCCATTGCGGTCCGAAGATAATCCTGCAGCCCCCAGCTCGAAAGCACCGGCCTGCCCTCCAGCCGCGTTTCCAGTAGTCCCAGCGCGGTCGCCTCGGCGATCTTCAGCGCGGCATCACGCCCTCGCTAAGACCTTCCCGCTTCAGCGTCTCCGCGTCGGCCGCAAGCAGGGGCCCGACGCCGCCGAACTGGGCGATCAGCTTCTTCGCCTGCGCCTTCGTGTCCCGGCGCGGGATTGCCAGCGCGAGCAGATATTCGACGAGCTCATGATCGAGCAGCGCCTTCGGCCCGCCTTCGAAAAGACGCCGGCGAAGGCGGGCCCGATGCCCTGACGCGTCACTCGGAAGCTCCCCCATCCGCTGTGACTGCTAGGCGACAAGGATGCACTGTTGCAACGTCGCGTTCATGCCGCCAACGGAACGGCCCTGTATCGGGAGGGTTTCTAAACGCCGATGGCTGCTCGGCAGAGTGATGAAAGCGGGAGTTCGGACGGGGCCGTAATCGTGCGCCGCGCTGACCGTTGGCGGCGCGGGGCGGCGATTGCCCTTCTCGCCATCCTAGGCTTGTTCCTGGTCCTCATCGTGGCCGTTTGGATCGCTCGCCGGCCCATCGCCACGGAAGTGCTGCAGAGGCAGTTCGAGCAACGCGGCGTTCGCGCGACCTACCAGCTCGAACGCGTCGGCCTTCGTACCCAGGTCGTCCGCAATCTTGTCATCGGCGATCCCAAGAATCCCGACCTGATCGCCCGCTTCGCGTTGATCCAGGTGCGCTGGACGCTGACCGGCAGCGTGAGCGTCTATCGTATCGTCGCGCGCGGAGTCCGCCTGAGAGGCCGCGTCGAGCAGGGCAAGGTGGTCTGGGGCGAGGTCAGCAAGCTACTCCCGCCACCGACCGACAAGCCGTTCGCTCTGCCGAATATGGTCCTCGACATCGCCGACAGCAGTATCGGCCTGCAAACTCCTTTCGGAAAGCTCGGCTTCGCGCTGGCGGGCACGGGCAATCTGACGGGCGGGTTCAAGGGCCATGTCGCCGCCGTCAGCCCCCGCTTGGACATGGGCCGCTGCAGCCTCGACGGAATGCGGGCCTACACGGCGATCCGGATTACGGCCCGACGCCCCCGGGTGGACGGTCCGTTCGTCGCGAACCGCTTCGTCTGTCCGACGAGCAACCTGCTGATGGATGCCCCCCGTTTCGAGCTGAACAGCACCTTCAGCGAAAGCTTCACGAGCTTCGACGGCAGTGCCCGCGTCACGACGCAGCGCGTCATCGCCGGAGCCAACGGCCTCGCCGCGATGACGGGCAACGTCCGCTTCACCGGCACGCCCAAGGCGGCCTACGGCAGGATCGATGTCGCTGCCCAGCGCTCCCGGCTGGGACCCATCTATGCCGAGCGCACCCGCATCGACGGCCGCTACCTGATCGGCGCCGCGGCCGGCACCCTTTCGCTCGTGGCCGACTATTCCGCGCAAAATGCGGACCTCGCACCGTCCGTCCTGGCCAGCGTGACGGACCCGCTCTCCGCGGCGGACAAAACCCCGATCGGGCCCATCGCGGTCGCCATCAGCAATGCGATCCGCAGGTCCGCAAGTTCTTTCGATGCGTCCGGCTCGATCACGATGGTCAACTTCCCGGGCGGAGGCGCGGCGAGGATCCAGACCGCGGAAGTCCGCGGCGATATTGGCGGGCGCGTTCGCGTGTCTGGCGGAGACGGGGTGACCTATTACTGGCCGTCCGGTCGGCTGCGTGTGGACGGCCTCATCGAGATGGCCGGCGGCGGGCTGCCGCAGGGCAAGGTATTGCTGCGCCAGCCGCGCATCGGCGCTCCGATGAACGGCGTCGCCCGCTTCGCGCCGTACCAGGTCGGTGCCTCGCGCCTCGCGCTGGATCCCATCCGCTTTCAGGCAAGCGCTAACGGAGCGACCAACTTCGACACGGTCGCTGTGCTCGACGGCCCCTTCCCCGACGGCCGGGTCCAGGCTTTCCGTTTGCCGCTCAGCGGCCAGCTGGGCCCGGCGGGCTCTTTCTCGATGGGCCGCAGCTGCCTCGTCACCAGCTGGCGGTACTTCCGCCTGCGCGAGCTGCAGTTCGGCCCGACCCGACTGCCCGTCTGCCCCGTCGGCCCCGCGATCGTTTCACAACCCGCAGGCGGCGACCTTCGCATCGCGGCAAGGCTAAACAATCCGCGGCTCGCCGGTCGCCTCGGCAATGCACCGATGCAGCTCGGCGCGGACTCCGCGCAGATTGTCGGCGAGCGGTTCTCGGCGGCCGATTTGTCCGTGCGCCTTGGCCGGAGCGCCGCTCCGTTCGCCTTCGACACGGCGCGCCTGCAGGGCACGTTCAGTGGCAGCGGGATCAGCGGCACCTTTGCCAACGCCCGGTCGACGATCGGCGAAGTACCCCTGCTCCTCAGCGACGCCAACGGCCGCTGGCGCTTCTATGACGGCGACCTCAGGGTCAACGGTGCGCTCAAGCTGACGGACCGCAGCGAAACTCCGCGCTTCTACGAGCTGCAGAGCAACGACTTTCAGGTGGCCTTGTCGGGCGACGAAGTCCGCGCTGGCGGCACGCTCGTCCATCCCGGAAGCGGCACCAAGGTTTCAGACGTCACCATCCGCCACGCACTGTCGAGCGGAAGCGGCCAGGCAATCCTCGACGTCCCCGGCATTACCTTCAACGCAGGCCTTCAGCCGGAAGAGCTGACACGCCTGACGGAAGGCGTCATCGCGTTGGTTCAGGGCACCGTCCGCGGCCGTGGCGAAATCAACTGGAGCAGCGGCGGCGAGGTCACGTCGACCGGCACCTTCTCGACCGAGGGGATGAATCTGGCGGCTCCGTTCGGTACGGTGACCGGGCTCTCCACGACGGTCAATTTCACCGACCTGCTCGGTCTGGAAACGGCACCGGGACAGACCGCCACCCTCGCCTCGATCAACCCCGGTATCCTCGTCGAGAACGGGACGATTCGTTATCAGCTCCTGCCCGACCAGCTGGTGAAGGTCGAGCGCGGCGAGTGGCCCTTCATGGGCGGCCGCCTCATCCTTCGGGAAACGGTGCTCAACTTCGCCCGGCCGACCCCGAAGCGCCTGACCTTCGAGGTCGTCGGCTTCAACGCGGAGATGTTCGTCGACAGCTTCGGCTTCGAAGGGATCGACATCACCGGCACCTTCGACGGGGTGCTGCCGATGATCTTCGACGAGGAAGGCGGCCGCATCGTCGGCGGGC
>Ga0307410_10000523_pt1 | contig 15635 bp, 16 predicted proteins | sample 322Ometagenome_3_FD_203707 | JGI IMG/M metagenome (GOLD analysis project Ga0307410, IMG submission 203707) | Maize rhizosphere microbial communities from greenhouse at UC Davis, California, United States - 322HYB-O-3 | ecosystem: Host-associated > Plants > Roots > Rhizosphere > Soil | place... | reverse complement strand
GTCTGCTTTCCGCCCATTGCGGACATGCTCTGGCAAAGATAACCCTACCTTTCGGTAACGGAGAGTTGCGTTGGCCCGCTACACAATTCGCGCGACGGGCGCGGCAGGACCTGTGGAATTTCAAGAGCCACTTACGATCGAGGCCGCTCTGATGAAGGCGGAAGAGCTACGTGCTGCACACTTCAACCACATCACGATTCTCAACGTTCTAACCGGCGTTGAGATCACCGACGTTGAGGCGCTCCTACTCGCCGACGAGAACGGTTCAGGCTGCGGCAGCTAAAGTCCACCATCCCCGTGTTTTTAGGCGATCTGCGCGAGCGAACGAGCTCGTCCGACTTTCAGAATTGTGCGCGGGACGTCCTGACTGGCGCGCGATGGCCGAAGAGTTCAGCCGCACGCCCGACGCCTGCCGAGCAAAAGCGATCAGCGCCGGACTGTTTTCTCCCGTCAGGAGGCCGCGGCGTGGGGGCAGCAAACGGATCCTTTCGGCCTGCGTGCTGAGCTGACGGACTTCCAGCCCGGCGCCGACGATTAAGACCACCCTCAGCTCTTTCATCAATCAGGCACAGCCGGAGGATCAAGCGACTCCTCTGCATCGAAACGGCACACTGTCAGCCTCCCTTGGAACGGGATCGATCCCCGACCGCTAATCGCACCATGAGTGACGGGGCCCAAAAACTACGCGCGCGTGCTAAGCAAAGCCGTGTGTTGTCTCGTGATGCCGTCGACAGAGAGCGGGCAAAAACGCTCCGTGCCCTAGCCGAACTCTACGAGAGGCAGGCGGCCGATCTTGAGGGGTGCATGCCGGCCATCTGAGCGGCATCATTCGCAGTCGGCTCGCGGCCCTTCCGCACGCCAACGTCTGCAATGGGTGCAAAGCGGACATTGACCGGCCGAGGGTTCGGAAACCTTGAGCGACTACATTCCATCTAATGTCGGGCGGTCGACACCCGTGTGGGCTGGAGCGGGCAAGCAGGGAGATGGAAATGGAAAATTCTGCAACGCTTCAGCACACCGAACGCTTCGCCGAAAGAGCAGTTACGCGCCGTGAACTCGTGCACATTGGCGGTGTCGCGTTGATTGCAACAACCGCTCTTGTCAGTGGCGGTTGCGCGTCGTCCATGGCTGCACTGGGAGCACCCGTGTTCCCTCAGGTGGATACCGGCCCGATCACACCGGAGATTATGAGCGGGGTTCAGGTGGGTTCGCTAAACGGCGGGTCGAAGCCGATCTACGTGGCGCTTTCGGGGAGCATGGACCCAGTTGCACATTCCGTTGCCGACACCCTTTTTTGGGGTGAGCAGCTCATGGAGCACGCGATGTTCATTGCCATGCTCATGCCCGGCCGTGAATTAACAGTTCCTCGCGGCGAAGCTGAGCGATTCCAAAAGCAGTTTGCCGACCACTTAGCCAAGCTTCGTTCGAGCCGTTTGGATCCCTCGAACTACAGAGCCTTCAACACCGCGACGCTACGGCTTACGAATGGCCTCATTGAATACAAGCAGCGAATGGAAGTGGCGCAGACGAGCGGCCAGATGCATTCGTTGGTTTGGCCCCTGTTCTTTGCGCACGTCCGGCATGAAGCGGAGCGTTTCGCGCGGCGGTTGGCTCAACTTAACACCGGGAACCCGGCCTTCGACCGCCGGGAGGTGGTCCCCTTCTGGGCTGATAAGATGGAAGAGCACTCCCTATTCGTCGCTCACCTCCTCGATCCCAGCGAGAAGACATTGATCGGAGCCGCCGAGACCAGCGCGGGCCTGTTCGGCAAGCTCGAGCGGACGCCAGTCACCAGCAAAGCTCCAGCGATGGCTGCCGCCCAGCAGATCATTAACTTCAAGGTCGCGGCCGAGAAGGGAATCCAAACTGGCCAAATCAAGAGCATCATCAACCCGGCGCTAGCGGATCACGTCCGACGCGAAGCGATACGCTTCAAGGACGAACTGGATCGATCGATCTAACTCCTCTCTGCGGCACGGCCCTCCACGTGCCCGTCCGGGCAGCCTCGCTGGGGCTGTCCGGTCACTCTCCCGAGGCTAATTATGGACCAGATTTTTCGAGCGCAACAAGACGACAATCCGATCGACGAGAATCACGTGCGTGAGCAAGTTCGTCAGCTTCGGCGTAGGGTCGATGAACTTGCGGAACTGGTAAGCCCCCACGACGCCCCCATTTGTTCTGACGTTCCCCGCCCTGGAATCCATCGATTCATCCGCACAATCCTCAAGCTCCGAGCGAACCGTCGCAAGGTATTCGGCGCCGACCTCTTCGGCGAGGCAAGCTGGGACATGCTGCTGGAGCTGTACGACGCGGATTTTACCGGTCGCAGAATATCGGTTTCGAGTCTGTGCTTTGCCTCCGGCGTCCCGCAGACGACGGCACTGCGCTGGATCAAGATCCTTGAACGCGAAGGGCAGATCAAGAGAACTCCAGACCCCCGAGACGGCCGGCGATATTTCGTCGAGTTGACCGAATCTGCAAGAACCGCCCTAGACCGCACCTTTGTGGCGTTGAAATTACCGGAAACGTGAACGAGACGCGCATCGCGCGATTTGATCAGCGCGGCAGACCGGAATGCTTGTGTGCGGACAGCCGAGAAGCGCGGGTAGACACCAGACACGAGTAGCCAGTCACGTCCAATTTGGCCTGATGTTTAAGGGAGGCCACACACCGATCGATTAGCCCGCTGGCATGCCGCGATCGAGCCAAACCCGCCACCGGCCGCGCGAACTTCGACGGCGCGTCATGTTGCGGACCCGCATGCGTGCGGGTCTCGGCTGGAGCGATGCCACCATACTCAACCTCTCTTCGCGCGGGCTCATGGTCAATGCCACAGCCGGCGCGCTGCACGCTGATAAGGTAGAGCTTTGGCACGGTGAGCACGTCATCGTCGCAACAGTCATTTGGCGAAGGGCGACGCGGGCAGGACTGCGCGCCGAGAACCGTATTCCTGTCGACAGTATGATGGCGTTGAGCGAGGCACGCTCGCTCCCGCTGATCGGGGTACCTGAATGGCCGCAGGTCGAGAGGCGCAGAAGGGCTCGGGTGGGCGACGACAGCCGATTTCGAGCCCGCGCCTTCGAATTTGGAAGCATTACGGTCATTGCGGCGTTCTTGGTCGTGGGTGCATTCGCCATGATTGAAGTAGCATTCGCAACACCGCTTCACTTCGTAAGCGCCGCACTCGGCGGTTGAGATATGGAGCTGAGTGGACCAATCGTGCGACCGCGTGGCGGTCGCTTCTTTAGCCAGCTCACGCGTCTCCAGTGGAAGCACTGCGGGACAATTAAGCGATGAGTTTAAGTCCATGCAGACGTACGGGTACCGTGCCATCGTACATTGGCACGCCAACGATGCGCACACGGCGAAATTGGCCGACGGCTGCTGACTGTATTTCGACATCGATCGTAAAACCGACGCCGCGGCGGATCGCATGGGCGCGCAGGCGTTCCAACCTAGCTCGAGAGTCCTCACTGTAGTGAGCCAGGGCCTGGTCGCGAGTTATGCGTCCACGCCTTTCCAGGCCGAAGAGGTCGTAGACCCCGCCAGACCAGATCAAGGAACTGTCCGCGAGATTGCACTCCCACAGACCGGCATGATGTGTGGCTAGCGCGCCGATCTGCTGTGGAACGATTAGGTCCGCGACTGCGCAATTAAGGACATGTCCGAGCTCGAAGTGGCGAGATTGTTCAGACAAAGGCCAGCTCAGACCCAGCACAGCTTTATCCATAATCGCGGAAGGTCTGAGACACGCCCGCACATCGCTGAACAATTCATGGCACTCCTGACGCTTACAAGCTCCCTATTGGCGCATTAGATTACCGGTGCATCCACGATCTTTGCGAAGTAGCGGCGGAGTGCCTCGCTGACCTCTGGCGCAAGCTCTATATAGACGCGCCGCCCGTCAAATGGATCGTCATGGCGGACGAACAGGCCTTTTTCGGTCATGGCTTTGATCCACCTGAGCGCCGTAGTTGCGGGCACGGCAGCGGCGACGCACAAGCTCGATGTTGCGATCCTGCGTTGACACAACTCGGCCCGAAACAGGTCGAGCATCATGTCCCAAGCGGGATCAGCAAACAGTTCTTCGTCGAAATAGTGCGCGCGCAGGCGTCGGGCCTGGATGACGGCGGTCACTGCTCGACCGAGATTTTCCCAATCGGCAACAGCCTCGTCGGTCTGTGCGTCCGCAGAGGAACACTCGGGGTCAGTCGAGAGTCTGGCAAGCGTGGTAGCGATTCGACTGACTTGGTCGCTCAGTTCAAGAAGACGCTCTGTGTCGAACTCTTTGCGATGGGCGGTCATCTACTGGCCTCATTTCATTGGCTATTATGACACCGAGCACTTCCAATTAACCAACGATATGGACAGATGTCACCCCGTATCCGTGTCCAAATCGGTGCTTTTTTTGTGCCTGAAATGCGGACGACGCCGGCCCGACTAGATTCCGCCCCGACGAAGCAGGAAAGTGGTGCGGCTCGGGTGTCCGGGCTGATGCTGTACCGACCCGAGACACGAGCCTTTTCACGGGTGCTAGCTCAGTAGATCTTGCTAAATCGATGCGAAATTAACTGCAGGTATACCGCTGGGAAATGCTTCAAGTCGTGTCTTCGTGTCGATCGCAGGAAATGCTTTGGGAGGCGCTCGATCAATTGCGGTCGGCGCTGCAATTGCTGGATTCGGCTTCCGCGCCGGCACACATTGGAGCGCACGTCGATCTCGCAATTCACGAGCTCTATTCTGCTGCCGCGGGCATCTCAGCGGGAGCTGCGCTGACCCAAACCCAACGGAATGCGAAGCCCCAGTGATTCAATTGGGCACACTGGATCTTCCTGATGCGAGCTGTCTGGCGATGCCGCGTCGGGCCCGGCAAAATTGAACCAACGGCATTTGTGTGTGAGCGGATCCTAGCACGCGTCGGGCCCCCCCCGCCTTGGGGCGGATGTGCCGAGGCGCTCGCGCAGTCGGCATATGGCAAGGTCCAGATGCGCGCCGATGTCAGCGGGCATTTCAAGCTGATCCAATATGACCAGTGCTTCTTCCAGGAGCGCCAGAGCGTTGCTTGCGTCCGGCTCCTTCGCTTTTCGTGTCGACTCGCTCATACGCGCTACCCCGCGTGAAATTCCCTTTTCTAGGCTTGCATCGATGTAAGTTATCAGATGTTGAGGGGCACTTACAGTCAGACCGCGACTCTCGTTTCGCTCTCGATGAATTGGCCGAATGCGAAGCTTAAGCTGGAGCGCAACGCCTAACTGCTGCAGCAGCTCTGCTGACTTTCGAGCCAGCTTTGAAACATCAAGATGGTCCAGAGCTTGGCTGAGTTGGTCCGACCGTTGAGTTGTTCGTCCCAGGCTCTCCGAACAAGGATTGGATGGAAGTAGCCCTCCCGCGCCAGACGGCGCTCTTCGATCAACGCCTCGGCCCAGTCGCGCAACGGGCCGCGGAGCCAGTCGTCCAGCGGAATTGCGAACCCCATCTTCGGCCGGTCGATGAGCTTTGGCGGCACGTGACGGTAGAGCACCTGTCGCAATAGCCATTTGGTTTTGCCGCCGCGCAGCTTCATGTCCATTGGCAGGTGCCAGGCGAACGAGACGACTTCTGGATCGAGAAGCGGAACTCGTGTTTCGAGCGACACCGCCATGGCCGCCCGATCAACCTTCACGAGGATGTCATTGGGGAGGTAGCCAAGCATGTCCTGCGCCATCATGCGTTCAATCCCGCCGAGCCCCTCAAAATTGGCGCTATCGAACAGAAGCGACTCCCTCTCGGCCGGAACGCCGATCACAACCTCTTCGGAAACTGGCCAGGGCGAAAGCATCTGCCGATAAAGCTCGTCGTGCGAACCGCTGCGCAGCATGGCCGCTCCCTTGTGCACCTTGTCGCCCAGTCGCTGGACGCGAAGCGGTCGTGGCAACAGCCCGCCGGCGGCATCTCCGAACCGGGTCCAGAGGCGAGCTGGAACAGCGTTCAGCGCCCTCGCCACGACCGCACGCAACGGCCGGGGAATGCGTCGCGTCCTGCTCCACATGCCGGCGGTGAACAGGTAACGATCATAGCCGGCAAACAGCTCGTCGCCACCGTCGCCGGACAAAGCCACTGTCACCTGCTGGCGCGCGAGCGCGGCGATCAGGTGGGTCGGGATCTGGGACGAGTCGCCGAACGGCTCATCGTACATAGCGCTGAGGGCTGGAATGACGTCGAGCGCCTCGGCAGGCGAAACGTAAAGCTCGGTATGATCAGTCCCAAGATGAGCAGCGACCGCTCTTGCATGGGCGGCCTCGTCATAGGATTTTTCCTGAAAGCCGACCGTGAAAGTCTTGACCGGACGAGCCGACAGCTTTTGCATGATTGCGACCACTGTCGAGGAGTCGACTCCTCCGGACAGGAAGGCGCCGAGCGGCACGTCAGCCATCATCTGCTGGCCGATTGCGCGGTCCAGAATGGATTCGAGCTCATCTGCCGCCGCTTCAGGTGACAGGTCGAGCCTATTGGCCACGCCGGATCGCGCGACCTCGGCGCCCGACCAATATGGTTCGATGACCGGTTCAGCGCCGTCGCGGACCGTGAGCAACGTGCCGGGCATCAGCTTTGAAATGCCGCGGTAAATGGACTTAGGCGCCGGGACCGCAAGAAAGCGCACGAATAGCGCGAGCGCTTCGCGGTCCACTGTGGCGTCGAAGCACGGATGGCTGAGCAACGCCTTTAGCTCGGAGCCAAACAGGAATGGGCTCTTGGGCCCGTGCTGGCGGCCGTAATAGAGCGGCTTTTCGCCCAGGCGATCGCGCGCAAGGAAAAGCGCACGCTCCTTCTTGTCCCACACTCCCAGAGCGAACATGCCGCTCGCTCGCTCCAGCGTCTGCCCGATACCCCAGGCCTGGAAGCCGGCGAGAAGGACCTCGGTGTCCGAATGACCGCGCCATTGAAAGCCGTGGCCGCTCGCCTCCAGCTCTTTGCGCAGATCGCCATAATTGTAGATCTCGCCATTGAGCGTGATCACGAAGCGCCCGGTCGGGCTCACCATCGGCTGATGACCGGCGGGCGATAGATCGATGATCGAGAGCCGCCGGTGCCCGAGAGCGATGCGGGCTTGCCGATCCACCCACACGCCTTCGTCGTCAGGGCCGCGGTGAGCGAGCGTTGCGGTCATTCGCGCGACGGTCTCGTTGAGACCCCCCGCTCCGCCAAGGACTCCTGCTATGCCGCACATAAAGGCAAGCTCGCCGCTCCGGCCCGGTTAGGCAAGCGCGTCATCCGCCGGGGTCTTGATGGGAGCGGCAATAGCCAAGCTGCGTCAGAATTTGGCAATCGCCCGCATCTCGCGCGGCGGCAACGTCTTGCACCAGTTGCCCGAGCAGCTCAAACGTCGATGGAGCCGTCGCGATATTCTCGGGATGCAGCCAATAATGGACTATCCCCCCGGTGGCCGCGGCCCGCCGCAGCAAGCGCCGCGCTCGAGCGCACGTGACCGCGGCCGGCACGAGCCGGCGTGGGCCGCTTCGCCAGTTGAGGAAAAAGCCCGCGGGAATGCGGATGATTCCATTGCCCGGAAGCGACTGTTCGGGCTCTTCGGAGAGATTGAACTCCGACAATAAGGACGCAAGGCGTGATCGCCCTGCCCGCGCAGCCCTGAAGCCTATGAAGCCTTGTTTCGCGAGCACCGCCTCATGAGCAATTTGATTGCGCGGGTAGACGAAGGTGCGGCTCGCCTTGACCGGACCTTCGAGCATCTCGAACAATTCCATCTCTTTTTGAACGAAACTGCGGTCCAACCTCGTCCACGGGACATGCGTCACTCCATGCAGCGCAATTTCGTGGGCCGTGCGGCTCTTGGCAGTGGCTTCGACGAGCTGGTCCCCGTGCCAACCGTCGCCCTTTGTTTGCGCGATGTCCTGGAGAGCCGGCCCCAGGTAATCTGGCACCCACAAACTCATTTCTTCGAGATGCGGCCGGAGCCGCTCAAAGGCCGAAGGTGACTGGCTGAAGGCTCCGGAGAATGCGAACGTCGCTTCTACCCGATGATGGTCGAGCAACTGCAGGATCGACGCATAAGCGTGGCGGAGGTTTTCGTCGGTCAGAGAGCGCCGGTCGCTTTCCGACAGGGAGTCGGCGCAGCCCCATTTGCCTTCGCAGTCGAAGGTCAGCATGAAGCGCCCGGCCATCAGGCGGCCGTCCTACGGCCAAAGCCTTTGCCCAAGATCTGAAAATCGCTGACGGCGGTATCGGTTAGGTCGCTCACATTGCCGACCTTAAACCAACAGGTCCGTCGTTGGCGCGAAAAGTGCCCAACTCCAATCGAAGCTAAGGCGATGAGGTCGGGCCGTTGTGGCACAGCAGTCCCGCGGCCTAGACTGCCGAATGACTAGTCATCTCCTTCCGACAGCGATAATGCTTGCGGCCGCGTCGGCATTGCTGAGCGGTTGCGACGATCAACCGCGTTCGCAACCAAGCCAAATTGTCTCTTATGCTTCGCACGAGCCCGGTTCCAATCCCGCGCCGACGAACGAGGCTTCGTTCAGGCTGCTGGGCGCCGAAGGACCTGCGCGGCTCGATTATTTGCGGATGCTGATCGTCCGGTCAGGCAAGCAGTGCAATTCCGTGACGCGCGCGACGTTCATGGGAGGCTTCGAGGGAACTGATCAATGGCGGGTCAAATGCGCCGACAGCGGAGACTGGTCGCTGTGGTTCAGATCGGACGGCGGCACCGAACTCAGCGCCTGCTCGACGTCCAACTGCGTGTAAGGGGCTCGCAACGGATCGAAGCTTTCAGGCAGCCTGTATTGTGGACGCCCGAACCCTAGATCCGCTCGAACCCGAATAGCGAATACAGACCAGAATGGATGATTCTATAGTCGAACCAGAGTAAAACAAAAGATAAGGTAAAGCTTACGTAGAACATAACTGCTCAAGTGAGCAGTAATTCTTCAGAAGCTGTGCCGAACGGCGCCCGTGGCCGCGGCCGTAGTTTGGCCGTTCAGCAATCAGTTTCGCTGCCAACTCGGCCCTTCGCCACACCACCGATAAGCCGGCGCAATTGCCTCGCCGGGATCGGCTTGCTGGCTCTTGGCGGCTGCAAGCTTTCATCACTAGCCGCACCTATTCCGTCAGGCGGCAGCCCACTTCAGGGGACCAAGTCCGGCAGCACAGGGGGCATGGCGCCGCTCGAGACATTCACTCCGGAGCTCTTCGGCGCTGCGGGCGACGGTATAACCAACGATACGGCCGCCTTCGCCAGGATGTCCGAGGCCGTGAACTCCTCGGGCGGCGGCACAATCATCTTGCGTGCAACGACCTATATCGTCGGCGCGCATGCTCCGCAGCCGACCTCGATTTACGCCTATCCGCCAAGCGTAATCATGAATTTCAACGGTTGCGCCGGATACTTGAAAATCATCGGAAATGGCGCCCGGCTGCGCTGCGCCGACGGATTGCGCTTTGGCACCTTCGACCCGGTCACGGGGCTGCCGACCCGCCACCCGATGCCCTATGTTGAAGCCGGCGAGCTTGCATCCCCCTATCTTGCAATGATCACGATTGAGAATTGCACGGGTAAGGTCCACCTCGAGAATCTCGAGCTCGATGGCAATTTCGCCAGTCTGCGCGTCGGCGGAACCTATGGCGACACCGGCTGGCAAATCCCCGCCTACGGCCTTCGACTGATCAACAACAAAGGCGGGGAATATATCGCCAAGCTTCACACCCATCACCAGCCAGTTGATGGGGTTCTCATCGACGGAACTGCCGAGCGCGACAGCGTCAGCGTGCTTGAAGACGTGGTCAGCGAATATAATGTCCGGCAAGGATGCAGTGTCATTGGAGGGCGCAACTATGCCTTCGTGAACTGTAAGTTTAATCACACCGGCAAGGCGGGCATGGTAAGCGCGCCGGGAGCAGGTTTCGATATCGAAGCGGAAACCAGCCCGATCCGGAACCTCAGCTTCTCAAACTGCGAGTTTTCGAACAATACAGGTGCCGGGCTGGGCGCGGACTCGGGCGACAGTGAGAATGTCTGCTTCACGGGTTGCCGCTTCGTCGGCACCACGAACTGGGCCGTCTGGCCAAGAAAGCCACTCCTTCGCTTCGATGATTGCGAGTTCGTCGGGTCGATCTGCAATACCTATGGCGATCCCGATCCGTCCCGCGCCGTTCAGTTCCGCAACTGCATTTTTCATGACGACCCAGCGCTCAGCCCGACCGGAGAGGTCTATAGCGCTGCGTTCCCGATCGCCGATCTTTCAAATTACGCGAATGTCCTGTTCGACTCCTGCCGTTTCGTCCTTACCCATGACGAAGTTCTCCCGTGGAGCATCTACGTGATCTATAAGGACACGACGATGTCTCAGACATCGGCCAAGCAAGCCTATCCTCGCGGCACCTATCTTGGGGCCTGCCGCATCACTGGCAACGTCGACCTAAGCGGGTCGCGAATCCTCGGCGACCTAACCGTCAATGGACAGCCCGTCGCGCGCACCGGCTGATTCACCAGCCCAATTAAGGGTCGCCTCCTGCGCTTGACGGTCAGCGATCGTGCAGCCCTACTGACCTGAACCCCGCCCGGCCGTTGAATCCTGGTTTGCGGAGGCCACTCACTATTGCTCGCCCAGGGAAACCCTGCCCTAATCCGCTGCAATCGTGGAGGGCACGGATTGTTCGTCTATTGGTCTATTTTTTTGGTGCTGGCGGCCGGCGCATTGCTCAATTCCGAGGCCAAATCCGGCCCAAGTCGGCTCGCGATGATCGTCATCGCCGCAGTTCCAACCGCGGCGATGATCGGGCTTCGCTGGGAAATCGGCCCCGACTGGTCTGCCTATGCCAGCATCTACCGCTATTCGCGCTTTTTCTCCTTCGGCGACAACCTGGTTCGCGATGATCCAGGCTTCAAGCTCCTGTGCTGGTCGCTGCGTCAGGCGCGGCAGCCCTTCTGGGTGCTCAACGCCATCTGCGGCCTTGTTTTTGTCGCAGGCCTAACGGCTTTCTGTCGGCGTCAACCCAATCCATGGCTCGCCTATCTCGTCGCATTTCCATATCTGGTGATCGTCGTCGCGATGAGCGCCAATAGGCAGTCGGTTGCCCTCGGCTTCTTGTTCTTCGGCCTCAATGCCTTCGAACGCGGGCGATTGTACCGCTTCACGATCCTCATCGCAGCGGCGGCCCTGTTTCACGGCAGCGCCCTTCTTCTGCTTCCCATTTGTTTGCTCTCTTACACCAAGAGCCGGACGCAGCGGTTGCTGCTGTTGGTCGCGGTGGTCGCGCTGGGCCTTTACTTCTTTCGGGACACGTTCAGCATCTACGCCCGCCGCTACTCGCTCGAGAAGATTCAATCGGGCGGCGTCATCTATCGGCTAGCGATGAATTCGCTTTCAGCTGTCTTATTCCTGACGATGCAGCGAAGGTTTGGATTAACCGAGCGGCAGCAAAAATTATGGCGCAACATATCGCTTTCGACACTCTGTTTGGTCCCGCTCCTAGCTTTTGTGCCCTCGTCGACGGCGATCGACAGGTTTCTTCTTTACCTGTTCCCGCTTCAGTCCGTCGTTCTCAGCCGGCTTCCCAGAGCCTTCTCCATTGAGCAGCGGACCGCCGGTCTCCTCACTATCCTAATCATTGGCTATGCGGCGCTCGTCCAGGCCACGTTCCTCAGCTTCGCCGCTTACTCCAAATATTACGTGCCCTATCGTTCGATTTTCGATGCATGATGGGATGGTCGCAGGCCATTTCTTCGGCAACGTCCGATGCTGGTGCTGGTAAGAGCGAGCGCGGATCCGACGCCTTGACCAAGCTAAATATTGCGTTCGTCATCAAGGCACTTGCCGCTGGTCCAGGAGGCGGAGCCGAGCGGATTCTCGCAACCATTAGCAGCGAACTCGCGAGGCGCGGTCACAAGGTCACCGTCTTGACATTCGATCCTCGGGGCACGCGCGACTTCTATCGCGTCGGAAGCGCTGTGCGGCGCGTCCGGCTCGGCGTTGGCCCGACCCTGAAAAGTTCTAGCGCGATGACAACCGCAAAGCGGCTGCTCCGATTGAGGGAGGCGTTGCGGCACGCGCGGCCAGACGTCGCCATCGGGTTCATGCATAGCGCCTTCGTGCCCTTATCCCTCGCGCTCAGCGGCACCAGCATTCCGGTGATCGGAAGCGAACGCACGTCCTACGATCATTATCGAAGCCGACCGCTCCAACGCATGCTGCTACGCGCCGCGATCCCACTGCTCCACACAGTAACGGTCAATGGCGAAGGGGTTCGAAAGGGCTATCCGAGGCCGATCTCCGACCGGATGGTCGTCGTCCCCAATCCGGTTCTCACCGCGGCCGGCCGGGCCGATCCGGGGCGCGCCGGCCGAAAGACCTTGTTGTCGGTGGGCGGCCTGCGCCCTGAGAAGGACCACCAGACCTTGCTTCTTGCTTTCTCGCAAATTGCCGACCGCAGTCCCGAATGGTGCCTGAGGATCGTTGGAGACGGCCCACTGTTCGGCGAACTGAGCAAGCAGATCAGCGAGCTCGGCCTCAATCGGCGTGTCGAGCTTGCCGGCAGCAGTAGCTCGGTCGAGAGGGAATATTGCGACGCTCAGCTTTTCGTCCTTCCATCGAGGTACGAGGCCTTCCCGAATTGCCTCGCCGAAGCGCTCGCGCATGGATTGCCGGCGGTGGGTTTCGCCAGCTGTCCGGGCACGAACGCGTTGATCATCCCCGGCATCAACGGCGAACTCGCCGATGGCCCACACCGGCTAGATGCGTTGAGCAAGGCTCTGGAACCACTCATGGCATCTCCATCGCTTCGAAAGCGCCTCGGGGCAGCGGCACCCGAAACCGTCGCGCGTTATTCCTTGCCGCTCGTCGTCGACACATGGGAACAGCTGCTTCACGACGTGGTAAGCGCCAAATGATTGAGGACCCATCCCGGCCGAGGGCGCCTCCGAAGCCAAAGGTGGGCCGGCGAGGTTCGGGCTGTGACGACGCGATTGGATCTACGCAAAGGGCCGTATTCAAAACGATATTCACGAGGCGCTGGGCGAGCCTCCACGTCAATCACCGGAGCATCGCAGCAAGCGCAGCACTGATCGGCGTCCTCACCATCGTTGCAAAGCTGTTTGTTGCCGGCCGTGAAATCGCGATCGCATCGCGGTTCGGAACAAGCGGACTCGTTGACAGCTACCAACTCGCGCTCACCATCACGACCTGGCTGCCGATGATGATTGCGAGTGTCACGGCCGTGGTTGTGGTTCCGCGGCTGGTTGCGCTGCGGACATGTCCGGTTGAGTATCGTTCATTCGTCGCCGAGCTCAATGGAACAATGCTGCTGCTTGGGTTAGCGGTCGCCGCCCTAACCCTGATCGCTGCGCCGACCGCTGCCGCGCTGATGGCCTCGGGCGAGAATTGGCAGACGCTCGACCTGACTTCGACCCTATCGCAAGAAATGGCCCCCCTCGCCTTCCTGACGGTTGCAACCGCTTATTTTTCGGTGCGCCTTCAGGCGCTCCAACGCTTCGCCTACAGCATCACCGAAGCCGTGCCCGCTCTTGCTATCGCGCTGTTCGTCCTCCTTCCGGGAGAACTCAGCGGAAGCACGCGGCTCGCCTTTGGCACATTGATCGGATTTCTCCTTCAGGCACTGCTCCTTGGAGGACTGACGCAGTCGGAAGATGTTTCAGTCGGCGGGTTCAAGGTCCGCCATCGCTCGGCAGAATGGCGCCCTCTTTACCGCTCCGCCCTGCTGATGTTCGCCGGTCAGATCATGATCGCACTGACTCTACCGATCGATCAGGCATTCGCCGCGAGGCTCGGCCCGGGAGCCGTGGCGAGCCTTGGATATGCCAACAGGATCATCATTCTCGCTACGAGCCTTGGCGGCATCGTTCTCGCGCGCGCACTTCTTCCGGTACTTTCGGCAGCTGTCGCGACCGGCGATCGCGAGCTCGCCGCCCGCCACGCCCGCCAATGGGCCTGGCTGCTGATGGGACTCGGCGCCTTGGGTTCAGCCGCCGCCTTCCTGCTTAGTGACTGGGCGGTTTCCCTCCTCTTTGAACGCGGCGCGTTCACGCGCGCAGACTCGATTGCAGTCGCCGCGATCGTTCGAGCCGGAGCTCTTCAGCTTCCTTTTTATTTTGCCGGCCTCGCGCTCGTGCAGTGGCTTGCTGCGCTCGGGCGTTATTCGACCCTGCTCTTAATTGCCTGCGTTGCCTTGGCTCTGAAGCTCACCATGAATTTCCTGCTCGTTCCGATCTTCGGGCTCCAGGGGCTGATGATTGCAACGGCAGCCATGTATGCCCTGAGTTTCGCTTGGCAATATTACACGGCCCGAAAATCATGATGGGAATCGCGCGATTTTTCCGCAACGTCGCCTCGAGGAATCCCGACCGGCGATTGAGCGCCTTGAAGTCCCTGACAGACGTCTTGCTTCCGGATTACCGGTTGACCTGGCATCAGATGGACTGGTGGAACGATACTGAGTTCAATCGCTATCTAGACCGCTTTGGCGAACGAGAAGGCTTCAACACCCACCGCCGCTGGATGCTCTGGCAATTGCTTCGGCTGATCCATGACGTTCCAGGCAATACCGCCGAGTGCGGCGTATTTGAGGGCTCTTCGTCCTGGCTCATCTGCTCGGCCATTCAGTCGAGCGGGCGGACCCATCATCTGTTCGACAGCTTTGAGGGGCTGAGCGCGCCCGAACCGGAAGATGGTTCTTATTGGTCTGCCGGCTCGCTTGCGGCCGGAGAGGAGGTGGTCGCCAAAAAACTCGCGCCGTTCGCCAGCTTCCTGTCGTTTCACAAGGGATGGATTCCCGATCGGTTCGAGGACGTTGCCCACGATCGGTTCGCCTTTGTCCACGTCGACGTGGATTTGCGCCAGCCGACAATCGACAGCGTCGCTTTTTTCTACCCGCGCCTGTCACCCGGTGGAATTCTGCTGTGCGACGACTACGGTTGCAGCACATGCCCGGGAGCGACCGAATCCATTGACGCTTTTCTCGCCGACAAGCCCGAGAAGATGATCAGCCTCGATGCCGGCGGGGGCTTCTTCATCAAGGGTAAGGCCATCGCCGCAGTTGGCCAAATCGACCGCTGATGTCACTGCGCAAAGGTCGCCGGAGCAGCGTTTCCGGATGGAATGAAGAGGTCCGCGAAGGCAGGCGTTTCGCCTTCGGCGAGAATTGGACCTTATTCCTGCGCCTCCTGAACGAACAACGAATTCGCGGCGCGGAAGAATCGCTCAAGGAAATGCTGTCAACGGAACGGCTCGACGGGAAGGCGTTTCTCGACGCGGGCTCTGGAAGTGGTCTTTTCAGTCTCGCGGCGCGCCGCCTCGGCGCTCGAGTCGCCTCGTTCGACTATGATCCGGCTAGTGTTGCGTGCGCCATGGAAATTAGGCGCCGCTACTGTACTGGCGAGAGCCAATGGCGGATCGACCAGGGCTCGGTTCTCGACCAGGAATTTCTCAACCGGCTTGGCAAATTCGACGTCGTTTACTCCTGGGGCGTCCTCCACCACACCGGAGCGATGTGGGAGGCCCTGGACAAGCTGGTCGGCCTGGTCGCTCCCAATGGCCAGTTGTTCATCGCCATCTACAACGATCAAGGCTGGGCCAGCAGGCTGTGGAAAGGAGTAAAGCGCGCCTATGTCCGCTCCCCCGACCCGCTCA
>Ga0307410_10000522_pt1 | contig 15638 bp, 7 predicted proteins | sample 322Ometagenome_3_FD_203707 | JGI IMG/M metagenome (GOLD analysis project Ga0307410, IMG submission 203707) | Maize rhizosphere microbial communities from greenhouse at UC Davis, California, United States - 322HYB-O-3 | ecosystem: Host-associated > Plants > Roots > Rhizosphere > Soil | place... | reverse complement strand
CGCGCATCGGCGTGAGCTTCCCGCTCTCGGCGACGTCCTCGGTGTTCTTCAACTTCGGGCGCATGTCGCAGAACCCGCTGCTCAACAACCTCCTCACGAACACCGGCATCGGCACGGCGCGCGAGGGCTCGACGCGCGGGCCGGTGCTCGACGTGGTGGGCGAGGGCGACGCGGGCTTCATCGGCAACCCGGGGCTCGCCGTCGAGCGGTCGACGACGTACGAGGTCGGGTTCACGGGCGAGTTCCGGACGAACTACGCGCTCGCCGTGACGCTGTTCAACAAGAACCAGACGGGGCTCACCGGCCTCCGCACCGGCGGCGTGCGCCGCGGCGCGCGCGGGCTGGAGCAGGTGTTCGACCCGGGCGTGACGTACGGCAGCAGCACGCCGACGTACCGCATCCTGGTGAACCAGGACTTCCAGAGCGTGCGCGGGTTCGAGGCGCAGCTGCGCCGCCGCGTGAGCGACTACTGGGGCTTCGACGTCAACTACAGCTACAGCCGCGCGCGCACGAACGCCTCCGACCCGGAGCGCGAGTTCGAGCGGCAGGCCGTGCAGCTGGAGCCCAGCGTCCTCACCGAGGTGCCGAGCGACATCGACCAGCCGCACGTGTTCAACGCCTCGCTCACCGGCCAGGTGCGGAACGACGCGCCGGGGTTCACCGGCGGGTGGCTGCTGCGCAACACGCTCGGGACCATCACCTACACGGCCGCCAGCGGGCTCCCGTACTCGCCGACCGCGGACTACGTGGGCAACCTGACGACGTCGCGCTACGTGCGGAACGCCGGGCGGGGGCCGAGCACGTCGAGCTTCAGCGTGCTCGCGCAGAAGGGCTTCGCGCTCTCGAACCTCCGCTACGACCTGTTCCTGCAGGTGAACAACCTGTTCGACACGAAGAACTGCGTGCAGGTGTTCGTGACGACCGGGCGCTGCGACGCCGGCGCCGTGGACCAGAACCGCGCGCGCCAGGGGAACTTCGTGCGGCCGGACATCGCCACCTCCACGTTCGGCGACCGCGGGGACTACTACGGCCCGCGCCGCTCCGTGCTCGGCGGCCTCAAGGTGAACTTCTAAACCGATCCGCCGGCGCCGCCGGCCGGACGGGCCCAGCCCGTCCGGCCGCCGCGCGCGGGCGACCTCGATACCCGGAGACACACTCATGCGACGAATCTCTCGTCGAGCACTTCACCTCGCGCTCACCGGCGCCGCCCTGGCGGTCGTGACGGTGCTGCCCCGGGCGGCCGACGCCCAGCAGCAGCCGCTCGACCGGCGGGTGACGCTCGGCGCCGACGGCGAGCCGGACCGCTCGCCGCGCACGGCGAAGCAGCGCGCGCGGGGCTTCAAGGCGTTCGGCCTGGCCGACGCCGCCGTGGCGGCGATCAAGACGCCCGGCATCTTCGGCTACCCCCTCTGCACCTACGGCTTCAGCGTCGGCGGCTCGCTCGACTGCGGCAACTCGTGGGGCTTCGTGACGATCGGCGAGGCCGACAACTCGTACACCTTCATCAACTGGGGCTGGAGCGCGCCGCCGAGCGAGCGCGCGAAGATCATCGCCGCCACGAGCGCGGCGGGGAGCCCGGCGACGGGCCTCGCGAGCTCGCTCAACAACGGCTGGACGTACATCGGCGCCGACGCGCTCAACGCGTCGGACGTCATGCTCCCCGCCGACGGCTTCCTCGGCACGTACATGAGCGGCGAGGACACGGAGCGCGACCGCTCCTGCCAGGACCTGTACGACGAGAGCGCGCTGGTGTTCGGCGCGGGCCAGCCGATGCTCCCCGCCTCCGACTGCCCCGAGACGTGGGGCCCGTTCGGCTGGCAGGGGCGCAAGCCGGTGAGCCAGGCCGACGCGCTCGCCGCGCTCCGCGCCGGCACGCTGCCGCCGGAGCAGGCGTTCGACTTCTGGCGCTACACGACGGGGGAGCCCGACCCGACTCCCGGGAAGCTGGAGCGCCAGTTCGGCGCGTACCAGACGTACGGCTACTTCAACGACTACTCGAAGGACGAGCTGTGCGGCACGCCGACCACGCGCACCTACGGGCGCGTGCTCGCGGGGACGCCGGGTGGGGCGCAGTGCCCGACCTCGGTGCTCGGCGCGAATCCCACGAAGCCGGGCTACCCGCTCGGCCTCGAGGTGCGCTTCGACGCCTTCTCGTACGCGATCCCGGCGCTGCAGGACGTGGTGTTCTACCAGGCCACGGTGGTCAACAACTCGCAGCTCGTGTACGGCGCGCCGATCGACTACGACTCGCTCTACATCGGGCCGCTCCCGACGCCGTACTCGGACACGCAGCTCAACCTTACGTACCACCGCCCCGAGCTCGGCGCGCTGATCCACACCGGCACCTGCGCGCACCAGACCGCGCCGTTCTGCAACGGCGCGCAGACGACCGCCGACCTGCGGACGTCGGGCGTGATCTCGCAGGACCTTGGCGGGAGCGCCTACGGTCCGTTCGGCCTCGGCTCGGCGGCGTTCATCATGCTCAAGAGCCCGATCGGCGACCTGCGCAACAAGCTGTACACGCGCACGGGGTCGCCCTTCGCCGACATCCCGGTGCCGGAGACGATCAAGGACGACACGATCACCTTCCAGCACGCGCACCTGTGCGGGTTCCGCGCCTGCGCGCGCAACACCTTCGCGGTCGACTACAACCAGAACCCCGACGCCGCGCAGCGCATGTTCGGGATGATGTCGTCCACCGACGTCAACGTGCTGGGCGTGCGGCAGCCGAGCGCGCTCGGCGGCTCGGTGGCCGGCCAGATCCTCTGGCACACGTTCCGCTCGGCCGACTTCCCGGCCGCCCCCGCCGTGGGCCCGGGCCCGGGCGACTTCCCGCAGACCGGCGGCTTCAACCGCTGGGTGCCGGGGACGTGGGACTGGAACGACGACGGCATCCAGGACACGCTCTACTACGACACCTGCTCGGGCAAGACGGGCGGGAACGGCCCGGGGTCGCTGCGCACCGCGTGCGTCGGGCTCTTCTCGGACACGATGCCGCACACCGGCGACGCGACGCGCCGCTGGATCAACGGCTACTCGAACACGGCCGGCATCATGACCGTCGGCCCGATCAAGCTGGCGGCCGGCGACACCACGTCGTTCGTCTTCGCGCACGCCACGGCGTGCTGTGACAACCAGGCCGACTCGCTCGCGATCATGGCCAAGGTCAACGCGGCGGTCGACCACTACATGAACTTCTACCTCGGCCCCGAGCCGCTGCCGAAGGACTCGATCGTCGCCGTGGACGTGGTGGGCGGCAACCAGTCCGTGTCGCGGGTGACGCTCTCGTTCACGCAGACGGCCGAGGCGTCGCGCGACCCGTTCCTGGTCGCGCAGGCCGGGCGGTACGCCGCGGCGCTCGACGGCACGGCGGAGAACCGACTCGCGGTGCTCAACCCCTTCCTGGTCGACAGCCTGCTGGCGTACGGCCTCGGCTTCGGGGAGGACACGATCACCGCGATCGACCCGGTCACGAGCGACACGAGCCTGGTGTCGGGGATCGGCAACTTCGCGGCGCTCTACGTCTACAAGAGCTGCGACGGCGGCGCGACGTTCACGGACAACGCCAACTGCACGCCGTCGCCGGCGACGGGCGGCAAGTTCGCCGCCGTCGGCTGGCTGCCGTACGCGACGCTCAACCGCGAGGCGGACGGCGAGCTGCCGAACTCGTTCACCGACGACAACGTGAACGGCGGCATCACGTACACCTACGTGCTGATCGGGGAGACGCGCGGCGCGAGCTTCACGCTCCAGACGGGCGACGAGGTGGAGGAGATCACGCTGGGCGACGGCTCGACCCGCGCGGTGTGCACGGCGAACTGCCTCACGCGGAACGTCCTCTTCGCGCCGCAGCTTCTCAACCCGCTCTCGACGTCCGGCACCAACGTGGCGACGGTGTACGTGCCGGCGTCGCTGCAGGCCGGCGGCGCGGGGCCGCTCGTGAGCGTCACGACGGTGAAGGGCCCGGTGGGCCCGGAGCGGGTGACGGTCTCGCCGGCCGCGCTCATGCCGCGCCCGGGGCAGTACGACCTGAGCTTCTACGACTCGGTGGGCGTGACGATCGTCGACTCGCTCGACGCGGACGGGCGCGTGCGCCTGGCCACCGTGTCGACGGTGCAGGGGTATCGCAACGACGCGCTCGCCAGCAACTACGTCCCCGACTCGTCGGTCGGCGGCATCGGGCTGAGCGGCGGCGAGGTGGCGGAGTCGTCGATCGTGCCGGGCAACGGCGCGCTCTCGCGCATCCGCACGGTCCGCTACGTCTTCCTGGAGCTGACGGGGGTGCTCGCGACGCCGGGCAACAAGCCGGTGCTCGTCACGAGCACGTTGAGCGGCAACGCCACCCCGGAGGCCTTCTACAGCTCGAGCGCCTTCCCCGGCTTCCGCCTCGGCTTCGCCGAGACCGCGGAGCTGGCCTTCAACACCTCGTTCGGCCAGCAGTTCATCGGGCCGGATGGCCGCCCCATCTCCGACCTCACGAAGCCGTTCGTCCAGCTGCGCACGAACGTCACCGTGCAGTCGGGCGCGAGCGAGGGCGGGCTGTACGAGATCACCTGGACGGACCGTCCGTTCGGTCCGGCGGAGCCGTTCCGGCTCGACCTCGTGACCCCGGCGCGCACCGACTCCGCGGTGGACGCGTCGCTCGCGGCGCGCGCCGTGGGGACGACGGGGCTGGTGACGCCGGAGGCGGCGGCGGCGATCGGTAGCGGCACGGCGCCGGAAGACCTGGTGCCGGTGAAGGTGCCGTTCACGATCGTCAACACCTCCTTCCGCACGGGCACCGGCACGACGACGCCGCGCGCGGTGCAGGTGGCCATGAAGCGCCGCGCGAGCAACAGCATCCTGTTCGGCACCGGCGCCGACACCGTCACGGTGACGGTGGCCGAAGACCAGTGGGTGCCCGGCGACCAGCTCTTCCTGCTCGAGGACGTGGGCGCGGAGGACGGGGCGCTGGCGGTGACCTTCGGTCCGTTCATCCTCGGCTGCGACGTCGGGGCGGCGACCGGCACGCGGCTCTCCTGCAACCCGGTCGCGCTGCTCACGCGCGGCTCCACGAACTACATCTCGACGCGGCCGAACACGAAGCAGCAGGTGCTCTACAACCCGGTGCTGACGTCGGACCAGCAGTTCACGGTCACGGTCGCGGCGCAGCGCACGGGCACCCAGCTCGCGGCCGCCTGCGCGCAGACGGTGAACGGCAGCGCCAACCCGGGCTTCGACGCCGACGTGTGCGCCGACGTGAAGCGGAGCATCAAGAACGTGAAGGTCGTGCCGAACCCCTACGTGGCGATCAGCCAGTACACCGACGCGGTGCTCGCCGGGCAGACCGGCGCCTCGCGGCCGCTGATCTTCCAGGGCGTGCCGCCGCAGGGGGTGATCCGCATCTACACGGTGTCCGGCCAGCTCGTGCAGCAGCTCTCGTGGACGCCGGCGGACCTCGGCGGCGACAACGGGGACCTGCAGTACAACCTGCGGACGCGCGAGGGCTTGGAGTTGGCGGGCGGGCTCTACCTGTTCATGGTCACGGGCAAGGACGTGAACGGGAAGGAGCTCGGCCAGCACATGGGCAAGTTCGTGGTCATTCGCTGAGCGGAGACGACAATGAACCGTCAACTGATCGCGCTGAGCGTCGGCGCACTCATGACCGCGGCTTCCGCGCCGGCGCTGGCGCAGACCAGCGGCCCCGGCGTGGGAACGCCGCTACAGCAGGGCCCGAACGCCTCCACGTCGCGCGTGGGTACGCGCGGCGCGAACTTCCTCGAGATCGGGCTGGGCGCCCGCGCGGTCGGCATGGCCGGCGCGTACGCCTCCGTGGCCGAGGGGCTCTCGGGGCTGTACTGGAACCTGGCCGGGACCGCCGACGTGACGAACATCGCGGCCGGCGTGAACTACTCGCAGCTGTTCGGCAGCGAGGGGCTGGACTTCGTCTGGGGGGGCGTGGTGATCCCCGTGGGCGGGGGCGCCGTGGGGCTCCAGATCGGGCAGATGTCGTCCGGGACGATGGAGCGCACGACGCTGGACAACCCGCAGGGCGGTGACCTGCAGGCGGGCACCGGGTTCGAGTTCACGGCGACGGCGGCGGAGATCTCCTACGCCCGCCGCCTCACCGACCGGCTGAGCGTCGGCCTCGGCGCCAAGTACGCCCAGGAGGGGATCACGCAGGCGACGGCGAGCTACATCGGCGCCGACGTGGGCGTGCGCTTCCGCACCGGGCTGTACGGCACCACGCTCGGCGCCTCGCTCTCGAACGTGGGCTCGTCGGGCAAGTACGAGGGGAACCTGATCAACGTGAACCTCTTCAACGACCCGCAGGTGGGGAGCGGCGTCATCCCGGTCGAGTTCGACACCCGGGAGCTCGAGATGCCGACGATCTTCCGCTTCTCGGTGGCCGCGGAGCTGATCGGCGGCCCCGAGGCGATGCTGTCGCAGCGGAGCGACGTCGGACTGCTGCGCGTGGTCGGCGACTTCTCCAACGCCATCGACACCGACCTGCAGACGGCGGTGGGCGCGGAGTACGCGTTCCGCGACCGCCTCTTCCTGCGCGTCGGCAAGCGCTTCCTGAACGAGCAGGGGCTCGACGACGGCGCCAACGGCCTCTCGAGCGGTGACGAGTTCGGCCGCGGCATGGCCTTCGGCGGGGGGCTGCGCCTTCCGCTCGCCGGGCGCCGCGTTGGCTTCGACTACGCGTGGCAGGGTGCCGGCGAGCTGCCGGCGCACAACCACTTCACGTTCGAGTTCGGCTTCTGACCCGGGCAGCCGGCCCCGCGCGCGAGAGCGCGCGGGGCCGGCGACATCAGACGGAGATCATCATGCGCACAGCAGTTCGCACTGCTCTGGCGGGTCTCATCCTGGCTGCGCCCGGTTTGGCGGCACAGGACACCACCAGAACGGCGCCGCCGGCTCGCGACACGACCCGGGCGGCGCCCGCAGACACGACCACCGCGGAGCCGGTCCAGGCCACGCTCCCCGCGCTCGACCCCATCCGGCGGTTCACGGTGACGCCGCACGTCGGCACGATCCGCTGGGACAACTCCAGCGCCCTCGCCAACAAGGTGGCGGACGACGACGGGGCCTTCACCAAGAGCATCGTCACGCCGGCCTTCGGCATCTCGATGATCTACAACGTGCTGCGGCAGGTGGGCGTCGGCGCCTACGTCGACGCGGCGCGCGCCGAGACGCGGGGGGACTACTTCCCCGCGGTGCTCTTCCAGTACGGCAGCGACATCGACCTGAACGTCGTCAGCCAGCGCGTCACCGTGCTGCTGTACGGCCTCCAGGGGCAGTTCCAGATCCCGGTGGGCAGGCTGGAGCCGTATGTGGGCGGCGGGTTCGGCGGCGTGACGGTGTTCGCCGACGCGCAGCAGAACGACGGCAACCGGCGCATCAACTCCACCTCGGCGCAGTTCGGCGGAGGGCTGGCGTACAACGTCGGCGGCGGGCGGGTGGTGCTCGACGTGCGCGACTACGTGTTCTTCGACTGGGACCGCGACAAGCTGAACCCGTCGCAGAACCCGGCGTTCCAGAACACGGCGCTCCCGAGCGTGAACCCGACGCCGCCGGAGAAGAAGAGCACCGTGAACAACTTCCGCATCGCCCTCGGCTTCAGCTTCGTCCCCCGCTTCATCGGCGGCGGCACGACGGAGAGTGGCGACGACGACGACGACCAGCCGGAGTAGACCCGAATGACCATACTCACGCGTACCGCCCGCGGTGCGCTCGCGGTCACCGCGCTCGCCGTGCTCGCCGCCTGCGAGCACGGTGATCCGGTGTCCGAGGGCGGCGGACCGCTCGGGCGGGCGACCCTGATCTCGTCGACGCCGAGCGCCGCCACGCTGCCGCGCGGCACCGCGACGTCGTACACGCGGTTCGGCGGCTTCTCGACCGCCCTCGACGACGCCTTCGGCCGTCGGTCGAGCAACGCCACGCAGGCGCGCCGCACGCAGGCGTTCATCTCCTTCACCGGCTGCTGCAGCATCTTCGAGTGGTACCAGAGCGCGGGCCGCAACGCCTCGGAGGAGCTGCTCGATCCGCGCCTGCCGGCCATCCAGTCGACCACCGCGGTGATCGACGACCCCGAGGGCGGCTACCTGGACCTCTACACCCCGGACCCGGCGTTCGGGTATCCCGGCGCCGACTTCTGGGAGCTGTACACGCCCGGCTTCAGCGGCCTGGACGCGGGGACCCAGTACCAGGTGGCGTTCGTCCACTACCGCCTCGAGGTGCGCGGGGAGCTCGACCACGTGGAGCGGATGCTGACCGGCACGGTCACCGAGCCCGACTCGCTGGTGAAGGTCTCGGGCACGGCGGCGGAGATCAACACCGACTGGGGCGACGCGGCGCCGGAAGGGTGCGCACCGTACCCGGGGCCGACGGCGAACCCGTTCGTGATCGCCACGCAGGAGGCGGACGATGACGGCTTCGTCTCGTTCGACAAGTGCTGGCAGTCCACCAACGGCATCTGGGGGCTGGACAACTTCGACCAGCAGGCGCGGTCGATGATCGGCCGCAACGACAACGTCGCGTACGACCTGCCGAACTACAACTACATCGAGGTGTGGGAGGGGACGTACGGCGCCGGCCCGGGCCCCGTCTTCCGCATGCAGATCGCGCAGGACCTGGACCTGAACGGGAAGCCGATCGCCAACGCCTACGCGCCGTTCCCGACGCCGGCGTCGCCGCTCGTGGTCGAAGGCGCCGCGCCGCTCGTGGCCACGGGCAGCGAGCCCATCCCCGACCTGCAGCCGACCTTCCCGCTCGGCGAGGAGGTGCTCGCGACGCTCACCGGCGCCATCGGCGTGCCGGACTCGGTGAGCATCACGCTGAACAGCATCGCGCGCCTCGAGCAGGGCGCGTACAAGGTGTGGTACGTCAACCCCACCACCGGCGCCGCCAAGCCGGCGGTCGGCACCTACACGCGCACGGCCGGCGGGGTGGTGCAGGACGACGCGGCGGCGGGGGTGTCCACCTTCCTGGGCGGCCCGGGCACGATCACCTTCACCTCGCGGCCGTACCTCGAGGACGCGGGCGCCTACGCGGACTCGCTGCGGATCGTGGTGGTGACGAAGGAGGCGGACGCGGCGGCCGCGACGCCCTCGGGCTCGCAGCCGCTCTGGCAGAGCATCTTCAAGCTCCCCCCGGCGGTCGCCGGCGGGAACCTCCTCTTCGGCGACTTCAACAGCGGTACGGGGCCGTTCCGCTTCGTGCCGCAGGGGACGCTGACCGGGGCGATCCTGGGTGACACGGTGCCGGTGTTCGTCACCGAGACGGTGGACGGCCAGCAGGTGCAGGTCCGCCAGCTCGAGTTCCGCGGGTCGGTGATCGAGGTGACGATGACCGGCCTCACCCGGCCGCCGGAGGGGTACCGCTACAACGCCTACCTGTTCACGCAGGCGAGCGCGGAGCCGGCCGTCGATTCGGCGCTCGTCTCGATGGGCGGGTTGAAGGACCGGTCGGGGGAGTCGCTCGACGACGCGGACACGGCGGCGCCGGGCGCCAACGTCTCGGCGACGCGCATCGAGTTCGCGCAGCTGCGCTACGACGTCGCCACGGAGGGGCCGGCGGACGACACGATCTGCCAGTACGACCGCCTCCGCGTGTACCTGGAGCCGAAGGGAATGTCGACGGCGGAGAACCCGCCGACGCGGATCTTCGACCTGGAGCTGCCGGGACGCATCGCCACCGCGGCCCGCTGCCAGTAGCCGCGCGACGGGCGGGCTGACCGGCACCATCGGGCAGCGCGCACGTAGGGACGGGCGGGGGGAGCCGGTGCTCCCCCCGCCCGTCGTGCGTTTCCCCCGGACGCCGCGCCGGCCGGCGCGGCGTCCGGGAAGGCGTAGCTCTTGCACCCCACCGCAGCGCCCGGTAGATCGGCCGCGCCCCCGGCGCGGCCGCCGCACTCACCCGCGAACGCACCCATCGTGACGCCAAGCGCGCTCACAGCGCTGCTCTTCCTGCTCCTCCAGGGCTTCCAGGTCCCGGCCCCGAGGCAGAGTCTCCTCAACGACTTCGCCAACGTGGTGCCGGCCGCCGACTCGGCGCGCATCGTCAGCATCGCCGAGGACGTGCGCGACAAGTCGCGCGGCATCATCGCCGTGGTGACGCTCCCCGACGTCCAGGGGCGCGAGGCGAGCGAGGTGGCGCTGCGGATCCTGCGCGAGTGGAAGGTGGGGCAGGCCGCCGAGATCGGCGACAGCACGCGGAACACGGGCACCGTGATCCTGGTGGTGCCCAAGGAGACGGCGAGCGACAACCGCGGGCAGTGCCGGATCGAGACGGGGCAGGGGACGGAGGGGTTCCTCCTCGACGCCGACGCCGGCCAGATCTGCCGCGAGGCGATCCCGCTCTTCCAGCAGCAGAACTACGGCGGCGCGCTCACGCTCATCACCCTCCGCGTGGCGGAGCAGTACGCGCAGGAGTTCGGCTTCCAGATCGACTCCACGCTCCGCGCGCCGACCGCCACGCGGCCGGTGGGGGGCGGTGGCCGGAGCGGGGGGATCAGCCCGTTCACCCTGTTCGCGCTGTTCGTGATCCTGATGATCATCTTCGGCAACCGGGGTGGGCGCGGCCGGCGCCGCCGGCGCGGCGGCTTCGTGCCGGTCTTCATCCCGCCCATCGGCGGCGGCGGCTGGGGGGGCGGTGGCTGGGGCGGGGGCGGCGGCTTCGGCGGCGGCGGCGGGTTCGGCGGCTTTGGTGGCGGCGGCGGCGGCAGCGGCGGTGGCGGCGGCTCCAACTGGTGACCGTGCGGCTCGGCGATTCTCCCCGGCAACTCTAGGAACGATGACACTCGACCAGCTGCTCTCGGGCCTCAAGAGCGCCTTCGGCGCCGAGCTGCGCGCGGTGGTGCTGTACGGCTCCGCCGTCGCGGGAGAGCTCATCCCGCAGCGCTCGAACTACAACGTGCTCGTGCTCGTGGACTCGCTGTCGCTGGAGCGCCTGCTCGCCAAGTCCACGACGGCGCGCGAGTGGGCCGAGGCGGGGAACCCGCCGCCGCTCATGATGACGGTGCGCGAGTGGCTCGGCTCGGCGGACATCTTCGCCATGGAGCACGCCGACATCCTCGAGCGCCACAAGGTGCTCTACGGCGAGGCGCCCTTCGCTGGAGTGCAGGTCTCCCCCGCGGACCTGCGGCTGCAGACCGAGAACCAGGCGATGGGGAAGCTCCTCCAGCTCCGCCAGGGGGCGCTCGCGGCGGGCGGCGACGGCGAGCGCCAGGCGGCGCTGCTCGGCGCGAGCCTGAGCGCCATCATGGTCGTCTTCCGCGCCGTGGCCCGGCTGCATGGCGACCACCCGCCCACCGACTACGAGGCGCTGAGCCGGATGGTGGCCGGCCGGGCCGGCTTCGACGCGGCGCCGTTCGTGCAAGTGGTGCAGCACGTGCGCGGTACCGCGCCCATCACCCCTGCCGGCGCCAGCGCGGTGCTCGCGGGGTATCTCCAGGGGATGGAGCAGCTCGTCGCCCACCTGGACCGCTTCAAGCACGCGGCGCGGTGAGCGGCGGTCGCCCTCCCGCGACCGGCCGCCGCGCGCTCGCGCCTCGTTCACGACCACCGACGATGGCCACACCGATCACCCGAGGTCACCTCATGAGACGCCGTCGCTTGCTCACCCTGGCCGCACCCGCGCTCCTGCTGACCGGCCTGTCCGGCTGCGGCTACAACACCATCCAGCGGTACGACGAGGAGGCCGCGAGCGCGAAGCAGCAGATCGAGGTGCAGCTCAAGCGCCGCGCCGACCTGATCCCCAACCTCGTGAACACCGTGAAGGGGTTCGCGGGGCAGGAGGAGCGGATCCTCACGCGCGTCGCCGAGGCCCAGCGCGGGCTCACCGGCGCGCTCGCGCGGCCCGGAGGCACCGACCCGCAGGAGCTGGCGGTCGCGAACGAGAACCTGAACCGCGCCCTGGTGCCGATGTTCACCCTGGTCACGAGCTACCCGCAGCTCGCCTCGAACCAGCAGTTCCTGCGGCTGCAGGACGAGCTCACGGGGACGGAGAACCGGATCGCGACCGCGCGCACCGACTACAACGGCGCCGTCCAGCGCTACAACACTTACATCCGCACCTTCCCGGCGGCGCTGACGGCGAAGGTGATCGGCGCGAAGCCGCGCGCCTACTTCGAGGTGCCGAACGCCGGCGACCGCGAGGCGCCGACCGTGGACTTCTCGCAGCCGCCGGCCACCGGCACCACGCCCCAGGCGGGGGGCACGGCGACCCCGCCGGCCACCGGCACGCCGCCGCAGACGCCGTAGCGGTCGCGCCGGGGGAATGCTCCGGCACAGCTCGGCACAGCTCGGCACAGCTCGGCACAGCTCGCAGCGCACGAACCCCGGGTCCACTGATTCAGTGGGCTCGGGGTTCGTGCATTTCGTCCCAGGTGAGCCCGCGGAGCGGGCATTTCGTCCCCGCGTCACAGCAGTTCACGTCAAATAGGTGGCGGGTTGCTGCGCCGAGTTTCATCGCTGGGCGGAATGCCCCTTTCGCGGATGAGATCCCGCGATCGCAGGGCGCGACGCTCACCCTCGGCAAGGAGGCTCCACAGCACCGTGCGCATTCGCCCGGACCGGCGGCGCCGCGAGCGCCGCCGGTCCCTCTAGACGGTCCCCGCCGCCCTCCGGCGGCGGGGCACAACGCAGGAGACGGGATGTCGCGACAGATCTTGTCCGTCGCTGCGGCCGCCGTGCTCGTCGCGGCCGCGGCTGTCCCCCTGTGTGCCCAGGATCCGGCAACGGTGACGGGCACAGTGACCAACGAAGCCGGGGCGCCGATCCCGGCCGTCCAGGTCTACATCCAACCGCTCAACATCGGCGCCGTCACGCGCGACGACGGCCGATACACGCTGGTGGTGCCCGGCGCGCGCGCCACCGGGCAGACGGTGCCGCTGACCGCGCGCCAGGTGGGGTTCCGCGCCGCGACGGCGCAGGTGACGCTGACGGCGGGGCAGACCATCACCCAGGACTTCCGCCTCGCGGCGGCGCCGGTGACGCTCAGCGCCGTGGTGGTGACCGGCGCGGGCACCACGTCCACGCGCGAGCGCCTGGGCAGCACGATCAACTCCGTCGACAGCACGCTGCTCCAGCGCGCCGTCGAGCCGCAGAACGTCGTGTCGGCGCTCGCCGGCAAGGCGCCCAACGTCGAGGTGCGCACGCAGTCCGGCGAGCCGGGCGCGTCGTCGTCGATCAAGATCCGCGGCGCCACGTCGGTGGTGGGCACCAACCAGCCGCTCTTCGTCGTGGACGGGCAGCCGATCGACAACACCACCGTGTCGTCGCAGCAGGGCCCGACCGACTTCCCCGGCAGCGGCGGCACCGTGCAGCAGAACCGCGCCGCCGACATCAACCCGAACGACATCGAGTCGATCGAGATCCTCAAGGGGTCGGCGGCGTCGGCCATCTACGGCGCCCGCGCCTCGAACGGCGTGATCCTCATCACGACCAAGCGCGGGCGGGCCGGGCAGACGCGCGCCTCGCTGACCTCGACGTGGACGGTGGACAACGTCGACCCGAACGTCCCGCTGCAGCGCAAGTACGGGCTCGGCTCGTCGGGGAGCATCTTCGGCGCCGACAACGCCAACGACGTCGGCTACGCCGCGTCGTGCGACGCCTCCGACTGCCGGCCGTTCAACACCTTCCTGTTCGGCGGCGAGGCGGCCGACGTCGCGGCCACCACGTCGTGGGGGCCGGCGCTGGCGGCGGGCACGCCCACCTACGACCACCTGGACGAGATCTACGACAACGGCTTCACCGCCGACAACACGCTCCAGGTCTCGGGCGGCAACGAGCGGACGACGTTCTTCCTCTCGGGCGGGCTGACGAACCAGGAGGGCACGATCGAGGGGCCGAACAACAGTTACAATCGCACGACGGTGCGCCTGAAGGCGACGCACCAGCTCCTCTCGCGGCTCAACCTGGGCGGCAACTTCTCGTACATGGACGCGCGCGGCCGCTACGTGCAGAAGGGGTCCAACGTCTCGGGCCTCCTCCTCGGCGCCCTGCGCACGCCGCCGGAGTTCAACAACCGGCAGTACCTGAACGAGCAGAGCGGCTTCCACCAGTCGTACCGCTTCCGCAACCCGACCTCCGCCAGCCTGACGACGGGGCGCGGCTACGACAACCCGTTCTTCACGCTCAACAACCCCGGCAACCGCAGCGAGCTGGGGCGGTTCATCGGCAACGTCAACCTCGAGTACACCCCGCTGTCGTGGCTGCGCGTGAACTACACGCTCGGCGGCGACTACTACAACGACGACCGCGTCGAGGCGCTGCCGTTCACCGCGTCGACCAACCCGATCGGGGAGGTCATCCGGTTCAACAACAACAACCTCGAGATCGACCACAACCTGATCGCGGTCGGGTCGTACGAGTACAGCCCGAACCTCAGCGGGCGGCTGACGCTTGGCCAGAACCTCAACTCGCGCCGCTACCGCTCGACGTTCACGCGCGGGCAGGGGCTCATCGCGCCCGAGCCGCTGGCGCTGCAGAACACGCTCAGCGTACCGCCGCCGACCGAGTTCCGCTCGCTGCGCCACGTGGAGGGCTACTTCGGCCAGCTCGACCTGGACCTGTACAACCAGCTCTACCTCTCGCTCGGCCTGCGCAACGACGGCTTCTCCACCTTCGGCGAGAGCGACCGGCGCGCGAACTACCCGAAGGCGAGCCTCGCCTGGACGTTCACCAACGCGCTGGGCAACGTGGACCAGCAGGGGGCGTTCAGCTACGGCAAGCTGCGGGCGGCGTACGGTGAGACGGGGCGCGAGCCGCCGGTGTACGGCACGATCACGGCGTACAGCCTGCTCTCGTCGTTCGGCTCCGGCTTCGGCGACCTGATCCAGACCACGCAGGGCGGGCAGGGCGGCGTCGCCTTCGGCCTGCAGCTCGGCAACCCGGACCTGCGCCCGGAGCGGAACAAGGAGTTCGAGTGGGGCTTCGACCTCGGCTTCCTGGACCAGCGGGTGGACATGGGCTTCACGGCGTACAACCGCCGGTCCACCGACGTCATCCTCCCGGTGCCGATCCACCAGGCGCAGTACGGCGCGCTGCGGCGGCTGGAGAACGCCGGCCAGGTCACCAACCGCGGCGTCGAGCTCACGCTCAACGCGCGGCCGGTGACCACCGAGCGCTTCGCCTGGGACGTGGGCGTCAACTTCGGCCGCAACCGCGGCAACGTGGACCGGCTCGCCGGCGGCGCCGAGTTCATCCCGTACAACACCGAGGGGTTCACCGGCTCGTCCGGCTCATCCACCGTCGGATTCGCGCCGGGCGTGATCCGCGGCTTCGACTTCGCACGCTGCGGCGTGACCCAGGACGACTTCGAGGTGGAGACCGGGACGCTCGCCGAGGCCTGCGCCGGCGCGGCGCGCGGCGCGCTCTACATCGGCAGCGACGGCCAGCCCGTGCTCGATCCCACGGAGCGCGTGATCGCCGACCCGAACCCGGACTGGACGGCGGGGCTCAACACGTCGGTCACGCTCTTCAAGCGGTGGCGCGTCTCCGGCCTGCTCGACATTCGCGAGGGCGGTCAGGTGTGGAACGGCACGCGCGCCGCGCTCCTCAACTTCGGCACGCACCAGGACACCGAGCGCCTGCGCGAGCGCACCGGCACGTTCGGCCGCGACTTCCTCACCGACGTCTACCCGACGGTGACGG
>Ga0307410_10000521_pt1 | contig 15641 bp, 10 predicted proteins | sample 322Ometagenome_3_FD_203707 | JGI IMG/M metagenome (GOLD analysis project Ga0307410, IMG submission 203707) | Maize rhizosphere microbial communities from greenhouse at UC Davis, California, United States - 322HYB-O-3 | ecosystem: Host-associated > Plants > Roots > Rhizosphere > Soil | place... | reverse complement strand
CGAATCCGAGTTCGCCGGGTTGCTGGGGTTTCTGGAAGACCGGATCGGCGGGACTGACACGGCTGCCGCTCATTGGGGCGGCGCGAGTGAAATCGTTACCAGCGACACGCTGTTTGCCCGGACCGGCCGCGGAGCCGATGACCGGGTCGATGCCCGTGCCCTGCTGCGGGCTCGGCTGTTCGATATCCTGATCGGTGACTGGGACCGGCACTCGGATCAATGGGTCTGGGCCCGCTTCGGCGATAGTGTACCTCGCACCTGGGTTCCGATTCCACGTGACCGGGACCAGGCCTTCGTAAAATACGACGGAATCCTCCTGTCCCTCGCGCGGACCAGCGCCCCGCAGCTGACCAACTTCGGAAAAGACTATCCCTATATCCCTGGAGCGACCTGGAATGGCCGCGATCTCGACCGCCGCTTTCTGGTCGGTCTCGAGTGGCCCGACTGGCAGAAAGTCACGGCCGCGCTCCAGGCCAGCCTGAGCGATGCCGCCATTGCGGATGCCGTGCAGGCACTCCCGGCGGAGCACCGCGCAATCGCGGGCGAGCCGCTGGCCGCCGCGCTGCGAGAACGGCGGGACCATCTGCCTGAAGCGGCGGAACGTTACTACCGGCTGCTCGCAGGCCAGGTCGACGTGCATGCCACCGGGCGGAACGAGACTGCGCAGCTCATCCGGCGCCGCGAGGGACAGGTGGAGCTCACCCTTTCCCAGCGTGAAGGCCGGAACAGCAGGGAGCCTTACTTCCGGCGCACCTTCGATCCGGATGCCACCCAGGAAGTGCGCGTCTATCTCGGCGACGGCGACGATCGGGTACACGTAAGCGGCCCGGGCGGCGGTGGACCGACGCTCCGGATTCTGGGCGAGGCTGGAAGGGATGAACTGATCGATTCGAGTCGGTCAGGCCGGGAGAAATTTTATGACGACACCGGCGCCCCGGGGCGCAGCCTGGGGTTCAGCAGCAAGGTCGACCGGCGGCCCTACACCGCTCCCCGGAAGAACGAGGAGGAGTTGCCGCCGCGCGACTGGGGCAAGCGATGGATCCCCACGACCTGGGCCAGCTACGGGCCGGACATCGGTCTGTTCATCGGCGGAGGCCGCACCCTCACGGTGTATGGCTTCCGGAAGGACCCTTACGCGAGCCGGCATCGGTTCCGGGCGGGTATTGCGACCGGGCCCAAGACCTACCGGGTGGATTACCGGGGCGACTTCCGGCGAGAGAACTCCCGCACGCATGGGGAAATTCTGGTACGTGCGTCGGGAGTGGACGTGATCAGCTTTCACGGTTTCGGCAACGACATCCCGGCTCCCGGAGACAACAGCTTCTATCGCGTCACCCAGGATGCCTTTGGGCTCCACCCATCCGCGGCCTTCTCGCTGGGGAGCAAATCCGACCTGGCCGTTGGTCCGCTGCTGAAGTACGCCTCGACGGACGATCGGCCGGATCGATTCCTGGCCACCCTGGGCGACCTCTATGGTGGCGGCAACTTCGGAGAGATTGGCGGTGCGCTGACGCTTCGACACGACAGCCGCGATCGCCCGCACGCGGCTACTCGCGGCGTATTCCTGGAGCTGGGTGGAAGCATCTACCCGGCCGTCTGGGACGTCGACAGCCTCTTTGGAGAAGTGCACGGGGAAGCCAGAACGTACCTCAGTGCCAACGCCCCTCTGGAACCGACGCTGGCCCTCAGGGTAGGTGGCAAAAAACTCTGGGGTCAGTACCCGTTCTTCGAGGCGGCGTCCATCGGCGGAGTCTCCACCGTCAGGCTCGGGCGAGTCAACCGGTACGCCGGCGATGCTTCGGCGTATGGCTCGGCGGAGCTGCGATTGGCGCTTACAAGATTCGAGTTGGTGCTGCCTACGCAGCTCGGCGTCTTTGGATTGGCCGATGTGGGGCGGGTGTTTTTCGCGGGGGAGAGCTCCGACACCTGGCACAGCGCGTTTGGCGGCGGGCTCTCGCTCTCGTACCTGGAGCGAGCCTACACCTTCTCGGTGGCTCTCGCCGCAGGGGATGAACGCACCGCAGTCTATGTGCAGGCCGGTTTCGGGTTCTGACCTGGCCCAGCCCCATTCGCAATGACCTTGCCTGAATCCTCGGCGGACGCCCGGGCTACGGCAGCGGCGGCGCTCGCGGCGACTGTCATCATCACCCTCCAGCTCGCGGGCAAGGCCACCAGGGACGCTCTGTTCCTCTCGACCTTCGGGGTCGCCTCGCTGCCCGTCATCGTCATCGCCGCCGCAGTGCTCTCCGGTGTGCTCGCCGTGCTTCTCGCGCGACTCATGGCCCGAAGCCATCCCGGGCGTCTGGTCCCCCGGCTTTACGCCCTGAGTGCAGGACTGCTCTTAGTCGAATGGGCCCTGGCGGAGGCCGTCAGAAAGCCCATCGCCATTCTGGTGTATCTCCACATCACCGCGGTCGGCGCCATTATGGTGTCGGGCTTCTGGGCCATGGTCAATGAGCGGTTCGATCCGAGGACGGCCCGTCGCACTATCGGGCGGATCACAGCGGGCGGGTCCATCGGTGGTTTGCTCGGTGGCATCCTCCCCGAGCGAGTGGGTGCCGCACTGCCGCTCACTGCCATGCTGCCGGTCCTGGCGCTGCTCCAGCTGCTCGCATCCGGACTGGTCATGGGAGTGGAGCACGGCGCCCCACCTCCGCGCGCAGGACACGATAGCGCGGACGCTCAGCCTTGGTTGAATGCGGGCCACGTTCTCCGCCACTCGAAGTACCTCCTGGCCCTGGCGTTGCTGGTGACCCTGACCTCCTCGGCCGAGGGCGTGCTCGACTACGTATTCAAGGCGCGGGCGGCAGCATCCACAACGAATGGTGAGCAGCTGCTGCGTTTCTTTGCCGCGTTTTATACGGCAACTGCCCTGATCGGGATCTTTATCCAGGTCACCGCCCTTCGGCCACTCCTCGGAAGATTGGGAATCGCGCGCAGCGCCTCCTTGCTGCCTGCCGGAGTTTCGGCCGGTGCCGTGGGAGCCTTGCTGCTACCTGGGCTGATACCAGTGGTGCTGGCCCGCGGCATCGAGGTGGTGCTCCGGAGCTCGCTGTTCCGGGCGGCCTATGAGCTGCTCTTCACTCCCGTGGCACCACTGGAGAAGCGAGCCACCAAGCTGTTGCTGGATGTAGGCGCCGCTCGGGTAGGTGATGTGGTAGGCGGCACGCTAATTCTGGGAGCCCTGGCCCTGAGCAGCGGTGCAGCTGGACGCATTCTGCTGGGACTGACCGTAGTGCTTTCAGGCCTGGCGCTGGCAGTCGCCCGACGCCTGCACCTCGGCTACATCTCGGCACTGGAGGGCAGCATTCATCGTCAAGCAGGACCTCTCCCCGATCCGATCCAGGACGACGCTGCGGCATGGCTCCAGACGGTCGGTGGATTCGATCTCAGCGGCATCCGGTCTCGATTGGCCATTTCAACCGTCGCTCCCTTTGCCGCCGAGCCACCGCCCCGATCAGTCACCGCCGCTCCGGCCCAGACTCACCTGGACCGGGCCATCCAGAGCGGCCAGGCTGAGGAGGTGAGCCGGGCCCTAGCCGAGGGCCCTCCGGCTCCGAATGAGGTCGAGCGCGTGGTCGACCTTCTGGCGTGGGATGCAGTGGCCCCCGCCGCAATCCGCACCCTCAGGACTGTAGCATCGACCAACTCCGATGCCCTGCTCGATCGGCTGCTCGATCCGGACGAGGACTTCGCCATCCGGCGCCGGCTGGTCAACGTGCTCGCCGACTCCAGCAGTCCCGCAGTCTTTGCCGGCCTGGTGCAAGCCTTGGGCGATCGCCGGTTCGAGGTGAGATACCGCGCTGGCCGGGCGCTCAGCCGGATGGCGGCAGCCATGACCGATCCGCGGATCGATCGGGACCAGATCCTGTCTGTGATACAGCGGGAGATCGGGGTGGAACGCGGCGTGTGGGAGAGCCGGCAGCTTATCGACCTGGCTGATGAAGAAAGCTCGCCGATGGAAGCGGAGGTGCTGCGGGACCGGGTCAGCCGCAGCCTGGAGCACGTCTTCACGCTGCTGTCGCTCGTGCTGCCCCGGGAGACTCTGCGCCTGGCGTTCCACGCCCTCCACACCGACGACTCATACCTCCGAGGGACCGCTCTCGAATACCTCGAAACCGTGCTGCCCGAAGCGTTGTGGCGCCGGCTGCTGCCCCTGCTCGAAGACGGCCAGCGTCCGGCGCCGCGCACCCGCGGCTCAGCCGAGGCGCTCAAGGACCTGCTTGCGTCTCGCGAATCGATCAGCCTGGCGCTGGCCCGGGCGAGAGGTGAGGTGACGGGGAAAGGCGGTGAGAGAGGGAGGTGAGAGGAGGGAGGTGAGAGGTGAGCGGTGAGCGGGTTGTCACTGCTTCCGTTGCCACCGGTTGTACTTGCGGAGAATGGTGACGAGACGATCGTGCGGCAGAGCGTAGGCCCGGATATCGTCCGCGCCGGTGGTGGTTTCGGCCGCAACCAGCGCATTGGTGATGGCTTCCTCCGTGGCCTGAACGGTGGCGGCGAATAAAGGATCCAAACGGTCGTTCGGGAGCATCTGGAGCGCCACCAGGCCCGAGTCCGCCGCGGCTCCCGGATTTGCCGTAGAGAACGCGACGAAAATGTCCCCCGAGTAGTTGCTCGCAATGCTGCCTTCCCGACCCAACCCCAACGAGACCCGCTTCACCAGCCGCTTCAGCTGATGCGGCAGCACCGGCGCATCGGTGGCCACGACTATGATGATGGAGCCCAGCTCCGCATTGGGCTCCTTGAGGAACCGCTCCAAACGGGAGCTCTGCCGGTTGCAGTGCGGCATCTCCCTCAGCCAGTCACGGCTGGGCGCGGCCGAACTCGCCACGCAAACCATGGGATCAGCAAACTCCTTCCCCACCGGGACCCCGGCAATCCGGAGACCAGCTCGAGTGCCATAGTTGCACTGCACCAGTACACCGACCGTGTAACCGCCGCTTTCGGAGGGGAGCATTCGGGAAGACGTTCCGATTCCACCCTTGAATCCATTGCAGACCATTCCGGTGCCTCCACCCACCGCACCTTCCCCGACCGGCCCGCCCCGAGCCCCGTCCAACGCAGCAAAGACGTGCTCCGGCTTTACGTGAAAGCCATTGATGTCATTGAGCACTCCATCCCAGGTCTCGGCCACCACCGGGAGTGCCCAGCGAAACCCCGGCTGATGCTTCAGCATCCACTGGATGGCGGCATCGCGCACCACGCCCACGCTGTGGGTGTTGGTGATGAGCACGGGTCCTTCGAGCAGCCCGGATTCCTCAACCCAGGTGGTCCCGGTCATCTCCCCGTTGCCGTTGAGCGTAAACCAGCCGGCAAACACCGGCTGTCGGGCAGCCTGTCCCCGGGGCAGGATGGCAGTGACGCCGGTGCGGACCGGGCCTTTGCCTTCGACCAGAGGGCCCTTGCCCTGGATCAGTGTCGCATGCCCGACCGTCACGCCGCTCACGTCGGTGATCGCGTTGTATCGCCCGGCCGTTCCGTCGAACGGAATGCCAAGATCCCGAGCGCGCGGCTTCGTCTGCGCAAGCGAGATTGACGCGCTGAGAACGAGCGGGGTAAGAATTACACCGTGCCTTAGGCCCGACCACACGCTGGCATTCCTCACGCCCGAGCTCCTTCCCTTCCCGTCTTTCCGGTTCTTTCCGTCTTCTCAAAGGCCCGGTCCAGCACGTCGAGGGCAAAGTCCACGTCGGCCGCGGTGATGCAGAGCGGTGGCTTGATGCGCAGCACATTCCCGTCCAGGCCACCCTTTCCCAGCAAGACTCCCATCTCCCGGGCAGCTTCCAGCACGTCGAGAGTTTGGAGTGGAGCGGGAGCACGAGTGGCCGGGTCCACCAGCTCGACTCCCAGCATGAGCCCCATACCGCGGACATCGCCTATCATTGCATGCCGGTCCTGCAGCCGCCGGAGGCCCTGCAGGAATCGGCCGCCGACTACCCGGGCGTTCTCCTGCAGCTGCTCTTCGTCGATCACATCGAGCACCGCCAGCCCGGCGGCCATCGAGACCGGGTTTCCGCCGAAGGTATTGAAGTGGGTCCTCCGGGTCAGGGCCTCGGCGATCTCCCGCCGGGTGGTTACGGCGGCCAGAGGAGCCCCATTGCCGATCCCTTTGGCCATGGTCACGATGTCCGGCGTTACCCCATAGTTCTGGAAACCCCAATAATGCTCGCCGGTTCGGCCGAACCCGGTCTGGACCTCGTCTGCAATGCAGAGTCCCCCGTACTCCCGGGCAATCGCGTAGGCCTCGCGGAAGTAGTTCGGTGCTCCACGGGTGACTCCGCCGACGCCCTGAATCGGTTCCGCAATGAATGCGGCGATGGCGCCCGGAGTGGAATACCGAATCAGCTCCCGGATGTCCGCGGCTGCCCGGGTGGCAATCTCTTCCGGGCTCCCGGCGAGCGTCTTACTCGACGGATCCGGAGCCAATGCGTGGTGCACCGCGAGCGGTCCGGGCAGCGGATACTTCCAGGTGTGGTGGGAGGTCATTCCCACCGAGCTGGGCGACCCGCCATGGTATGCGTTACGAACCGCGATCACATCCAGATTGCCGGTATACAGGCGGGCCAGGGTGATGGCCAGGTCGTTGGCTTCGCTGCCACTGTTGACGAAATAGGTGACGTCCAGCCCTTTCGGCATTTTTGACGCGAGCTTCTGGGCCAACAGCGGCAGGTTGGGGTGCAGATAGATCGTGGTGGTGTGCTGCAGAGCCGTCATCTGGTCCTGCATTCGCCTCACGACTTTCGGATGACAGTGACCGCAGGAGACCGTCACGATGCCGGCGAACAGATCGAGGTAGCGGCGGCCGGTCTCGTCAAAGAGGTACTGCATCTTGCCCTCGACAATCATCAACGGCTCGCGATACAGCGTGAAGACCGCAGGATTGACGTGCCGGTTCCGGAGCGTCAGCACCTCCTCCCGGGACGGCCCGGCGTACGGCCTCGGCGTATAGTCAAACGCCGGCATTGTCACACGAGGAGCAATCACAGTCGCCATGGGTTCAGTCACCTTGATTCACCACACAGGCACAAAGGCCACAGAGGTGTAGTCTCGCCGTAGAGTTCCGAGGCACGTTGGGCAGCAGTCCCCAGCTGGAACTGACCTGAAGTACTTGTTCTTGCGAACATCAAGTGTCTGGTCTGGACCTTTTCTCCCAGCTCGACCAGAGCTGTAGGGATGTACGTCACCGCTGTTACCTCGGTGCCTCTGTGGTGAGTTTATCCGGAGTTCCATTTAGTCGTGGTCTTCTTCGCCCGGGTCCAGAATTCGATCGATCCTCGTCCGGTGATATCCCCCGCTCCGAACTTCGATTCGTTCCAGCCGCCGAACGAGAACGGCTCCCGCGGAACCGGCACTCCCACGTTGACCCCGACCATGCCGGCGTTGGCGCGCTGCGCGACGTAACGCGCCAGCCCGCCACTCTCGGTGAACACCGACGCTGCATTGCCGTACGGCGAGGCGTTCTCGATGGCGAGCGCCTGATCGAGATCCGCCGTGCGAACGATTGCCAGGACAGGTCCGAAGATCTCCTCCTGGGCAATGGCCATATCGGGACGTACATCGTCGAGGATAGTGGGACCGATCCAGAACCCTTCTTCCCTCCCGGGCATGCTCGGATTGCGCCCGTCGAGCAGGAGGGTGGCTCCCGCGGCAATGGCTTCATCGATTGATCGCTGGATTCGATCCCGCGCTTCGCGAGAGATGACCGGGCCAATGTCTCGACCGAGTACCAGAGCGCGAGCCTGCTCGACCAGTCCTCTGACGATGTGATCGGTCCTGGACACCGCCAGCATGACCGACCCTGCCATGCAGCGCTGGCCGGTGCACCCAGACATCGAGGCCACCACGGTGGTCGCGGTCAGATCGGGATCGGCATCCGGCAGCACGAACAGGTGATTCTTGGCGCCTCCCAGCGCCAGGGCACGCTTGAGACTGGCCGTAGCCCTGCGATACACCAGCTTTGCCACCCGAGTCGACCCCACGAAGCTCACGGCGGTGATTTCAGGATGATCGCAGATCGCCTCCACCACCTCCTGCCCGCCATGAATCACATTGAATACCCCGGCAGGCAGCCCCGCTTCCGTCAACAGCTCCGCTATGCGAACAGCACTGAGCGGCACCAGCTCGGATGGCTTGAGCACCAGGCAGTTGCCCAGCGCGATGGCGTTGGGAATGGTCCAGTGCGGCACCATGCTGGGGAAGTTGAATGGAACGATGGAGGCGACGACTCCCACGGGATACCGGTCGACCCGGCATTCCACTCCGCGGCTCACCTCCAGCACCTCACCGGTGACGATCTGGGGGAGCGAGCAGGCGAACTCGGTCAGCTCGATGGCCTTCAGTACTTCGGCCTGAGCCTCGCTCGCAATCTTGCCGTGCTCTTCCGAGATCAGGGCGGCCAGGCGAGGTAGATCGCGCTCCAACAGCGTCCGATAGCGAAAGAAGATCTGGACCCGCTCCTTGATGGGCGTAGCAGACCAGGCCGATAGCGCCTCGGCCGCCGCCCGCACTGCTGCCTCGAGATCCGCTGCGGACGAAAGCGGCACCCGAGCCAGGAGGTTTCCGGTACCCGGGTCCAGGACATCGATTTGTTGAGCCCCGCTGCCGGTAAAGCATCCCCCGATGAAGTTGCAGATGGCAGGGTATTTGGCCTCGCGAATGGCGCGACCTGTGGCCATGGTTGAGCTCATAGACTCTCCTTGAAATCCTAGTATACAGCCGAAGGGCAATGTGACTGATGCTTGACTTTCGGCTTTTATTCGGGTAGCGTCGGGACTCGGCCTCCCGGAGCTCCCCATGAGCCTTGATCTCGAAGAAAAGCTGGATCTTCTGATGGCCCTGGCTGCGGACGATCGGGAGGAGCTTCCTCCCCGTCTACAGCACACGAAGGCAGTGGGAGCTTTGCGCCCGCTCAACATCCGAAGTCTTCGGCCAGCCGCCGGCATCCGCATGTCACTGATGCGGATTCTCATGACCAACGCCTGCAGCTTTAATTGCCACTACTGTCCTATGCGGCGGGACCGGCCCATGCCGCGCACCCTGCTCAAGCCCGAGGAGTTGGTGCGCATCTTTCTGACTGCCCAGCGGCGCGGCTGGTGCGAGGGCCTGTTCATCACCACTGGTATTCCGGGACGGCCGGTCAAGGTGATGGACGATCTCATTGAAGTACTCGAGCTGCTGCGCGAAACCCACAAGTTCCCCGGCTACATCCACGTGAAGCTGGTGCCCGGCGGGGACCCAGCTCAAATCGAGCGGCTGACTGCTCTGGCCAGCCGGGTGTCCATCAACTTTGAGGCTCCTTGCGGGGCCAGTCTCGCGCGAGTCGCCCCGGAGAAGAGCTTCTCCACCACCTTACAAAACTTCGAGCGGGTCAGACGGCTCGTGGTCCTGGAACAGGAGGCGCAGGCCCGGGGCAAACCGCGGGATCCGCTGCACCCCGGTGGCGCCAGCGGTATGACCATGCAGTTCGTCGTGGGAGCTACACCGGACACCGACCAATCACTTCTCACCACCATTGCGGGGCTCAAGACAGGTGGCGGGGTGCATCACCCGCACTTCAGCGCGTTTCGGCCAATCAGCAACACTCCACTCGAAGACGCACCGGCCGCGCCCGCTCTCCGAGAGCACCGGCTCTACCAGGCCGCATACCTGATGCGCGACTATGGGTTTGCGCCGGATGAAGTGGTGTATGGGGCCAACGGCAATCTTCCACTGGCGCAGGACCCGAAGACCGCGTGGGCACTCCAGCATCCTGAAGCATTTCCGGTGGAAATCACCACCGCGGGCCCCGAAGAGCTGCGCCGGGTGCCGGGAATCGGCCCCCTGGCGGCCCAGAGAATTACAGCCGAGCGCACCAGAGTGTCGTTTCGCGGACTGGCAGACCTGCGCCGGCTGGGCGTGGTTACTAACCGCGCCGGGGGGTTCCTCACCTTACGGGGGCGCCGGCTGGAGACGGTCCGTTGGACCGAGCAACTGGGATTCTGGGCGGCGGAGGAAGATGTCGGTACGCAGCACATCGTCTATGAGGTGAGTCCCGGCACCTTCCGTTGAGTCCTCAGCCTGAGTGTCCGGCCGGCGCCTGCTGCCAGCGGCGCAGCTTCGGGATCTCTCGCGCAAACCGGCGCGCCAGGAGACTGGGCAGGTGCATTTCGCGGAGCTTCCGCTCGACCTTGGCCATCATCTCGTCCATCGAGATGTTCGGCTCGGTGAACTTTCCGTTCTGCAGGCAATGGCTGCAGTACTCGGTGCTCAGAGACCCATCGGCGTTGCTCCCTCCACCGGTGGGGTCACGGCTCAGCGGCATTCCACAGCTCTGACAAAACGGTCCTTTGGGCCCGATCATACGACCTCCTCCTACTTCATGTTCACGGGGCCAGTCCTTCCGGCTCCTCGCGCGAAATGTGACAGCCCTCAGGCGCTGGGTGTGCCGACATCACGTGATCTCCTTCAATTCGATTTCCTATCGGTCTGACAACCTGAACTTACCGGCGTCTGCAACCCTCCACTAGACGGACTCGCTCGGCTGGTGTGGTCTGAATCACCTCCGGCTCCTGCCCCACGAACTAGTCTTGGTCCGCAAACGGCAGGTGTGGTGCGTCATTGATTTCGAAACACGGAGAGACAGATGCAGGACACTCCTTCACGAGAGCGGCGGCGCTGGGCGGATATGGCGGTCATTCTTTGCGGTCTGGGACTTTTCGGGCTCGCGATCTGGTTCCCGCCTTTCAGCACCACAACGGGCGCGGCTGAGACCTCCCCACCTTCGGTGTGGCCCATCTACGGGGGCGCCGGCGGCCTGACGCTGGTAGCCCTGTTCCTCGGCCAGCGGTGGCAGTGGCGCACGCTTGCCAGGGTGCTGCTGGTTGCCGCGGTGGCGATTCTGGTCTACGGTCTGATCACCCGGTTCCGGGAGCTCGGACCGGCAGCGTGGCTTACCGTCATTGTTCCGGGGATCCTTCTTCTCATCGCCACCCCGTTCTTCGGCCCGATGCCGCGCGCCGCAGAGAGCGCTTCATAGCGCCTGGGCGGGCCTGACGCTGTCGCTTGGCTGATGCCGGTCCCACCATTCCCGGGCCGGTCCTGGGTCCAGTTCCCTGCCAGCGGCATTGCGTCCAGCATGCGGGAGAGCTCCCGAGCCGATTGGGGGCGGGCGGTAGGATCTTTGGCAAGACACCCGACACCTTGGCTTCTCGCTCAAACCGCTGCACCAGGTGCTGGAGGCACCGGCTCTCCCGTTCGCCGTGAGCGATGGCCGGATGAGCTTGATCGCCGCCGGCCGGGCCAGGAGACGATGGCGGCCCGCCAGACCTCGCCATGCCGCCTTCACCTAGGCGTTCCTCTAGCCGGTAGCTCCCCAACTCACGCGCCGCCGCAACCTTTTCCCCAGCCGTAGACTACGCGCGCTCCCATATAGGCAAGGCCAACGGCTATGGCTGAGCCGGGGGTCATGTTGACATAGGCGTCTGCTCCCGCCGGCACCTTGCCCCACCAATCGAGTAAGAACACAGCGACTGGCTGCATGGCACCAGCCGCAATGGCAGCTCCGAGCATGAGCCGGGTTGGAGCTGGAAGAACCAGGGGGAACAGGATGATGATGGGAACCCAGGTCAGGTTCGGCAGCATCCCGGTGTCAGCGTAGTACTCCCGGAACGTGCGGACGGAGAGCGTACCCGGGCCCGGACCTGCTGCAGCAGGTCCGGCGGGAGTGTCGACCTGATCCCTCTGGACTGACGGGAGGCCGCGCCAGGCGCAATGAGGGTGACGTGCTCGCATGAGATGTCCGAGGAGAGGGCGACCGGACGGCCGCCGGTGAAAAGATGCGGCCGCAGAGAGGTGAGCGAAGGCTGACAACCCTTTGACCACTCCGGCCGTCCAACCGGGCACGACCGGAGCACATCCTTCGCTATTTGGAATCGGAGCGCCACGAATGAACCGCCGATTGAGTCCAGTTTTTCCAATCGCACTCGTCATCATCCTGAACGCGCTGGCAATCCCCCTGAACGCTCAGTCCGGCCGGGAAGACTACGACGACGCGGATCCCTGGCTCGGCTTCGAGTCCACCAGGCCCGCTGCGGACTCTGCCGCAATAGCCCGATTCCTGAATTCCCTGGCGGGCACCGATCCGGTCGTGTGCCAACTCGCCGTGAGCTCGATTGGGAACCACTGGGGTCCCGGGGACAGCGACAACCGCATCGGCCTGCTCTCAGATGAAGCCTCCGAGCACGCTTCCCGGGATGCATTGGGCCAGTCCGTCACCGATCCCGCTGCTCTGTCCCTGCTCACCGCCGTGCTGGGTGAGCAACGTGCCTGTGTGCGCCGGGCCGCGGCCCGGATGCTGGGGCAAAGCCATTCTCCCGAGGCCGTGAAGCAGCTCCGAGCCGCACTGCGACGGGGGAACCCCCGGATTCGCGAGTCCGCAGCCCTGGGGCTCGCGGATGCGGAGGACCCCGGATCGTTTCGTGATCTCGCCGGAGCTCTCAAGGACAAGGAGCCGGCAGTGGTCAGGATGGCGGCCTACGCGCTGGGGGACTTGGAAGACGCCCGCGCGGTAAAGCCATTGGGTGAACTGCTCGGCTCCCGAGATCCAGGGACACGCGCAACTGCGGCTTGGGCGCTGGGGGAAATCGAGGACATCAGAGCAGTGGACCGGCTCAAGGGGTTGGTCGACGACGAAGATCCGAATGTCCGCCTGACTGCGGTCGAGGCCCTGGGCGAAATGGAAGACTACAGGTCGACGGGAGCCCTGACTGGCGCGCTCAAGGAGCGAGATGTGCGTGTACGCCGGGCCGCCGCCCAGGCCTTGGGTGAGGTCGAGGACGCCAAGGCCGCCGGAGCGCTGGAGCAGGCCCTGCAAGATCGGGATCCCGTGGTCCGGAGGCTGGCCGCCCAGGCCTTGGGTGAGTTGGAAGGTCTGAAGCGAGCCCCCGCTCGGTTGGTAACCGCGCTCTCCGACGGGGACCCCGAATTGGCGATCATCGCCGCGAGATCATTGGGCGAAATCGGCGATACCCTCGTGGTCCCCGCCCTCGCGAGCGCTTATCGCAGCGAGGACCCGCGGATGCGCTACTCAGTCGTCTCGGCACTGGGTGAGCTGGAAGACAGCCGGGGCAATGCGGTCCTCAGCCTGGCCCGAAACGACCGCGACCAGATCGTGCGCCATAAGGCGTCCGAAGTACTGGAGGACCGGGAGGACGACGACGACTGAGTGAGTCTCCGAGCTCAGGCCAGGGGCAGGGTGGATCGGGCGAATCATGGTTTTTGCCGCACCATCCGATACTGGTAATGCGAAGCCCCAACCCCCATGGCCCTAACGCCCCGAGTACGGTATGCGAGTTCGTGGACTCACTCTAGCGCTGCTGCTCACCACCGCTACGGCGGCAAGCGCCCAATCGTCAGGAACTTTCGAAATCACCGGTTTCGGCCGCTATACCAGGTACGCCGACACGCTCGCGCTGCAGGAGGGACCCAGCGGGGGCGCATCGCTCGGCTTCTACCCCATTCGCAACCTGGCGATCGAGGCTGAGGGGGCATATAGCGAGACCCACAGCAACCTGACCGGCATGCCGGTCTTCAATATCCCCCTCCGGGGACGCCTCACCTATCACATTCCCCTCGGCGGCTACGGCTCGGCTCTTCGGATTGGCACCGGCTATCTCCACAACCTGTATCGCAAGAGTGAGAGCTTCGAAGATCCCGGCTTCACTGGCGTGGTCGGCCTTCGCTGGGGCCTGAGCTCGACCCTGGGATTCCGGGTCGACGGTATCGCGGACTATGTGAAGAGCCCGGAGGCCGACCGAACCGATGAGTACCTCAACTGGGGTGCGCAGCTGGGTTTGAGCATCCGGGTGGGGAAGGGACCCTCGCAACCGCACGATCAGGACGGGGACCGGGTTGCCGACCGGATGGACAGCTGCCCCAACACCATCGGCGGAAAGTCAGTGGATGCCAACGGGTGTGCTGCATACCAGAAGGATGCCGACCGCGACGCGGTGAACGATGAAGTCGATCGCTGCGCCGACACCGGGGCCGGTGAGCCGGTGGATGCCGAAGGCTGCGCCGCGAGCCAGAAGGACGACGACAAGGACGGCGTGTCGAACCTGGTGGACCAGTGCCCCGGGACGCCGGCCGGTGAGAGCGCCAATGGCAGTGGTTGCTCACCCAGCCAGCGGGACGAGGATCGGGACGGCGTGTCCGACGGCACCGACCAGTGCCCCAACACTCCGGTCGGCGATCACGTCAACGCGCGAGGCTGCTTCTTGGAGCGCGATACCGATGGCGACAATGTCCCGGATAACCGGGACCGCTGCCCCAACACCCCACCCGGTATGACGGCCGACGCGAACGGCTGCACCATTGTCATTGCGGATGAGCGCGACACGGATGGTGATGGCGTGCCCGATAGACTGGACCGCTGCCCTGATACGCCCAAAACGGCCGCGGCCGACGCGAGAGGCTGCACCATCGCAGTGACCGACGAGCGTGATTCGGACGGAGACGGGGTGCCCAACACTCGCGACCGCTGCCCCGACACGCCCAAGGGCGAAGCGGCGGACGCGAACGGCTGCACCATTCTCTTCCAGAAGGGCACTCGAAGCGTGATTCTCCGGGGAGTGAATTTCCTCCCCGGCCGCGCGACCCTCACGCCCGAGGCGCGGGAGGTCCTGAGAGACGTCGCCAGCCAGCTAGTGGAGAACCCGCAGTACCGGGTGCAGATCTCCGGTCACACGGATAGCCGGGGAACTCGGGTGAAGAATCTCCGGCTCTCGTTGGCCCGGGCGCGTACGGTGGAGACGTTCCTCGAAGCCAACGGGGTCCCCGCGACACAGGTCACCGCCAAGGGCTTCGGCCCCGACGTGCCGCTCACGTCCAATAAGACGGCGGCGGGCCGGGCCAGGAACCGGCGGGTGGAGCTGAATCGCACTAATTGATTCACCACATAGGCACAGAGATCACAGAGGGCACAGAGAATCATCTGTGTCCTCTGTTCTTTCACCACAAAGGGCACAAAGGGTACAAAGGATTACCTACCGTCGAGTCCGCTAAACCAGGGGGTCTTTGTATCCTTTGTGCCTTTGTGGTGCTCCACTGCTGCCTCTTTTTGCTATTTGGAGGCTGGCCAACTTCCACCCAGCGCCTTGTACAACGCAGCATAGGCGGTAGCCGCGTCGGTGCGGCTCTGCGCCAGCTGATCCTCTGCTTCCAGCTGCGTCCGCTCGGCGTCCAGTACCTGGAGAAAATCGGCCACCCCGCCGGTGAAGCGCAGCCGCGCCAGCTCCGCCGCGCGTTCACTCGCCGCGGCCGCCGCCGAAATCTGGGCCAGCCTGCTCCGTGACGTCCGATACCGAACCAGCGAGCTCTCCACCTCCTGCAACGCCCGCAGCACTGTGGCATCGTACTGTGCCTGCGCCTCCACCTCCCGGGCCCGCGACTGGTCCACCCGCGCCTTGATCCGTCCCAGGTTGAGCGCCGGCCAGGAGACCACCGGGCCCACCGCGTAGCGGAACGTCCCTCGATCCCCCAGGGCATCGAAGCTGCTCGCCGCATATCCGGCGCTCCCACCCAGGCCGAACCTCGGCAGATAGTCGGCCTTGGCCGCTCCGGTCAGTGCCCGCTGCACCGCGAGCTGACGCTCGGCCGTTGCCACA
>Ga0307410_10000520_pt1 | contig 15642 bp, 13 predicted proteins | sample 322Ometagenome_3_FD_203707 | JGI IMG/M metagenome (GOLD analysis project Ga0307410, IMG submission 203707) | Maize rhizosphere microbial communities from greenhouse at UC Davis, California, United States - 322HYB-O-3 | ecosystem: Host-associated > Plants > Roots > Rhizosphere > Soil | place... | reverse complement strand
ACAGGGTCAGGGCCGTCGCCACGGCCAAAAGTGTCACACCGAGCAGATGATTCGCGACGCCGAGAGTCCCCTCGGGGAACAACAGGCACCCGATCGCGATGTTCTGGGCGGTGGTCTTCAACTTGCCCTGCCAGGCCGCCGCCACCACCTGTCCACCCGCCGAGGCGATCCCGCGCAGGCCCGTGACGGCCAGCTCGCGCCCGATCACCACCACCACGAGGACGAGTCCCCAGGGCGGGACACGGCCCATCGTGAGCAGCACGATCAACGCGGTCGTCACCGTGAGCTTGTCGGCGAGAGGATCCAGCAGCTTTCCGATCTTGGTGACCTGCCTGCCGCGCCGCGCAGCCCAGCCGTCGAGGAGATCCCCGAGCGCCGAGACGATGAAGAGCCAGGCGACGACCCGGGAGCCGACCGGCCCGGCGTAGAGCGGGAATCCGACCAGCACCGGCACCACCGCCATGCGGACCACGGTGATGGTGTTGGGCAGGTTCCAGAAACGCTCGCGAGTCGGAAGGGACGTCGGGCCGCGACCGGCCTCACCGAGAGAAGTCGCCATGGTACCGACGATAGTACGTGAGGACGCGGCGGACATATTGCTGCGTCTCCGCATAGGGCGGAATTCCCTGGTAGCGGTCCACCGCCGTCGGTCCGGCGTTGTAGGCGGCAAGCGTGTACGTCCAGCTTCCGTAGCGGTCGTGCAGGTGGCGGAGGTAGCGCGCGCCTCCGTGCACGTTCTCTTCGGCGCGGAACGGATCGAGCACGCCGAGCTCCCGCGCGGTGCCGGGCATCAGCTGCATCAGCCCAATCGCCCCGGCCCGCGAGACCGCGCTCGTGTCGAACGCGCTCTCGGCGTGGATCACCGCCTTCACGATCGCGGCCGGCACCCCCGCGTTGGCAGCCGCCGTGCGGATCAGGCCGTCGAAGCGCCGCGCGTCCTTGCGCGACACCGCCGACCAGGCGAACCCGCCCGGCGGGCGAACCCGCTGATAGCGCTGGTCGTACGAGACGTTCGTGTAGTGGATGACCCCTCGCTCGTCGATGAAGCGGTAGAGCGAGCCCGCCCGAGCCGGTCCGGCAGCGCCCGTGCAGAGCCAAAGCAGCGCCGCGGCCCCGAGGACCCGGCCGGTGCACGTTGCTGTCCGGAGATAGAATCGCCGCACGATCGATTCATCGGCGCTTCCGCTCGACCCCCTTAGCCCCGAGGGGCGGACGGCACGCCGACGGGAGGCAGGCGCGCGTGAGCGACACGGACGAGCACGAGGTCGACTTTCTCGTGCTCGGCAGCGGCATTGCGGGGCTCTTCTACGCGCTCCAGGTCGCCGAGCGCGGCCGCGTCGCCATCGTGACCAAGAAGCAGGCCGCCGACTCCGCCACCAACTTCGCGCAGGGCGGGATCGCAGCCGTCGTGTCGGACGACGATTCGTTCGAGGCGCACGTCGAGGACACGCTCCGCGCCGGTGCCGGCCTGTGCCGGGAGAACGTCGTGCGCTTCGTGATCGAGCGGGGCCCGGCCACCATCGACGCGCTGGTGAAGGCCGGCGTCGGCTTCGACCGCGAGAACGGCCGCTTCGCGCTCGGCCGCGAGGGCGGACACACGCGCCGGCGCGTCCTCCACCACCGCGACACGACGGGGCGGGAGATCGAGCGCGCACTCCTCGCGCGCGCGCGCGCCCATCCGAACATCGACATCCACGAGGACTGCTGCGCGGTGGATCTGCTCACGTCCGCGCGCGCGGGACTCGGCGGGCCCAACCGAGCGCTCGGCGCCTACGTGCTCGACGCGCGGCGAAACGTGGTGGAGCGCTATCGCGCGCGCATCACGTTCCTCGCGACCGGCGGCGCCGGCAAGGTGTACCTCTACACGAGCAACCCCGACATCGCCTCGGGAGACGGCATGGCGATGGCGTATCGCGCGGGCGCCACGCTCGCGAACATGGAGTTCTTCCAGTTCCATCCGACGTGCCTGTTCGAGCCGCGGGCGAAGTCCTTCCTGATCACGGAGGCGGTGCGGGGAGAGGGCGGCGTGCTCCGCAATCTCGGCGGCGACGCGTTCATGGCCCGCTACCACGAGATGGCCGACCTCGCGCCCCGCGACATCGTGGCGCGGGCCATCGATTCCGAGCTCAAGCGCTCGGGCGACGATTACGCGCTGCTCGACATCACGCACCGCGATCCCGCCTTCGTGCGCGAGCGCTTCCCGAACATCTACGAGCGCTGCCTCGAGTTCGGCATCGACATCACGCGCCGGCCGATTCCGGTGGTGCCCGCGGCGCACTACTGCTGCGGCGGCGTCGTCACCGATCTACGAGGCGAGACCGACGTGCTGAACCTGTTCGCCGCCGGCGAGGTGACCTGCACCGGTCTCCACGGCGCGAACCGGTTGGCCTCGAACTCGCTGCTCGAGGGCGTGGTATTCGCGGCGGCGGCAGCGGAGGAGGGGCTCGCGCGCATCGACGATCTGCCGCGCAGCCGGGAGCCGGTCGAGCCGTGGCGCGAAGGCGCGGCCACCGAGAGCTCCGAAGCCGTGGTCATCACGCAGAACTGGGACGAGATCCGCCGCTTCATGTGGAACTACGTGGGCATCGTGCGCTCCGACAAGCGCCTCGCGCGTGCGCGCCACCGCATCGACATGCTGCGGGAAGAGATCACCGAGTACTACTGGGACTTCCGCATCACGCCGAACCTGATCGAGCTGCGCAACCTGGCGCTCGTCGCCCAGCTGGTGGTGGAGTCGGCGACTCGGCGCCGCGAGAGCCGCGGCCTTCACTACAACCTGGACCATCCGGAGCGCGACGACGCCCGGTTCCTGGCGGACACGCGCCTGCGACGCTCCGACCCCGCCTGATCAGCTCGAGGGTGTCAGGACGCCGCGCTCGATCAGATCGAGCAAGGCCTGCGATACCTGCGCATCGTCCTCGGGCACCACGTCGAGGATGCGGCGAACGCTGAAGCCGGCCGCGGCGAGATCCAGCACGGCCGCCTCGATCTTCTCGAGGGTGCCCGCCGCGGACAGCGCCTCGCGGTCGACTCCGAAGCGGAGCTGCGGGTCCAGCCGATGGGTGCCGGCGCGCACGGCCTCGTCCAGCAGGCGCGTCGCCTCGAGCAGCGCCGCCTCGAGGCGCATCGGCTCGTCCTCGACGTCGAGCGCATCCACCTGCGCATGGAACTCGAAGCTGCCGCTCGTCCATTGCAGCATGCGGACGAGCGCCTTGAGGCCGCGGGTCGCCCCGAGGCGCGCGTAGCGGAGGTTGCCCGCCTCGAAGGCCAGCACGCCCTCCTCCTCCCCACTGGTCGCCGAGAGCGTCCCCTGCGGCGACGAGCGCCCCAGCATCTGGATCAGGCTCGGCATACCGAGCTCCTCGATGTGGCCCGCGATCCCCCCGACGGAGCGCTGCTGGTGGGCGTGCTCGGCGGCGCGCACGAGGGCGGCCAGCTCGGGCTTCCGTTCGGGGGGCACTTCGAAGTCGACGCCGACGGCGGCGACGGTGCCCTGGCTCTCGATGTGACGCGTGACCCGGCCGTCGACACCGAGCGCGTCGCCCGTGCCGGGGTTGCGCAGCTCGAGCCGGACCGCGTTGCCCGGCGTCAGCTCGCTCGCGTCCGCCGAGATCAACGCGCCGGTCTCCGATAGGTTGCGGGTGACGCCCTGGATCCGCTGGCTCGCGCCGTCGAGCAGGGCCGGCAGGCGCACCGTTGCGCGCGGCGAGCGCCGTCGCTCCGGCGCCAGCGCGGCAGCCGGCGACGCCGCCCCGCCGCCCGGTCCGAAGAGATCGCCCTCCCCGTCCGCGGCTCCGGTCGCAGGCGCGGGCAGGTCGTCGAGCTCCGGCAGCTGCCACGCATCGTCTGCCGTCGCGGGACCACCGAGCAGCGCGGAGAGCTCGCCGCGCACCTCGTCGGCAGGGCGCAGAAACTGCAGCGCCACCCCGGCACCGGGCGCCACGTGGACCACCTCGGCCTCGAGCCTGCGGCGCTCGCCGCTGAAGTCGAGGGCGATCTCGACCGCGACCACCTCCCGCAGCTCGAGGCCGCTGGCCCCGGGCACGAAGACGCCGCCCTTCGCGATGTTGCGCTCGAACTCGAGGCGAAAGTCCTCCTCGCGTTCGAAGCGGATGCGCAGGCGGCGGGTCATCGGCAGGCCATTCCTCCCCGGTCGCGCCGACGGCGCTCGGGTGCACTTCACCCTATCGGCGGCCCGAACACCGGCCCTGACCGCCGGGGTCCCGCCGTCAGCGGGAGCGGGCGTATTCCCGAGCGCGCGACACCAGGGCCTCGAACAGGCCCGCACCCGACGGCGTGGCACCGGCCAGCTCGGGATGCCACTGCACGGCGAGGAGCTGTGCCTCGCCGCGGAGCTCGACGGCCTCGATCACGTCGTCCGGGGCCCAGGCCACGGGACGCAGGCCGGCTCCGAGCCGGTCGATGGCCTGGTGGTGCCAGGAAGGGACCGCGTCGAGCGCGCCCGCCCCGAGCCGCTCCGCGAGCCGCGAGCCCGTCGCCACACGTACCGCATGCGAGGCGGCCTCCGTCTGGCTGGAGCGGTGCGCGATCGCCTCGCCCACCACGTCCGGGAGGTGGACGTGGAGATCTCCGCCGAGCGCGACGTTGAGGATCTGCATGCCGCGACAGATGGCGAGCGTCGGCAGCCCACGCTCGAGCGCGCCCTTCAGCAGAGCGAGCTCGAGGGCGTCGCGCTCGGGCGAGACGGCGTACGTGCGGGCGTGGGGGTCGCCGCCGTAGCTCGCCGGATCCAGGTCTCCGCCGCCGGACAGCACGAGCCCGTCCAGCCTCACGAGCAGCTCCTCGGGCTCCGCTTCTCCGGGCGTCACCAGCACCGCCAGCCCGTGCGCTGCCCGGAGCGCGTCGACGTAGGCGCTCGGCAGCGTGAAGCGGCTGCGTCCCGCGGTCTCCCGGTGGTAGGTGGTGATGCCGATCAGCGGGCGCGACACGGGGCGTCCGTCCACTCCGCTCAGATGCGCTCGAAGTAGCGGCGGCGCTCGAAGTCCGTGACGACCTGCTCGAACGCCGCCTGCTCGGTGCGCGCGAAGTGCAGCAGGTGCTCCACGACCTCTTCGCCGAACGCCTTGCGCACGAAGCCGCTCGGCTCGAATTCACCGATCGCCTCGGGCAACGTGCGCGGGATGCGCGGCAGCTCGGCGGCCCGGTAGACGTCGCCCTGGAAGGGAGGCCCCGGCTCGATGCGGCGCTCGATGCCGTCGAGGCCGGCCGCGATCAGGCCCGCATACGCCAGGTAGGGATTCGCGTCGGCGCCCGGGATGCGGCACTCGACGCGCAGGGACCTGCCGCTCCCCACCACCCGGAAGCCGGCGGTGCGGTTGTCGTAGCTCCAGGCGATGCCCGTCGGGGCGAAGGTGCCGGCCTGGTAGCGCTTGTACGAGTTCACGGTGGGCGCGAGAAGCAGCGCGATCTCGCGCGCGTGGGCCAGCTGCCCGCCCAGCCAGAAGCGGAACAGCTCGGGCGCCGCCACCGGCGTGCCGGCGAGCGGCGCTCCCGGCTCGCCGAATGCCGCCGTCCCGTCGCCCCGCCACAGGCTCGAGTGCACGTGCAGCGAGCTGCCGGCCAGCCGGTGATCGTACTTGGCCATGAAGGTGAGCGAGTAGCCCTGCTGCTGCGCGATCTCCTTCGCCGCCTGCTTGTAGACGACGTGTCGATCCGCCATCTCGAGCGCCGGCGCGAAGCGCAGGTTGATCTCATGCTGCCCCGGGCCCCACTCGCCCTTGCTGAACTCGACGGGAACGGCCGAGGCGTCCATGTGACGGCGGATCGCACCGATCACCGGCTCGGCGAAGGTGCTCGACAGCACGTGGTAGTCCTCGACGTAGCGCCCGCTGTGCGTCAGGTCCTCGTGGCGCTTGCTGCGCGCGGCGTCGTAGTCGTCTCGGAAGAGGAAGAACTCGAGCTCGCTGCCCATGTGCGGGTGGAGCCCGTGCTCGGCCGCGCGCGCGAGCTGGCGCTGCAGCACGCTGCGTGGCGCGACGGCCGCCGGCGCCTGCTCGCCGCGCTGCGAATCGCAGAGCACCAGCGCGGTGCGCGGCAGCCATGCGGCGCGACGCAGCGTCGCGACGTCCGGGATGGCGTGGAGGTCTCCGTAGCCCGTAGCCCAGCTGGTGAAGGCGTAGCCGGGCGTGGGGTCCATCTCCATGTCGCACGCCAGCAGGTAGTCGCACACGTGCATGCCGTGGGCGGCGACCTCGTCGAGGAAGAAGCGTCCGGTGATGCGCTTGCCGACGAGACGACCGTACAGATCGGGCAGCGCGGTGATCACCGTGTCGATCGCGCCCGACTCCACCTCGGCTCTCAGCTGCGGCAGCGAGAGCCGGCCCGGCTCGGTCACTCCTCGCTCCCGTGATCCGGGTCGTCTTCGAGCGAGCGGAACAGCGAGAGCTGCGGCAGCCCTCCCTCCTCGTTGACCGGCACCGGGTAGTCGTCCGAGAAGCACGCGTCGCAGTGCCCGTGCTTCAGTTGCAGGCTCGTCCGACGCAGGGACTCGAGCGACAGGTAGCCGAGCGTGTCGGCCCCGATCGCCCGGCGGATCTCGTCGACGCTGTGATTGGCCGCGATCAGCTCCTCGCGCGTCGGCATGTCGATGCCGTAATGGCAGGGGCGGATGGTCGGCGGCGCGGAGATGCGCACGTGCACCTCGCGCGCGCCGGCCGCCCGCATCATGTTCGAGATCTTCAGCATCGAGGTGCCGCGCACGATCGAGTCGTCCACCAGCACCACGCGCTTGCCCTCGAGCACGCCGCGGATCGGGTTGTGCTTGATCTTCACCCCGAAGTTCCGGATCGACTGCGCCGGCTCGATGAAGGTCCGGCCCACGAAGTGGTTGCGGATGATCGCCGTCTCGTAGGGGATGCCGGTCTCCTCCGCGTAGCCGAGCGCGGCGGCGCTGCCCGAGTCGAGGAGCGGGACCACGAGGTCGGCTTCGGCCGGGTGCTCGCGCGCGAGCTGGCGGCCGAGCTCCTTGCGGTACGTGTAGACGTTCCCGCCCTGGAGGTTCGAGTCCGGCCGCGCGAAGTAGATGTACTCGAAGATGCAGAACGCCTCGCGGCTCGGCTTCGGGAACGGCCGCAGCGTGCGGACCCGGCCCCGGCGGATCACGACCACCTCGCCCGGGTCGAGGTGACGCTCGACGGTGGCGCCGACCAGATCGAGCGCGCAGGTCTCGCTGGCGACGATCCAGGCGCCGTCGAGCCGGCCCAGCACGAGCGGCCGGAAGCCGTACGGGTCACGCGCGGCCACGAGCGCGTCGTTGGTCAGCATCACCAGGCTGAAGGCGCCCTTCACGCGCGACAGCGAGTCGATCAGCCGCTCCTCGAGTGTCGCCTCGCGCGAGCGAGCCAGCAGGTGGACGATCACCTCGCTGTCCGAGGTCGTGCTGAAGATCGCGCCGCGCCCTTCGAGCTCCCGGCGCACCGCGCGGGCGTTCACCAGGTTGCCGTTGTGGGCGATCGCGACAGGCCCGCCGTCGGTGTTGGCGCAGAAGGGCTGCGCGTTGCGCAGCAGGCTGCCGCCCGTGGTGGAATACCGCACGTGGCCGATCGCATGCCGGCCCGGCAGCCGCGCCAGCACCTTCTCGGAGAAGACGTCGGCCACCAGGCCCATCGCGCGGTGCACGAACTGCTCGCCGCTCTGGGTGGAGCAGATGCCGGCGCTCTCCTGGCCCCGGTGCTGGAGCGCGTACAGCCCGAGGTAGGTGATGTTCGACGCCTCGGCGTGGCCGTGGACGCCGACGATGCCGCACTCGTCCTTGAAGCGCTCCTGCTCGCGCAGGCGGGCCAGAGCCGAAAGCTGGTCGGATCGGAACATGCGGCGCCTCCGCCTGCTCAGAGCGGCCCCGCGCCGACCGCGGCGAGCGGGACGCGTCCGAACAGGAAGGTGTGGGCAAGCAGCAGATAGTACATGACGGGGATCGCGAGCAGGTTCGAGTCGATGCGATCGAGCACCCCGCCCGTCCCGGGCAACAGGGTGCCGGTGTCCTTCACCTGGGCGTCGCGCTTGAGCAGGGATTCGACCAGGTCTCCCACGATGCCGACGCCCGCGAGCACGACGGAGAAGATCGCGCAGGCCAGCCAGCCGAGCTGGACGGACAGCTCGGGGCGGAACGCGTCGAAGCCCATCTTCCAGACGATGCCCACCAGCAGCCCGGCGCCGATGGCGCCGATGGCGCCCTCGACCGTCTTGCCGGGGCTCACGGCCGGGGCGAGCTTGCGGCGACCGTACTTGCGTCCGACGAAGTAGGCGCCCGCGTCGCCGCCGATCACGACGGAGACGGTGAAGATCAGATAGAACGCGCCCGCATCCGGATGCATCCCCGCGACGGCGTCGGCGCCCCAGCGCCCCTGCACGACGTCGTGGAATCCGCGCAGCGCCACCGCATGGGAGAGCAGCCAGCCGATGTAGAAGACGCCGAAGAAGGTGCCGGAGATGCTGGCGAGCGACTCCGCGATCTGCGCCTTGCCGAGCTGCGCCACCATCACGCCCAGCAACAGGAAGCTCATCAGCACCGTGGCCGCGTAGTCGCTGCCGAGGTACGTCACGACCGGCAGCGCCACCGCCGCCAGCATGCCGACGCCCCGCAGCGGCTCGGCGCCCTTGGCCTCGATCAACTGGTAGAACTCGCTGATGCCGAGCAGCGTGATCACGACCACGGTGCCGAGCACCCAGAGTCCGCCCTGGAAGATCACGTAGATGATCGGGGGGATCAGCAGCGCCGCGGTCAGCAGGCGCAGCGCGAGATTCCCCGCGCGCCGGCGCGGCTCGCCCGCGGGCGTCGGCGGCCGCGGATGGATCGGCTCGGCGCTCACGAAGCTCCCGTGGAGCCGAAGCCGCCGGCCCCGCGCGGCGTCTCGTCGAGCGCGTCTTCCTCGAGCTCGACGCGGGCGACGGGAGCGATCACGAGCTGCGCGATGCGGTCTCCTCTCGCGATGGCGAACGGCTCCGCCCCGGCATTCCAGAGGATCACCTGGACCTCCCCCCGAAAGTCGGAGTCTATTGTACCGGGCGAATTCGGAAGGAGGACGCCGTGGCGCAGCGCGAGCCCGCTGCGCGGCCGCACCTGCCCTTCGTAGCCGGCCGGCACGGCGACGCGGAGGCCGGTCGGCACCAGCGTCCGCTCGCCCGGCGCGACGACCAGCCGCGAGCGCACCGCCGCGCGGAGGTCCAGACCCGCGGCGCCCGCCGTGGCATAGCGCGGCAGCGGCAGGTCCTCCGCGCCGGCCGTTCGGGAGACGCGGAGCCGCGGGGTCACTCGTTCTGGGCCAGCGCCTCCGCCAGCGCCTCCTTGCGCGACAGGCGGATGCGCCCGCTCGGGTCGATGTCGATGCACTTGACCAGGATCTCGTCGCCCTCGGAGACCACGTCTTCGACCTTCTCCACGCGGCCTTCCGCCAGGTGGCTGATGTGCACCAGGCCGTCGGTGCCGGGGAAGATCTCGACGAAGGCGCCGAAGTCCGTGATGCGCTTGACCTTGCCGGTGTAGAGCCGGTCGATCTCGGCCTCCTGCGTGAGCTCCTCGACCATCGCCTGGGCGCGGCGCAGCGAGTCCAGGTCGGGCGCGAACAGGTTCACGGTGCCGCTGTCTTCGATGTCGATCTTGGCGCCGGTCATCTCCTGGATGCCGCGGATCACGCGGCCGCCGGGGCCGATCACGTCGCGGATGCGGTCCGGCTTGATCCGGATCACGTGCATGCGAGGCGCCCAGTCCGACGGCTCCGCGCGCGGCGCGAAGCCCGGCAGCGCCGCGCTCGCGTCCTTCGCCATCGCCTCGAGGATGTGGAGGCGACCCTCGCGCGCCTGCTCGAGCGCCGCCTCCATCACCTTCCAGTCGACGCTGCGGATCTTGATGTCCATCTGCAGCGCGGTGATGCCCTTGTGCGTGCCGGCCACCTTGAAGTCCATGTCACCGAGGTGGTCCTCGTCGCCGAGGATGTCGGAGAGGATCGCGTGCCGGCCCTCCTCCTCGATCAGGCCCATCGCGATCCCCGCGACCGGGGCGCGCAGCGGTACGCCCGCGTCCATCATCGCGAGCGTCCCGCCGCAGATGGTGGCCATCGAGGACGAGCCGTTCGACTCGAGCACCTCCGACACCACGCGGATCGTGTAGGGGAAGTCGTCGCGCTCCGGCAGCACCGCCGCGAGCGCTCGCTCCGCGAGGTTGCCGTGGCCGATGTCGCGCCGAGAGGGACCCCGCAGCGGCCGCACCTCGCCCACCGAGAACGGCGGGAAGTTGTAGTGCAGCAGGAAGTGCTTCTCGGTGCGGGCGTGCAAGGCGTCGATGGTCTGCGCGTCGTCACTCGACCCGAGCGTGGTGTAGACCAGCGCCTGGGTCTCGCCGCGCGTGAACAGCGCGACCCCGTGCGCGCGCGGCAGCGGTCGCACCTCGCACGCGATCTGACGGATGTCCCGCGTGCCGCGCCCGTCGATGCGGACGCCGTCCGCGAGGATGCGCTCCCGCATCAGCCGCGAGCGCAGCTCGTGAAGCTCGTCCTTGGTGGCCGCGCTCAGCTGGCGCAGGCCCTTCTGCCGGGCCTCCACAGCCTCGAGCGAGCCCAGCGCGACCGGCTCCTTGCGGTAGGCGTCGACGAAGCTCGCGATCACCTCTTTTTCGACCGCGGCGATGGCGGCGTAGCGCTCCGCCTTCGTGCGGATCGAGATGGCTTCGCGCAGGCGGGCCTCCGCCGCGCTCTTCACGCGCACAGCGAGACCGTCGATCGCGGCGGCAGTTGCCGGCACCAGCTTCGCCTTGCCGGCCACGCGCACCAGCTCGTTCTGCATGTCGATCAGCGGCTGGATCTGGCGATGCGCGAACTGGAGCGCCTCCAGGATCTGCGCTTCCGACAGCTCCTTCGCGCCGCCCTCGACCATCACCAGCGCCTGCCGCGAGCCGGCCACGACCAGCTCGAGGCTGCTCTCCGCCTGCTGCGCGTACGTCGGGTTCACCACCCACTCGCCCTCGACCCGCCCGAGGCGCAAAGCGCCGATCGGACCGAGGAACGGGATCTGGGACAGCGAGAGCGCCGCGGATGCGCCGATGAAGGCCGCCAGGTCGGGCGGGTTCTTGCCGTCGTGCGCGAGCACGGTGGCCGTCACCTGCACCTCGTCGCGGAAGCCCTCGGCGAAGAGCGGACGGATCGAACGGTCGATGAAGCGGCAGACCAGGATCTCGCGGTCCGAGAGCCGCGCCTCCCGCTTGAAGAAGCCGCCGGGAATCTTGCCCGCGGCCGAAGTCTTCTCGACGAAGTCCACCGTCAGCGGAAAGAAGTCGATTCCCTCGCGGGGGGCGCCCGTGGTCACCGTCACCAGCACCACGCTCTCGCCGTAGGTCACGACGGCCGCACCGGCCGCCTGCTTCGCCATGCGCCCGGTCTCGATGCTGAGGCGCTTGCCGCCCACCTCCACTGAAACGGACTGGGGCTCGAACCAATAAGGCATCAACACGTCTCCCTCCGGCGGCCGGGTCGCCGCCGGATGCGTGAGGCGGACGATGGTCCTGGAGGAGACGGAATGCGGGATCGGGGATGCGCGAAGCGGGCTGGGCTTCGCGAATCACGGACTCCCACATTCCGTGGTGTCCGCCTCTCTCGTTGTGGGCCGCCCGACCTTCGGGCGGCATGCCGCTCCTTCCTCTCCTAGCGGCGCAGGCCCAGCTTCTGAATCAGGGCCTGGTAGCGATCGGGGCTCACGCCCCGCAGGTAATCCAACAGCCGGCGGCGCTGGCTCACCAGCTTGAGCAGCCCGCGCCGGGAATGATGATCCTTGGCGTGCGTCTGGAAGTGAACCGTGAGCTGGTTGACCCGTTCCGTCAGCAGCGCAATCTGGACCTCGGGGGAACCGGTGTCGGTGCCGTGCGTGCGGTGCGTATCGAGGATCTGGCGTTTCTGCTGAGCGGTGATCAAGGGATGGGAGACCTTCCAGGCAAGAGCCCGCGCCGGGGTGGGGGGGCCGCAGCGAGGCGAAGGTTTATCAGAGGGGTGGGAGCCGGGCAACGGATCAGGCGGACGCCATCACGCGCAGCGGGTGCAGCTTGCGGTCGGGCCGGAGCTCCATGACCGCGACGAGGCTGCCGTCGGGCGAGAGCGCCGAGGCCCGATCGCCCGGCTTCGGCAGGGGTCCGCGCTCCAGCTCGCCGCGCGCCTCCGCGACGGGCAGGTCGCCGCCGTTCGCCACCCGGCGCGCCTGGGTGGCGGTGAGCCGCACGCGCGGCAGACCCAGCGCCACGTCCGGCGGCACCAGCGCCGCCTCGAGGCTGCCGGCCGCGGCGCGCGCCTCGCACTCCTCGGGCGCGAGCGCCTGCGCCAGCTCGAAGGGATGGCTCCGGGTGCGGCGCAGGCCGGAGAGGTGCGCGCCGCAGCCGAGCTGCTCGCCGAGGTCGTGCGCGAGCGTGCGCACGTAGGTGCCGGGCGAGCAGATCACCTCGATGCCGATCTCGGGCGGCGCATAGTGGTGCATGCGGAGCTCCTGGATGCGCACGCGGCGGGGCGCGCGCTCCACCTCCTCGCCGCGCCTCGCGAGCCGGTAGAGCGGCACGCCGTGACGCTTCACCGAGCTGTACATCGGCGGAACCTGGTCGATCTCTCCCACGAAGGCGCCGAGCGCATGGCGCACCGCGGCCTCGCTCGGCAGCGGGCCGTCGTGCTCCCGCGTCACCCGTCCCTCGCCATCGTAGGTCTCCGTGGACACGCCGAGCCGGATCGTCCCCACGTACACCTTCTCGCCGGACGCCACGAACGGCACCAGCTTGGTGGCCTCGCGGATGGCGAGCGGCAACACCCCGGTGGCGAGCGGATCGAGCGTGCCGAGGTGGCCGACGCGACGCGTGCCGAGCCAGCGCCGCGCGGCGTCGACGACGTCGTGCGAGGTCCAGCCCACCGGCTTGTCGACGACCAGGAAGCCCATCGGTCCGGGCCGCTCCACGCTACGACCCCTCATCGCGCAGCTCCTGCAGCAGCCCGAGCGTGTGGGCGCCTTCGGCCAACGAGGGATCGTGCACGAAGTGCAGCTCCGGCGTACGGCGCAGGGACAGCTCGTGCGCGAGCCCGCGCCGCAGGAAGCCCGCCGCCGAGGCGAGTCCGGCCGCCGTGTCCGCATCGGGAGCCACGCCCTCGTCCGCGGCGCTCGGCCGCCGCTTGAGCACGCTCCAGTACACGCGCGCGTTCGAGAAGTCCGGCGCCACGTCGACCCGCGTGAGCGTCACGATCCCGATGCGGGGGTCGGTGACCTCCTCGCGCAGCAGGCGCGCGAGCACGTCGCGGATCTGCTCACCCACCCTCTCCGTCCGCCGCGTCAAAGGATCTCCACTTCCTGGTCGATCACCTCGGCCAGGTGCAGCTCCGTGATGAAATCGATCGCCTGCTCGAGGCGGCGCCGCGCGGTCGGCGCCTCGTTCGCCGCCACCGCGAGCCCGAGCACCACGTGCTGCCAGGTGTCCTGGCCGCCCACCTCGGCCACCGAGATGTTGAAGCGGTTGCGGACTCGCTGCGTGATGGAGCGAACCACGCCGCGCTTCTCCTTGAGGGACTGGGAGCCGTGGACGTGCAGCTCCACGCGCGCGGCGCCGACCACCATCCCTCTGTGCGACGACGGCTCGGCCCCGGCGCGGGCTAGAGCTGCGCCGGCTGCTCCTGGATCTCGTACGCCTCGATCACGTCGCCGACCTTGACGTCGTTGAAGGCCTCGATGCCGATGCCGCACTCGAAGCCCGTCTGCACCTCGCGGACGTCGTCCTTGAAGCGCTTGAGCGAGCCGAACTTCCCGTCGAAGATCTGCACGCCGTCGCGCACCAGCCGGCAGCGCGCTCCGCGCCGGATCAGGCCGTCGGTGACGTAGCAGCCCGCCACGGTCCCGGCCTTCGGGATCGTGAAGGTCCTGCGCACTTCGGCCTGGCCCAGGACGACCTCCTTGAGGGTGGGCGGCAGCAGGCCGGCCATGGCCGCCTTCACCTCGTCGAGCGCCTCGTAGATGATCTGGTAGACGCGCACGTCCACGCCGTTCGACTCGGCCAGCTTGCGCGCGTTCGCGTCGGGGCGGACGTGGAAGCCGACGATGATCGCCTCGCTGGCCTGCGCCAGCTGCACGTCGTTCTCGGTCACGCCGCCCACCGAGGTGTGCAGCACGTTCACCTTGACCTTGTCGGTGGAGAGCTTGGTGAGCGCCTCGCGAAGGGCCTCGGCGGAGCCCTGGACGTCGGCCTTCACGATCACGCGCAGCTCCTTGGGCCCTTCGCCCTCCGCTGCCGCGAACAGCTCCTCGAGGCTCACGCGCGGCCGCACCGGCGCTCCGGCCTGCTCGCGCTCCCTCGCCTCGCGGTTCGACACGATGTCCTTGGCGACGCGCTCGTTCTCGACCGCGTGCATGGCGTCGCCGGCATCGGGCACGCCCGACAGCCCGACCACGCGCACCGGCATCGACGGCGGCGCCTCCTCGACGGCCTCGCCGCGGTCGTTCGTCATCAGCCGCACCCGGCCCCAGTGCTTGCCCACCACGATCACGTCGCCGCGGTGGAGCGTCCCGTCCTGGACCAGCACCGTCGCCACTGGACCGCGCCCGCGGTCGAGCTCCGCCTCGATCACCGCGCCGCGCGCGCGCCGGGCCGGGTCGGCCTTGGGCTCGATCAACTCGGCCTGCAGCACCACGGCCTCGAGCAGCTTGTCGAGATTCGTCTTCTTCGTGGCCGAGACGTCGACCGCGAGCACCTCGCCGCCGAAGTCTTCGACGACGATGTTCTGCTCCATCAGCCGTTGCCGTGTCAGGCGCGGATTGGCATCGGGCAGGTCGCACTTGTTCACGGCGACCACGATCGGCACCTGGGCGGCCCGGGCGTGATCGATGGCTTCGACGGTCTGCGGCATGATGCCTTCGGAGGCCGCCACCACCAGGATCACCAGGTCGGTCACCTCCGCGCCCCGGGCGCGCATGGCGGTGAACGCCGCGTGGCCGGGCGTGTCGATGAAGGTGATGAGGTGGCTGTTGGCCTGGACCTGGTACGCGCCGATGTGCTGCGTGATGCCGCCGGCCTCGCCCGCCACCACGTTCGTCTGCCGGATGGCGTCGAGTAGCGAGGTCTTGCCGTGGTCGACGTGACCCATCACGGTCACCACCACCGGGCGCGGGACGAGCTTCTCCTCCGCCCCCGCCTCGGCCGCGGGCGCCTCCAGGAACGCCTGCTCCTGGAAGCCGACGTCCTGGACCTCGAAGCCGAACTCCTTGGCCACGCGGCTCGCCGTCTCGACGTCGATGGTCTGGTGGATGGAGACCATCGTGCCGAAGGCCATCAGCTTGCCCTGCACCTGCGGCGCCTTCACGCCGAGCTGCCGCGCGAGCTCGGCCACGCTGACGCCGCCTTCGACACGCACCACCCGCTTGCCCGCCTTCGGCGCAGCCGCGGTCAGCGGGCGGCGCGCAGGCAGCGCGTCGCGGCGCTTGCGGCGCGGCGAGGCGTACGCCCGCGGGTCGATCAGGGTCGGCCGCGCGCCCGTGCGTCCCGTGACTTGCCGGGCCAGCTGCTCCTGCTCGCGGAGGTTCACCACCTCCTTGAACTGCTTGCGGCTGTGGGCCGCCCGCTCGGCGGCGCCTTCGTCGCGCGGTGCCGGACGCGGTCGAGCCGCGCCCTCGCGCGCCTCT
>Ga0307410_10000518_pt1 | contig 15675 bp, 11 predicted proteins | sample 322Ometagenome_3_FD_203707 | JGI IMG/M metagenome (GOLD analysis project Ga0307410, IMG submission 203707) | Maize rhizosphere microbial communities from greenhouse at UC Davis, California, United States - 322HYB-O-3 | ecosystem: Host-associated > Plants > Roots > Rhizosphere > Soil | place... | reverse complement strand
GCGCGCGCATCGAAAGCGTACTGCCGCTCGGGCTTTCGACCTGGGCATCAGTCGCCAAGACGTGGCGTGGACGCCTGAAAGAGCGTGTCGCCAGTTTCGGCGACCGCCGCGCCTTCTGGCAGCGCTTTGCCCGCGCGGCCTGGGCCGAGCCGGATCGGAAGCCGACCGATTCCGATTTCGACGCTCTGTTGACGGCCGCACCTGAGCAAAAGGGCCGCGTGACCCTCGTTGGCGCAGGCCCGGGTGATCCCGAATTGCTGACGCTCAAGGCCGTCCGTGCGCTGCAATCGGCAACGGTCATCCTTTACGACAACCTCGTCGGAGCCGACGTGCTCGAACTCGCCCGACGCGAGGCGAAGCGCGTTTCCGTAGGCAAGAGTGCGCACGGCCCGTCCTGCAAGCAGACCGACATCAACGACTTGATGCTGAAGCTGGCGACGGACGGTGAGAACGTCGTTCGCCTCAAGGGCGGCGATCCCATGATTTTCGGCCGTGCGACGGAGGAAATCGACGCCTGCCGCGCCGCCGGTATCGAAATCTCCGTCATTCCCGGCATTTCGGCCGCCCAAGGCGCCGCCGCCTCGCTGCTAACCTCGCTTACCGAGCGCAAGCATGCGCGCCGCGTCCAGTTCGTCACCGGCCACGGCGCGGACGGCAAGCTGCCGACCGACATCGACTGGATCAGCGTCGCCGACCGCAAGGTCACCACAGTGCTCTACATGCCGCGCAAGACGCTCGGCGAGTTCGTCCGCAAGGCACTTGCCAAAGGCCTCGATCCGGCAACGCCGGCGATCGCCATCGCTTCCGCGACCCTGCCGGACGAAACGCACGTCGCGGGCACCGTCACCGCAATCGACACGCTGGCTGCCGACCTGCCGGCCGCCGCTCCCGTCACAATCATCATCGGCTGGGTCGGACGCCGCCACTTCCGCACCGCCGCGACCCCACTGCCATTCCCGAAAGCCCTCGCATCATGAACGCGCCAGTCGAGTTCCTCACGCGCAGCCTGAGCCACCTCGAACAACTCGAGGCGGAAAGCATCGAGATCTTTCGCGAGGTCGTCGCCGAGACGGAGCGTCCCGTGATGCTCTATTCGATCGGCAAGGACAGCGCGGTCATGCTGCACCTGGCGAAGAAGGCTTTCTTCCCGGGCCCGCTGCCCTTCCCGCTCCTCCACGTCGATACCGGCTGGAAATTCCGCGACATGTACGCGCTGCGCGCCAAGGTCGCCGCCGACCCGGCGATCGACCTCCTCGTCCACAAGAACCCTGAAGCCGAGGCACGCGGAATCAATCCGTTCGACCACGGCCCGCTCCACACCGACATGTGGAAGACGGAGGGCCTGAAGCAGGCGCTCGACAAGTACGGCTTCGACGCCGCGTTCGGCGGTGCGCGCCGCGACGAGGAGAAGAGTCGCGCGAAGGAGCGCATCTTCAGCTTCCGCGACCGCAACCATCGCTGGGACCCGAAGAACCAGCGGCCGGAGCTGTGGTCGCTCTACAATGCCCGGAAGGCGCCCAAGGAATCGATCCGCGTCTTCCCGATCTCGAACTGGACCGAGCTCGACATCTGGCAATACATCTATGCGGAAGGGATCGAGATCGTCCCGCTCTATCTGTCCGCGCCCCGCCCGACGGTCGAGCGCGACGGCATGCTGCTCATGGTCGACGACGAGCGTTTCCCGCTGCTCGATGGCGAGACGCCGGTCGACCGTTCGGTCCGCTTCCGTACGCTCGGCTGCTACCCGCTGACCGGCGCAGTGGAGAGTGAGGCCAACACCCTCGCCGAAGTCATCCAGGAAATGCTCGTCGCCACCACGTCGGAGCGGCAGGGCCGCATCATCGACAAGGACGGCGGCGCCGCCAGCATGGAGAAGAAGAAGCAGGAGGGCTATTTCTGATGGCCACCCAGCTGAAGCCGCTCGATGCCGCCGAGACCGCTCGGGTAGAACTCGAGCGCTGGATCGACGCGACGCAGAAGAAGTCGCTGCTGCGCTTCATCACTTGCGGCAGCGTCGATGACGGCAAGTCGACCCTGATCGGGCGCCTGCTGTACGATTCCAAATTGCTTTTCGACGATCAGCTTTCGACGCTCGCGAGCGACAGCAAGAAGCAGGGCACGCAGGGCGAAAAGTTAGACTTCGCGCTGCTGGTCGACGGGCTGTCCGCCGAGCGCGAACAGGGCATCACCATCGACGTCGCCTACCGCTTCTTCGCGACCGAAAAGCGCAAGTTCATCGTCGCCGATACGCCGGGCCATGAGCAGTACACGCGCAACATGGTCACCGGTGCGTCCACCGCCGACCTCGCGATCATCCTGATCGATGCGCGCAAGGGCGTGCTGACGCAGACTCGTCGGCACAGCTTCCTTGCCCACCTGCTCGGCATCCGCAACGTGGTGCTCGCAGTGAACAAGATGGACCTGGTCGGCTACGATCAGGCCGTCTTCGACGCGATCATCGCGGACTACGCTGCATTCGCAAAGACCGCGGGCATTGAGAGCTTCACTGCCATCCCGGTGTCAGGCCTGCAGGGCGACAACATAACCAGCCGCTCGACCGAGATGCATTGGTACGCCGGCCCGGCGTTGCTCGAGCATCTCGAATCCGTCCCAACCGCAAGTCGCGAACTCGCCGACGAGCCGTTCCGCATGGCGGTGCAATGGGTCAGCCGTCCCAACCAGAACTTCCGCGGCTATGTCGGCCGCATCGCCAGCGGCCGCGTGCGCGTGGGCGACCCGATTACGGTGCTCCCCTCCGGCACACGTTCGTTCGTCGAGCGGATCGTCACCTTCGACGGCGACTTCGATCAGGCGGTTGCCGGACAGTCAGTCACCGTGTCGCTCACGGACGAAGTGGACTGCTCAAGGGGCGATGTGATCGCGGACGCGCACCAAGCCTCCGAGCCGGTTAGCCGCATCGAGGCGAGCCTCGTCTGGATGTCCGACGAGAAGCTGGTCCCGCACCGTTCTTATTGGCTGAAGGTCGGCGCGCAGACGGTGTCGGCCAATATCGACACGGTCGAGGCCATCATCGACGTGAACACGCTCGAAGCGCGCGCCGGTGAACCGCTCGGCCTCAACGACATCGGCAAGGTCGAGATCGATCTGGACCGTGCAATCCCCGCCGTGCGCTATGAGCAGAACCGCAAGCTCGGCGGCTTCATCCTGATCGACAAGATGAGCCATGCGACCGTTGCAGCCGGCCTGATCGAAGGCTTCCCCAGCAACCCGGTGAAGGCAGCGAATGCGCAGTCGTCGGCGGGCACGATCAGCTGGGTGACGGGCAGCAAGCGCACCGCCTGGGCGTCTACCACGGCTGCGCGACTGAAGTCGCAGGGCCGATCCGTCATGATCGTCGATGACGCGGCCATCTCCGGTTTCCCGCCGAGCGACCCGGCCCGGATCGCTCGCGAAGTGGCCCGTTTGTTGTCCGCGGCCGGCGTGCAGGTGCTGGTCACGGTCGAAGGCGCGGCGAAGCCCGGCAGCGGCAAGATCATCGATTCCGACAAGAACGACGAAGGAGGCGACGAATGGGTCATCTGATCGCCTCGGGAGCAGTGCAATGACCGTCCAAGTCCCGCTCTATGAGGGCGCGCTGACGCTCGACCAGTGGCAGCTCGTCGAAGGCCTCGCCAGCACGCTGACGCCCGAACAGGCGCGCTGGATCAGCGGCTATTTCGCTGGGCTTGATGCCGGCCTGTTGCGCGCGGGTGGCGGCGAGATCGCACCGGTCGTCGCGCCTCAGGGCCGCACTTTGACGATCCTCTACGGCACCGAAACCGGCAACAGCCGTGACATCGCGAAGACGCTCGCAGCGGCCGCGACCGCTCAGGGGCTTGCTCCCAAAGTCTCAGACCTGTCCGACTACAAGGTCCGCCAGCTCAAGGATGAGCAGGACGTCCTGTTCATCGTCAGCACCTATGGCGAAGGCGACCCTCCGCAGCCTTCCGTCGGCTTCTTCGAGTTTCTGGAGGGCCCGCGCGCGCCGAAGCTGGACGGAGTCCGCTTCTCCGTCCTCGCCCTCGGCGATTCGACGTACGAGAAATATTGCGAGGCCGGAAAGCGCATCGACAACCGGCTCGAAGAGCTGGGCGCGACCCGCCTGAGCCCGCGCGTCAATTGCGACATCGACTACGACGATCCGGCCGCTGGCTGGAGCGAAGTCGTCGTCCAGCTTCTCGCTGCCGATCAGGCAGCTTCGTCTCCGCAAAAGGTTGCGGCAGCACCTCGCGCGGATTCGACATCGAACGCGCACGACAAGCGCAATCCGTTCAATGCGACCGTTCTGGAGAACATCCAGATCGTCGGCCGCCACTCGACCAAGGAGACGCGGCACGTCGAGCTCGACCTCGGCGGGTCGGGGCTGATCTACCAGCCGGGCGACTCGCTCGGCGTCGTCGCGAAGAATGACGCGCGGGTTGTCGAGGAGCTTCTCGAAGCCACCGGCCTGTCCGGCGACGCCGAAGTCGCGGTGAAGAGCGACAGCGTTCCGCTAGCACAGGCACTTGCCGAAAAGTTCGAGATCACCATCGGAAGCCCGCGCTTCATCGAGCAGTGGGCCAAGCTCAGCGGCGCGAAGGCGCTGGAGGCGCTGACTGGGTCCAACATGGCCGCCGAGCGCGTGAAGTTCCTCTACGACCATCACATCGTCGACATCGTCCGCCAGTTCCCTGTGAAGGGCGTGGACGCGGCCAGCCTGCTCGCCGGCCTCCGCCCGCTCCAGCCGCGGCTCTACTCGCTCGCATCGAGCCAGGCGCTCGTCGGCGACGAAGCGCACCTGACGGTGGCGCCAGTCCGTTTCGACCTGCACGGCACCGGCCGCGGCGGCGTTGCCTCGACGCAGATCGCCGACCGTCTCGAAATGGGCTCGACGGTCCCGGTCTACGTCCAGGAGAACCCGCACTTCCGGCTGCCCGACGACGACGTGCCGATCATCATGGTCGGCCCCGGCACGGGCGTCGCTCCCTTCCGCGCCTTCCTGCAGGAGCGCGAGGCCCGCGCCGCCGCCAGCCGTTCCTGGCTGTTCTTCGGCGAGCGCAACTTCCGCAGCGACTTCCTCTACCAGACCGAATGGCAGCAATGGCTGGAGGATGGCGTACTGTCGCAGCTCGACGTCGCTTTCTCGCGCGACGCAGGCCGGAAGACCTACGTCCAGCACCGCATGCACGAACGGTCGCGCGACCTCTTTGCATGGCTGGAAGAGGGCGCGCATTTCTACGTGTGCGGCGATGAGAAGGCGATGGCCAAGGACGTTCACGAAGCGCTGCTGCAGATCATCGAGCGCGAAGGCGACCTGACCCGCGACGGCGCGGAGGAATATCTTCGCGTCCTGTCGTCCGAGCACCGCTACCAGCGCGACGTTTACTGAGAAGCAGATGACCACCACGATTGACCGCAGCGCGGACATCACGCAGCCGCTCGAGAAACTTGGGCCGGACGAGACGCTCAAGTTCAACAGCGACTATCTGCGCGGGAAGATTTCCTACGACCTGCTCGACCGCATTACCGGCGGCGTGACCTTCGAGAGCAACAAGCTCATGAAGTTCCACGGTATTTACCAGCAGGACAACCGCGACATCCGCGACGAGCGGCGCCGCCAGAAGCTGGAGCCGGCGCTGACGTTCATGGTCCGCGTCCGCCTTCCCGGCGGTGTCTGCACGCCGGAGCAGTGGCTGAAGATCGACGAGCTTGCGCAGGCGCATGGCGGCAACACGATCCGGCTGACGACGCGACAAACGTTCCAGTTCCACTGGATCGTCAAGGAAGACATCAAGCCGACGATCCAGGGCCTGCACGACGTGCTGCTCGATACGATCGCGGCCTGCGGCGACGATGCGCGCGGCGTGATGGCGACGGCCGACCCGCTCAATTCGGAGGTCGATCGCGAAGTCGCCGAGCTGTCGAAACAGCTCAGCGATCACGTCATCCCCAACATGCGGGCCTATCACGAGATCTGGTACGGCAAGGAACGGGTGGCGACATCGGAGGACGAAGAGCCCCTCTACGGGCCGACCTACCTCCCGCGTAAGTTCAAGATCGCCTTCGTCATCCCGCCCTTCAACGACGTGGACGTCTACACACAGGATCTGGGCTTCATCGCCGTCACAGGGCCGAGCGGAGTCGAGGGCTTCAACGTCACCATCGGCGGCGGCATGGGCCGGACCGACAATGAGCCGACCACCTACCCGCGACTGGCAGACGTCGTGGGCTACATCCCGAAGGAGCGCCTGCTCGAAGCGGCCGACGCGATCATCTCGGTCCAGCGCGACTATGGCAATCGCGCCGTCCGTGCCCGGGCCCGCTTCAAGTACACCATCGACGACAAAGGCCTCGACTTCATCAAGGCCGAGATCGAGCGGCGCATGGGCGCTCCGTTCGAGCCGACGCGGCAGTTCGAGCTGACGACCAACGGCGACAGCTTCGGCTGGCGCGAGACCGATCGTGGCCTGTTCAACTTCGGGCTGTTCATCCCCAACGGCCGCGTCTCTGACCACTTCATGACGGGCCTCCGCGAGATCGCGAAGGTGCACAAGGGTCACTACCGTCTGACGCCCAATCAGAATTTGATCATCGTCGGCGTCTCTCCGGAGGACAAGCCGCAGATCGAGGCGTTGCTTGCCCAGCATGGGCTGGACGAGAAGCAATTCAGCGCGCTGCGCCTCAACTCGATCGCCTGCGTCGCTTTGCCCACTTGCCCGCTCGCGATGGCGGAGGCGGAACGCTACCTGCCCGACCTCGTCACCAAGATCGAAGCTCTGCTCGACCAGAACGGCCTCCGCGATGAGCCGATCACCATCCGCATGAGCGGCTGCCCCAACGGCTGCTCGCGCCCCTATGTCGCGGAAATTGCGCTCACCGGCCGTGCGCCGGGCAAATACAATCTCTACCTCGGCGGCGGTTTCCACGGCGAGCGGCTCAACCGCCTGCACGCGGAGAACATCGGCGAAGAACGCATCCTCGAAATCCTTTCGCAGCTGCTGAGCGACTATGCCCGCGACCGCCTGCCCGGAGAGCGTTTCGGCGATTTCTTCGAGCGCACGGTTGACCAGCCCGCGGCCGCATAGCATGCTGAACAGGATGAACGCTCGTATCGCCCAGCTTTGGTGGTGGCGCTGGTCCCCAGCATTTGATGCGGCGCGTCCAACGAGCGGGTAGCGGAAGGCAGCACTTCCGAACCGACGTTTCCAAGACCCGCCGTGACCCGGCGGGTTTTTTCTTGTCCTCATTCCAGGCGAAACCGAAATGATCATCGTCCTCAAGCGCGAAGCCACCAAGGAAATTGCCGACGAAATCCTCGTCCGAATCGAGGAGAAGGGCCTCAAGCCGCTCTTCATGCCCGGCACCGAACGCGTCGTATTAGGCGCGCTCGGCGACGAGCGCGTACTGGCGGAGCTCAATCTCGACGGCCACCCGATGGTGGAATCGATCAAGCCGATCCTCTCGCCCTACAAGCTCGTCAGCCGCGAGATGCACCCGCACGACACAATCGTCCGGTTCGGCAAGGCGAATATCGGCGGGCCGGGCTTCGCCGTGATCGCTGGCCCCTGCGCGGTCGAGACCGAGGACCGGCTGCGCGCCAGCGCCAGCGCGGTGAGGGCGGCCGGCGCAATCGGCATCCGCGCCGGCGCCTACAAGCCGCGTAGCAGCCCCTATTCCTTCCAGGGCCACGGTCCCGAGGGCCTGAACACCCTGCGCACCATTGGCGACGAACTCGGCCTGCCGGTCGTTACCGAGGTCATGGACACGGCGGACGTGGAGGCCGTCGCCGAGAAGGCCGATATGCTCCAGGTCGGGGCCCGCAACATGCAGAACTTCTCGCTGCTCAAGGTCCTCGGCAAGGTCGACAAACCGGTGCTTCTGAAGCGCGGCCTCGCGGCGAAGGTGGAGGACCTGCTGCTTGCCGCCGAATACCTACTCGCAGCAGGCAACGAGCAGGTCATCCTGTGCGAGCGCGGCATCCGCACCTTCGAGACGGTGACGCGCAACACGCTCGATCTCAACGCCGTCGCCTACATGAAGCAGAAGACGCATTTGCCTGTCGTCGTCGATCCCTCCCACGGCACGGGCATCCGCGACCTCGTAATCCCGATGTCGCTCGCGGCGGCGGCATGCGGTGCCGACGGCCTGCTCGTCGAGGTGCATGAAAACCCGGTCGATGCATGGTCGGATGGAGCGCAGTCGCTCTACCCGCACCAGTTCGAGACCTTGATGGAATCGCTCAAGGCGGTGCTTGCCGCCGTGGGCCGGGATCTCGCGTGAACGCTGAGTCCGGCACTGCACGGGCGATTTCGCGACGGCTGTCCGGCCAAGTGGACCTGCTGTCGCTCTACGCACAGTTGAGCGATCGCGGCAGCCGGGCGGACACGATGATGCTCGAAACGACCGCGGGGGCGAGCATCATCCTCGATCAGGCTGCAGTCCGGATCGAATGCCGGGACGGCTCAGTGCTGATCGACGCCCTCACGACTGGCGGGCAGCCGGTCCTGCGCGTCATCGAACGGAAGCTGGCGGACGCAGTCGAGGCCGCCACGGCAGACCGGCTGACACTGCGTTTCCAAAGATCGACCGAAGTCGATTCCGAACGCCGCCTGCTCGCGCTCTCCCCGTTCGACGTTCTGCGCGCGATCACATCCGGTCTTCGCAGCGAGACCGAGGAAGAGCCGTTCACCGTCTGCCTCATCGGCGTCATGGCCTTCGACCATGTCGGGCTGTTCGAAGAACTTCCCGCGTCGGCCGAGGACCCAGTCGGCTTTCCCGACTTCGTCTTCTGGCTGGCGGAATCCTACGTGGTCGGCGAACCCGGACGGACGCCGCGACTGATCTGCGCCTCGTTCGGAGACGGCGACACCGAGCAGGCGCGCCGCAGTCACTTCTCGGCGGTGGAAAGGCTCTCAAACCTTTCCAACCGTGCCTCGGACATGAAACCCTTCGCAACGGCCAACGATGGCGCCGGAGCGGCCCAAATCCGCATGGATCAGGACGACGACGAGTTCGCCGGGGTCGTGTCGCAGCTGAAGGAGCACATCCTCGCCGGCGACGTGTACCAGATCGTCCCGTCGCGCACGTTCAGCGCACCGTGCGCCGACGCTCTGTCCGCCTTCTCACGCGTCCGAACGCTCGACCGCAGCCCGTACATGTTCTTCGTCTCCATGCCCGATTTCACCCTCTTCGGCGCGTCCCCGGAGACTTCGGTCCGAGTGACCGGCGGCGGGGACGAGAAGATCGTCGAGGTCAAGCCGATTGCCGGAACCCGGCCTCGCGGCGCCAGCCCCGACGACGACGATCGGATGGAGGCCGACCTTCGCCTCGACCACAAGGAAGTCGCGGAGCACATGATGCTGGTCGATCTCGCCCGCAACGACGTCGCGCGGGTCAGCGAGCCGGGAACGCGCGGCGTGTCGGCGCTGATGACGCTCGAAAAATATGCGCGCGTCATGCACCTCGTCAGCTCTGTGAAGGGCAAGCTGGCAGAGCGCTACGACGCGCTGCATGCGCTGCAGGCGTGCCTCAACGTCGGCACCTTGTCGGGAGCGCCCAAGCTCAAGGCGACGGAGCTGCTACGCCGCTACGAGCGAACCCGGCGCGGTCATTACGGCGGCGCAATCGGCTGGCTGAACGGCGAAGGATTGCTCGACAGCGGCGTGGTGATCCGTTCGGCACTGGTGAAAGACGGCATCGCCTACGTCCGCGCGGGTGCTGGCGTGGTCTACGATTCCGACCCGAAGGCGGAAGCCGACGAGACTCGGCGGAAGGCCTCGGCTGTCCTCTCCGCCATCGCCGGGGAGACCGTGCGATGAGCCGCAACGTCCTCATGATCGATAATCACGACAGCTTCACGTTCAACATCGTCGAGGCGTTGGAACGGCTTGGCGCGACCGTCCGCACGGTCCGCAACGAGATCTTCGCTATCGACGCGCTGGAGCAGGCCCAGTCGTCGAACGCACTGATCCTGATTTCACCCGGGCCCGGCCGCCCAGAGGACGCGGGTTGCTGCATCGACCTCATCCGGCTGGCGAAGGGCAAGGTCCCGCTGTTTGGAGTCTGCCTGGGCCAACAAGCGATGGTGCTCGAGGCCGGCGGCGAAGTCGTGCGCGCGCCCGGGGCCGTGCACGGCAAGGCGTCGCTGCTGGAGCATGACGGCGAAGGACCCTTCACGGGGCTTCCGAACCCGCTTCGGATCGGCCGCTACCATTCGCTCTGCACGCCCAAGCCACCGAAGCGTTTCCGTGTGCATGCCCAGATCGACGGAATGGCAATGGCGATTAGCGACGTGGAGGCGAAGCAGATTGGCGTTCAGTTCCACCCGGAATCGGTGCTCACGCCCGTCGGGCAGCGACTGCTGGGAAATGTCCTTGAACGTCTGACATAGCTCGTCATTGCGAGCACAGTGTAGCAATCCAATGCAGCGCTAGAAGCTGGATTGCTTCGTCGCTTCACTCCTCGCAATGACGGTGGCGGACTTCATTTCACGCACGAAATCGCGAACGGGGTCTGCGCCCTTCTCGGTAGCCAGCCGAACGATCGCCGAACCGCTGATCACCCCGGCTGCACCTGCATCGATGGCCTGCCGCACATGCTTCGGCGTCGAAATGCCGAAGCCGAGCACCGGCGGCGGCGCGCCGACGCTGCGCAACGTCGAAAGCAGCTGGTCATGCTCCAACGCCAGTTCCTGCCGCTCACCGGTCACGCCGGCACGCGCGACGCAATAGGTGTATCCCGACCCCAGCCGAGCCAGCCGCGTCAGCGTCTGGCCGGGCGTGTTCGGCGCGGCGATCATCACCATGTCGACGCCGGACGTTCGAGAGGCGTCCGAATAGGGCTCCGCCTCTAGGGACGGCACATCCGCCACAAGCAGGCTGTCGACACCCGCAGCAGCAGCGTCTTTAAAGAATCGCTCCCGCCCACGCGCGGCGAGAAGGTTGGCGTAGGTGAGGATGCCGACCGGAATCTCGCCATGCCGCGCGCGAAACTCGGTGAGCAGCCGGAAGCAATCGTCGACCCGGGTACCTGCCTTCAGCGCACGCACGGCCGCGGCCTGGATGACCGGCCCATCCGCGACAGGATCGGAGAATGGAATGCCGACCTCGACCATGTCCGCGCCGCCTTCCACGACCGCGTCGAGCAAGGTGGCGCAGGTCTTCAGATCCGGGTCGCCGAGCATGAGGAACGCGCCGAACGCACCCTCTCCACACTGCTGCAGCCGCTCGAACATTGCAGCGTAGCGGCTCATGCCATCGCTCCCAGCAGCGCCTGCGCTTGCGCAACGTCCTTGTCGCCGCGGCCGGACAAGTTGACCACCAGCAATGCCGCCGGATTCTCCTCCGCCATCTTCAGCGCGTGGGACAAAGCGTGACAGGATTCGAACGCGCCGATGATCCCCTCCCCTCGCGCGAGTTCGACGAAGGCGTCGAGAGCCTCCTGATCCGTACTGCCGACATAATCCGCTCGGCCGCTCTCGCTGAGATGCGCATGCTCCGGGCCGACCGCCGGATAGTCGAGACCCGCCGAAACAGACCAGGTGTCAGTCACCTGCCCGTCCTCGTCCTGCAGAACCAAAGTCTCCGCACCGTGCAGGATGCCCTGGGTGCCGCGCTGGATGGTAGCGCCATGCTCATGGCCGTGGAGGCCCTTGCCGGCGGCTTCGACGCCGATGAGCTTCACGCCATCGTCCGGCACGAATTCCGCGAACATGCCGATGGCGTTCGATCCGCCGCCAACGCAGGCTAGCACGGCATCCGGAAGACGGCCTTCCGCCTCGAGGATTTGCGCCCTCGCTTCCTTGCCGATCACGCGTTGGAATTCGCGGACCATTGTCGGAAAGGGATGCGGTCCGGCCGCTGTGCCGAGCAGATAGTGGGTATCCTCGAAGCTGGCGCTCCAGTCACGTAGCGCTTCGTTGATGGCGTCCTTCAGTGTCCGCCCACCGCTTTCCACTGGCACGACCGTCGCGCCCATCAGCTGCATTCGGAAGACGTTGAGCTGCTGCCGTTCGACGTCCTCGGCGCCCATGTAGACCTGCGTCTCGAAGCCGAAGAGCGCGCCGACGATCGCGGTCGCCACGCCATGCTGGCCAGCGCCGGTTTCGGCGATCAGGCGGCGCTTGCCCATGCGTTTGGCGAGCAATGCCTGGCCAAGCACCTGATTGGTCTTGTGCGCACCGCCGTGGAGCAGGTCCTCGCGCTTCAAATAGATGCGAGCCTTGCCGCCGATATTGCGGCAGCGAGTCAGCGGCGTCGGCCGGCCGGCATAGTTTGCCAGCAGTTCGCCCAGCTCTGCACGAAACGCAGCGTCCCCCTCCGCATCCAGGAAAGCGCCCTCGAGCTGCTCCAGCGCCGGGACCAGGATTTCGGGGACGAAGCAGCCGCCGAAGCGCCCGAAGCGACCGTTCAGGCGCATTTAGTCCTCCGGCATGTTGGGCGGAGAGCTTCGAACAATTCAGCCACCTTGCTTTCGTCCTTGATGCCGGGAGCGGACTCAACGCCCGAGCTTACGTCGACGCCGTAGCTTCCCACCTTCTGCGCAGCGCGGACGTTCGAAGAGTCGAGCCCACCTGCGATGAACGCATCCGATAGTGCTGGCCGGCTGTTCAAAAGGGACCAGTCGAACGTCTCGCCCGTCCCGCCGGTTCGACCGTCCTTTTGCGTGTCGTAGAGGATACGATCGGCACCCGCTCGTTCGGGCGTCACGTCGGCGCCGACGGGAGACGCGGCCCAAATCTCGCAGTTTTCGGGGAGTGCGGTCTTAAAACTGTCCAGTCCGGTCTCCTTGCCGTGCAACTGAACCGCGTCGAGGCCGAGGTCATTCGCCGTCGCCCCGACGAAGGCCAAGTCCTGGTCCTGGAATACGCCAACCGTCTTCGCTCCGCTCGATCGTGCAGCATCCGCGATGGCAGAGGCATTGCTGTCCACCCGCCGCTTGCTGGACTCCGCGAAAATCAGGCCGGCGTGGGTCGCTCCGCTCGAGGCAGCGAGCAAAGCATCTTCCGCTCGCGTGAGACCGCAGATCTTCACACGGCCATGGACCAATGCCCGCGCGGCCTGCCCGATGTCGTCGGACGCCATGAGCGACGACCCAACAAGGAATGCATCGACGCTCGACGCAAGCCGCTCGACATCGCTTCGGTCGCGAATGCCGGATTCGCTGATGACGAGACGGTCGGCGGGAACGCGCTCCACCAGCCGTTCGGTCACGGCGAGATCGGTCTTCAACGTCCGCAGGTCGCGGTTGTTGATTCCGACGATTTCCGCGCCAAGCGCCAGCGCCCGGTCCAGTTCGACCTCGTCGTGAACTTCGACAATGACGTCCATGCCGAACCGCTGCGCCTCCCCCATGATCGACGCTGCTTCATTATCGTCGAGCATCGCCAGAATTACGAGCACGGCGTCCGCTCCGTGCAGCCGCGCTTCCGCGACCTGCCGCGGGTCGACGATGAAGTCCTTGGCGAGGATCGGACCGTCGAACCGCGCCCGCACCGTACGCAGATCGTCGAGAGAGCCGTTGAAGTAAGGCGCGTCGGTGAGAACGCTGATCGCATCAGCAACCGGCGCATATGCGGTGACGGCCTCCTCCACGCTGAACCCGCTGCGATGGCCCGAAGGCGACGCCTTCTTCACTTCCATCAGGAAGCGTGCGCCCGGCATCCCGAGCGCGGCGCGGAGGCTGCGCTGCGTTGGCTGCGGATCGCGGATTGCCCCAGCGAGCCGCTGCGCTACGTCGGTTCGCTTGCGTGCGGCAATCTCGGCCAGAACGCCCTCAGCCATTGCTCGCCTTCACGTAAGCGTCGAGCACTCCGCCCGCACGGCCCGACGACAGCGCATCGCGCGCTTGCCCGGCTCCGTCGCGGAGGTCGGCCCCCTTGCCCGCTGTCAGCAGCAGCGCGGCGGTGTTGAGGATCACCATGTCCTGCTCGGCCTGCGCGCCGCGACCGTCCATGAGTGCCCGGAAACGTGCGGCATTCTCGTCGACATCGCCGCCGGTCACCACCTGCAAAGGTGCCCGCTCGATGCCCGCGTCTTCGGGGGTGATGATCTCTTCCGTGATGTCGTGGCGCGAGAGACGCATTGCGCGGGTTTCGCCGTGGAGGGCGACCTCATCCAGCCCCGAACCGTGCACGACAAGCGCTTCCTGTACACCCATCGCATCAAGCGTCTTCGCGATCCGGCGAAGCATTTTCGGATCCGCCACGCCGAGCAATTGCACCGGCGGACGCGCCGGATTGATGCACGGCCCGAGCAAGTTCATCACCGTTCGCACGCGAAGCTGCCGGCGAACCAGCGCGGCATGCTTCATCCCCGGGTGGTAGGCGGGCGCGAACAGAAAGCAGAAGCCGGTCTCATCGAGCAGGGCACGCGCCGCGACCGGATCAACGTCCAGTCGCGCACCGAGAGCCTCCAGGACATCCGCCGAGCCGCAGCGCGAGCTCGCGCTGCGATTGCCGTGCTTGGCGATGGGAAGACCGCACGCCGCGGCGACGAAAGCGACCGCCGTCGAGATGTTGATGGATCCCGAAGAATCTCCACCAGTGCCGCAGCAATCCGCGAACAGATAGTCCGGCCGGTCGAACGGCTGCGCCGCCGCGAACAGACCAAGCGCCGCGCCCATCATTTCCTCAGCGGTCTCGCCCTTCATCCGGAGAGCGACGAGCATTCCGGCGATTTCCGCCGGTTCCAGCTTGCCGAGCACCAGCCGCTCGAACAGGTGCTCGCTCTCCTCGATGGTCAAATCCTCGCCGTCCAGCAGGCGCGGCATCGGGTTCGGGACGGGCCCGGTATCCTCGACCGGATGGCGGACAGGAACAGGTGGTGTTTGCGTCGTATTCAGCATGTCGATCCTCGCGAATTGGGCAAAAGAAAACCCGCCTGTGGCGGGTCAATGGTCGGTTGGGAGTGTCGGGTATCCGGTTCAGCTCACCAGCCGCGCCATCGCGCCGCAAGAATCGTGCCGCGCCACCAGGTTCCGGCCTGGAGTTCGTTGGAGAGGGCGCGTGCGATTGCCATGCCCTTGGTGTCGCGGTCGGGATCCCAATTGTCAAGGCGATCCCGGCGCTTTCCGGTTGACCCGCGGAAGCCTCTCACCCAAGCGCGGCGCATGGCGACGATCGCAGAATTGGCCGCATTCGCTGAAGAACTCGCCGGGATCGCCCGGAGCGAGACGCTGCACCGGTGGGCCGACGGCTCCGCCGCCGAAGACAAGGGCGGCGGCGCCTACGATCCGGTCACGGAGGCCGACCGCGAAGCGGAGCGCGTGATCCGCGAGGCCATCGCCGCGCGCTACCCCGATCACGGAGTGACAGGCGAGGAGTGGCCGGACCGTCCGGGCACGAGCAATTACAGCTGGTCGCTGGATCCAGTGGACGGAACGCGGTCCTTCATCTGCCGCTTGCCAACCTGGGGCACGCTGATCGGTCTGCTCAACGACGGACGGGCCGAATTGGGGCTGATCGACGCACCGTGCCTCGACGAACTCTACGTCGGATTCGGCAACCAAGCTTGGCTGGTCTCGAAGGGTGAGCGGACCCAAATCCGTTCCAGCGGGTGCACTGCGCTGTCCGATGCACGCCTGTCGACTACCGATCCGTTCCTGTTCGACAGCGGCCCGGCGGCAGCGTTCGACCGGCTCCGGCAGGCCGCGCGAACCACGCGCTACGGGCATGACGGCTATGCCTATGCGCGGCTT
>Ga0307410_10000517_pt1 | contig 15683 bp, 9 predicted proteins | sample 322Ometagenome_3_FD_203707 | JGI IMG/M metagenome (GOLD analysis project Ga0307410, IMG submission 203707) | Maize rhizosphere microbial communities from greenhouse at UC Davis, California, United States - 322HYB-O-3 | ecosystem: Host-associated > Plants > Roots > Rhizosphere > Soil | place... | reverse complement strand
CCCCACACCTCGCGCAGCAGCTCGAGACGCGTGGCGACGCCGCCCCGGCGGCGCACGAGCGCCATCAGCAGCTCGAACTCCTTGGGCCGGAGCGCGACCGGGTGGCCGCCGCGGAGCACGGTGTGCGTCGCCGGCTCCACCTCGACGTCCCCGAAGCGGACGCGCGCCGGCAGCGAGTCGCGCCCCGCGCCGTTGGCCGCCAACGCGGCCCGCCGCGCGTCCTCGCGCGCGCGACGCAGGTGCGCGCGCACGCGGGCGAGCAGCTCCATGAGGCCGAACGGCTTGGTCACGTAGTCGTCGGCGCCGAGCCGGAAGCCGAGCACCTTCTCGGCCTCGGCGCCCCGCGCGGTGAGGATGACCACCGGCATCTCGTGTCCCCCGTCGCGGAGCGCCTCCAGGACGCGGTAGCCGTCGACCTGCGGGAGCATCAGGTCGAGGATGACGAGGTCGGGGGGCCGCTCGCGGACCATGGCGAGTGCCGCCGGCCCGTCGCGCGCCACGTCCACGGCGTAGCCCTCGATCTCTAGGTTGTTGCGGAGGCCGGTCGCGAGGTTCGCGTTGTCCTCGACGATGAGGATCCGGGGTGGCGTCACGGAACTCGGGCCGGCGGGCCAGGGGAGCGCGTGCGGTCGTCGGGTCCGTCCGGCGCGAGGGTGGTGCCGTCGTCAGGCGGTGCCGGGAGTACCATGACGTCGGGGGGGGGACCCCACGCCCGACGTGTGGGCACGCCGCCCATGGGCGCGTCGAGCTCGACGCGGGGGCTGTCACGCTCGCTGTCGTCGACGGCCGGTAGCTCGATCACGAACCGCGCCCCGCCCCCCGCGCCGCCTTCCACCCACACCGCGCCGGCGTGGAGCTCGGCCAGCTCGCGCACGACGGCGAGACCGATCCCGCTCCCCCCCGTCGCGCCGTTCCGGTCGCGCCGTAGCCGGAGGAAGGGAAGCCACACCCGCTCCCGGTCGTGCGGCGGTATGCCCGGCCCCTGGTCCTCGACCCACACGCGGACACGCCCCCCGCGGCCAGCCCGCCCGTCCCCCACGGCCGTCGCGGCCGTCGCGGCACGCACGGTCCGCGCCCCGACGGTTATGGTCTGACCGGCGGGCCCGTACTTCGCGGCGTTGTCGAGCAGGTTGAGCACCATCTGGCGCAGCGCGTCGGGGTCCACGGCGGCTACTGGGTCGCCTTCGGCATTGACGACCACGGCCGCCGCCGTTTGCTCCGCCAGCGGCGTGAAGGCGGCGACGATCTCCTCCAGCCGCGGCACGAGGTGCGTCGCCCGCGGCTCTGGGTGGTTCGCCCGCCGCTCGGCGCGCGAGAAGAAGAGCACGTTCTCCACGAGGTGCATGAGCCGCCGCGCCTCCTGCAGGATCACGCCGGCGGCCTCCTGCTGCTCCTGCGCCGAGCGCACGCGTCCGAGGTGGAGCGTCTCGGCGAACAGCACGATCTGCGCGAGCGGCGTGCGCAACTCGTGCGACACGCTCGACGTGAAGTCGGCCCGCAGCCGCGAGAGCTCACTCTCGCGCCGCAGCTGCTGCACGGCGATAACGACGAGCGCCGCGGTGAGCGCGAGCAGTCCCACAAGGAGGGGGACGCGGGCCCGCGGTATGGGGACGGGAAGGCGCTCGGCCGCCGCGGCCCGGAGCGCGACGCGCGCGGTGAGCCCGCCGAGCGTCTCGAGTGTGACCTCTCCCGCGTACGCCGAGGCCGAGTCGTGCGACGAGCGGTACACCTCCCGGCCGCCGGCGTCGAGCACGGTGACCGAGAGGAGCGAGTCGGCCGCGACACCCGGCGCGACGGACGACGGCGGGATGGCGTGCCGGTCGACGACGGCGCGGAAGAGGGGTACCCCGAAGGCGGACGGGCAGGTAGTGAACCCGAAGGCGGCGATCGGCGCCCCGAACTCGGCGTACTTCACCCCGTAGACGAGCGCGAGGCCCTCGCCGGCGACGCGGCCGAAGATGACGGCGTAGCGCCAGTCGGACTTGTACACCGCGCGCACGTGGGCGCCCACGGTGTCTGCCGCCCAGGCCGCGATCGGCGCGGCCGGGGCGGCGCCGCTCGTCGCGAGCGCTCCGTCGCGCAGGTCGAGCCGGAAGTAGAAGCGGGCCGAGTCGCCCGCCGCCCGCTCGCAGCGCAGGGCGCCGGCCGCGGTGCGGGCGAGCGCCGCCGGCGGCGGGAGCGCCTCGTACGGCGAGAGCGCCTTCGCCTCGGTGACGGGGCTGAGCGCGGCGGCGAGTGCGTCGTGCACGCTGTCGCGCGCCCCGGCCAGGATCTCGTACGCCGCGAAATACGCGTAGTCGCGGAGCGCCCGCTCGGCGGTGGCGCGGTGCGAGCGGGCGGCGTCGTGGGCCTCGTAGGCGAGCGCCGCCGCGAGCGCGAGGGTGAGTGCGAGGAGCGCGACGAGCACCCCCGAGCGCGGGCCGGTGCGGCGGCGAGCGCGGACGGATGGGAAGGCGGACTCGGGCACCATGGACTCGATGATAGGGCGATGGTCGGTCAACGGCCAGCGACTCCCCTACGCTCAACGCTCGGCGCCCAGCACTCAACGCTCACCGCTCGGTTTCTCACACGACTCTGACACGCCGAGGACGGTCCTCGGACACGCGTCGCCGCCGCGGGGGGCATGTTCTCCGCGGCGGCGAAACGGCCGCGGTCCGAACCTTGGCCGGGGGCGAATGAGTCTATTCACGAAGAAGAGCGTCGGCGAGCTGCAGGCGGAGGCGGAGCGCGGCGCGCTGCGGCGGTCACTCGGGCCGCTCAACCTGACGGCGCTCGGCATCGGCTCGATCATCGGCACGGGAATCTTCGTCCTCACCGGAGCCGCCGCGTCGCAGTTCGCGGGGCCGGCGCTGGTGATCTCGATGGTGATCGCGGCCGTCGGGTGTGCGTTCGCGGGACTCTGCTACGCGGAGTTCGCGTCGATGATCCCCGTCTCGGGAAGCGCGTACACGTACGCCTATGCCACGATGGGCGAGCTGATGGCGTGGATCATCGGCTGGGACCTCGTCCTCGAGTACGCGCTGAGCGCCGCCACGGTGGCCGTCGGCTGGTCCGGCTACGCGGCCAGCCTGCTGCGCGACGTCGGCGTCGTGCTCCCCGCGCAGCTCGTCGCCGGCCCCGGGCAGACGATCGCACTCGCCGACGGCACGGCGGCGCGCGGCGTGTTCAACGTGCCGGCGGCGCTCAGCGTCCTCGCCGTCTCGGCGCTGCTGGTGCGCGGGATCCGCGAGAGCGCGCGCGTGAACACGACGATCGTCCTCGTGAAGCTCACCGTGCTCGTCCTGTTCGTCATCGCCGGCATCGCGTACGTGCGTCCGGAGAACTGGACGCCGTTCGTGCCGCCGAACCAGGGCACCTTCGGCCACTTCGGCTGGAGCGGCGTGCTGCGAGGGGCGGGCGTGATCTTCTTCGCCTACATCGGCTTCGACGCGGTGTCCACGGCCGCGCAGGAGGCCAAGAACCCGCGCCGCGACATGCCGATCGGGATCCTCGCGTCGCTGGGCATCTGCACGGCGCTCTACATCGCCGTCGCCCTCGTCCTCGTGGGCATCGTCAGCTACACGGAGCTCAACGTCCCCGACCCGATCGCCGTCGGCATCGACGCCACGGGGCTCACCTGGTTCAGCCCCGTCATCAAGCTGGGCGCCATCCTCGGCCTGTTGAGCGTGATGCTCGTCGTCCTCCTCGGCCAGACGCGCATCTTCTACTCGATGAGCCGCGACGGGCTCCTGCCGCCCCTCTTTCGCGCCGTCCACCCACGCTTCCGCACCCCCCACTACAGCACGATCCTCGTCGGCATCGTCGTGGCACTCGCCGCCGGCCTCCTGCCGATCGGCGTCCTCAGCGTGTTGACGAGCATGGGGACGTTACTCGCGTTCACGATCGTGTGCGTGGGCGTGATCATCCTCCGCCGCACGAACCCCGAACTCGAGCGCCCCTTCCGCACGCCGGGGATGCCGTGGGTGCCGCTGCTCGGCGCCGCAATCTGCCTCGCGCAGATGGCCGGGCTCCCCGGGTCGGCATGGGAGCGGTTGGCGATCTGGCTTGTCATCGGCCTAGCTATCTACTTCCTGTACGGGAGACGGCGGGCGGCGGCCGAGCGGGCCGAACGGGGAAGCCGCTTGGCGGCCTAAAGGGGGAGGGCGGAGCTGGTGCCCGCGCGGGTGCCCTAACGCGAGCGTGGATCGTCTCATGGATGCGGCGGCCTCTGCTGTACACATCCACCAGCGACCCACCGGATCGAACCATGCTCTCCCGCCTCGGAGCAGTCCTGCGCACGCCAGTGCTCGCCGCCCTCCTCGCCTGCTCGGCCGCCGGCTGTGGCGGGGGCGACGACCCTGTGGGCCCGTCCGGCGCCGCGCTGACCAAGTTCGCCGGTGACGAGCAGGACGGGAGCCCGGGGGAGACGCTCTTCATGCCCCTCGTCGTCCTGGCAGCGGATGCACAGGGGATCCCGCTGTCCGGGCAGACGGTGACGTTCGCGGCCGTGAGCGGCGGCGGCTCGGTCACGAGCTCGCAGGTCACGACCAACCTGGCCGGCATTGCCCAGACCGAGTTCACCCTCGGCCCCGCGTTCGGCACGCAGACGGTGTCCGCCACGATGCGCGGCGCGGCTCCGGTGGTGTTCTCCGCCAGTGCCGGCGTCGCGCCCGCCACCCAGCTCACGATCGTGTCGGGCAGCGCGCAGACTGGCACGGTGGGCGCGGCGCTCGCCGCCCCCGTGGTCGTGCGCGCCGTCGACCAGTTCGGGAACCCGGTACCCGGCGTGTTCGTGGAGCTGACCCCGGGCGCCGGAGGCGGAACGCTCACGCCATCCGCGGGGACCACCAACGCCAGCGGGCAGTTCAGCGCGACGTGGGTGCTCGGGCAGGTCGCCGGCGCCAAGACGCTCACCGCCTCGGCGTCCGGGCTCGCCAGCACCACCGTCACGGCCACCGCCGTTGCCGGGCCCGCGTCGAAGCTCACCGTGCTCTCGGGCAACGAGCAGTTCGGTACGGTCGGGGTGGCGTTGCCGAATGCACTCACCGTGGGCGTGACCGACGCCTATGGCAACCCAGTGGGCGTCGGTACCTCCCTCGCCTTCGCAGTGACCGGCGGCGGCGGGTCGGTGTCGCCGGCGACGGGGGCCACTGACGCGAACGGCCAGGTGAGCGCCGCGTGGACCATGGGCGCGAGGGTGGGGGCGAACTCCTTGTCCGTCACCGCCACCGGCCTCACTGCAGCGACGGCCACCGCCACCGCGTCCGTGCCCATCCGCGCGCTCGACCACCGCGTGGTGGACGCCGAGATGAGCGCGGCGACGGGGAAGATCATCACCGTCTCGGCCAACCCCTCCCGGCTCAACGTTATCGACCCCGAGACCGGTACCGTGCAGTCGGTCGCGCTCACCTACGCGCCGCTCAGCGTGTCGGTGGCGCCCGACGGGAGCCGGGCCGCCGTCGGCCACGACGGCTATCTGTCGAACGTCGACCTGACGGCGGGCGCGGTGGACGGCACGTACCTCGTGTCGGTCGTCGCCGGTGACGTCGTGCTCGGTGGCAACGGCTACGCCTACGTCTTTCCGGGCAGCGGCGCGCAGTGGACGAACATCCGGAGCGTCAACATGACCACCGGCGCCGTCACGATCCAGACGGGCAACTCTATCTACGGCGGCACCGTCGCGAAGCTGCACCCCTCGGGCTCGTACCTCTACGGCGCGAACCGTGGCCTCTCTCCCTCCGACTTCGAGAAGTACGACATCCGCGGCGGCACCGCGGTGTACATGTACGACTCGCCCTACCACGGGGACTACTCCTTCGGTGGCAACGTCTGGGCGTTCGAGGACGGCTCGCGGCTCATCGCCCGCAGCGGGAATCTCTTCCGAACCTCCACGGTGCAGACCGAGGACATGACGTACGCGGGGTCGCTCAGCGGCGCCCCGGGGATCCAAGGGGCCGTCCACTCCACGCCCGCCTCGCGCGTCCTGGTAGTCGTCGACGGTGCCTACTCCGAGACGAGCCCGTCGGAGCTCCGCGCGTACGACCCGTCGGCGCTCCAGTACATGGGCAGCGTGCCGCTCCCCCGGTTCAACGTCACCGGCGTCGCGGGCACCACGCAGTACACGGCGGACGGCCGCTTCGTCTTCTTCAACGCCGCCGGCACCCGCGCCTACGCGCTGATCCGCGCCGTCCCGGAGTCCGGACTGGCGCTCGACTGGGGCCTGGCCGCGTTCGACAGAGCCGACATTCCCTGAGTGCCGAAAGACAGGGAGTAGGGAGTAGGGAGTAGGGGCTGTGGCACTCTACTCCCTACTCCCTGTCTTTCGGCACTTTTCCCAGCCGCCCGCGTAGGATGTCTGTAGGCCAGTCGAGCCGGACCGCCTCCGGACCAGGGGAATCGGGTGACATGCCGTGAGCACCGCAGTCGCTGACAGCCACTTCTACGGCGCCGTTCGCAGCCGGCGGCAGCTCGCCGGCCTCACGCTCGCCGAGACCTCCTACGAGCCCGGCGTCCGCGTCCCGTCGCACGCGCACGAGAACGCGCTCTGCTGCCTCGTGCTGCGGGGCGCGTTCACCGAGCGGCGCGGAGCGCGGAGCGTCGTCTGCGAGCCGGACACGATCATCTTCCACCCGTGGGACGTGCCCCACGCGCACGACTTCCACGCCTCGGGTGGCGGGCTCTTCACGGTGATACTCGGCGCCGGCTGGCGCGATCGGCTGGGGGAGGTGGGCGCCGGACGCCTTGCGTCGCCGATCGCGGTGCACCGGAGCCGGGCGAGCTGGATCGCCCGCCACCTCTACGAGGAGCTGCACCGCGACGACACCGCGTCGGCGTTGGCCGCCGAAGGGCTGGCGCTCGCGGTGCTGGCCGAGCTCGTACGCCCGGACACGGCCGGCCACTACCACGACCCGGGGCCCAGGTGGCTCCGGCAGGCCGAGGAGCTGCTCCGGGCGCGCTTTCTCGCGAGCGTGGGCCTGGCGGAGGTCGCCCACGCCGTGGGAGTTCACCCGGTGCACCTCGCGCGAACGTTTCGGCGCCACTTCGGCTGCACGATGGGCGAGTACGTGCGCCGGCTGCGCATCGAGTTCGCCACCCGGGCGCTCCTGACCTCCGACGTGCCCCTCGCCGCCGTGGCCCAGGCGGCGGGTTTCGCGGACCAGGGGCACTTCACGCGCGCGTTCAAGGCCGCCACCGGCTACACGCCGGGCGCGTATAGGCGCTCGGCCGGTCAGTAGGACCCAAGTCCCCCACGCTCCTCGCTCGACGCCCGCTCGACGCGCGACGCCCGACGCCCCTGTCCGTCAGAGAGGCGGCGGGCGTCGCGCGTCGGGGGGCGGCGAGGGGAGAGTGGAGAGCGTCGGCCAGTTCCTCGGGACCCGCTAGATCAGTTCAACCACCGCTCGCCCGGTTCAATACCAGTCGCATCCCCCCTCGCAGCTTCCCCTGGGTCCAGTGAGCCCTCGCCCGCGCGTCGCGCCGAGCGCGGGGCGCGGCTTGCTGCTGATCGCTGATCGCTACGGTTATCGCTGATCGCTTCACGGGGGCACGCCATGGGAACGCTCTGGCAGGACATCCGCTACGGGGCCCGGACGCTGACGAGGAGTCCCGGGTACACGCTGGTCGCCGTGCTGACGCTGGCGCTCGGCATCGGCGTCAACGCGGCGATCTTCAGCGCCGTCGACGCCATCCTCCTCCGGCCCCTCCCGTACCAGCACGGCGAGCGGATCGTTCACCTCCGGCAGCCGCAGCTCGCACCCGCGCAGGAGAACGTGCAGTTCTCCGTGCCGGAGCTGCTCGCGTACCGCACCCAGTCGCGCACGATGGACGAAGTGGTCGAGTACCACTCCATGTCGTTCAATCTGCTCGGCAAGGGCGACCCGCAGCGCGTCCAGACGGGCGTGGTCTCGGCCAATTTCTTCGAGGTGCTCGGCGTGCGCTCCCTGTTCGGCCGCACCTTCCGGCCCGGCGAGGACGAGGCCGGCGCCACGCCGGTCGTGGTGCTCAGCTACGCCTACTGGAAGAATCGCCTCGGCGGCGACCCGAACGTCGTCGGCACGACGGTGGAGATGACGGACCGCGTGCACACGATCGTCGGCGTCCTCCCGCCGATCCCGCAGTACCCCGACGAGAACGACGTCTACATGCCTGTCTCGTCGTGTCCGTTCCGCATGTCCGACGCGTGGAAGACGAACGCGAACGTGCGCGCCCTGGACGTGTTCGCCCGGCTCAAGCCGGGGCAGACGCTGCAGGACGCGCAGCGTGACCTGGTCGCGGTCTCGCGTCGCCTGCACGCCGACCACGCGGACGCCTATCCGGCCAGCGCCGGCTTGAGCGTCAACGCCGCCCCGCTCAAGGAGGAGCTGACGCGCGCCGCGCGCACGACCCTCCTCGTCCTGCTGGGCACGGCCGGCCTCGTGCTGCTGATCGCGTGCGCGAACGTGGCGAACCTCACGCTGGTTCGGCTCGTGGGACGCGAGCGCGAGGTCGCCCTGCGCGCCGCCCTCGGGGCGGGGCGCGGGCGCATTCTCCGCCAGCTCCTCACGGAGAGCGCAATGCTCGCCCTCGCCGGCGGCGCGCTCGGCCTGGCACTCGCCGCCACCACGGTCCGGCTCCTCAGCGCGTTCGCGGCGCGCTTCACGGCCCGCGCCGGCGAGATCTCCATGGACGGGCGCGTGCTCCTCTTCACGCTCGTCGTCGCGCTCGCGACCGGCGTCGCCTTCGGCTCGTTCCCGGTGCTGACGTGGGGGCGGTCGCTGGCGGCGACGCTGCGCGACCGCAGCGGCGCGAGCCGCGCGGGCGGGCGGCGGCCCCGCGTCGAGCGCGTGCTCGTCGCCGCGCAGGTCGCTCTCTCGGTCGTCGCGCTGGTGGCGGCCGGCGCGATGGTGCGCACGCTGATGCACCTGCAGGCGGTGGACCCCGGCTTCGACCCGGAGCGCGTGCTGACGATGCGCTTCACGCCGAGCCGCGACAGCTACACGACGGGTGCCTCCATCCGGCAGCTCGTCGAGCGCGTCGTCGAGCGCGTGGGCGCGCAGCCGGGCGTGGTGTCGGTGGCGGTCGCCGGCACGTTCCCGCTCAACGACGGCCAGCCGTTCGCGCTCCCCTTCCAGATCGAGGGCCGCCCGTCCGGCAGCGAGGCGCCGCCGCAGCTCGAGCCGCGCGGCACGACGCCCGGCTACTTCAAGACCGTCGGGCTCCCGCTCGTCCGCGGGCGGCTGTACACGGCCGCCGACCGCGACACGGCGAACGGCGTCCTGCTGATCAACCAGACCGCGGCACGGCGCTACTGGGGAGCCGAGGACCCGGTGGGGAAGCGCGTCACCTTCGACAATGGCACGACCTGGCTGACGATCGTCGGCGTCGTCGGCGACGTGCGCCAGTGGGGGCTCGACCACGAGCCCACGGCGGAAGGGTACGCGCCGATCGCCGAGGGGGCGATCTTCGGCACGAGCCTCCTCGTCCGCACCGCCGCCGACCCGCTGCGCATGGCGGGGCGCGCGCGCGACGCGATCCACGAGATCGACCCGACGATTCCCGTCGACCGGGTGCGGACGCTCGCCCAGGTGCGCGACGACTCCCTCGCCGCGCCGCGCCTCACGGCGACGCTGCTCGCCCTGTTCGCCGGCCTGGCCCTCCTCATCGCGGCGGCGGGTGTCGGCGGAGCGGTCGCCTTCTCGGTGAGCCGCCGGAGCCACGAGTTCGGCGTGCGTATGGCGCTCGGCGCCCGCCGAGCGGACGTGCTCCGCACCGTGCTCCGCGACGGGATGACGCCGGTGCTCGCCGGTCTCGTGCTCGGCAGCGCCGGGGCGCTCGCGCTCGGCCGCGTGATGTCCGGCCTGGTGGTCGGCGTCACCCCTACCGACCCGCGCACCTTCGTCGCGGTCTGTGCCGTGCTCGCCGGCGTCTCGGCCGCCGCGTGCCTCGGACCGGCGCGGCGGGCGACGGGCGTGGACCCGGCGGTGGCGTTGCGGAGCGATTGACGCCGCCGTAGCATGGGGCCGCCCGCGCCGGCGACCAGGCCGCGCGACTCGTCACGTCGGAGAGCCCCATGCACCGCTTCGTTCTCGCCGCGGTTGCCGCCTTGGCGGCGCCGGTCGCCTTCGCCTCCGCCGCCGGCGCCCAGGGCAGCGGCCGCGCCGCGGCCGACACCGTCCGCTATGCCATCGTCAACTCGGGCCGGCCGGCCGGCGTGCACACGGTGCGCGTGCTGCCGTCGGGCGAGCGCCGCTACTCGTTCGAGTTCAACGACCGGGGCCGCGGCCCCCGGCTGGAGACGCGCATCGTCCTCGGGCGCGGCGGCGTGCCGCGCGAGATCGCGACCGTCGGGCACGCCTACTTCAAGGACAGCGTCGAGGAGCGCTTCTCGTGGGACGAGCGGCGGGCACGCTGGACGACGCCGAACGAGCGCGGCGACACGGCACTCACCGCGCCGGCGTTCTACGTCACTGAGAACAGCGTCCCCGAGGAGACGGCGATCCTGGCCCGCGCGCTCCTCGCCGCGCCCGGGCGCCGCCTCCCACTCGTCCCGGCGGGCGAGGCGCGCATCGAGCGGGTGGGCGACGTCACCGTCCGCGCGCACGGCGCCACGCGCACGGTAACGCAGTACGCCATCGCCGGGCTCGGGTTCACGCCTGTGCCGGTGTGGCTCGATCGGGACGGCGCCTACTTCGGCAGCGTGTCGTCGTGGATGAGCGTCATCCGCGAAGGGTGGGAGTCCGCCGTGCCGGGGCTGGTGCGCGTGCAGGACTCCGTCACTAGCGCGCGCGTCGAGCAGACGGCGCGCACCCTCGCCAGGCGCCCGCGCGGGGCCCTCGTCGTCCGCAACGCGCGGCTCTTCGACGCGGAGACGGGCGCCGTGCGGGCGGGCACGAGCGTCGTGGTCTCGGGCAGCCGCGTCCAGGCGGTCGGGCCGGACGGGAAGGTGGCCGTTCCGGCTGGCGCCGAGGTGCTGGACGCGCGAGGCCAGTTCCTCATGCCCGGCATGTGGGACATGCACGTCCACGTCGGCCCGGGCGTGGACGGGCTGCAGTACGTGGCGGCGGGCATCACCTCGGCGCGCGACATGGGGAACGACACCACCACGGTGCTCGACCTGCGCCGCAAGTTCGACGCGGGCGCGCTCGTCGGCCCGCGCCTCGTGCTGGCAGGATTGATCGACGGGCCGGGCCCCTTCCAGGTCCCCACCGGTACGCTCGCCTCCAACGAGGCGGAGGGGCGCCACCTCATCGACCGCTACAAGGCGCTCGGCTACGACCAGCTAAAGCTCTACAGCTCGCTCGACACGGCGCTCGTCGCGCCGCTCGCGCGCTACGCGCACGAGCGCGGGCTCCGCGTCAGCGGCCACATCCCGAGCTTCATGACCGCGGAGCGCGCGGTGCGCCTCGGCTACGACGAGATCCAGCACGGCAACATGCTGCTGCTGAACTTCCTCCTCGACTCGGTGCCCGACACGCGCTCCGTGGGCCGATTCCATGGGCCGGCGCGCCTCGGCGCTACCATCGACCTGCGGTCGCCGCGCGTGCGCGACTTCGTGGCGCTCCTCGTGGAGCGCGGCGTCGTCATCGACCCGACACTCGCGATCTTCGAGGATCAGTGGACGAGCCGCAAGGGGAAGACGGCGCCGATGTTCGAGCCGGTCGTGGGCCGCTACGCGCCGGTGATGCAGCGCGGCATGCGCGGCGGGAACTTCCCGATCCCGCCGGGACTCGAGCAGCGCTACGCCGACTCGTTCACGCGCATGCGCGACCTCGTGGGGATGATGTACAAGGCCGGCGTGCGGGTCGTGGCGGGCACGGACGCATTCCCGGGCATCTCCTACCACCGCGAGCTGGAAGTGTACGCGGAGGCCGGCATCCCGAACGCCGAGGTGCTGCGCATCGCCACGCTCGGCGCCGCGCAGGTGATGAAGCGCGATCGGGAGCTCGGCACCATCGCTGCCGGCAAGCTCGCCGACCTGATCCTCGTCGACGGTGACCCGCTGCAGCGCATGAGCGACATTCGGAAGGTGACGCTCGTGGTGAAGGCCGGCGCGGTGTACGACCCAGCGCGACTGTACGAGTCGATCGGGGTGAAGGCGGGCGAGGGGAGGAGGACGGCGGCGCGGTAGGTGGGGCTTCCCTGGCCCTCACCCTCACCCTGACCCTGGCCCTTCAAAGGGCACGTGTCCTCGATGCTGTGCCGCCCCGGCGGGCGTCGGGCCCGAGCACCCGTTGCAGGGTCAGGGGCAGGGTGAGGGCCAGGGCGCTCCTGCGCCCTGTCGCTTGTCGCGGCACGCTCACCCTCTCCTCGCGATCCCCGCGGCCATCAACTGCTCCACCAGCTCTCCCGCGTCGACCGTCGGCGCCTCGCAGGCGTATCCCCGGCAGACGTAGGCGGTGGCCCGCCGGCCCACCATCGGTCGTGCGTCGAGTAGGGCGATCCCGCCGGCGTCGTCCGGCGCGCCGCCGGCGAGCACGAACGAAGGCACGTACGTCATCGCCGCGCCGGCAGCCAGCTCGCGGAAATCGGCGCTGCTCGGCGAGCCGACGAGCGCCAGCTCCACGGGGCCGTGCACCGCCATGTCGGCCGCGCCGAGCAGGTGCCCGAACGCGGCCGGGTGCCGCGCCATCGGCTCGGCGAGCGTCTCGAGCACCCACGCCGCGCGCCGGTGCATGTCGGCGTCGTTCAAGAGGTCGCCCACGTGGAGCAGGAGCTCGACGGCGAGCGAGTTGCCGGCGGGCGTGGCGTTGTCGGTCACGTCGCGTGGGCGGGTGATGAGTCGCTCGTGGTCCTTCGGGGTGTCGTAGAACGCCCGCGCGTCGTCGTCCCAGAACCACTCGACCATCGCCTCGGTCATGCGGCGCGCCTCGTCCAGCCACCGCCGCTCGAACGTGAGCTCGTGCAGCGCCACGAGGCCGAGCGCGACCGCGGCCTGATCCTCGAGGAAGCCGGCGGGCTTGATGACGCCACCCTTGTACGAGCGCACGGCGCGGCCGTCGCGGACCATCTCGCGCAGCAGGAACTCGCCGTTGTTCACGGCGAGCGCGCGATAGTCGTCGCGGCCGAAGGCGCGTGCCGCGGCACTGACGGCGCGGAGCATGAGGCCGTTCCAGGCGGCGAGGACCTTGTCGTCGCGGCCCGGCCACACCCGCTCGGCACGCGCCGTGTAGAGCGTGCGCGTCGCGTCGCGCACGGTGGTCGCCAGCTCCTGCTCGCTCACGCCGAGCCGGCGTGCCACCACCATTGGATCGTTCGGGATGAAGAGGATGTTGCGCCCCTCGAAGTTCCCCGTGGGGGTGACCCCGAAGTACGTCTTCACGGTGCGCGCGCTCGGGCCGAGCAGCTCGTCCAGCTCGGCCTCGTCCCAGACGTAGAACTTGCCCTCGTGCCCCTCGCTGTCGGCGTCGAGCGACGAGTAGAACCCGCCCGCCGGGTCGGTCATCTCGCGCGCCACCCAATCCACCGTCTCCTCGGTGACGCGCCGCACCTCGGGGTCGCGCCCGAGCTGCCAGAGGTGGACGCCGAGCCGCGCGAGGAGGGCGTTGTCGTAGAGCATCTTCTCGAAGTGGGGCACGAGCCACACGGCGTCCACCGCGTAGCGGGCGAAGCCCCCGCCCACCTGATCGTAGAGGCCCCCGCGCGCCATCTTGCGGAACGTCAGCTCCACCATCTCGCGCGCGTACTCGGTCTCCGTGCGCCGCGCGTAGCGGAGCAGGAAGTCCAAGGTCATCGACGGCGGGAACTTCGGCGCCCCGCCGAACCCGCCGTTCGTGACGTCGAACTGCGCGGCGAGCACGCGGTAGGCGCGCTCGAGCGTCTGCGCCGTGAGCGCCCCGCTCGACAGCGCCGGTGACGAGGCCTGCTCGTAGATGTCACGGACTGCGGCGGTGGTCTGCTCGATGCTCCCCCGCTTGTTCCGGTACGCCTCGGCCACCGACCGCAGCACGCGGGCGAACGACGGTATGCCGTGCCGGTCCTGCGGCGGGAAGTACGTCCCGGCGTAGAAGGGCAGCCCCTCGGGGGTGAGGAACACGGTCATCGGCCACCCGCCGCGGCCGGTCATCGCCTGGGTGGCCTGCATGTAGATGTTGTCGAGGTCCGGACGCTCCTCGCGGTCCACCTTGATGTTCACGAAGTGCTCGTTCATGAGGCTCGCCGTGGCCGCGTCCTCGAACGACTCGCGCTCCATGACGTGGCACCAGTGGCACGCGGCGTAGCCGATGCTGAGCAGGATCGGCCTGTCCTCCCGCCGCGCCCGCTCGAGCGCCTCGGGCCCCCACGGGTACCAGTCCACGGGATTGTGCGCGTGCTGGAGGAGATAGGGGCTGGTTTCGTGGGCGAGGCGATTGGGCATGGAACGGCAGGGAGTAGGGAGTAGGGAGTAGGGCCCTCTGCCCTCACTCCTCGGCTGTGAGCAGTCGCCGAGCGCCGAGCGCCGAGGGCCGAGAGCCGAGAGCCGCTGTCAGAGCTTGCGCGCCGTACGCGATGCCGGGAACTTCATGCATGCTCTTCGCCATCGCGCTCGGCGGCGCGGCGGGGACGTTGGCGCGGTTCGGCGTCGGAGCGTACGCACAGCGGTTCAGCGGTACTTTCCCGTTCAGTACGCTTGCCATCAACGTCCTCGGCTCGTTCCTCCTCGGCCTCTTCATGCGGTACTTCCTCGGCACCGCCGCGGCGCCGGAGCTGCGCGTCGGGTTAACCATCGGGTTTTGCGGCGGCTTCACGACCTTCTCGACGTTCAGCTACGAGACCGTCCGGCTGCTCGAGCAGGGAAGCTATGGCCGCGCCGCCGCCTACGTGGTATTCAGTGTGGTCCTCTCGATGCTTGCGACCCTCGCCGGCTTCGCTGCCGCGCGCGGGGCGCTCGCGCCTCCTGCCTGAGCCGCGGGCGCGCCGTGCACGGTCTGGAAGGCGAGCGCGTGCTAATGCGCATCCACGTCGGGGAGCGGGACCGGTACCGCGGCCGGCCGCTCTACGAGGTGATACTCCAACTGCTGCGCGCCCGCCATTACGCCGGCGCGACCGTCCTGCGCGGCATGGCCGGGTTCGGCGCCACCGCCCGTTTGCACACCGACGCCATTCTGCAGCTCTCCACTGATCTCCCGCTCGTCATCGAGTGCGTCGACACCGAGGCGCGCATCGACGCCATCCTCCCGGAGCTCGACCTGATGATGGGGGGTGGGCTGATCACGCTGGAGAAGGTGCGGGTGATCGTCTACAGGCCCGAGCAACGATGACCCATCCCTCTGCGACTCGTCCCCCCGGGACCCGACCCACCGTCCCGCGCGACCTCGACGCCTTCTTCGTCGCGAACACGCCGCGCATTCACCAGGAGTTGTTCGACTTCCTGCGCATCCCGAGCGTGAGCGCCCGCTCCGAGCACCGGGCGGACGTCGCGCACGCCGCCGGCTGGCTCGCCGCGTCGCTCGACAAGGCCGGCCTCCGGACCGAGGTGTTCGACACGGCCGGCCACCCGATCGTCCTCGGCGAGTGGCGGGGGGCCGGCGACGCGGCGCCCACGGTGCTCGTCTACGGCCACTACGACGTGCAGCCCGCCGAGCCGCTCGAGCTGTGGGCGTCGCCGCCGTTCGAGCCGACGGTGCGCGACGGGCGCATCTACGCCCGCGGCTCGGTGGACGACAAGGGGCAGCTCTTCCTGCACGTGAAGGCGCTCGAGGCGCACCTCACCGTGCGCGGCACGCTCCCCGTCAACGTGCTGGTGCTCG
>Ga0307410_10000516_pt1 | contig 15689 bp, 16 predicted proteins | sample 322Ometagenome_3_FD_203707 | JGI IMG/M metagenome (GOLD analysis project Ga0307410, IMG submission 203707) | Maize rhizosphere microbial communities from greenhouse at UC Davis, California, United States - 322HYB-O-3 | ecosystem: Host-associated > Plants > Roots > Rhizosphere > Soil | place... | reverse complement strand
GGATCCCTGGAATCGCGACCCGAATCCGATACAGCCCGGTGCTCGCCGTCAGATACAGCGACTTTCCGTCGGCCTCCCCAAAAGCAAAGTTGGCGTCGTGCTCCGGAGGGACGATGCGGCCCAGCGCCTTGCCTTCCGGCGACAGGATCCACACGCCTCCCGGAGCCGACACGTATACGTTGCCCTCAACGTCCACCTTGATCCCGTCCAGCGCGACTGGTTCGCGCTCTCCTGTGAAGTCGTAGAACACTTTGCCGGAGCTCAGAGTGCCGTTGGGCTTCACCGCATAGCGCAGCAACACTTTGCGCTGGAGATCCCAGTTGCCCACGTACAGGTACTTCTCGTCGGGCGAGAAGGCGATTCCGTTGGGACCGGTCAGCTCCCGGGTCAGCAGGGTCACCTTGGCATCCTTCACCATGTAGACGCCGCTAAACGGCAGCTCCTTGTTCGGATCCTTGAATGCCTCGGGTAAGCCGAATGGCGGATCGGTGAAGTAGAGCCTGCCGTCAGAGCGATAGACCAGATCGTTGGGGCTGTTGAGCCGCTTGTCGTCGTACCGGTCGGCGAGCACCGTGATCTTTCCGGTCCGCTCCAGCCGGGTGACCCTCCGATTGCCGTGCTCGTTGATCGTGAGCAGTCCCCTGGGATCGAGCGTGAGGCCGTTGGAGCCGGGCTGATGATAGCGTCCGATATCAAAGCCGGTGTAGCCGCTCTTGGTCCGGAAAACGGATACCCCTCCCTCGGGCGACCAGCGATAGATCGTGTTCGCATTGGGGTCACTGAACAGGAGATACCCGTCCGGGTGCCACACCGGACCCTCAGTGAACTGAAAACCGCCGGCCAGCTTCTCCAGCCGGGCGCCGCGGGGGATGATCCGGTCGAGAGCGGAGGACAGCCGGACGACTTTGGCTGGAGCAGTGGTCGTGCCACTGAGCCGGCCCTTGGGATAAAAGTCGAGCGTCGCCGACCGCACCCAGATGAAGTTCGCCGGCGGCTGGGAGACCGGCCCATTGATGCCGAAGATGGCCAGCTGGATCGCCTGGCCCGGACGCGCGTCGCTGGTGAGCACCACACGGTTGGGCGCGTTGAATCCCTTGATCAGCTGCCCGCCGGCCTGTCCCAGCACCACCGGCAGCTTCCCATCCACCCAGATCTCGGCGTAATCGTCCAGCACCAGTTCGAGCACCACGGTCGAGCCGGTCACGTCCAAGTCGCCGACTCTCGAAGGCAGCGTGACCCTCGTGCGATACCAGTTGAATGCGAGCCGCCCATGAGACCGGCGCTGCTCCAGTGCCGCCGGCGGGACGATAGCCCACTTCGAGTCGTCGAAGTCTGCCGCCTGCGCCCGGGGAGCGATGTCGTTGGTCTGATTGGGTGAGCCACTGGCCCGCAGGTCGGGTCCCGGCTCGTAGTGGCTTACGGTAATAACGTTGACGTCACTGTAGCGCCACGTGGCCCGCACCAGCTGCGCTCCCTCGTCGGTGCGGAGATCGATCACGGCGCTCGGCAGGGTCGTGGGCACATCTCCGGGGGTCTGCGACGAAACCGCGGAGGGCAGCAGGACCAGCGCGATAGCGATGCAAAGCTCTGAGCTGGGGGTCATCGCGCCGTCTCCATGGCCACCTGCCGCTTGGCTTGCCGGACTTTCACGACGTAATAGAGGAAAGGAGCGCTGACGTTCTTGAACCAGTGCGGAATGCCGTTGGGAATGATCACCACGTCTCCGGGCTGAAGCTCACGGGTATTCCCTCCCTGAATGCCGCTCCCGCGCAGCTCTTCGGGCCCGGTCGACTCGAGATCGATCGCAGTCCCGCCGGTCACCAGTGTCGCCGAGCCTTGCAGCACGTAGGCAATGTCGGTGTCGCGGGTGTGGACCTCGGCCTTGCCGGAACCCACCCGCCGGCTTGCATGAATCTTGTAGTCGCCCACTTCTACCATCGGCACGCCCTTGGCGAACGCCGCCTTGACCTCGTTGGAGCCGATGTAGGTCACCTTGCCATCGGCCCCTTGCGCGCGTACCACTCCGACGGGCGCTGCCAGGAGTGCGGCCAGAGTCATGAGGGATGCTTTCATTGTCGGCCTCCTCACTTGCTCGCGCTGGTCTTGCCACCCAGCGCAGCGGCGCCCACCAGGGCAATAGCGGCATCACGGGCGGCGCTGGAAGCTCCGCTCACGCCGATGGCGCCCACAATCTCTCCCTCGACCACGATCGGCTCGCCGCCATTCAGGGGTGCCGACCATGCGTTGAGGAGAGGAGTGCGTCCGCCGACGATGGCATCCTCCAGGATCTTGGTCGGCTTCTGAAACAGTGCCGCGGTTCGCGCCTTCTCGGTGGAAATAGTGGCCCCCATCGGAAACGTGGGCGCAATGCGCTCCAGGTACATCAGGTTGCCGCCGTCATCCACAACGGCGATCGATCCGCCCTCATTCCCTTTCTTCGCTTCAGCCGCGGCGGCAGAGGCCACCGACTTGGCTCCCTCCAGGGTGAGGACCTTCTTGGTTCGGGTGACCTGGGCCTGCGCGGCAGAACCCGCGAGGGTGAGGACCAGGACGACCAGGCACGATGCAGTGACTCTCATGGCAAACACTCCTCGACGATGGGAATAAACGCAGGATGATCCGGTCTAATGCCACGGCGCCGAGAATAGTTCCTGCAACTTTTGTGTAGCTGGTGGCGTTCACTCTGCAAGCGAAGTCACCAGTAACCGAGAGCGTGCCGTGTTCAGCTGCGATTACAACGGGTGGGCTGATGTTCCCGAAGAGGAGCGCGAGGGCATCGAAGCCTTCGAGGCCGCGCAAGCGGTTCGCACGACCTCGATCTGGGTGTTAATGACTGGGGCTTCATTGACCCAAATGCCGGAGGACTTCGGGCGGTGGGCGGCTTAGCGCAACACAACCCCGCGGCGCACGTCGCAACAGCCGGGCCCTTGACGTATCAAGAAGTCTTGATACATTAGAGACATGGCCACCCGTACTCGAGCCGACACCGCTCACGCTGCCCGTCTGTTCCACGCATTGTCCGACCAGACTCGGCTGTCGATTCTGACCCGCCTCCGTTTGGGCGAGCGTTGCGTCTGCGACCTGACTGACGCGCTCGATGCTGCCCAGTCCCGGCTGTCGTTCCACTTGAAGGTACTGAAAGATGCCGGCCTGGTCTCCGACCGGCGCGAGGGGCGCTGGATGTACTACACGTTGAACCAGGAGGCGCTGAGCGACGCAGTGGAAGTGGTTGAGGCGCTGGCCTCGACTCCATCAGCCGCGGAGCGCAAGAGCGGGTGCTGCTGAATGTCTTTTTTTGCTCTGACTTATCAACAAATCTTGATCCGGGAGGGTTTGTGAGCACCGAGGACCTGAAGACTACAGTTCGTGAGAGGTACGGGCGGGCAGCCCGCGAGGTGGTTGGCGGAGCCGGAACCTCCTGTTGTTCCAGCAGCTGCTGTGGCGGTACGGCGGGCGATCCCATCACCTCGCACCTCTACAGTGAGGCGGAGACCGGGACGCTGCCCGAGAAGGCGGTGCTCGCATCACTCGGCTGTGGTAACCCAACTGCATTGGCCGAGCTGCACGAGGGAGAGGTGGTCCTCGACCTGGGCTCCGGGGGTGGCATCGACGTGCTGCTCTCAGCCAGGCGAGTGGGCCCAACCGGCAAGGCCTATGGCCTGGACATGACCGAGGAGATGCTGGCACTCGCCCGCGAGAACCAACAGAAAGCCGGCGTTCAGAATGTCGAGTTCCTCCAGGGCGAGATCGAGGCCATTCCGCTCCCGGACAATTCGGTGGACGTGATCATCTCCAACTGCGTGATCAACCTGTCTGCCGATAAAGGCCAGGCATTGCGCGAAGCTTTCCGGGTACTTAAGCCTGGCGGCCGGTTTGCCGTGTCCGACGTGGTTGTTCGGGGCGAGCTGCCGGCCGCTATTCGCCGCAGCATGGAGCTCTGGGTCGGCTGTGTAGCGGGAGCGTTGACTGAAGCGGAGTATACCCGTCTCCTTCAGCAGTCAGGCTTCGACTCCATCGGTGTAGAGCCTACCCGGATCTATCAGTTTGAGGATGCAAAGGCGTTTCTGAAGGGAACCGGCCTGAACACCGAGAGGCTGGCACAGGAGGTGGGTGGCCGAGTCATGGGAGCCTTTATACGGGCGCGGAAGCCGCTCCAGGAGAACGCATGACTACCCAGGCGAAGAAAGACTGCTGCGTGACGCTGCGCTCCGCCGCAGCGGCCGATCTCCCCCACGTGGTAGCCTTGCTCGACCGAGCCGGCCTCCCGACTGAGGGAGTGAATGCTGACGGACTGACGAACTTTGTGATCGCCGAGAGTGAAGGGAAGCCCATCGGCGTAGTAGGACTGGAGGTGTACCGGGACTCGGCTCTACTCCGGTCGGCAGCCGTGGAGGAACAGTGGCGCGGGAGTGGGGTGGGACGAGCACTGATCGATCGCGCGCTCGCGCTGAGCCGGGAGCAGGGAATTCGGGATGTCTTCCTGCTGACGACCACAGCGGAGGACTACTTCCCCCGATTTGGATTTGCCTGTATCAGCCGAGAGTCGGTCCCTGAGGCGGTTCAGGTGTCAGCCGAGTTCCAGGGCGCCTGCCCATCCACGGCGGTAGTCATGCGGAAGACCAATGGGTCACTAGCCTGAGCCTATCGTGCGAGCGTCCCGCACGCTATAGTGCAGTTAACGGTCCGCTTGAGCTGGGAGGTTCAACTGTCGTTTCCATTTCCCCGCATTGCCACGACGATCCTGGTCGTTGATGACCAGCGTCTGTCCCGTCGAGTCGCCTACCGCATTCTGAGCGAGGAGGGCTATCGCGTCTTGGAAGCAGAGTCCGCGCCCGAAGCCCTGGACGTGCTGAGCCAGGCGCGCGGCCGTGTGGACCTGCTGATGGTGGATGTGGTCATGCCGGAGTGCGACGGCGTCGAGCTTGCCCGGATTGTTCTGGAGGAGTGGCCCGATCAGCGCATCCTCTATATGTCAGCCCACCCAGCCGAGGTGCTGGTGCAACACGGGCTCGAATCGCTGGACGTTCCCTTTCTCGCCAAGCCCTATTCCCGTGATGAGGCGATCGCCAAGGTCCGTGAGGCCCTGGAGCGCCGCCGTCGTGACCCGGAAGCAGAACCCTCGGTGGAGCGTCGAAGAAAGCCGCGCCTCCAGGGTAAGTGATCGAGACACCGCTCCGAGACTTCCTGCTCTATTCCTCCGGCTCGGCACCTTCGGTCGGACGCCGCGTCCTGGTCGATCTCCCTACCACTCTGATGGTCGTGATCCTGCTCACTGCGTAGCTGGTGTAAACGTTGGGTGTTGCAGGGACGTAGTCCCCACCGGTGGGGCAACCGTACTTCAACTGTGGAGGAAGCATGCGAATGAGATCCCAAAGCCAGGTGCTGTTGCTCTTTGGTTTGGCAGCCTGTGCCGCTCGGAGCGAAGAGGCCAAAGAGAACACCCGGGTTGCGACGGACACCCTGGTCGAGACCAAGCAGGTGGTCGACACCATGGTGGTGAAGCGGGAAACGCGGGTCGCGGCGGATACCACGATAGCCGCCGACACCAACATCGTAGCCGACACAACCATTGTGGCTGACACCTCGGTCGCGGCCGATACTACCCGGATCGGCAACCAGGGCGTGATCAGCGTCGATACGACCAAGCAGCAGTAGGGGGCCGGCCTCGCGTTGGACTGGGTGGGCGAGAGCGCGCTGCTGCCATGCTGGATCGGGCGGCACCGGAACGGAGCGCCGCCGGAACAGCATCAAACTATGAGGAAACAGAAGCCCACCGGTAACTGACCGATGGGCCTCCAGGAGGCCGGCGGTAACGCCGGCCTTACTTACGGCAGAACGAACAGGGTGCGATGCCGAGACCTGATCTCTGGTAGCGGCTCCTATCCCACTCAGGGCGCGACGAAAGTCGTGTACTTCTCGACGAAGCGCGCGTGGAACTGGTCGGCGGTGAGGATTTGCCCCTGCTTTTGGAACTCAGCCGCGACCTGGAAACCAAACTGCGCGGCCCTCATCCGCTGGGTTGGGGTGCCGTGATGTCCCGAGCTGGTGAACGCGCAGTCCCCGATCTGGAAGAACACCTGGAGGAACTGTTCGACCCGTTTCTGGTTCATCGCCGCGCCGCGGCTGTGGGTCAAAAAGTAAGCCGCGTAGGCATCGGCCATCAGCTCGGTGTACCGGGTCAGCTCTGCCTGGTCGACCGTCTTGGGGTCGGAGCCCGGAGGCAGCTCGTCGAAATAGCCCCGCTCGAACTGGATGTGGTGTGCGAACTCGTGGGCAAAGATGGAGGGAAGAGCCACATCGTCGAATCCGACTGCCTTGTACCCATCCAGAATACCATCGCCCATGACGATCTTGTCGGGAATCCCGATCTCGGGAGCCGAGATGGCGAAGGCATTGAAGGTAAACAGCGGATGGTCGCCGCCGTTGGTCTCGGGCACATTGAGCATCGCGTCCCGGTCCTGCGCGGCCCAGAGCTGCGCGGTTCTATCGCGGAGCCCCAGGAACTCAGGGGATTTGTAGGTCGGTACCACCCGGGTCGGGTCCTGCAGTACGGTGCCGTGCATGGCCAGGACCTGGATGTCATCCGACTTGATGTCCCAGAACGACTTCACATCCCGTTCGGTCTGGGTCATCCGGGTGTTGTATTCCCCGTTGTATCCGAAGAACGTGGCGCTGTTGCGGGTCTGGAATAGCAGCGACTCGTAGGTCGGGACCAGGTCGGCCCAGTTGTTGATCAGCAGGGAGAGCGTGGGAAGTGGGATCTGAAACGCCCGGGTCAGAAAGTACTGGACGATGGGCGAATTATCATCGCACGCCGTAGGAGTCACCACCCGGAGCGGATCGATGATGTCGACCACCCGACGGGCCGAGGACATCTTGATGCTGGCGTCACCGCGGGTGAGAGTGGCCTGCTGCTGCAGCTCGGCCGTGCCCGGTGTAGCCGGCGCGGTAAGCTCGTTCTTCGGGTCCTGACATGCGGTGACTGCGAGGACAGCTGACAAACATCCAGCGAGTAATGCGTTCCTTCTCATGGAGGGGCTCCGGCCTGGGGCGTTGAGGGTCAGAAAAGAAGCTTTGGACTAGGGGTTGTAAATCGGAAGGCCATGCTATGGCACGTTTGTGTTCTCTCTATGGAGCTCTACCGGGCGGCAAATCACAGCAACATCTCCGAGCACGGCCGAAAAGGCTGTGCCGCCTTCCTACAGTGGAGCGCCTGAAAAGGTGGTCCCGCTGAAGACGACCGTATAGGGTACCACCCTATGGGCTAACTGTCAAGATCTCCGGCGCTCATTGGACGCGTCGGGCTGGTCAGGGATGTTGTATCCGCTGCCCGGCGCTGGCCTCATGGTGCATCTCGGGGTCCATGGCGTGAGCCGATTCCAGCAAGGTAGGCCGGACTCGCAGAAACACGGCCACACCGAGCGGAGTGCGGCTGCCGTACAGATCCTCCAGCGATCGGGGGACCAGATTGATCGCTCCTCGGGCTCCGATCCCCAGAGTGGCGCCTCCGTATCCGCTTAACTCCCTGACGTAGCCCAGCGCCACCGTCCCGATGTCGAGCTCCGCAGCACTCAAGGCCTCCGGCAGTGCCAACTCCTCGCCACTCTTCCGGACGTACTCCAGCCGGCCGAACACCGTGTTGACCGCATCGATCTGGAGGTTCGATTCCGCCATCAGGCTGTGCTCCCATGGGCCGGAGGGACTGCCGGGCGGGAGGTGCTGGTTCGCCCCATACACCAGGCCCGATGCCCAGTCACCTTGCCGGCCCAGGCGGACCGTGTGAAGGACCGATGCACCCAGGCGGTGCTGGTTCTCACCCGGATGCAGCGCCTCGGGGTCCTTGAGGTAACTGTAGCTCGCGCTCATAGCCCAGTGCGGCGTGGGATTGACCGACACCCGGGCTCCGTAGGAGTCGAGCGGGTGGAAATCGAAGTCGTACCGGTCCTCGTCCGGTTCCCGACCGTTGAACAAAGTCGCTTCCAGCTTCACATGTTTGGTGAACAGCCCGGCGGAGAGCACGCCATAGGTGATGTGGGTGGCGTCGGTCCAGTGGTGGGCCAGGGGCGCAAACGGGTCGTTCAGCGCCGAAGGGCGGTGCATGTAGGCCACCGGCCCGATCGCCGGCTCGCCCACGGGTGCCACATACACCATCACACCCAGGCGACGGCTGATAGCCCGCTCGTACATCGCGGACAGCTCCATGAAAAGATCGTGGGGATGCTGCCGATCGTGCAGCGCGATTCCTTCGAATGTCTCCCCGCTCTGGAGCAGCAGCGGGTAGCCGCCTGCCCCGATCGTCAGCGGCTCGGCGCTGGCCATGCCGTGGAGATGCAGGGTTCCACCGCCGAGCTGGCGCATCGCCATCAACATCCCCCAGTTGATGCTGCCCAGCTGGTCGGCGCCGCGGGGACCTGCCTGGTGGTCGTACTCAAGGAAGGCATCGCCATGGACCATCAGCATCCAGGACCCGGCTCCGAAGTGCCACGCCCGCATGGCCGACGCATCGGGCAGCCAGGCGGTACCCGAGCCCATTCGCGTCATCGGGATCCCAAACGGGCGCCGCGGCATGACGCCGAATTCCACGCCCATCGTACTATCGGTGACTATGACATCCGCCCCCGGCGGCATCGGGTGGCCGGCGTGAGGCTGTTGCTGCGAGTACAGGGGGGTTGCCGGAAAAGAAATGCTCATGGCAACGGCGAGCGCGCTCCGGGCTACTCGCACCGGAGTGATGCTCCCGATCGGGAACCAGTCGAGACCAGAGCCTGACCGATTACCGGCTGCACGGCCCGCATCATCATATTTGACGTCGAGGATTGGATACTCGGGGAGATTCAGCCGTCGGCTTCATGGCGAACGGTACCCGCGACTGATGCGGAGTGACAAGACGCAATTCGGCCTCGATGCTTCGGCTGACCCAGGTGTAATGGGGGGAACCCTCGGCCGTTAACAAGGTGAGCAATAGAAATCCACCCAGCCCATTGAGCATCACATGAATGATCACCAGCACCATCACGGCCACCGGACCAGCGCCCCCGCAGAGCCAGGCTTCCCCCAGCACGGGGAGAAGCACGCCGGGAACCCCGGACACGGAGCGCACGACAAGCACGCGGGGCACAGCGTGGCCATGTTCCGCGACAAGTTCTGGATCTCGCTGCTGCTGACCATCCCAACACTTGTCTGGGGGCACATGTTGCCTCGGGCGCTCGGGTACACCCCGCCTGGGATACCCGGTGCTCACTGGATCGCGCCGGTTTTCGGAACCGTCGTTTTCCTCTACGGTGGCCTTGTGTTCCTCCAGGGAGCCATTCGCGAGCTCCGCGACCGCCTCCCGGGGATGATGACCCTGATCGCCCTCGCGATTTCGGTTGCGTTTGTGTTCAGCACGGTGGTTACCCTGGGCTATCCCGGCATGCCGCTGTGGGAGGAGTTGGCAACCCTGGTGACCATCATGCTTCTGGGCCACTGGATCGAGATGCGGTCGATATCCCAGGCTCAGGGAGCACTGGGCGAGCTGGCCAAGCTCCTGCCCAACACCGCCGTTCGTCTGCGAGGCCAGGACACCGAGGAGATTCCCGTCGGCGAGCTCCGGGAGGGAGATCTGGTGCTGGTCCGCCCCGGTGCGAGCATTCCCGCCGACGGTGAGGTCCTCGAGGGAAGCAGCGACGTGAATGAGTCCATGATCACGGGCGAATCGCGGCCAGTTACGAAGCGGGCCCAGGATCGCGTGATTGCCGGAACCGTGAATGGGGCCGGATCGCTGCGAGTCCGAGTGACCGGCACCGGCGACCGCACCGCGCTGGCCGGAATCATGCGGCTGGTGGAACAGGCTCAGAGCTCTCGATCCCGGGCTCAGGCGCTGGCTGACCGAGCCGCGTTCTGGCTCACCCTCGTCGCCCTTGGTGCTGGCACCCTGGCATTCGTCGGATGGATTGCAGCCGGGGCGGATGCCGCATTCGCCGTCGAGCGGCTCGTCACCACCCTGGTCATTGCCTGCCCCCACGCACTCGGCCTGGCCATCCCGCTCGTGATTGCGATCTCTACCACCTTGGGAGCCCGCAGCGGGCTCCTGGTGCGGGACCGGCGCGGTCTGGAAGAGGCGCGCACGCTGACGGCGGTCGTATTCGACAAAACCGGAACGCTGACGAGGGGCGAGTTCGGCGTGGTTGGCATCACAACAGCCGACGGGCTCCGGGAGGATGAGGCCCTGAGATTGGCTGCATCAGCCGAGGTGGATTCCGAGCACACCATCGCGCAGGGAATCGTACGGAGTGCGCGAGAACGGCAGCTGGATGTTCCCAGAGCCGACCGGTTTCAGTCCCTGCCGGGGATCGGCGTGCAGGCCAGAGTAGGAGGACGATCGCTACTCATGGGCGGGCCGGCGCTCCTTCGGAGCCGAGCTGTGCGGGTTCCGCCGTCGATCACCGACGCTGCCGAGCAGGCCGCCAGACGCGGTCAGGCAGCCGTGTTTCTGGCGGAGGAAACCGATGGCACCGCCTCGGCGCTCGCGGCCTTTACTGTGGCCGACGTGGTCCGCCCTGAGTCACGGCAAGCTATCCAGGCGCTGCATGACGAGGGAATCGAGGTGGTCATGCTTACCGGCGACTCCGGCCCTGTGGCCCAGGCCGTCGCGGCGGATCTGGGAATCGATCAGGTCTTTGCCGAGGTGCTGCCGGAACAGAAGGCGGGAAAGATCAGGGAGCTGCAGCAGGCTGGAAAGCGCGTCGCCATGGTGGGAGACGGGGTGAACGATGCTCCGGCGCTGGTGACCGCGGATATCGGCATCGCCATCGGAGCCGGCACCAACGTAGCCGTCGAAGCGGGCGACATCGTGTTGGTCCGCAACGATCCTCGAGATGTGTCCCGAATTATCCGCCTGAGCCGTGCCACTTACCGAAAGATGATCCAGAATCTGTGGTGGGCAGCGGGGTATAACATCGTGGCCATCCCGCTTGCCGCCGGCGTCCTCGCGTCACAGGGAATCCTGCTGTCACCCGCAGTCGGCGCGGTGCTCATGTCCCTCAGCACCGTAATCGTGGCAATCAATGCCCAGCTCCTGCGGCGTGCCCGGCTGTGAGGGTGGGTGATAACTCGTGAGATAATCGACTGCCGACGCGGATCGGTCAGATGGTCAAACGAATCTACGACAGCAGATCTGGCCGGCGTTCAGTTCCGGCAGGTACAGTCAAGGCACTCGTGCTTGAGACAGGTGCCGCAGGTTCGGGCCAGCTGCTTCCGGAGCGCCTCGCGCGCCCGATGCAGCCGCACGCCCGCATTGCTCGGTGTGATCCCGACCTCCCCGGCATAGTCCCGCACACTGGCGCCCTCGAGATCCACCCGGCGGACCGCGGCGCCGTACTCCGGCTTGAGGGTATCGACCAGACTCAGCACGCAGCCGCAGACCACCGCTTCCAGCTCCTGGTCGGGATCGGCGGCGATGTCGCTCTCGGCCGCGAGACCATCGATGGCGCGGCCCCGGCTGGCTTGCCGCCGGTAATGGTCGGTGAGCGCATTCCGGAGCACCCGGTAGAACCAGGCAACGGCGGAATCAGACTCGGCAGGCGCCCGGTCCAGGCTCCGGACGAATGCCTCCTGGAGAATGTCCTCGGCTTCGTCCCGCGAGCCCACCCGCCGCTCCAGGAAGCCGAGAAAGCGGGCGTGGTTGTCCAGCAGGATCCGAAGGACGTCGGGTGTGCTCTCGAGCTGTTCAGCCGGCATGGGAGTAGGCCTGGTCATGAATCACGAGTCATGAGTCGCGAGTCACGGATCCGTCTTGCGCTTACGACTCGCGACTCACGACTCGTAACTCCCTCCAAACCTACTCGCAGCCGCAGCCGCAGCCACACCCGCCCTCACCACAGGGGCATCCAGGCTCGCAGCCACAGCCGGCACAGCCACAGCTGCAGTTCAGGTCCAGGTCTCGGGCTCTGCTCATCGTTGCCTCCGGATTGATGGTTGGTACCACGCCCTTCTCACCCCTGCAGACGCACGAAGGCCCGGAGTATTACAGCTAATGGGTATGGATCTCGGTGCCGCCGGCCCGGTGCTCCCCCCGCTGAAAGCTCAGAAACCGGTGGATCGCCCGTTGCGCTTCAGGATCCCGGGTCGTCAGCCGAATCTCTCCTCCACCGGGGAGCGGGCGGAATCGGTAGTCGATCAGGTCCTGTTTCTGCACCATCACCCGCGTCCCCGGAACTGCACCGGCGTGGACCACGCCGGGGATGGTGAAGTCGCCCGCCGCAAAGGCCCGGGCTATGCCGGTGAGGTGGGCCCGAATGGCGGCGGTTCCGGCGCTGTCGGGAGCCGTCTGCCGCAGCTCGATCCGGCCGCCGTCCGGGAGATCGTCGAAGCGATGCTTCGAGGCATACTGGTCCACCCCCATCGCGGTTCGGCCCCGCTCCTGAAGCGCGGCGAAGGCGGTGTCGGTTCCCTGCTGGGCCGTCGCGGCCGGGGCCTGAAAAGCCAATCCCGCGAGCACTGCACAGAGAGCGCGTGTCATGATTCTCGATCGCATCCGGACCTCAAGGAGAAAGAGCCTCGAGCTGCTGTTTCTCGGTGGGCTGCTATCAGCGCCCCGAGCCATACTGGCCCAGACGCCCGGCACGCTGCCTGTTCAGCCCATACGAATGGACCCGGTCGCAGATTCGGCCCGGCCCGCGTGGCCTGCCAGTCACCTGACCGCGGTATCCAACGTCGACCAGCCCGTCCGAGTGGAGTACTGCCCTCGCCCGCACTATCCCCACACTCCCCCGGTGCTCGGGTACCCGGTCACAGTGGAGCTGGTGTTCGTGGTGGACACGCGGGGCCGGGCGGAGATGAACGACCTGGTGGTGAAGCGGGCCACCGATCAGTTGTTCGTGCCGTCCGCCCGCCGCGCAGGGTGCCGCTTCGAGCCGGCCCGAGCGGACGGGCACCCGGTCCGGTTTCTGGTGCAGCAGGCGGTGGTGTTTCATGGAGGAGCCGAGTGGCCGTTCTAAGCCTGCCTCTCGAACAGCTCGCGTCTTCCCTCGGCCTGGGTATAGGTGGGGTTCTTGATCTTGTACCAGGCGGTCTCACTCCCGTAGGGATCGTCCTTCCGCTTGGCAATGATTCCCTCCAGATCCAGCCCGCATGCCGCCTGGAATAGTTCCCGTCCCTCTCGCTGGAAACAGGGTATGCGGTTCAGCCTTCCCGCCGAAGCTGGAATCAGCCGCTCCAGCCGGCGCTTCCGCCGGGCCAGCGGGAGGGCCCGGAGATCGCGGCCGCTGAGCCAGAGCAGATCGAAGGCGGCATAGGCCAGGGTCCCCTGGCCCCGCATCAGGCTCCAGAAATCGATCCTGCCTTCATCGTCGAGCGCCACGATCTCGCCATCCAGAATCACATCATGCCGCGGCAGCTCGGCTGCGACCTCCCGGGCCAGCTCGCCGAACCGCTGCATCACATTCCCCCGCTTCGAGCGCAGCACGCAGCTGGTGGGAGTGAGATACAGCATCCCGCGGAAGCCGTCGTACTTGGGCTCGAACAGCCAGTCCGGATGATTGAACGGGTCCGGCCTGGTGCTCGGGACAATCGGCGAGATCGAGGGGAGAACGACGTGAGCTTTTGATGCCATGGAAAGTGCAATGTAATGGGGACCGGTTCCGGTCCGGATAGTCTGCGGCTAGGCCCGGAGCAGCTGCGCCTGCCGCACGCCGGCCACCAGCTGCTCCGGCCGGAATGGCTTGGGAAGCACCGGGCCGGTAAGGCGGCTGCCCTCCAAGTCTGTAGGGTAGCCAGTGACGAAGAGGATCGGCATGGTCAGCGAGAGTGCCGCCATGTGAGCCGCCAACTCATAGCCGTCCATTCGGGGCATGCAGATATCGGTGACGACGATGTCTACCGACCTGCCCTGCAGCAGGATGCTGAGGGCCTGGAATCCCTCATCGGCCTCATAGACCTTATAGCCGGCAGCCTCGAGGACCTCGCGCATCAGGACGCGGATGGCCTCTTCGTCGTCCACCACCAGCACCGTCGGGGTACGAGTAGGGACTGGGGTGGCAGACATGGGGTCCTCATTGCTTGGCAAAGCCGGAGCGGTCTGTTACCGGAAACGGAGCACAGTGAAGCGCAGATATTACCGGTCGGGGCGATTCTCCGGAAGAAGCGTTCCGCGCCCGCCAGAGCCCGAAATGTGACGCAGATCACAGTCCAACGCACGAGGGGTCCAGACTATTGGCGACCGACAGAATACTAGCGTTCCCCCGCAAAGACCTGGCGGTCCTGTGCCCCACCTCCGCGTTACCCGACTGGATCCGAAGTTCGGATCCCTCTACCCCGAAATCCCTGCCGGCCATTGGCTGCCGGCCTGGGACGCTGCCACCCGACGAGCCGAACGGCTATGGCGCGAAGCCGGAGCCGACGCCCTCCTGCAAGACCGGGTGCTGCCGGACGAGCACTTTCAGTTCCGGGGCGGCAAGCCCCGCAGTGCCGGCTGGTACGTCGAGCCCGAACGCCTGTCGGATCCTACCAGAGCCGAGATAGGCCCGACCAGCTGACGGCGTGAGCACTCGAGCTCTTCTGGCGCGTTGGCACTAGTCGCGGTACAATAGCCCGATCCATCTCCAGCGCGGCTCGATACCGCTGCGCAGCCAGCACCGGGTGCTCATGTCACGCTCTCCCCTTGTAGGCATCAGCTCCGTGGTGCTGCTCTCGGGCTGCGCCGCGGCCACTCGTGGAGCGCCCGCCGCAGGCGATTCGCTCAGTGCGCTGCGTCCGCAATACGTCTCGACCTACCTGCACCACCCTGGCAAGCCGGTGGTCATCCGGAACGCAACCATTCTGACCGCGGCGGGACCGGAGCTGTCCCGCGGCTCGATTCTGCTGCAAGACGGAAAGATCGCAGCGGTCGGAGGGAATGTGACCGCTCCTCCGGACGCCATCGTGGTGGATGGCAGCGGCAAGTACGTCACCCCCGGCATCATCGACGCCCACAGTCACCTCGGCGTCTACGCCGCACCCGGCACCGAGAGCCAGAGCGACGGCAACGAGGCCACCGACCCCAACACCGCCCAGGTCTGGGCCGAGCATTCCTTCTGGCCCCAGGACCCGCAGATCCCGCTTGCAGTAGCGGGCGGCATCACCGTGATCCAGGCGCTCCCCGGCTCGGCCAACCTCATCGGCGGCCGCTCGGCCACGTTGCGGCTGATCCCGGCTCGCACCGTTCAAGCCATGAAATACCCCGGCGCACCCTACGGCGTGAAGATGGCCTGCGGGGAAAATCCCAAGCGGGTGTACGGCGATAAGGGTCCCTCCACCCGGATGGGCAACATGGCCGGAGACCGGACGGCCTTCGCCAAAGCGGAGAAGTACCGGCGGGATTGGGATGCCTGGCTCACCGAAAAAGAGGGCGATCCACCCGAGCGCGACCTTCAGCTGGAGACCCTGGCCGACGTGCTCCGGGGCAAGGCCTTCATTCAGAATCACTGCTACCGCGCGGACGAGATGGCGCAGATGCTGGACCTCGCGCGGGAGTTCGGCTTTCACATCCGCGCGTTCCATCATGCCGTCGAGGCCTACAAGATTGCCGACCTCCTCGCCCGGGACAGTGTGGCCGCGGCGGTGTGGGCCGACTGGTGGGGGTTCAAGATGGAATCGCTGGACGGTATCCCCCAGAATGCCGCATTGCTGCAGCAGGCCGGGGCCCGGGCCATCATCCATTCAGACAGTGAAGA
>Ga0307410_10000515_pt1 | contig 15695 bp, 10 predicted proteins | sample 322Ometagenome_3_FD_203707 | JGI IMG/M metagenome (GOLD analysis project Ga0307410, IMG submission 203707) | Maize rhizosphere microbial communities from greenhouse at UC Davis, California, United States - 322HYB-O-3 | ecosystem: Host-associated > Plants > Roots > Rhizosphere > Soil | place... | reverse complement strand
GAATACGGGCGATTCCAACGTCAATTCGATGCCGGCTCCGAGCCCGACCGTCGAACCGAGCCCGGCGCCGACCGAGCGGCCCGTCGTTGAAAACCCGAGCCAGAACCCGGATACGCGGCCAACTCCCTCGGGTACGCGGCCCCCTGCAACTCCGCGCCCAAGGCCGAGCCATACGCCGCGTCCGCAGCCGACCAAAAAACCGGGAGGCACTGGTCCGGTGATACTTCAGTAACGAGGATCTTGTAACGATGTTCACACATAATTTCAAACGCACTGGAGTCCTTGCTTTTTTGTTTATGGCGTTTCTGGCTTTCGTGGTCAATGCCCAAGAGCCGTCGAAAAAGGATATTCGCAAGGCGAATCAGCTGGTCGATCAGGGGAACAAGGCGTTTAGCCAGCGGAATTACCGAAATGCGATAGAGAAGTACGCAGAAGCGGTCGTTATTGTTCCGAAAAATCCGGAAGCCCATTACCGTAAAGGTGTCGCCCACTATAACCTGAAGGAATATCCCGCCGCGCTCACCGAACTTAACCTCGCTGAGGAACAGGGTTATGCCGCCGTGGAAATCTCAAAGATCAGATGGTTTCTGCATTACGAAGCCAAGAATTGGGAGCCCGCGCTCGCTGACGTTACCCGGGGGCTGCAAGCCGAACCGCGAAACCAGATGCTTCTCAGGGCGGCGGGCGATCTTCATTTCCAAAATAAGAACTATACGGAAGCGTTGTCCGCGTATCAAAAGGCGGCGGCCGACGCTCCCAACGACGGGGCCCTGTTCTTCGGAATCGCTCGCACTCAGCAAGCGTTGGGAAATTTTAGCGGCCAAGAGGCTGCGGCGTCGGTAGCCGTTTCTAAGCCGACGCCGTTTTTGGGTGAAGCCCAACTACTATTGGCGGATGCACTGCATAAGCAAAGAAAGTTCGACGAAGCTATCGCGTCATACAAAAAGGCCCTCGTTTCGAACCCCGAGAACGTGCAGATCTATCGTTCGATGGGTGATATTTATCGAGCCCAGAGCAAATTCGCCGATGCGATAGATATTACCAGGCAGGCAATAAGAAAATGGCCGCAGGATGGCAATCTTTACACCGACATAAGTTGGTACTACAGCCTGAATGGCAGCCATAAGGAGGCGGCCGAAACCGCTAGTTCGGCAGTGAAGCTTTTGCCTGATCTTTATATGGGGTACACAAATCTCTGTCGTGCCTACAACGACCTCGAGCAATATACTTCCGCTATCACGGCGTGTAACAACGGGCTTCGACTAAACCCTAACGACGGGGAGACCCACTTTTATCTCGGTCGTGCCTACCGACAGATAGGCCGCACCGCGGACGCGAACCGATCCTTCGACCGGGCGGTATCCGGGCTTCTTAAATTCACCCAGGATAATGCCGATTATTCGGATGGTTACTACCTATTGGGGAACGCTTATTCCGAAACCGGGCTATTCGAAAAGGCCTTGGAAGCGTATAAGAAGTGCCTGGCCCTCAGTCCGGGTTTCTCCCGCGCCTGGTACAATTCTGGTGCGATTTATGTCCACCTTAACAAGAAATCCGAAGCGACCGCGCAATATCAATCTCTCTTGCCGTTGAATTCTGATTTGGCAACAAAGCTCAAAGCGTCGATCGACAAAATGTGATGATTTTAGTTTGCCAAGAACCGAAAGGGGTAATTATTAGCCCCTTTTTTATTTGATCCCTATTATCGATAACAGTTCCGCCGGGTTGCCGACAAGGAAATACGCGAGATTCGGCGATTCGTGTGAACGGTCGTATCCGACTAGCTCAACATAAGCATCACCAGAAACCGTCGCTCCACCGGCGCTGCCATTAACCTCGCAGGCACCTTCCCAATAGATGATCATCGTCGAACCGCGTGTGTCCAGTTCCTGGTCCTCGACGATCGCCGTCACTGTTAGATCAAGTCCTTGTCGCGGCACCTCGATCTTCCACAGCCCAGGATATTCCGCCTCCGACCGCGGACTCTTCCAAAACGCGATCGGCGAGATTGTGAAGTCAACCACACTCAGCGGGGTAACGCTGCCGTTTTCATCCACGAATGTGCCGCTCGAATAACTAGACGCTTCGCCCTTACCGTTCCGAAGCTGGTAGCACATCAATTCGCATCCATTGTCGAGCTGTATCGAGAACCAATCCCAGCCCATCTGATTCTCTGTAGGCGACCACGTTCCGAACTCCCGATCCATCCAGGCCGAGCCGGTAAAATGTTCCGAAGTGCCCTTAGCTAAGAGGTTGCCATCCACGCTCATCCGCGTATACGCGAAGTATCTCGATGCTTGTCCCTCATCCTTATAGGAGACACCGCCCTCGCCGTTGAGAACGACGGATTTCTCAGGTTTTAACGAAGCCTCAAACGTCGTACCGCTGTCGAGCGAAGCCCGCAATATATGGATACCGTTAGACTCCCGAACGCTCCAGTCCCCAACATTCAGATAATAGTGCGTCTCCGCTGCCGAGGCCGGCATATCTAGGGGCCCGTTTGCGCTCTTACGATGGGAATAACGAAAGCTCTTGCCGATTTTGTCTGTCAGTGCGAAATGGGCGAAATAAAAAGGGTTTCCGATTAGCCGCAACGGCACAACGGCGAACCTGTCCTCATCCGTGCGCCGCTTGAAAAAGACCAGCTCGAATCCGAACTCTCTCCCGGTGTCGGTCGAAAAATGGCCGGTGTAATACCACCATTCGGTTTGAACGTTGGAGTGTGCGGCCAGATCTCGTGGAAGTGTGACGGGGTCGAATTCGGTGCCGTCCCGCAAGGGCTCCGCGTCGCCGACAAAAGTCTTCGTGATCCGCTCGAATATCTCCGAGGACTGAGAACGTATTTGATCGACAATTGCAGCTGGGTCAAATAAGCTGGGCATAAAAAACACTTCGACAACCGATATAGATCGGATGCCAAAGTGCATTATAAGAAATTCAGAACAGATCGAACTAAGAATGGGACCTTTCCGGCGTGGCGCGGTCCGGAACTGGAGAACTCATACGCACGTTCACGTTTTGGATCTTCAGCACGACCCTCATGCGTTCCGAACGGCGGTCGAAGCTTGCGGGAACAAAAGGCGCATATACCGGATCCGATCCCAGAGCCCTTTCCAGTTCCTCTATCGCCCTACTGTCCTGCGCCGGTTCAACAACTTCGGCGATGCGTGCCAGGCCGTTACCGAACACATCCGCAACGACAACGACCTCTTCGTCCTTCATCTCTCCACGAACCAGCGATTTCGTCAATGCCACCAACGCACCCTGGGGATTGATACTCGGCGACTCTCCCGCGATTGACAGCCTGGTCGTGGCGTATTCGGAAGGCGAAATATCGAGAGCATCCGCCCCGATCATTGGGTTGCTGCTAGCCAGCATAATCCTGCCGGTTCGTGCGTGCGGCGCAGCCGAAGCAAACTCCGCCGGGTCACGAGCCGTGGACAAAATCGCCCAAAGCAGAAACGTCCCGAAAACGATCGACGTCAACGTCCCCACCGCCGACGGCATCAGCCACACCTCGAGCCAGCCCCGTCTATCTTCTATGACATGAAATACGGGAGTCGGCACCGCCGGCTTTAACTGTGCGGCGACGCTGCTGCGGAGAGATAAAAGCAGCTCCGCCGACATGGTCGGCCTCGCCAGTAAGCGTAGCCCGCTTTTGACCGCCTGATATTCCGACAGGGCTTGGCGGCAAAGCGGACAGGTATCCAGATGAGCATCCAGATCGGCCCGTTCCGCAACCGTTAAAATATCGTCCGAATATACGGGCAAATTAGATTTTACGTCGATGCATTTCATTGCTTTCGTGTCCGTATCCCCCTTGCCCCTAATTCGAAAAGCGAAATTCAGGCCGTGTCGGCCTATCTTCTTAAATGTTCAACTGTATGGATGGGCCGCTGACCCCGGTGCACCCTCACTTGCGCGGAGGGCAGTGCGTATTCGTTGCTATTCGGATCGTTACGCCGCAATGACCTTTCTTCCATGTTGGTCGTTTTAAATAAGCAGTGCAGCTTCACGCGATACGATCGGCTCCGTCATCTCTCCCTTTCAGACCTACTGTTGGCACCGTTAAAAATTGGCCTGAAAAGCGGAAACCGGGGCGAGTCGGCCATCCATCACAATCATCAAAAATCCTTCAAACGTTTTCTCAATTCGTCCCTTCCCCTCGCTATTCTTGATTTCACCGTTCCGATATTGATCTCAAGGGCCGTGGCGATCTCCTCGTAGGTAAGTCCCTCGACGTCGCACAGTACGATCGCCTCTCGATAAATGTCGGGCAATTCCAAAAGCGCCTTACGAATCGCAGACTCACGCTCATGCCTCAACACCGTTTCTTCAGCCGAAGCCGCGTCGCCGGCGATCGCCTCCGAAAACGTTGAATCCGAATCTCCTATCGGAGCATCCAGCGAGATCGTGCTGTCCCTCTTTCGACGCTTCCACCACCGGAACCGATTTCGCGAATGGTTCACGGCTATCCGGAACAGCCATGTCTTCAGTTCCGAATCCCCCCGAAACGTCCTGATCGCTTTTAGCGCACTCAAAAACGTCTCCTGCGTCAAGTCCGCGGCCTCCTCGGCGTTTTCGGTGATTCGGAAAAGCACTGCGTAGATGTCGCCGGAATATCGCGTGATCAAATTGTCAAAGGCTTCGGCATCACCAGAGCGCAACCTCTCAATGAATTGCGCCTCCGCCGTCGCGAAAGCATGCGAATCGTACGCCGCCGATGCGACTTGCGGATGACCTTCGCGGTCAAATGCAATGGATTTGCCGAAGATCATCCCGTATGGCTTCCCCAAAACGGCATCGAATCAGAAACCAACAGTTCGCAAAATTCGCGAACTGTAACATTAGACACCAACAACCCACCTTTGTTCCCGAACGAGCTTAAAATGTTACTTGTCACCACTCTCACCTTATTAATTAGGCTGCGATGTTTGATTGAACGGCTGTTTTACGGTAAATTTACACCTTTGGTCTGACAGCCACAGCGGTAATTATACAACGTTAGAACATCTCGGAATTGCAGTTTTTTTAAAATGGCACGAAAAAAGAGACGGCTCGAACCGGTGGCGGTGGCCGAAACGGATACTAATACTAAGACTCGGTACAAGGACGAATTCCAGTCCACGGTCGGCGGCAAGGTCGAAGAGTTCACTAACAAGCTCGAGGGACAGGGAAAGAATATCCTATATGGTATCGCCGCGCTTGCTGTGCTCGGGATTCTGATCTGGATATTTTACGCCTGGAGCAGCAGATCGAACGCGGCGGCGCAGGCCGCTTTAGGCAAAGCGATCGAAACCTCACAGTCAAGGGTATCGGAAACATCGCCGCCCGCCGGATCGCGTGGGAGAACCTTCAAGACCGAGAAGGAGCGGGCCGAGGCCGCGATCTCTGAATTCCAGGCAGTGATCAACGACCACGGCGGAGACGCGGCCGACAAGGCCAAATACTTCATCGCGGTGAATAAGATGTACATCGACCGTGGTGCAGCCGTCAGCGAACTCGAGGCGTTGTCGAAGGGAAGCGACGAGGTAGGTAAGCTTTCAAAGTTCGCATTGGCTCAAGCCTATGAGAGCGACGGTAAACTGGATCAGGCGAGTACCCTTTATTCGGAACTGGCGGGTATGTCAGACCCTATCGTCGCTAAAGAATCTGTCAACTTTGCTCTCGCGGGGGTCTACGAAAAGCAGGGTAAAAAGCAGGAAGCGGTGGACCTTCTCTTCAACCTGGTGAAATCAGCCAGCGAGGCGAAGGACCTGGACGGCAAACCGGTACCCCTCACCCAGACGGCGAATAACGCAAAGGAAAAACTGACTCAGCTGGATCCGGAAAAGGCAAAACAGCTGCCTCAGCCGGCTGCGGATACGGAAAGTCCTTTCTAAAGGTTTTTCTGGATTTTATCGCTAAGGCCGCCCGATCGGGCGGCCTTTGTAAATTGGAGAGTCGATTTAAGCCCCGGACCGCTACCGGATCGCTTGTTTTGGTATTACAATTACGTCCTGACGAATGAACCTAAACTCTAGTATTAAGAAGACAGGTAAGTATCCTGACGGCCGGGCCGTGGGTGTGCGTGTGCTACCCGTAAATTATTTAGTAGGGCTCCTGCTCGCCTCTTTTCTCGCTGCATTTTTACTATATCTTGAGTTAGATGTTCTCGCTTTGGGTTTCTTGGGGGCTGCGTGGATCGTCGTTCCGTCGCTGATCTGGACCGACCGGGTCACATTTGACGGGCGGCGTATCCGACGAACTGGGTTGCTTCCTGGCATGTGGGCTCGGCTCACCGCCACCCGAGACCGGATCAAACTGAACGATGTCGAGTTGGTCCAAACAACGATCCTCAGAACGATCAAGCGCGGCGGAAATCTTGTCTACACGTACCGGACGACGTTTTTTGGAAAGGGGAAGTCGTTTTCAATCCAGTCGGGCGGGCGTCACTATCGCGAATTTGTCGAATCGGTCTTCCCCAGGTTAAGCGAAGCCGTACTTGATCATCGTTCAATCGACCTTCGCGACCATTTAGACGACCGGATCGAGGTAAAGCGCCGGGCCCATGCCGCTAAAATTCCTGGGGCTGACGTTCTTGAAGGCAGTCTGAGAAAACCTTTCCCCAAAACGAAATCGGTCGGTGACGGCTATTCCGAAGATAAAGTGGCCGAGCTGCACCGGCTCGCGAACGAACTTCGCGTTTCCGGCTTGTTGCCCCAGGCGATCGAAGCGTTCAGACGGGCAGTGAATATCATGCCCGCCGACGGCCGTTTGTTGTTCGATTTCGCGCTCTGTCTAAGGTCGTATGCCTCCTCTCAGCGCGACCATCAGGTCGAACGCAAGGCACTCGCGATGATGCGGCTTGCCGAGCGTAGGGCCGGCGACGACGGCGACCTGCTCACCGACATCGGTGAAAGCTATTTTCAGCTTGGCGATTGGCGACGGGCGGGCACCACATTCAAAAAGGCGATCGAGCGTGCCGGTGAAAGATTTCGCTCCCTTATCGGTCTTGCCGAGATCGCACTTCATGAAGGTAAGATCGCACACGTCATACATAATTTCACGGCTGCCCGCGAACATGCCCAGTCGCCCGCTGCCCGCCGGTGGACCTCTCACGAGATCGATTATTTTTCCCGCCTCAACAGCGACGAAGAATACATGGAACTTGAGATCAGCCGCATGAACCTGCTCGACACGCTTCGCCTCGTGCGTGGCTCTGCCCTTCGCATCGCGCTTGTAGGTTTTCCGGCGATCGTAGCCGGTATACTGATCGAGGAGGCCCTGGTCGCAAACATCGGATGGGCGCTTTCGCTGGTTTCCCTCGCGGTCTGGACGACGGTGATTATTCTCAGTCATATGCTCGCCACCCGCATTCCGTACGAACTGGTCGAGGAAGAACGATAAAAAGCCGCGTCCGTTAAGGAAGCGGCTTTTCATTACATCTTCAGATCAAATCACTTTGCCGGTTTTTCCGCCTTCTTATTAACGGATTTCTTCGCGGTCGCTGCTTTCGGCTTCACCTCTGGCTTTGAGGCGACCCGCTTTTCCGCAGTCCCGGCCTTCGCCTTGACGGACGTAGCTTTCGCGGGCGGATTCAGAAGTGCGGACCATCGATATTCGGAGGTTTCGACTTCGCGATCCAGCGCTTTCAAAATGAAGTCTGTCATGTTATCCACGATCCAGCGGTGATTGTTCTCACCGACCGAAGCGAGTTCTGCATCCGGGGCAGGATTCATAAAGTCGATCGCGTAGGGGACTCCGTCTTTTATGGCGAATTCCACGGTGTTCAGGTCGTAACCCAGAGCTTTACAGATCGTTACAACGTCCCGTTCGACCCGCTTGTGCAGTTCCGGCGTCAGATAATTCTCGACATTCACATACTGCATCCCGCTCAGATAAGGCTTCGACGGGTCGTAAGGCATGATCAGAACCTTTTCCTGACCGACACAGTAGCATCTCACAAAATGGTCGTATTCGATGCCCTCCTGCAGCGTCATGCAAAGTGTGCCGGACTGGTTGTATTCGCTCCATAGTTCCTCGAGTGAATGGATCTTCGAAACGTTTTTCCAACCTCCGCCGTCGTGCGGTTTAAGGAAAGCAGGGAAGCCCACGTAATCGACGATGCCCTCCCAATCTATCGGGAATTCTAGATTCCGAAGCGATTCGCTCGTGATGTCTTTAACATAGTCCTGTTGGGGGAGCAGTACGGTCTTTGGGATCGCGACACCGATCTTCGACGCCAGCGAGAAATTAAAGAACTTATCATCCGCGGACCACCAAAACGGATTGTTGATGATATAAGTGCCTTCAAGGGCCATCCTCTTGAGCATCGCCCGGTAGTAAGGCACTTCGTGCGAGATCCGATCAACGATCAGGTCGTAGCTTCTGTTCTGGTCCATGCGGATCCCACCGACCTTGACCATTTCGGCCGTGACCTTGCCGCGGCCCTTTTCATTAATGCTGGCTATTATCGATTCCGGGAACGTCTGCTCGCGTCCCGCCAATATCCCTACTCTTTTCATAATCTTGTTCGATCCTATAGTTAAATATGATTGCTTAAAATTCAGCGCTAACTGAAATCCTCGATTTTATTCGATTAGCATTGCGCGGGCAAGGTGCGAAAAATGCTTGTGCTATACCTTACTGACACGTTAGAATCGTAAAGGCTTGACCCGCAAAGGGCATCCTCGCACGCCTTTCCATTCTTTGCCCGAACTTCCTTAAAATGCACGACACCACCTCCGCTGCCTCTACGTCCGCGCCTGTTTCTCAAAACCTTCCGGCGGTCCCGCCTCATGTGCAGTCGTTCCACAATGTCCTGAAGCACATGCTTGCGGCCGGCGATAATGTGAGCGATCTTATTTTCTCGCCCGGCCGTCCGCCACAGGTGGAATTATCCGGCGACTTGGAAGGGGTTGTTATCCCCGGCCTCGAACTGCTGAAACCGCCGCATATCAAATCGTTCGCAGAAATAATGCTTGCCGGAAACGAGCAGGGGAACGAATCGTTCGACAAAAAGGGATCGGCCGATATTTCCTATGGCGTGCCGGGCCTCTGCCGATTCCGCGTGAATATATTCAAACAGAGGGGTTCGCACGCGATTGTGATGCGTGTTATCCCTTCGAACCCGCCTAATTGGCGTGACCTTGACCTTCCAGATGGGGTGATGAGTTCCGCGGCGCTGAAAAATGGACTTGTTCTTGTCACCGGCCCCACAGGTTCGGGTAAATCAACCACTTTGGCCGCCGTGATCTCGATGATCAACGCCACGAAGAAATATCACATCGTTACGATCGAAGATCCGATCGAGTTCATCCACGAACACAACCTCAGCACGATCCACCAACGCGAGCTCCATTCCGATACGCCAGATTTCGCCCTCGCTTTGCGAGCCGCTCTTCGGCAGGCCCCCAAGGTCATTCTCGTTGGCGAAATGCGGGACAGGGAAACAATAGAGGTTGCCATGGAGGCCGCCGAAACAGGCCACCTCGTGCTCTCGACCCTCCACACCATCGACGCGGCCAAGACCATCGACCGCATCATCGGCGTCTTCCCTAAAAACGAAGAGGCGGCAATTCGTACGCGCCTTTCACAATCGTTCCGCCGCATTATCTCTCAGCGTCTCATGCCGAAGGTCGGCGGAGGGCGCATTGCCGCGATTGAGATCCTCGTTTCCAATTCCCGAACGCGCGAATATATCGAGAAAGGTGAAAGGGAAGGGCGTTCGATCACCGATGCGATGAGCGACGGAAGTCTCGACGGAATGCAAACGTTTGATAAGGTTTTGGAGGGGTATATCAGACAGGGTCTGATAACGAAAGAGACCGGCATCGCTTACGCTTCCAACGCTACCAATTTGCAATTGGCCATTAATGATCTGGGCGAGAGCGCAACTTTTGAGCCGCAAGTTCCTCGGACGGAACCTCAGAATAGTGCTCCGTCGATGCCAAATGGTCCGTCGGGCAGTATTCTAATAGAAGGATTCGAGCGTTAAATTTGATGAGTTGTGCGGCTTCCGGCCTTCAAGGACGGCTGGGGCTTACAGATCACGGAAGGATATATTTCAAGTTAGAAGCTCAGTTCCGATGCCATTTTGCAAGGAGCGCAACGGAAATGTAGCTTTTTACGATATTTCCTTTTTCGTGTTTCCTGTGATCAAAGCCCTTGCTATAATCGAGGCGCGATCGGGACCGTTCGAAGATGGAAAAACTAAGCATTCTTCCAGATCTTCGATGCGAAGTGTCAACTAATGCTGGGACTATCGATTTGCTTCCGGGAGAAGCTGATAATTTCCCATCTCACGGTTATACGCGTCCAACTGCCCTACTTCATCGGCGGTCGCGTCGAGCATCTGTTTCGTCATCGCGATCGAATCGGAAAGCTGTTCGAAATCGAGAAGCGAAAATTTCTCTGGCGTCGACATCGTCACGATCTCGTCATTCAGATAACTGAAAAAATTTTCTATCGATTGAAGCTGACCCTCGACAAGCTTGACGCTTCGCTCGATCTCCTCGAATGAGGCGATGCGTCGTTTCAGTATCTCGACGTTGGTCTGCTGGATCCGTTTCGTCTTATCGTCCGTCGCGCTCTCGGCCGCTCGGTAGGCCTGTGACAGTTGATTGTGCACCGCCTGTCGATTTATCGATTTCAGGTGCTGCTTTCGGCGGCGGTAAACATCGAGCAGGTCGACAAAATCCTCCCAGCGCTGATCGAGCGTTTTCAGATTGGAAGGCAGCGACCCCGCTCCTGTGAACTTGCGATAATTGTCCTGGATCTTTTCCTTCAGCCAGCGAAGGTATTCCACCGCCTCGCGTTCGCGAGGGGTAAAGGATTTGATCAACTTTTCTCTAGCGGTCTTGGCGGCAAGCAGCAGCCTCTCCCGTTCACGTCGCTGAACTAAGCCGCGGTAGGCCGGCAAGTTCGGCACCACCATCACATAAGCGATCTCCACGATTAATGCGATGAGAAGCGGAATAACGCTGAATGAATAGGCCGCGGCCACGGCGAACCCCGCAAGTGCCCAAAAATTGACAGGTTCCTTGACGGCTTCCTTGAGGTAGCTGGTATTGAATTTCTGTAAGTCCCGCTGGTATTGCGCCAGATCTGCCATAGAAATCTTGGATGCCCGCCTTGCCGAGAATGTTCCCAGGTATTTTAGTTGGTTCGGTTAGTTTCGTTAGCCTCGTTCACAATGACCTGCTCAAGCACGTCTTCGTCCTTCGAGGCTCCTGCGCCGGCCGAGATCTGTTTGCCAGAGGTTTGCCCAGAGCCCGCACCGAGCAGCCCCATCTGGGATTTGTATTCGAGAAGCTTGTCCTGCAGCTGAATGTCCATGGCTTCGCGTTCGATGTCGGCCATCTGAGCGTCCACGTTGCTCGAACCCAATTGCAGTTTCGCTTCCGCAGCGGCGACACGCCGGTCGATCTTCTCGCGCATCTCATTGAACGTCGATGCATCGTCGCCGATGTTGAAGGTCTCCATCGTCTGGGCAAGCTGTTCCTGTAGCTTGGCCTGTTTGGCGGCGGAGATGAGCTGCATCGCCTCGGCGGTGCGCTTCTTCATGTTCAGAACGTAATTGTCCCGAGCCTTAAGTGCCTGTTTGGACGCCAGCGAAGCGTGCTCAAGCTGAGCGCCGGTTCGTTCGAGGTCCATCTGGGCCTGTTGGAGTTGGCCGATGTAAGCGGTCGCGATATCGTCGCGGCCCATCTTGACTGACGCCTTAATCTTTGAATCGAGGTCGACAACCTGTTTCTCAAGGTTTTCAGAGTTCTTGATCAGCAATCGCTCGGTCGCCATCACCTGCGCGACGGAATTGTTGAGCTCGGGCACACGATCCCGCATGTCCCTTATCGTTTGCTGCAGAACGAGTTCAGGATTCTCGATCTTGTCCAGTGCCGCACCGGTGCTCGCTCGGAAAACTCTACTTAATCTTGCCCACAATCCCATTTTTGTTTCGTCACTCGCTCCTCAATATTCAACTTCGCAAAACCTCGTCAAATTGCTCTACGACAAGGCATTTACGGAAGTTGCAAAATCCGAATTCAGTATAGCAGGAAAGTCAACAAAACAAATGAATCGAAGAATTCGCTTCTGACCCGTTTCCGACGGAAAATTCGCGGGCCGCAAGAATCGCGGTTCCCGCTCGTTCAAGAATTGCCGGCACGGCCACAATGCTTTGTATTGGCGTCTGGTCTGGCAAACGAAAACTGGAGTAATATTACCGCGGGCAGTTGGCTCACCCTTCTCAACAGTACCCGCGGGGAGGGGCAATTATTACAATGAAAAGAATCATTTCGGGGATCTTGCTGACGGCCGTCTACTGGTCGATGTTTCTGCCATTTGCTTTGGAAGCTCAGGCTCAAGCTATTGGAAAGACAAAGGAAAACAGAATGAACAACGTGCCGCCCGGGCTGGCATTCAGATTAAGCGAAGGTGCTGCGGGAGCCGAATTGCGCGAGGTGCAGCCGCCCGCGGCCGCGGACCCAATCTCGGGTGCCGAGGCCAGCAAGGTGCTCGGCCGTCTGCCCGCGATCAAGGTCGATCCGGACGATAAGTCCGATTTCGCCAAACGCGCTGGCACGCTGCCCGCTCCTAAGACCGGGACCCGGATCCCCGTCAAGTTCCCCGCAGACGAAGACCGCGGAACCCCTAAGATCGTCCCCGGGACTACCCTGGATGTTGTCCGGTTCACCCCGGAAGGCGAAGTGCCACTCGCTCCCGACCTCAGCGTCACATTCTCGCAGCCGATGGTTGCAGTCACCTCGGAGGAAGAGGCCGCAAAGTACGCCCCAGTCGAATTGACGCCGAACGTCGAGGGCCGCTGGCGCTGGCTCGGGACAAAAACGCTCATGTTCGATACCGACAAGCGTTTCCCGATGGCGACCAAGTTCACCGCCCGCGTCCCCGCCGGCACGAAATCGGCGACCGGCCAGACGCTCCAGAAGGACATCACCTGGACCTTCACCACACCGCCGCCGAAGGTCGAGACAATGATCCCGCAGGGCCAGATCGTCCGCCGAGACGCGTTGATGTACATCCGGTTCGATCAGGCGATCAACGCCGAGGCCGTTCTGAAGACAATTTCGGTCGTTGGCGGTCGAAAACTGCCTCTCCGCCTCGCCACTCAGGCTGAGATCGACGCCGATACAAACATTTCCTATCAATCCAAGCAGGCACAGCCGGGCCGCTGGATCGCGTTTCGTGCCGTAACGACAGACGGTTCCACTGAAAACGCTCTGCCGCCCGCATCGGCGATTTCCGTCACCGTCGAGAAGGGCACACAATCGGCCGAAGGCCCGCTCACTACGACTACCGCACAGAGTTTCAGCTTCAACACCTTCGGCCCTTTCAAATACAACCGTGCCTATTGCGGCTGGCAGGACAACAAGAATTGTTCGCCGTTCGAGCCGTGGTACCTGGAATTCAATAACCAGATCGATGCGTCAAAATTCACCAAAGAGATGGTAAAGATCGAGCCCGCCGTCGAAGGCCTGCAGATCTTCCCCTCTGGGAACAATCTCTATTTTCAGGGCTACAAGAAAGGGAACACGACCTACAAGATCACGGTCGATTCGGGACTCGGCGACACGTTCGGCCAATTGCTGGGTAAACCTGCTGTCGCAACGATCAGGGTCGGCGCGGCGCCGCAGAACTTCTACGCCCAGGGCGGCGCGATGTCCGTCCTCGACCCGACCACGAAACCCTCGTTCTCGCTTTACTCGACCAACCACGCTTCAGCCCGAGTCCGAATTTACAGGGTAACGCCCGAAAACTGGCATCAGTATATGCAGTATTTCCGTCGGCTCCATTACGACGACAACCAGCGGCCAACAATTCCAGGAACACTGATTTCTGACAAAACGGTTGCGATCAAAAGCGTCTCTGACGAAATGGTCGAGACACGCATCGATCTTGCCGAAGCTCTCGGCGGCGACGGCCTCGGTAATCTCATCCTCGACATCGAGCCCACGGTAAAACGCGACAAATACGACCGATCGCGCGTGTTCACCTGGATCCAGTCAACGCAGATCGGCCTCGACGCGTTCGTCGATAATCAGGAACTCGTAGGATTCGCCACCGAGTTGAAAAACGGTAAACCGCTCGGCGGCGTCGACCTTTCGATCTACCCCAACGGCAAAGCGGTCGGCGGCTCAACCGCCACAGCCGAGCCGGTCGAGAAAGGCTGGATCGAATCGGCGTGGGAATGGATCGCGGGTTCTGGAGCAAGCGGCCCTAACGCTGGCAATATCGAATCATTCAACTCCGATGGTACCGAGGCCGACACAGAATCCGTCGAACCCGCACAATCAAACGCCACCGGCGCCAACGGCATCCTCCGCTTTGCCTTGCCAGATTCGGCCTCGACAAAGGGGATGAATCTGCTCATCGCCAAACGCGGAAAAGACGTTGCGTTCCTCCCCGAAAACACCGATTACTATTGGCAGGATCATGGCAATTGGTACAAAAAGCCCGACGTTGATTCGCTCCGTTGGTTCGTCTTCGACGACCGCCGCATGTACAAGCCGAAGGAGGAGGTCGCCGTTAAGGGCTACATCCGCACGATCACGGGCGGCAAGCTCGGAGATGTCGAACCGCTCGGCGAAAACGCACGCAATTATCAATGGTCGGCAAAAGACCCTCGCGAGAACGAGATCGCCAAGGGCACCATCTCGACAAACGCTTTCGGCGCCTTCGATTTCAAGTTCAAACTACCGGATAACGCGAACCTCGGTTACGGACGGATCGATTTTCTGGCCAGCCCGGGTGTTTCGCCGTCATTCTCGCACCAATTCCAGATCCAGGAATTTCGCCGCCCGGAATTCGAAGTAACCGCAAAGGTCGAAAGCGAATCCCCGCATTTCGTCGGCGGCAAAGCCGATCTTTCGGTCGAAGCAAAGTACTACGCCGGCGGCGGTCTCGCCAACGCTGATACGAATTGGACCGTCACCGCCACCCCGACGTCATACACACCTCCCAACCGCGACGATTTCACCTTCGGAACGTGGGTGCCCTGGTGGAGGATATACGATCATGGGGACGGACGGCCCTACGGCGGGGGAACCACGCAGTATTTCAAGGGAGTCACCGACGCGAGCGGGAAACATCTGCTCAAGATCGATTTCGATTCGGTCAAACCGCCGCGGCCATACACCATTTCCGCCTCGGCATCCGTGCAGGATGTGAACCGGCAGACTTGGGCCGGCCAGACATCCTTGCTCGTCCACCCGGCTGACCTCTACGTGGGCATCCGCACGCCGCGCACCTTCGTGCAAAAGGGCGAGAACATCGTCGTCGAATCGATCGTCACCGACATCGAAGGCAAGCTGATCCCGAACCGCGATGTCGAGATCAAGGCCGTACTCAAGGATTGGCAGTTCGACAAGGGAACCTGGCAGGAAGTAACCGTCGACGAGCAGACCTGCACCGTAAAGTCGGGTGGGTCAGAACCGCCTGCGTCAGCGGGCGGCCAAAATGCTACGGTCCCAAAGTGCACCTTCCTCGCAAAAAACGGCGGACGCTACATAATCACCGCGACCGTGATGGACGACCGTGAGCGTTACAACGAGAGCGAGATCACCATCTGGGTACCCGGCGGCAAAACACCCCCGAAACGCAACGTCGAGCAGGAAGAAGTTCAGATCATCCCGAGCAAAAAAGACTACGCTCCCGGCGAGGTCGCCGAACTTCTCGTGATCGCCCCGTTCACCCCG
>Ga0307410_10000512_pt1 | contig 15739 bp, 10 predicted proteins | sample 322Ometagenome_3_FD_203707 | JGI IMG/M metagenome (GOLD analysis project Ga0307410, IMG submission 203707) | Maize rhizosphere microbial communities from greenhouse at UC Davis, California, United States - 322HYB-O-3 | ecosystem: Host-associated > Plants > Roots > Rhizosphere > Soil | place... | reverse complement strand
TGGACGATCCTCGAGAAGATTGGACATACGATGGCTGACTACCGGCAAAACGCAATGTTCATCCCGGTTCGGATGCTCGTGAAAGCGCAGTTGGCGGATGGGGAGATCAAGTACGACTTTTCGGAGTTTGATCACTGGGTGGAGATTTTCGACCGTGCGGGAGTTTCAAAGCTGATCGAAGGCGGGCATTTGTGCGGACGCGATGGCGGATATGACGGCAAGTACGTGTTGCCGACCGACTATATAGAAGATGGGAAGATCGCACGGAAGGACCTGGGTGCGGATGATCCGCGTGTTGAGCCCAACTTGCGCGAGTTCCTGCGACAGTTGCATACGCATTTGTCGGAAAAGAAATGGATCTCCCGCTATGTGCAGCATGTTCATGACGAGCCTCATGGGCCGGAGATGCCGGTGTATCGGCGCTTCGTGAAAATCGTGAATGAAGAATTGCCTGGCGTGCCGACAGTGGATGCGATCAGCATGGACGAGAACGAAACTTACCCGGACGAAACCAAGATATGGGTGCCGCTGCTGGGAACGTTCGACAACAAGGTCGATGTGATTGAAGCACACAAGTCCGGCGGCGGGCAGAGTTGGTTCTACACATGTCTGCACCCGACGGGGAAACATCTCAACCGGTTTGTAGATTTTCCGCTGCTGAAACCGCGGCTACTCCATTGGGTGAACTTCAAGTATGGACTCACGGGATTTCTGCACTGGGGCGGCAATTTCTGGATGGACAAGCCGTATGAAGATCTGCAGCCGAATTGGGGTGGAGACTTGCGGCTGCCGGCCGGTGATGATGCGATTACGTATCCTGATCCGGAAGGTGATGGAGTGTTTCCATCGATTAGGCTGGAAGCGATGCGCGAAGGAATTGAGGATTACGAGTTGCTGATGGAAGCGGCACAGCGCGATCCCGTGCGTACGAAAGCTTTGGTTGAGAAAGTTATGCCCGGGTTCACGGAATACGTTCGTGATGTTGGGGAATTCCGAAAGTACGAAAGGGAATTGTTGGAGATTGCGGGAGGGAAGTGAAGCACCGGATTTCCCACCCTATCACTTGCGCGATAAGGGTGGGGCATCCAAACAGAACTTTTTGTTAAGCTGCGTTCTTTGTGGCGAGCGTATGAGCTTCCGGTGCCGGGCGCAAGGAACTTGGCGTCACGACACGCATTTCCTGCCAGTCGTACGCAAACTCTTTTCCGCAATCCAGGCACACGACATATGTGCCGGTGACCGACGCGGCCTGGATGCGACGCGTGGCGCCTTTCGTCGTTCTCGGAAAACTGTAGTTCCGGTGTGAACACCCGAAGATCAGATCGTAGAGCCTACTCAACATACCTCCCCACTTTCCGCGGGACCTATCCACATTCGCGCGGCGCTCCCCACAGTAGGCGCTGCGCTGACCTGAGAAGCAACAGCAACTCTGGCCTTCATCTACTTAGATGTGTTTTGGGATGAAAAGTTGCTGTGGATTGAGGTAACTGGGCTGGTGGTTACTGTGCAAAAGTCGTTCAGAGTCTTCCACCCTGTCGTGTTGACAAGGTGGGTTTACTGATGAAAATTTCAACTGTGTTCGGTGGTTTCTTTCTTGGAGGCCGAGCATTTGCTCATGATGGCTGAGCGGAGGCGGGTTCGGAGATCGTTGGGCAATTCGTAAAGTTCGTTATTGCGATAGATCTCAATTGTTCGCTTCGTTGTATTGCAGACGACGTAACAGTTGTGGCACCACTGGAGATGCTCCTCCAACTCAGACTTTGTCCGAGTGTCCATAGTGTCGTCGAGATAGTCGGTAAGCTCTTTCAAGAAATCAGAGCAGGTCACTGTTTGCCGTCTCCACTGCGTTGTTTGAAGTACTTGCTCAGCCTTTCACGTAACTGCAACCGGGCACGAAGCAGGCGAGACTTCACGGCCGGAATACTCAGATTCAGCGCCTCGGCGGTTTCTTCCGTCGAGAGTCCTTCGACGTCACGCAGCACAAATACCGTGCGAAAACTCGCTGGCAATCCTTGTATGGTCTTGGTCAGAATATCTTTCAATTCTCCCTGACCATAGAGCTGCTCGGGATTCGGACTCCAGTCCGCGACTTCGCGTGGAACAGAATCGTCTTCCGTCTTTACATCTTCGTCGAGTGAGACCATGCGTTCCGGTCTCCGTCGACGCAGCCGCATCAGGGCTTCGTTCACCGCGATGCGTACCAGCCACGTGTAAAACTTCGACTGCCCCTGGAACTGGCCCAGGTTCGAATACGCCTTCAGGAACGCATCCTGTACCACATCCTCCGCATCCTCGCGGTTTTGCGTGATGTGGTTGGCGATACGAAAAACGTTTCGATCGTAACGCCGGACTAGCTCTTCGAAAGCGGTAACGTCGCCCTTCTTGGCGGCATTTACCAGTGCCAGCTCATCACTGACTGGCTCATTTACCTTTGTTTGGATGGTTTCCATGTTCTTCCAGATTCAGCAATTTGGGGGAAATCCGAAACGCAATAATTAACGGTTGAGCAGTACACGGACAGCTGATCCCAACCGCTGCGCTGGTCAGTCCCAATGGAACCCCGTTTCCATTGTAAAGGCTTAGACGTTCGAGCCGAGGAAGTTTACCAGCGAATTTGACTCAACGTCCAAGGTCCTGCCTAACCACTTGAATTTATTGACAATTTAGAACTTCGGGTTGGGACGTTGCGGATCGGGAATCTGGAAGTCGCAGTGGCTAAGGTAACCTCGTCAGGTGGGAGCCGCTCGCCTATAATCCGCTACAAAGAGACAAAAAGGGGAACCATTCCGGAGAAAATGGTAGATCTGCGGCGAATCCGCGAAGTCGTGCAGCGTGTGGTCGGGGAAGTTGTTGAAGGCCAGATGGCGCTCGTCCGTCAACAGGTAATCGAGCGCGTGACGCACGAATTGGAGCCGGAATTTTCTGGACACTCAGGCTCACAAACCGACCTGCTGAACGCAGCTGTAGTCTCGGTCCAGGATGCGAACACCCAGGGAGAAATTCTGCGCGCGCTGCTTGACGGTGCTGCGCGTTTCTGTGGACGAGTCGGACTTCTCGTTGTCCGCGGTGGAATGGCTACAGGATGGCAATCGCGCGGATTCGACAACGACGAAATTTTCAAGATTGTGAGCCTGGACTGCTCCCGGGGGTTGGCGGCGCGCGTCGTGCAGAGCCGTATTGCCGCTGTCGGTAACGCCGCTGATTTCGACCAGAATTTTTTGTTTAAGTTTGGCGCGCCTGCGGACGGAAACCTCGCACTCCTTCCGCTGGTTGTGAAAGAAAAAGTTTCCGCTTTGATTTACGCGGACACCGGAGCGCACCAGACTATCGACATCGATCACTCTGCGTTGCAGCTGCTGGCGCGCTATGCGGGCTTGTGGCTGGAAGTCGTTTCGACCCGTAAAACCAGCGGGCCGGGGCATATGCAGGAAGCGGGCGCCGAGATCACTCCGGCGCAACAGAACGCGTTTGAGTCTCCGCAGGCGATGCAAGCCGCCGCTGGTGCGGGCTTTGTGCAGCACGAGCAGCCGGCTGCTATCGCAGTGATTGAGCAAGTTCCGGAACCCGAGCCACCGTTGGCGCCTGCCATCGTTGCTGATGTTCCGGCTCAGGAAGACGAACAACATAAGAAAGCCCGCCGTTTTGCCCGCTTGCTGGTGGATGAGATCCGCTTGTACAACCAGTCAAAGGTTGCCGACGGCCGGCAGAACCGCGACGTTTACGACCGGCTGAAGGACGACATCGAAAAAAGTCGCGCAACTTATCAGCGCCGCTACGGTCAAAGCATTACAGACGCGGATTATTTCACCGATGAACTGGTACGTATCCTTGCTGATAACGACCCAGCGGTGATGGGCAGTTCATTTTCGCGCTAGACTGAGATCGTGGTGATCCGTTCTCGATTCATGACAGTTTCTGTTGCACTGCTCGTATGTGCAGGCTTGGCATGGGGCCAGTCGGCTCCGAAATCTTCCGGCAAAACTACGGCCAAAAAGACTTCCTCCAAATCCGCCGCAAAGAAGAAATCAAGAAAGAAAAAAGTCAGTAGTGCGCGTGCGCGTCGAATGCACCGCGCGTTTGTTGCATCCTCCAAGTTGAAGCCGATGGCGCGGCAACTATTAGAGACGCGTAGTGCTGCGGCTTACAAAGGTGTGGAGGCATACGCGCGCAAGAACGCCGGCACTGACTCGGGTGTTCTCGCAAACCTCGTTTTGGGACACGCACATATTCTTGATGCCGACTATCTATCCGCGCTTCCTCCGCTGAGAAAGGCCCAGGCGCGTGAAGGCGACCTTGGGGACTACATCGACTACTACCTTGGGCTTGCATATAGCACCACCGGCGACCGAACCCGCGCGATTGAAATCCTGAAGGGATACGCTGCGAAGTATCCGGATTCGCTGTTGTTGCGCGATGCAATGAAGCTTTACGGAAACGCTCTGGTGCTGGAAGGTCGTGCTTCGGAAGCGATCTCTGTACTCGAGGCGCACCGGACGCCGACGCGCGCCGATATCGAGTTCGCATTGGGCAGGGCATATGTTGAAGCTGGCCAGGCAGCGAAAGGCGGAGCGATCCTCCGGAACATCGTCTATACGATTCCGGCGAGTCCAGAAGCACCTGATGCTGCGGGCCTTCTGGCTCCTTTGGCAGCGTCGGGAGTTGTGCAGCCTGGCAGCTTCACCGAACGCAGTACCCGCGCCGCGCTGTTGGCTTCAGCAAGTAAATGGAGCGACGCAGCGAAGGAGTATCGCGAGTTGCTCGGCGATGCGCCCCCAGCTGAACGCGGACGCATCCAGGTGCTGCTTGGCGTTGCCTTGCGCAGAAGCGGATCTGCCAGGGAAGCGAAAGAGGTTCTGCAGGGTGCAAACGTAACTGGCGAGTTAAACGCGCAGCGACTCGCCATGTTAGCGGAGATTTCGCGCATCGATGAAAGCGATGAAGAGTACTTCAGGCTGCTGAACGAACTGCGCCAGTCGTCTCCCACAAGTCCATTCCTGGAAGGCGCGTTGTTGAACGCAGGAAACATTTACCTGCTGCGGCGTGACTACGACAAAGCCATCGACTACTACCGCGAGGTCTACCAGCGGTTCCCGAAAGGCGCGCGAGCTTCGTATGCGCATTGGAAAGCTTCGTGGCTGACATATCGCCAGGGCAGGCGGGAAGATGCAAAGAAAGAATTTCGCCTGCATGTAGACCTGTATCCGGCGTCAGCCGAGACTCCTGCGGCGGTTTACTGGCGAGCGCGCCTTGCGGAAGAAGATAAGGACTATGCAATCGCGCGCGCTTGGTACAGCAAGGTAGTGGAGCGTTATCGCAACTACTATTACGGAGTGCTGGCAACCGAACGCCTGCAGTTCGTACCCGCGGTGCCCGTGCCTGATGATCCTGTTCTCGCGAGAATTCCTCCGCTGACGAAGACGGAAAGGGAGCAACTCGAAGATGCTCCCGAAGACGAGTTGCGCGTAGAGAAGAGCAAGCTGCTGGAGAACGCCGGAATGTTCGACGCGGCGATGAAGGAGCTTCAGGCCATACCTGGCAAGCAGCACTGGGCCACAGCAGAAATTGCTCGCATGTATTCGGAGGCAGACCAGTACCATCGCGCTTTGCAGATATTGAAGCGCTCTGTGCCGCAGTACTTCTCATTGGATTACGAGGACCTGCCGCGACAATACTGGGAGAGTCTGTTTCCGCGTCCGTTCTGGAAGGACCTGAAGAAGTTTGCGGAGGCTAACGAGTTGGATCCTTACCTGGTGGCGTCATTGATTCGCCAGGAAAGCGAATTCAATCCGGGAGCGGTATCCAGGGCGAATGCGCTCGGTCTGATGCAACTATTGCCTTCGGTTGGGAAGAGCACAGCGCGTCAGTTGCGTGTTCGCGGATACTCGACCAACTCGTTGTTTGTTCCTTCCACAAACATGCAGCTTGGCACGAAATATTTCCGCATGATGGTAGATAAGTTTGGGGGCCAAGTTGAGTACGCACTGGCAGCTTACAACGCGGGATCGAACCGGGTTGATGACTGGATGGCCAGCGGCAGTTACGCTGATGTTCCGGAGTTCGTAGAATCGATTCCGTTCACCGAGACGCGCGAATATGTTCAGGCAATCATGCGGAACGCGAAAGTGTACCGGCAGATTTATCCAGATGACAGAGAACGTGCGAGCAAGTGAGGACTTTTCAGTGCAAACTGAACCCCAGGCGGCTTGCCTGGGGTCCTTGTTCTGAAGTTACGGATTTGTCGCGATAGGAGGTCTCCGCCGATCCGGAAGGCTTGCACGCCACCAGGCTGAACCTCCGCCGCCAATGAGGAAACCGGCAACGGCTCCGTCGTCACATCCGCAGATTGCCCATCCTGCGCCCGTTCCGAGCGCCGCGTGCGATCCGATGAAAGCCCAATCGCGCTGTCTGCCGCTGAAGGTACGGGGATGGCTGTGAAGGTAGAGCGCCGATCCACCACCGCCCCCGATCAATAATCCTTTCACCATCTCGGTCTTGTTTCCGACCAATATGCCGATGCCCGCACCGATCGCCGCGCCTCCGACAGTCGACGTAAGCCAGCGATAACGGTTTCTGCGAACTCCATCGAGGTCGCGTGCAGTGACTTCGCGTTCGCGTCGTTGTGCGAATGCAGGCGCAGCAAACGCTAGCAGCAGCACCAGGCAAATCGCGTATGTAAGTACTCTCCTCATCCCCACCATGGGTTTTGTTCTCCTCGGGTCGCGGATCTTCCGCATCGAGTGAGATGGAGAGCTTGTGAAGAGAGATTGCCGCAGGGAATACAGGTGCTTACGATTTGTGATTTGCGATGTACGATTTGCGATTGCTTAGGGGCGAGCAGTGCTGATAGACGATGCGAAGATCCTGACCAGTTGGTCTGCTTCATCTCTCAAGGGCAGCAATTTAGCTGGAGTGACTGTGCCCCGCATCGGCGAGCAGTTCAAGCCAAAAAGATGATTCATCGACTTCTTCAAGCACGACCGACATCTTGGAAATGAACTCAGCATGTGAGCGGGCGCGGCAAGTTGCTCGATAGTTTGCCGCAACGGAAGTACCGGCTCGCAGCAGTTGTCTGCCGAGCACCTGCCCTTCGACGTTCTTGGGAAGAGCGAAACAGACGGACGATTCGCAATGCAAAGTCTTTCGTCCTCTGTTGCATCTGGATCGTTTCTGGTTTTAGAGAAGCCATCGGTTTGGGGTTTCAATCGCAAATCGTAAATCAAGAGGGATCTTTCGCCCCAGAGTGATTCGCAAACACAATCTCCCCCATCACCAGCACTGCTCCCACCACGATTGCGCTGTCGGCTACGTTAAAGGCTGGCCACTGATAGGAACCGAGGTAGAACAGAAGAAAGTCAACGACGTGTCCGGCGACGATGCGGTCCCACAGATTCCCGATTGCGCCGCCAAGGATCAGCGCTAAACCGACGCCGGTGGTTGTGAGCAGATGTCCGTTTTTCCATAGCAGCACGGAAACAACGCACATCGCTACCGTCGAGAACAGCACAAGGAACACAAGGCGCCAGGGCGAGTCGGAGTCCGAGAACAGCCCAAAAGCTGCTCCCGGATTTACTCGATGCGTGAGGCTAAAAAATCCTGGGATGATCGTGAGTTGGTCGTGCAGCAGGATCTCTTTCGACACCAGCCACTTCGTGAGCTGGTCGAGCAGAACGATGAGTGCCGCAGCACCGAAGTAGTACTTGCGCATGCTGCGCACAATCGCGGGCTCCAGTACCTTCTGCGAAGCAGTCTGGTCCACTCAGCCTTCTATCTCCCGGAGGACTGCACTGCAGCGTTCACAAATGGTCGGGTGGTTCTTGTCCTCGCCAACGTGAGTGGAGTAGTTCCAGCATCGCTCGCACTTTTCGCCCGGCGCGCGATTCACCGTTACATTCACTGGAGCTGAGCCATTACCACCCTCGGAGCGAATCAACTGGACGTCCGAGACGATAAGAAGTGGACGTAGTTGCGCAAGATTTCGGTGGAGGACGTCGTACAGATTGCCCGAAGCCGCGATCAGCAGCTGTGCTTCGAGGTTTTGTCCAATCAGCTTCGAGTTGCGCGCGCCTTCCATCGCCTTGTTTGCCTCTTGACGCACTGTAAACAGAGTGTCCCAATCCGAGCGAAGTTGCTGCACATTTGTGGCGCCGAGTGTTCCCGTGATGTCTTCCGATGAAAGGAAGTAGGCGAGGTGCACGCTGGTGTCACGGTCCGGCAGAGTTGGCAAACATTGCCAGATTTCTTCGGATGTAAAGCTCATGATCGGCGCGACCAGGCGCACCAGAGCTTCGCCAATGCGCCACAACGCGGTTTGCGCAGACTTGCGCGCTTTCGAATTCAGCGCCGACGTGTAGAGCCTATCCTTGAGTACGTCGAAGTAGATCGCGCTCAGGTCGTTGACGCAGAATTCGTTGAGCCGCTGGTAGATGCGGTGGAAGAGCATCTGGTCGTACCAGTCCAGCACTTCCTTCGTGAAATCCACCGTGCGCAGCAACATGTATTGATCGAGCGACTGCAACTCTTCAAACGGCACAGCGTCATGCAGCGGGTCGAACCCGTTGAGGTTCCCGAGAATGTAGCGGAACGTGTTGCGGATCTTGCGATAGTTCTCCGCAACGCGGTTCATCAGGTTCTCGGACGCGGCGACATCTTCGCGGAAATCTACCGATGCCACCCACAGGCGCACGATCTCGCCGCCAAGCCGTTTCGAAATATCGACCGGATCGACTACGTTGCCGAGCGACTTCGACATGGCGCGACCGTTTTCATCGAGCGTCCATCCGCTGGTCGCGACAGAACGGTAAGGCGAACTGTTCCTCCATCCCACGGCACAGAGCAGTGACGAGTGGAACCATCCGCGATATTGGTCTCCCCCTTCGAAGTAGAGATCAGAAGGCCACGGCAGGTCTGGCTCATGCCCGAGAACGGCGGCATGCGACGATCCCGACTCAAACCACACGTCGATGATGTCCATCTCCTTGCGGAACGTCGTGCCATTGCATTTCGCGCACTTTGTGCCTGCCGGAAGAATCTGCGCGGCCTCGTGCTTGTACCATGCGTCGGCCCCTTCGCGCTTGAACAGATCAACGACTGTTCGGTTGACGCTCTTGTCATTCAACGCAGCGTTGCAGCCTTCACAGAAGAACACCGCGATGGGTACACCCCAGATGCGCTGGCGCGAGATGCACCAATCCGGCCTCGTGGCGATCATGTTCGAGATGCGCTCTTCGCCCCATGCCGGGTCCCACTTCACTTTCTTGATTTCTTCGAGTGCACGTGAACGTAGCGTACCGCTGCCGTCCGGCATCTTGCCTTCCATGGAGATGAACCATTGCTCCGTCGCCCGGAAAATCACGGGATTGTGACAACGCCAGCAATGCGGATACGAATGTTCAATGTTCTTGCGCGCAAGCAATACACCTCGCGTCTTCAGCAATTCCACGATCGGTTCATTCGCCTTGAACACGACCATGCCGTCATATTCGGGCAGACCGTCGCGCAGGCGTCCGGACTCATCGACCTTGGTCGTCTGGTCGATCCCATATTTCGCACCTGTATAGAAGTCGTCTGCGCCGTGCGAAGGAGCGGTGTGTACGGCGCCCGTTCCCTGGTCCATAGTGACGTAATCCGCGAGCACGCCCAGGATCTTCCGCTCCAAGAAAGGATGCGCAAATGTCGCGTACTCCATGACGCGCCCCGGAAAGGTCCCCACCTCGACCGCGCTCGTTAACCCGCAGTTCTCGACCGTGGCCGCCAGTAATTCGCGTGCGACGATGTAAGTCCACTCGCCCGATTCGACCGCTACATACTCTGCGTCAGGATGGAACGCTACAGCCATCGAGGCAGGCAGCGTCCAGGGAGTCGTCGTCCAGATGATCGTCGCGACTCTCTTGCCGGCCAGCTTTGGATCGATCTTCGCGGGATCACTGGTCAGCGCGTACCGTACCCAGATGCTCGGGCTGGTGTGGTTGTCGTATTCAACTTCTGCTTCGGCAAGAGCTGTTTCGTCGTGAACGCACCAGTACACGGGACGCAGGCCCTTGTAAACGAAGCCGTTCTCAAAGAAGGCATAGAAGATCTCCTCGACCACCGACTCGTACTGCGGAGTGATTGTGGAGTACGGATCGTCCCAGCGACCGAAGGCGCCAATGCGCTTAAACTGCTCGCGCTGCAAATCGAGGTACTTCTCCGCGTACTTCCGGCAGGCGTCGCGCACCTGCATCGGGGCCATTTCTAATTTCTTGCGACCCAGTGCTTCGTCAACTTTGATTTCGATAGGCAGCCCGTGACAGTCCCATCCCGGCACATAGGGCGAGTCGAATCCCGCCATGGTCTTCGACTTCACGACGAAGTCCTTCAAACACTTGTTCAGCGCATGCCCAAGGTGAATAGGCCCGTTCGCGTAAGGAGGCCCGTCGTGCAAAACGTAAGTAGGACGCCCCTGCCGTGACTTCCTGATGGCGTCATAGATTCGCATTTCCTCCCAGCGGGCAAGCATCTTCGGCTCGTTCTGGGGCAGGTTGGCCTTCATCGAAAAGTCGGTCTTCGGCAGGTTCAGCGTAGATTTGAGTTCAAGCGGCACTTATGTAGTGTCTCCGCGCAAAAATGAGAAGTTGGAGGGGAGAAAAATTCCCGGTTCCTGATCTTCATTATAGGTGTCAGGCGCGGCAGCGTCCAAAGACGATGTACAGAAGAATTCCAAGATTTCCGCAACGAAGTGCGCGACTCCGGGTTCCTGTGTAGGTATTCGAGCATCCAATGTTGGGTATCGCGAGACCCACAGGTTGCGAGCACGTTAGCGAAAGTTGCGGAATGTGCCGAATACAACGAGGTTAGGCTCAGATACAACTTGGCAAGCAATGTGCTCATCTGTTCTGCGAAAGGACAGCGACTCACGTTGGCCACACAGTAGAAAGGCCGAACCGGGCAAAGTTTATGTCAAATCAGTTATTGATTCCCCGACCGGAACACGAATCACACAAGATTCCGGAGTTGCAACTCTTACCCAAGGAGAAGCTGGATAAGGGGCTGTTGTCGTCGCTTATCGAAAACATCAAGGCGACCTATTTTCCTGAGAAACTGCCGCCATTGCACCTCACGTCCCGCCCGGTAAGAGTTCGTGAGATTTGGGGTGAATATAGCTACCGCAAAACAAGCGCGTGGTTGTCTCTGTTCCTGCATGGCGCGGCCATCGCCGGACTCATCGCCGTGTCGATCATAGGCGCCAGGGTTGTGCAAAAAGTTGTCGACCCCGAGAAAGTTACCCTGGTAGCTCCGCCGTTATCAGACTATCTGCCTTTATCTACGAAGCAGAATGACGACATCGGTGGTGGCGGTGGTGGTGGCGATCGCGACAAGATTGAAGCGCCCCAGGGCAAACTCCCCAAGCTCGCGATGGAGCAGATCACTCCTCCGGCAATGGTGGTGCGCAATGACAATCCCAAACTGGCCGTCGAGCCGACAGTTGTTGTTCCTCCGAAAGTGAATCTCGCGAACAACAATCTGCCGAACCTTGGAGATCCGAAAGCTGCGATTCCGGCTGGACCACCGTCGAACGGCACCGGCTCGGGCGCAGGAATCGGCAGCGGCTCGGGTGGCGGCATTGGACAGGGTACCGGCCCCGGCGTTGGTGAAGGCCGCGGCGGCGGCGTAGGTGGAGGCGTGTTCCGCGTAGGCGGCGGCGTATCCGCTCCGCGCGCTCTCGATACTCCCGATCCGGAATACTCCGAAGAAGCTCGCAAAGCGAAGTACCAAGGCGTCGTTGTTCTCTGGCTGATCGTGGACCAAAGCGGCAAGCCGCGCGACATCAAAGTATCGCGCAGCCTGGGCATGGGACTCGACCAGAAAGCAGTCGAAGCGGTGCGCAACTGGAAATTTGAACCTGCGATGAAAGACGGCAGGCCGGTCGCCGTGCAGATCAACGTTGAGGTGAACTTCAGACTTTACTAAGCCCGGGCCACCAGGTCACTGGAGAGAACCCGCTCCGGTAGGCTTTGATAACGCTGATACGAGCGTAGTGAAACGAGGAGAGGCGAACCTGCCTCTCTTTTCGTTTTTTGTCTCGACACTCTCGCGACCCGTGACAGTAGCGCCGGCGTCTCGCCGGCATGTGTTGTTCTCGACTTTGTGGCCTTTGACGCTTTTCCCGACTCACTACTCACAACCGTCTTGCTCTCGTCCCGAGCAGGGTCAAGTGGTCTGCTAGGCCTCCGCTGGCAAAAGTATTGACGCCGGGTAGGTGCGACTCTAGTCTGGAATCCGCATGACAAGCCCACTTCTAGCAAAAGTCTCCGTTGCAGTTCTGCTATTCACAGTGCTGGTACACCTGCCGCTAGAGGCGCAAACTCAGGCAAAGAAGTCCGCTGCCCAGGGAGAAGAAGTCTTCGGTCGGCAGATTAAAGCCCGTGTTGACAAGCTCCTCAAACAGATGACCGTCGAAGAGAAGATTGGTCAGATGATGCAGTACTTTCAGCTGACACCGGACACGACGGCCGCGGAAGAACGCGCTCGCAAGGGACAAGTGGGTTCCTACTTATTCGTGACAGACCCTGCAGCCATCAATCGCCTGCAGCGAGCGGCAGTAGACGGCAGTCGTTTAAAGATTCCACTAATTTTCGGCTTCGATGTCATCCATGGATGGTGCACCATCTTCCCGGTTCCTATTGCAATGGCAGCATCATGGGATCCGAAGCTCGTCGAACAGGCGCAGACCGTTGCCGCAAAAGAAGCGCGTGCTGCCGGAATCCAGTGGACATTCGCTCCCATGGTAGACATTGCTCGTGATGCGCGTTGGGGACGGATCGTAGAAGGTGCGGGAGAGGATCCGTTCCTCGGCTCTGCGATTGCTCAAGCGCAAGTGCGCGGTTTTCAGGGAACTCGCATTGGGGAACCCGAACGCTTAATCGCGACAGTCAAGCACTTCGCCGCATATGGCGCGGCTGAAGGCGGCCGCGATTACGATGCAACCTATGTTCCTGACGTCCTCCTCTGGAATGTCTATTTCCCGCCTTACAAGGCCGCGATCGATGCGGGCGCGGGATCTGTAATGAGCGCTTACCAGGACCTCAATGATGTTCCTGCCACTGGAAATACTTTCCTGCTCCAGGATGTTCTTCGAAAGATGTGGAAGTTCGACGGCCTCGTAGTTAGCGACGCTGCCTCAGTTTTTAATCTCACTACTCATGGTTTCGCACGCGACGCGAACGACGCCGCATATCGCGCTCTCAAAGCGGGCGTTGATATGGAAATGGCATTCCCCGAATTGAATATCCCGGCAAATCCGCAGATGGGTTTGAAGGAGCCGATCATCATGCCTGGACTGCACACGTATGACGTTGCTCTCCAGTCGCTGCTTAAAAGCGGCAAGATCACGGAAGCGGATCTCGACGCCCGGGTTCGTCCACTGCTAACTGCCAAAATGAAATTGGGCCTCTTCGACAATCCGTACATTGACGAAGCGCGCCTGGAAAGCGTTCTAGCCGCGCCCGCGCATCGTGAACTGGCGCGCACTGCAGCCCAGCGGTCAATGCTGTTGCTGAAGAACGAAGGCGACCTGCTCCCACTTTCGAAGTCCACGCGCTCCATCGCCGTGATCGGCACGCTTGCAGATTCGGCGAAGGATATCCTTGGCTCCTGGGTATTCGCGCCCGCCAAACTCGAGCAGACCGTCACTGTGCTTCAGGGCATTAAGAATAAAGCTCCCTCAGCGTCAGTTACGTTTGTTCGTGGCGCCCAGATCAAGAGGCCGTTCCCATCTCCTGTCGAGCCCTACAACTCCCCGGTGAACAGGAACGTATGCTTAAAGCTGTTGCTGCAGTCGGTAAACCTGTTGTTGTCCTGCTGCTCAGCGGTCGTCCTCTCGACATCACTTGGGCTTCGGCAAACGTTCCGGCGATCCTGCAATGTTGGTACCCGGGAAGCGAAGGCGGCAACGCGGTCGCAGATGTTCTTTTCGGAGACAGCAACCCCGGCGCAAAGCTTCCATTCACCTGGCCCCGCAGCGCTGGCCAGGCCCCCCTTTACTACGCACACAACCTCACCCAGGAGCCAGAAACGAAGAAGAACTTCAAATCCCGTTACTGGGATGACTCCAGCTTCCCACTATATCCTTTTGGCTACGGCCTGAGCTATTCGAGGTTTGAATTCTCAAACCTCCGGCTTGACCGCACAGAGATTTCAGTCGGAGGTCAGATTCGCGCCTCCATCGATGTGCAAAACGTGAGCGACCGGGCGGGAGACGAGGTTGTACAGCTCTACACCCATCAACGCGCCGGGAGTGCCTCACGCCCAGTCCGCGAGTTGAAGGGTTTCGAGCGAATCACGCTCAGCCCGGGAGAAAAGCGCACCGTGACGTTCACGCTCGGCCGCAAGGAATTGGAATTCTGGAGTCCACAAACCAAGGAGTGGGTCGTGGAACCTGAACAGTTTGATATCTGGATTGGCGGCGATTCGAAAGCCAGTGCACACGCGGAATTCAGGATTGTGCGGACTGATTGATTGGCCGGGGCCAGGCCGGTGGCCCATTCAAGCTGATTTTGCTTGAGTGGGTGGGTCGAGATCCTTAACTTGGATGTATGCTCCTCGAACGGCAACGTCAACAGCCCCACACAACGAAAACCGCGTTGTGTGGGCCACCCGCCGCTGATGAGAGAGCCAAGGCGCGCGCGCGAGCAAAACGACTAGGAAATCAATAATGACCAAGATGCTCAGTAGCGGGGGTTTCGTATTACTGCTGATCGTCGGAGTGGTGCTCGGGTACTTAGGCGTAATGCTGGGGCCGGCTGCAATCTACCGCCTCACCCGTCAAAGTAGTGCGAGTTGCGCTTCTGTTCAATCGGGTATGACTTTGAAAGAAGCTCTGGCTCACATTGACCGCTCTACTCCGGTAAATGGGATTTCGCGAACTCGAACAGGGGTGCGGGTCGCGATGAAGCAGTGCGAGTGCCTGATCGATGTTGATCAGTTAAATTCACGCGTCATTGCAAGTCGGTGTTCGGAATGAAGACAACATCCATCACTCCCATTTTTGCGCGTATTGTCCTGGCCTTTGTGTTAGGCCTAGTCGCAGGTGCGGCGATCGCGTGCGCCCAGATAGTGTTTTGGCAGTCGCGCTACAGATTCTACGATTCAATAGAAATAGGGATGTCGAGAGAGCAAGTGCAGCGAGCTTTATCACGTGAAAAGCTGAGGTGCGGAATAGAACCTTGGCTAAGAACCTCGAGCGATTGCTGGTTGCACGATCCATGGCGGACATATCTCATTAAATTTGATCCGAAGACCCATACCGTTTCCGGGAAATTCTATGGGTTCAATTGGTATCCGTTCGAATCGAAGCCTTACGCTCTCAGGGAGAGTGCTGCCTCTGCTGATCCGAATAGAGATCGATAACTGCCTAGGTAACCGCTGTACCAAGCTCGCGTTGGTCCTTCGCTAGTGTGGGCTTGATCTGAGAGACTGCGAACCGACAGCCGAGGTACTGTCCCCCACCACCCTGTCCTTTCGTAACTATCTTTTCCACAGGCACATCCTTTACATTGGCAATGCAACATAAAGGCCGCGCAGACCAATCTGCGGGGCCTTCGTGTTTTCTCAGCCGAAAATACGGAATTTCGCTCTTTGAAAATCAGCTAAGTCGTTCGTTTTGTTATACGCAACGTGCAACTACTTTGTTTTCAGATTTTTACAAAGCAATTCTTTGTAAGTAGTTGAAAACAATAGTGGGCAGGGGGGAGGGGGTATATAG
>Ga0307410_10000510_pt1 | contig 15775 bp, 15 predicted proteins | sample 322Ometagenome_3_FD_203707 | JGI IMG/M metagenome (GOLD analysis project Ga0307410, IMG submission 203707) | Maize rhizosphere microbial communities from greenhouse at UC Davis, California, United States - 322HYB-O-3 | ecosystem: Host-associated > Plants > Roots > Rhizosphere > Soil | place... | reverse complement strand
TCAGGATCAGCGTTGCCGCCACCATCAGGCCTGAATTAACGATATTATTTGCCGCGATGGTGCGCGCGGTCTCGGCCTTGGACACGGTCGTCGTCAGGAAGGCGTAGAGCGGCACTACGAACATGCCGCCGGCGACCGCTACGCCCAACAGGTCGAGCACCACCATCCAGCTATTGGGCACTTCCCAGAACGCGGACAGATCGCGAAGCTGAGCCGGCGGGGGCGGCCAACTCCTCACCCGGCGATAAAGGTCGAGGATGAATAGGCCCATCAGCAATGCCGACGAGGGCGAATAGCGCGCCGATACCTGGCCTTTCAGCAGACGATTTACGGCCACGGAGCCGATCGCAACGCCGACCGAGAAAGTGGCTAGGAACAGCGTTGCGACAGTCTGGTCAGATCCGAGTGCATTCTTGACCAGCGGCGGGAACTGGGCCGCCAGCACCGCACCCATTGCCCAGAAGAAGCTGATCGCAAGGATGGCGAGAAACAGGCGAGGCACGTGCATCGTCGCATTGACCAGCCGGATCGACGCGCGGACGATATGCCAGTCCATGCGGAAGGGCGGTGCGTCGGGATCGGGCGGCGCTGCGGGCACATAGTGTCCCGCGATACGGCCGATCGACGCCACCAACAGGACTCCAAGGGCGGCCCATTCGGCGTGGAACGTGCCGTCGGGATTCTGCACGACCAGCACGCCGCCGAGCAGCGTCCCGCCAAGAATGCCGATATAGGTTCCGGCCTCGACCAATCCGGTGCCGCCGAGAACCTCGTCCTTGCCCAAATGCTGCGGCAGGATTGCATATTTGATCGGGCCGAAGAAGGTCGAGTGGACACCCATCGCAGCCAGCGCCGCGAGCAGGAGCGGCACATTATGCAGAAGCAATCCCGCCGCACCGACGATCATGATCAGTATCTCGGCTGTTTTCACGATGCGGACAATCTTCGCCTTGTCGCGCTCGTCCGCCAATTGACCCGACAGCGCCGACAACAGGAAAAAGGGCAGGATGAACAGGCCCCCGGCAATGGCACTGAAGGTCGCCTCCTGCGTCGCGTCCCTGTAGATGCCGTAAATGACCAGCATCACCATTGAGGTGCGAAACAAATTGTCGTTGAACGCGCCGAGGAACTGGGTGACGAAAATCGGCAGGAAGCGCCGGGTGCGGAGAAGGTGAGCGCTGTTCTGCATCGTTTTCGGTCTGAGGTGATAGCGGCTTCGCCTGTCCCCGCAAGCATAGCCTTTAGGGCTGTGCAATCGCCACGGCTTCGCTTAGCGATTGATCGATGCTGACGCTGCCCAACCTGCTGACGCTGTCGCGCATCCTGGCGGTGCCGATCCTGGTGTTCCTGCTGTGGCGGCCGACGCCGATCGATTATGCCATCACCTTCGTCCTCTACTGCGTGGTCGGTATCACCGATTATTTCGACGGTTATCTGGCGCGGGCGCAGGCGCGGATCTCCAGGCTGGGCCAGTTCCTGGACCCGATCGCCGACAAGATCATGGTGGCAGCGGTGATCGTCATGTTGGTTTCGACCCGCAACAACAGCGGCGAGCCGGTGATCCACAGCTTCCACATTCTCGCTGCGCTGGTGATCTTGTTGCGGGAGATCATTGTGTCCGGCCTTCGCGAATTTTTGGCGCCGCTCAACATCTCCATGCCGGTTAGCCGGCTCGCGAAATGGAAGACGACCTTCCAGCTCGTCTCGCTGGGCGCGCTTATTTTGGGCGGAGCCTTCCCCGGCCAGCCGTGGGTCCACACCGTCGGCCTTGGCAGCCTCTGGGCGGCAGCGGCGCTGACGCTGGTCACCGGCTATGATTATTTGCGCATCGGCCTGAGGCACATGGATTGATCCACGCGCACTAATCGATTTTCCAGTTCTCTTTGACCAAGTTTGTTCGTTTCTTTCGCTGAAGCGTGAGGCCTAAGCCCTCAATTACACAAGCGACAGGAGGCGGAACAACATGGACGCGAAGACCGGCGAAATGGGCTCGGGTTGCCCGATGGACAAACCAACCACCGTGCGTTCGCTGCTCGGCCGAACCAACCGCGACTGGTGGCCGGAAGCGCTGCCGACTGAGATCCTCCACCAGGGCGGCGTATCGCCTGACCCAATGGGCGAGGATTTCGATTATGCCGAAGCCTTTAGCAAGCTGGACTACCAGGCGCTCAAGCGCGACCTGACGGCGCTCATGACCGACAGCCAGCCCTGGTGGCCGGCCGATTATGGGCATTACGGACCCTTCTTCATTCGCATGGCGTGGCATGCCGCGGGCACCTATCGCACGGCCGACGGTCGCGGCGGCGCCAACAGCGGCAACCAGCGCTTTGCTCCGCTCAACAGCTGGCCGGATAATGGCAACCTCGACAAGGCGCGGCGGCTGCTGTGGCCGATCAAGCAGAAATATGGCGAGCAGATCAGCTGGGCCGACCTGTTCATCCTGGCCGGCAACGTCGCGATTGAATCGATGGGCGGGCCGATCTTCGGCTTCGGTGGCGGCCGCAAGGACATCTACGAGCCCGAGCGCGACGTCTACTGGGGCGCCGAGGAGAAGTGGGTCGAGGCGACCGAGACGCGTATCCAACCGGACCGCGAGATAGAGCTGGAGCATCCGCTGGCGGCGATCCAGATGGGCCTGATCTACGTCAATCCGGAGGGGCCGGGCGGCAATCCCGATCCGCTGCAATCGGCGCGCGACATCAAGATCACCTTCGAGCGCATGGCGATGAACCATGAGGAGACCGTCGCGCTGACTGCCGGCGGCCATACCTTCGGCAAGGCGCACGGTGCCGGCGATCCAAGCCTGGTGGACGTGGCGCCCGAGGCGGCCGACATCGCTTTGCAGGGTCTCGGCTGGGCGAGCGCTCACGAAAGCGGCTTCGGCGAACACACCATCACAAGTGGGATCGAAGGGTCGTGGGTGAACACGCCGACGCAATGGTCGGAAAACTATTTCCGGCTGCTGCTCGACTATGAATATGAACTGGTCCGCTCCCCCGCGGGCGCGCAGCAGTGGCAGCCGATCAACCAGCGCGAGGAGGATATGGCTCCGGCGGCGCACGACCCGTCGAAGCGCGTTCCGACGATGATGACGACGGCCGACATGGCGCTTCGAGAGGATCCCGAGTTTCGCAAAATCTCGGAGAAGTTCCGCAACGACCATGAGGCGTTCAAGGATGCGTTCGCGCGGGCCTGGTTCAAGCTCACCCACCGCGATATGGGGCCCAAGGGCCGCTACCTTGGGCCGGAAGTGCCGGAGGAGGATTTGATCTGGCAGGATCCGGTGCCGGTGGTGACCATGCCGTCGGATGCGGATGTCGCCGGGTTTAAATCGAAGATCCTCGATTCAGGATTGAGCATCGGCCAGCTGGTGAAGGCGGCCTGGGCGTCGGCTTCGACCTTCCGCAAGACGGATTATCGTGGCGGTGCCAACGGCGCGCGCGTCCGGCTGGAGCCGCAGAAGGATTGGGCGGTCAACGAGCCCGACGAGCTCGCCCGCACCCTTTCGAAGATCGACGAGCTGCGTGGCGGCCTCTCCATGGCCGACGCAATCGTTCTTGCCGGAACGGCAGCGGTCGAGAAGGCAGCTAGGGACGCCGGCTTCAACGTCGAGGCGCCCTTCGCGGGCGGACGTGGCGATGCGACGCAGGAATGGACCGATGTCGATAGTTTCGAGGTGATGGAACCGGCGGCGGACGGATTCCGCAATTATCTGAAGACGAAGCATTCGGTGCGAACCGAGGAGTTGCTGCTGGATCGGGCCTCGCTGCTTGGCCTTTCGGCCCCCGAGATGACGGTCCTGCTCGGCGGGCTGCGCGTGCTCGGCGCCAACCATAAGGATGCGCCCCATGGCGTTTTCACCAACCGGAAGGGGCAATTGACCAACGACTTCTTCGTCAACCTGCTCGACAACGACACTTTCTGGGAAGTGGTCGACGGCAGCGGCGATGAGGAGTTCGTTGGCTACGACCGCGGCGGCCGGCAGGAAAAATGGCGGGCGACGCGGACCGACCTCATATTCGGCTCCAACAGCCAGCTGCGGGCGACGGCCGAAGTCTATGCCGAAAAGGGTCATGAGGAGAAGTTCGTCCGCGACTTCATCGCCGCCTGGACCAAGGTGATGAATGCCGACCGGCATGACCTGGCGCGGTCGAAAGCGTCCGCTAGGCGGGAACCGGCGTTCGCCTGACCTCCCCGGCGATAGACCGGAGGGCCTTGGAGAGGAGGAGGAATTCCTCCTCTCTGGGGCTCGACCGCCGCCACGCGAGGGCGATCTTTCTGGCGCCATGATTTGAGTCGAGGGGAAGGGCCTTGATCCGCGTTCCGTCGAGCAGGCCCGCGTCCACCGCCATCTGCGGCACAAAGGTCAGGCCCAGCCCATTGTCGACCATCTGCACCAGCGTGTGCAGCGACGTGCCCATCATCGTCGCCCCGGCGCGAAGGTCCGGCCGGTTGCAGGCGGCCAGCGCATGATCTTTCAGGCAATGCCCGTCCTCGAGCAGCAATAATCTTCCTTCGTCGATCTCGCTGGCTTCAATCGCGCGCGACAGCGGGGCTTCACCCGAGGGGAATGCCACCAGCAACGCATCGTCGAACAGGTCGACATGATCGATATCGCCGCAAGCAAACGGCAATGCCAGCAGCACGCAGTCGAGTTGGCCACGATGGAGCGCATCGCAAGCGGCTTGGCTGGTATCCTCGCGAAGGAACAATCGAAGGCGCGGAAATTGCTCGCGGAGCTTCGGGAGCATCGTCGGCAGCAGGAAGGGGGCAATGGTCGGGATTACACCCATTCGAAGCTCGCCGGTCAGGGGCTGGGCTTCGGCCCGCGCCATGTCCGCCAGTTCCTCGCCTTCGCGCAGCACTTTTTCCGCCTTGTCCGCAATACGTTGGCCGAGCGGCGTAAAGCGCACGACCCGCCGGGTGCGCTCCACCAAGGTCGTGCCAAGTAGAGTCTCCAGCTCCCGAATCCCGGCGGACAATGTGGATTGCGTGACGAAGCAGGCGCTCGCCGCCTTGCCGAAATGGCCGTGCCGCCGAAGGGCGACGAGGTACTGAAGCTGCTTCAGCGTAGGCAAGTGGACGATCATCGATAAATCCGATTGGAATGAGCGATATAATCGTCTTGAACGATTAACGCCAGTTTCCTAGATACCGCAGTGCAACATCATTTCCGCACTGCAACAACAAGGAGAGTTCATGCTTACCGTTGGTGACAAGCTTCCCAATCTCACCGTCCCCGTCCAGCAGGGCACGTCCGCGCTTCCCGCCGGCGAGACGATCGACCTTGGCCGGACCGATGGAAAGTGGAAGATCCTGTTTTACTGGCCGAAGGACTTCACTTTCGTTTGCCCGACCGAGATTGTCGGATATGGCGAGTTGAAGGGCGACTTTGCCGACCGCGACGCCGTCCTGATCGGCGCTTCGACCGACACCAGCCACGTCCACTTCGCCTGGCGCAAGTCGGACGAGCAGTTGGCTGCGGCGGACTTCCCCTGGATCGCGGACAATTCGAAGAAGCTCGCCGAAGCGTTGGGCATTCTTCATCCAGAGGAAGGGGTCGCCTATCGCGCCACCTTCATCGTCGATCCGGACAATGTGATTCAGCATGTCACGGTGAACGGCCTCAATGTCGGCCGCAACCCGGCGGAAACGCTGCGGGTGCTCGACGCACTCCAGACCGACGAGCTTTGCCCGTGCAACTGGAACGACGGCGAAGAGGTGCTGAGGCCGCTCGCCGCCTGAGCCTTTCTCCCCTGCCGCCCCGCACGCGGGCGGCAGCCGACGGCGGGAGCGCTGCCCCCTCGCTCCCGCCGTCAAACTTTATCCATCGCCTATCATCTCAGTTCGTGTCGAGCGAAGTCGAGGGACGCTGGCGCCGCGTGTCTCGACTTCGCTCGACACGAACGGGAAGGGGGACGCAGATAATCCAGTTAGGAACTGACCATGAGCCTCAAGATATTCGCCGATACGCTTCCCGAATATGCCAAGGATCTGCGCCTGAACCTGGGCTCGATCCTCAACGACCAGCTGCTGGGCGACCAGCGCAAATACGGGTTTTTGCTCGCCTGCGCGCACGGCACGGGCTACCGCCCGCTCGTCGAAGCGACCGAAGTGGAAGTCGAGGGCAAGCTCAGTTCGGAAGCAGCCAATGCAGCGCGCGGCGCGGCTACGATCATGGCGATGAACAACGTCTACTATCGCTTCGTCCACCTCGCCTCGAATCCGGAATATGCAACGATGCGCGCAGGCCTTAGGATGAACTTCATTGGCTCGCCGGGAATCGAGAAGGCCGACTTCGAGCTATTCAGCCTGGCGGTGTCGGCAATGAACGGCTGCGGCATGTGCATCGACAGTCATGAAAAGGTGCTTCAGCAGCACGGCGTGAGGGCCGAGACCATCCAGGCCGCGGCCCGGATAGGAGCCATTATGAAGGCCGTCGCGACCGTACACGCGACGCTCTGAGCTCAGGCCAATATCCGGTAGAGCGCGTAACCGCTGGTCAGTGTGACCAGCGCGCCGACGAAGGTCAGCAGCCGGTCGGGATGAACCCGCTTGGCAATCCATCCGCCGAAGGGCGCCGCAAGGACGCCGCCGATCAGCAGTCCGGCCGTAGCCTTCAGCAACAGGTCCCGATCCTCCGCGGTACCAGCGAAGGTTAGCGTGGCGAGGAAGGTGGCGGAAATGGTGATGGTGAGAAAGAATTCGGCCGTGTTCACCGTCCCGATCGTCTTGCGCGGGTTGCTGCCCTGAACCAGAAGGTTGGTGGTGACGATCGCTCCCCATCCGCCGCCGCCCGCCGCGTCGAGGAAGCCGCCGGCCAGCCCAAGAGGCTCGACGATCTTCGGACGTCGCTCCGTGTGCCGATGCATGATGCCCCGATAGAAAAGATATATCCCCAAGCCCGTTAAATAGGCCAAAACGAACGGCTTGGCGGTATCTGCCTTGACCTGGGTCAGCACATAAGCGCCCAGGATGCCGCCGATTACTCCAGGGATCACGATGCGGAAGAACAACCGCCAATCGACATTCCGATGCGCGACATGGCTGATGCCCGACACGGCAGTGGTGAATGTCTCGGCCGTATGGACCCCGGCCGACGCGGCCGCGGGAGGAACACCCATCGTGATGAGAAGCGTGCTCGAAATCTGGCCGAACGCCATGCCTAGCGCGCCGTCGACCAATTGCGCCGCAAAGCCGATCAGCACGAAAGGCAGGAGCACCGATGGATCGGCAAGGATTTCAGCGAAAATGCGCCGTCTCCATCCAGTTATTCGCCGTTAACTGCCGGAGATGCTGCGTTGCGGCAAGCCGTTCCGGCGCAGGGAAAGGGCCATTCGCCTTTTCATTACGCCGCCGAGAGCATAAATTGGACCTCAGGCTGCAAAGGATGTGACTGCTTGGCTTCGAACTTTGTGAACTATCTCGACTCGGTGAAGGCGCGCGATCCGGCCGCCCGCTCGCGTTGGGAAATCCTGCTTTATCCGGGCGTCTGGGCGCTGGCATTCCACCGCGTCGCGCATTGGCTATATGGCGGAAAGCTCTATTTTCTGGCGCGGTTCGTGAATCACCTTGCGCGCATTCTCACCGCCATCGACATCCACCCGGGTGCGAAGATCGGCGAGCGGTTCTTCATCGATCACGGCTTCACGGTTATCGGTGAGACGGCGGAGATCGGCGACGATGTTACCATTTACCAAAATGTCACCTTGGGCGGCACCAATCCAACGACGGGGGTTGGAGGAAAGCGTCACCCGACTTTGAAGGATAGGGTTGTTGTCGGTTCCGGCGCCCAGGTGCTCGGCCCGATCGAGGTCGGTGAGGGCGCCAAGATTGGCGCGAATGCGGTAGTGACGAAGGATGTCGATCCGGATGCTACCATGGTCGGCATCCCGGCGAAACCGGTGCTGGTCGACGCCGTGCATTACAGTCCCGGCTTCCTCCCCTATGGCACACTGTGCGGAGAAGATTGCGATCCTGGCCGCGCGCGGCTGACCGAGCTTGAGGATGAAATAGAGGCGCTTCGGGAAGAGGTCGCGGAGCTCCGCGCCCGCCGCCAGCCCGCGCCGAAGGTGAAAAGCGCTTGAGCGTCGTCACGCCGTTTCCGCATCCGCGGGATCGGCGAGCCGTAGCGACATTCGACAGGAAAGAGCTCCAGCGGATCCTCGACCTTTACGGGCGGATGGTCGCCGCCGGCCATTGGCGCGACTATGGCATGTGGTTCGACACCGACGTTGCGGTGTTCGCTGCCTTCCGCCGTTCCGCCGAACGTCCCGAGGTCCGAATAGAGAAACGCCCCCGGCTCCAGCTGAAGCAAGGGGCGTTCGCCCTGGTTTCGGAACATGGTGCCGTGCTCAAGCGGGGCGACGAGCTCCATGGAGTTCTCGCCCCGCTTGAGCGCCGGCTTATGCGGCTGGTGCGGGAATAGCGGCAACCCGGTCGAGGTTCGGCAGCTTGGATTGCAAGGCTGCCGGAAGCTTCCGCACAACCACAGACCGCGCCTGGTGCCAGAAGGCTGACAGCAACAGGAGCGCAGAGCCGATGATCAGTGCCGTCAGCGCGATGCTGAGCTCGACCGCTCCGACCTGCTTGAACAGCTCGCTTAGCGCGTAGAGCACATAGGCCAGCGCCGAGACGAGCAGCGCGCGGCGGTCGATCGCCAGGGCAGCGATGCCGAGCGCGACGTATAGCGCGACGACCACCAATCCTTCGCCGATCGTTGCCGTGCCATCGTTCAACCCGAGCAAGGTAAAGACCGGGTGCACGATCATCGGTGCTGCGAGGAGATGAAGCCAAAAGGCCACGTCGCTGCGCCGCGTGACCCGCGCCGGATCCGACGAATCCCACCTCATCGCGAACAGGAACACGCCAATGCCGAGCAGCAGGACGAAGCCGAGGATCGGCTTTTCGAAATTCTCGACATTGCCGATCGCCGCGATCAACAGACCGATGGCGATCGCGGAGACGGCGGCTGCTCCGGCGGCGATGGTGATCGGAACGTGAAAGCGCTTCCAATGCAGCCATGCCGCGCCGGTTGCGACCGCGCCTGCGGCCGCGCCGATCACTCCGACGATCAGAGCTTCCTGTTCGTTGGGCGGGTCGCCGACGCCAAGCGCCAGTGCAAAGGCCGCCGTGGCGAAAATCCCGCCGACGAAAGCCAGCAGCAGCATGATCGAGGGAAGCGCCATCCGGCGCTTGGCGGTGAAGAACAGCGCCAGCCCCCACGCGGTCGCCGCGATGGCCAAAGGCGCAAGCGGGCTTGGGCCGTCGTGATCGACGACCAGGCCTAACGCCTGACCGAACGACTGACCGATAAAGCCCACCGCAAACAGCAGGATCGCGCTGGCGATGGATACGAAAATGTCGTTGAAGCCGGTGATCAATCGAAAATGTTCTTCGTCGACACCGGGCAATGCGCGCTGTGTTTCGACGAATCCGCGAAGGGCCGTGGCCGACTCGGCGCTGATCGCACCGGCCGCCACCGCCTCGTCGAGGTCGTTTTGGCTGTACATGGACAATACCTCCCTGTGCGCGCGAGCGTCGCACAGGTGTATTATTGTGTCAATACAGTAGGCCATGAATCGCCGAGCGCAGCGAAGCGATGAGGCCATCTTCCGTACGTTGCGGGCCGTCACGGAATAATCTGTGACGTCAGTCCTCGCTGAGCGAGGCTGGCCGCTTCTCGCAATCTTTACGGACAAGGGCACGATCGCTTCCGCAATCGTGCCCTTGTCCTCTGTTGCTCGAAGGGGTGGCCGGCGCCTGATCAGGGGGTGGGAGGTCGGCGCCGGCCTAACTGATTGACTCTAGCGGCAGCGGTAGCGGCTGCGGCTGCGTTCGACTTCACGGCCAAGGAGGGCGCCGGCGGCGGCGCCAACAATGGTGCCGGTTGCGCGTTCGCCGCGCGTGTCGATCGCGCGCCCGATCAGCGCACCGCCGGCTGCACCGATGATAAGACCCGTGGTGCCGTTGGAACGCTTGCAGCGCAGGCGGCCGTGGGAGTCACGCCAAACCTTGCCATGATAATAGCCATCGCGGGCTATTGCCGCGCTGGGAAGCGTGGGAACTGCGAGGGTAGCGGCGGCAAGCGCCAGCATCGTCCTCCTCATATAATCACTCCTTATTGCTGGTTGCCGCTGTGCAACGCGGCACTCTTGCATCCTGTTTCACGAAGCTTCGCCGACATGCCAAGCGCTATTAACCCTGTTTCGGCTCGTTAACGACGAACGGTGCGTGGCGCGGCGGCGGAAAACCGCGAATTATGCGCGAACTTACCGCGTGTCATGGGTTGCCAAGCGGAATTGTGCGGGATTAGGCCCCGTCCATGGCGTCGCGTGGTGCCCATCTTGTCCGTTCCGGCTCGCTGTTCGTCAACGGCAGCGGGATGCTTGGCCGCATGTTCGCCCGCGGGATGGCGAGGCTCCTCGACGTGCTCGATGAAAAGCTGGAGGTCGGCGGAATCGAAGCGACGCTCCCGGATGGCAGCGAACGTCGAATCGGCTTTACTAAGGACGGCCCCGCCGCGATCGTCCACTTGAAGAGCTGGTATGCGCTCGTGCGGCTGGCGACGTCCGGTTCGATCGGCTGGTATCGCGCCTGGGCCAAAGGCGAGTGGAGCTCGCCGAATCCGGTACCGCTGTTTGCGCTGTTCATGGCCAACGGGGAGTCGCTCGGCGACATCGGTCGCGCCAAGGGCTCGGCGCGCTGGTACAATCGGCTGCGGCATCTGCGCAAAGACAATGACCTTGCCGGAGCGCGCGAGAATATTGCCGCCCATTACGACCTGGGCAATGACTTCTACCGCGAGTGGCTCGACCCGACGATGAGCTATTCGTCGGCGCGATTTGCGGCGGGTGACGACCTGGAGGCCGCTCAGCGGCGGAAAGTTTCGCTTCTTCTCGACCGGCTCGACATCGGGCCCGGCAAGCGGCTGCTGGAGATCGGTTGCGGTTGGGGGAGCCTTGCGCTCGAGGCGGCCCGGCGGGGCGCGAAAGTGGTCGGATTGACCTTGTCTGCCGAGCAGAAAAGTTGGGCAGAAGCAAAAATTGCCGATGCGGAACTGTCCGAGCAGATCGAGATCCGAATGCAGGATTATCGGGAGATTTCGGAGCAATTCGACGTCATTGCCTCGGTCGAAATGGTTGAGGCGGTCGGCGAAAAATGGTGGCCTGCCTGGTTCGATTCCATTGCCCGCAACCTCAAGCCGGGTGGACGGTCGGCCGTCCAGTACATCAGCATCAATCACGCGCTGTTCGACGGGTACTCGCGCAATCCCGATTTCATTCAGGCCTATATCTTCCCCGGCGGAATGCTGATCGACGAGCCGCGCTTCGAAGCGCTAGCGAAGGAGCGGGGCCTGAGCTGGGAGGACCGCGAGGCTTTCGGACTCGATTATGCAAGGACGTTGCAAATCTGGCGAGAACGCTATGAGGCCGCGATCCGCGAAGGCCGATTGGAGGACTTCGACGAGCGTTTCCACAACCTCTGGCGCTATTACCTCATGTATTGCGAAGGCGGCTTCCGCGGCCGCGGGATCGACGTTGCACAGGTGACGATGGTCCGTAGCGCGTGAGGGCGATTGCCGATCCCACCAATGCGCTGGGCCGGGGCCTCGCTGAAATCCGTCGCCAGTTCCAAGTCCCGGACGGCTTTCCGCCGGAGGTGCTTGGGGCGGCGGCGATCGCTGCGACACGCGTTCCTATCGATCACGTCGACCGGATCAATGTTCCTTTCGTCACGCTCGACCCTGCTTCGTCGACCGACCTCGATCAGGCTTTCTGGATCGAGGCGAGCGGGAACGATCTGCTGCTCCACTATGCGATCGCCGATGTGGGCTGGTTCGTCGAAGACGGCGGCTTGATCGACGCGGAGGCATGGCGCCGCGGGACGACCTATTACCTCCCCGGCGGCAGGGCCGGCCTTTATCCGCCGGCGCTCAGCGAAGGTGCGGCAAGCCTGCTCCCCAACGGTCCGCGCCCCGCGATCATCTTCACGGTCCGCGTCGATCCTGACGGCGAGGTGAAGCTCGATGGCGCGGAGCGCGCGCTGGTGCGGAGTCGCGCCAAGCTGGCCTACGACCGCGTCAGGGACGACGAAATGCCGCCTGGATTTCGCGAACTGGCAGACCGGATCGAAGCGGCGGAAGCCCGGCGCGGCGCGGCACGCGTCGATCCGCCCGAGCAGGAGGTGGTCACGAACGGCGATGGCAAATATCGGCTGCTATTTCGTCCGATGACCCCGGCCGAACAGCGCAACGCCGCTTTGTCGCTGGCCACCAACCTTGCCATCGCCGATGCGCTGCTAGCGCATCACACCGGGCTGTTCCGGGTGATGGGAGAGCCCGACCGGCGCTCGATCAAGCGGCTCCGCCACAGCGCGAGGGCGTTTGGCGTCGAATGGCCGAAAAATGAGTCCCTCGAACAGCTTGAGCGTCGGCTGGATCCGCTTGATCCGAAGAATGCCTCATTCATGCTCGCCATCCGCCGCGCGGGTGCTCCCGCGGGCTATATGCCGTACAAGGACGGCGTCGTTCCCTGGCATTCCGCGATGGCTGCGACTTATGTCCACGCCACCGCGCCTCTTCGCCGGCTGGCCGACCGCTATGTCGTCGAAGCCACGCTGGCGATCGCCAACGGCAAGGCGGTTCCGGAAGCCGCCACTGCAGCCTTCCCGAAACTGCCGCCGGTCATGGATCGCGCGGATGCCCGCAGCAATCAGATCGAGCGCGCGGCCATCGACCTGGCGGAGACCGTCGTGCTCCACGGTCGGGAAGGACGGACGTTCGACGCGGTCGTGACGGACGTCGATGAACGCGGAGCACGCATTCAGCTGTGCAAGCTTCCGGTTGTCGCACGGGTCGCGGCCAATGGTGCGGGAACGGGCGACCAGATCGAGGTCAAGCTGATATCCGCCGACATCGATCGGCGCGAGCTGCGTTTCGAGCCGGCCTAGTCGATGCGGGCGCGGCTTCCGGTTTCCGCGCCGCCTTGAAGCCGTTCGAGGATCGCTGCCGCCACGACTTCCGGCGCCTTGACGCTTTCCGGCTCCTCGCCGGGAAAGGCGAGCTGGCGCATGCGCGTCCGTGTCGCGCCGGGATCGACGATCTGCACTCGGAGCTTGCCGGCATGGGCCGTCTCGTCGGCATAGGCGGCGAGCATCGTGTCGAATGCCGCCTTGGATGCGCCGTAGCCGCCCCAGAAGGCACGCGGCTCGGCACCGACCGATGAGGTTATTCCAATAACGTCCGCTTTTTCAGCGCGACGGAGCAGCGGGTCGAAGGCCGAGATCAGGGCCTGGTTCGCGAAAACATTGAGCTTGAAGAGGCGGTCCAGTTCCTTTGGGTCTAGATGCTCGACCGGGCTGAGACTGCCCAGCATCGCCGCATTGAGGACCAGGATGTCCAGGCTTCCCCAGCGCTCGGCGACGGCTTGCGCCAGCCTCCTGATATTCTCGCTGTCGGTCAGGTCCATCGGCGCGATCGTCGCATTCCCACCGGCTTCGTGGATGCGCTCCTCCACCTGTTCCAGCGCATTGGCGGTGCGCGCGGTCAGGATGACATGCGCGCCGGCCGCGCCAAGCGCTTCAGCGGTGGCGGCCCCAATGCCGCGGCTCGCTCCCGTGACGAGCGCGAGCTTGCCGTCGAACGGCTTCGTATCGGTCATGTAATTCCTCTTAGCGGCTGGCGACGAGCGAAAGCGGCTTCGGCTTTCCTTCGACGTCGCAGTCGGTGAGCGTGGTGGGGTATTCGCCGGTGAAGCAGGCGTCGCAGCGCTGCGGATTAGCACCGTTGCGCTTGTCGCCAAGCGCGCGATAGAGCCCGTCAATCGAAATGAAGGCTAGGCTGTCGGCATTGATGTAGCGCGTCATCTTCTCGACGCTCATCTGGCTGGCGATCAGCTTGGAGCGCTCGGGCGTGTTCACGCCGTAGAAGCAGCTGTGCCGGGTCGGCGGCGACGCGATGCGCATGTGCACTTCCTTGGCGCCCGCATCGCGCATCATCTGCACGATCTTCACGGATGTAGTGCCGCGAACGATGCTGTCGTCGATCAGGACGATCCGCTTGCCGGCAATCAGCGCGCTGTTGGCGTTGTGCTTCAGCTTGACGCCCAAGTGGCGCACCTCCTGCGTCGGCTGGATGAAGGTCCGCCCGACATAGTGGGAGCGGATGATGCCCAACTCGAACGGGATTCCGCTTTCCTGGCTGTAGCCGATCGCCGCGGGGACGCCCGAATCCGGCACGGGCACGACATAGTCGGCCTCGATCGGTGATTCGCGGGCAAGCTCCGCACCGATTTTCTTGCGGACTTCATAAACAGACGTGCCCTCGATGATGCTGTCGGGGCGCGAGAAATAGACGTGCTCGAAAATGCAGGGCCGCGCCTTCACCGGCGCGAAGGGGCGGAAGCTGCGGATGCCAGCCTCGTTGACGATGATCAGCTCGCCCGGCTCGACATCTCGGATATAGGTCGCGCCGATTACGTCGAGCGCAACGGTTTCCGACGCGAAGAGGGTAGCCTCGCCGAGCTTGCCCATGACCAGCGGGCGGATGCCGAGCGGATCGCGGCAGGCGACCAGGCCTTCAGGGGTCAGGCAGAGCAGCGAATAGGCGCCCTCCACTTGGCCGAGCGCGTCGGTCAGCTTGTCGAGCGGGGTCGAATAGCTGGACGTCGCGACGAGATGAATGATCACCTCGGTGTCGCTGGTCGACTGGAAGATCGATCCGCGCCGGTTGAGCGCCGCGCGGAGCGTCATCGCGTTGGAGAGGTTGCCATTATGGGCGACCGCGAAGCCGCCCTCGGCCAGTTCGGCAAACAAAGGCTGCACGTTGCGCATTGCAGTCTCGCCGGTGGTCGAATAGCGGACATGGCCGATACCGACCTTGCCCGACAATTTGCGCATGATCTCGTCGCGGTCGAAATTGCCGGCGACATGGCCCATGGCGCGATGGGCGTGGTAATTGGTGCCGTCGAAGCTGACGATGCCCGCCGCTTCCTGGCCGCGGTGCTGGAGCGCATGGAGGCCGAGCGCGACGAAACTGGAGGCGTTCTCCGCCCCCCATATTCCGAAAATGCCGCACTCCTCGCGGAGCTTGTCGTCGTCGAACGGGTTCGTGGTCAGCATGATGGCGCGCGAATCCTTGGGGGTGTTTGGCGTCATATAGTGGCGCGCGGGCCATTTGTCGCCTTTCGCCTGACTCCAAGCTGAAGCAGAGTAGGGGAATGAAACGGATATTGCTCCTCGCGTTCCTGCTGGCCGCCTGTTCACAAGAGGCAGCGCAGCCTTCCCTGGCCACCGGCACCTTTGTGGGGGAAGGCCGCGACCGCCTTTGTATCGCCGGCGAGCCGGGCGCCTATCGGGCCGGACTGATCGTCTACGGCCAAAGCGACGCGAATTGCTCGGCGGTTGGTCGGTTGGAGCAGGCTGGCGGCGGCTGGGTGCTTGTGCCCCGAGGCGAGGGGGACTGCCGGATTCCGATCCAGATTGACGGAAATGCCCTTCGAGTCGGGCAGGCGCCGGCGGCCTGCTCCTATTATTGCGGCCCCGGCGTGTCGCTGGGTGGCAAGACCTTCAATCTCGCGGACATGGGCGCGAAGGCTGTCGATTTTGCCGGCGACCCACTTTGTTGACCTTTACGGAAACGTAAGGTAACTCATCATCTATGCTTCAGCACAAGACCCATTATTCGATCGGCGAGCTGTGCGACGAATTCGGAGTCACCGCTCGCGCGCTCCGCTTCTATGAAGATGAGGCGCTGATCGCGCCCGAGCGCCGGGGA
>Ga0307410_10000506_pt1 | contig 15831 bp, 14 predicted proteins | sample 322Ometagenome_3_FD_203707 | JGI IMG/M metagenome (GOLD analysis project Ga0307410, IMG submission 203707) | Maize rhizosphere microbial communities from greenhouse at UC Davis, California, United States - 322HYB-O-3 | ecosystem: Host-associated > Plants > Roots > Rhizosphere > Soil | place... | reverse complement strand
GAGAGTGGTCAATCGAGAGTGGAACTGCCGTCGGACTCGCCACTCTTCCTCTTCCCCTCTCCACTCGTGGTCATTCCCCGCGCCGGCGCGGCACGACTCGATACTTCTCGTCGAGCGCGCCGCTCGCGAGGTCCTCCAGCGCCTTCGTGGTCAGTTTCTTGTTCCCGCGCTCGCGGAAGAGCTGATTCTCGTTGAGCACGCGCGCGTACTTGGCGGCCACGAGGACGCCAAGATACTTGTTGGCGGCGTGCTTGCTGACCTCACTCGGAGTGAATACTTGCATGATCAATTAGGTGGTTGAGGTAGTGGTGCGTTCGATCTCGCGGCGCAGCTCGTCCAGCAACCGCGTAATTTGATCGTCCATCGCGTTTTGACGTTCGCGGCGCGCGCTCTCGGCGTCGATGATGGCCGACACCTGCTCGACCGCCCGATCCAGGTCGTCGTTCGTGACGACGTAGTGATACCGACCCACGGCCCGAAGTTCCTCAAGCGCTCCCTCCAGCCGCCGAATGAGCGATTCTCGGCTCTCCGACCTCCGCGCCCGCAGCCGCTCCAGCAGCACGCCGGCGGACGGTGGCAACACGAAGATCAACACGGATTCGGGGAAGGCGGCGGCGAACTGTAGCGCGCCTTGCACGTCGATGTCCATAATCACGTGGCGCCCCGCGCCGAGCACCCGCTGCACCTCGCTGCGCAGTGTGCCGTACCAGTTGCCGTGCACCTGCGCCGACTCCGCGAAGTCGCCGCGCTCCCGCTTGGCGACGAATTCGGCAACGCTCAGGAAGTAATAATCCTGTCCGTGAACCTCTCCCGGCCGCGGCGCCCGGGTCGTACATGACACCGAGTACCCGAGCTCCGCAGGCCGCTGCTCCAAGAGTCGCCTGGCGATCGTGGTCTTCCCGCCGCCCGACGGGGACGAGAGGATGACCGGAAACGGGCTCACTCGAGGTTTTCCACCTGCTCGCGGATCCGCTCCAGCTCCTCCTTGATGGCGACGATCTCGCGGAGCATCGCCGTGTCGTTCGACTTGCTGCCCGTCGTATTGGCCTCCCGCAGCATCTCCTGCAGCAGGAAGCCGAGGCGCTTTCCAACCGGCTCGCCCGAGGTCGAGCCGAGCGCGTCCCGGAAGGCCGCGATGTGGGCCCGGAAGCGGTCGAGCTCTTCGCTCACGTCCACCCGGTCGGCGAGGATGGCGATCTCCTGCGCGAGCCGCTGCTCGTCCACCGGGACCCCGTGCGTGAGCTCGGCAACCGCCAGGCGCAGGCGGTCACGCTGCTCCACTAACCGCACCGGCGCTCGCTCCGCCACGCGGTGCAGCGCCTCCTCCACCGACGCGAGTCGGTCGCGCAGGTAACCGGCGAGGCGCGCACCCTCTTCGGAACGCATCGCCGTGAGCGCGCGCGCTGCCTCTTCCACGACGCCGACCAACTCCGCCGCCGTACCGCCGGCGTCGGCCTCCTCCCCACGCGGCGCCACGACTTCGGGCAGGCGCAGGACCGTCGCGAGGTCCACGTCGCCCGCGAGTCCGTAACGCGCCTGGAGCTCGCGCAACTGGGTGACGTAACCAGCGAATTTCGCCTCGTCGATCGTCGTGGCCGCCGAGGTGTCGCGCTCGGTCCGCACGTACGCGGTGACGTGTCCCCGAGCGATGCGCTGGCGCAGGGCCTCGCGCACCTCCCCCTCCCAGCGAGCGTAGGCGGCCGGGAGCTTGATGCTCGGGTTGAAGAAGCGGTGATTGACGGTGCGGAGTTCGACGAACACGCGCGCGCTGCCTACGCGCCCCTCGGCGCCCCCGAATCCCGTCATGCTCCGTATCATCGGAAGGGAGCTAAGTTACGTGCTGACAACAGCATTGTCAATTCCAGAACTCCCAGCGCACGCCGTAGACGCTGGTCGGTCGGGGCATCTCGAATCCGGGGACCGTCTGATACCGCTCCCCGAGGATGTTGCGGAATTGCCAGGTGAGCACGGCGTTCACGATGCGGATCTCGAGGAGTGACGACACGACCCGGCTCTGGGGCGTGGCGAACGCGGTGCCGTCGGCCAAGGGAAAGATCGCCGCGCTGCGGTACTCGTGCGTGCCAGCGGCGAGCAGACTGAAGTTCCCGCTCGGAAAACGACTCCGCCATTCGGTGCTGACGAACAGGCGGGCCCGCGACTGATACTGGGGGCGGTAGAACGTGTCGCTCTCGTTCCACCGGACGCCGGTCGCGTCGGCGTGGATGGCCTTGAAGATGCGCCCCTGAACGCTCGCGAAGGTCCCGACCGCGCGTGAGTCCACCGTGGGCGCATAGTCCCGGTCGAACACGACCGGGGGCTGGAGCAGCGCGGTGTCGCGGACGAGCAGGCCGCCGCCGAGCCAGAGGCGGCCCACGCGAATGCTCGCTTCGGCCCGGGCGGCCATGGTTTCGGGCGCTCGAATCGTCAAGGTGTCGCTCGCGCTGTCCGCAACGAACACGAACTGCTGCGGCGCACCCTCGCTCGTCCGGCTCACGGCACCGGCCAGCGCCAGGAACGGTAGCGGGAGGAGCCGCGCCGACGCCTCGAGGCGCGTCCGCTCGTCGAGCGAGCTGCGCTCGGCGAACAGCGAGACGGCGACGCGCTGGCGGTCGAACCCGACCCGGCCGGAGGGCGACAGGTCGCGTCGCCCCGCGAACACGCGGTACCGTGCCGTCGCGCTGACGCGGAACGGGCCGCGCGTCAGGCCGGCCGCTCCGACGTACTGCGCGCGCGAGGTAATCGTGTCGAGCACGTTGAGCGGACGATCAGGCCCGTCCTGCGTGCTGTCCACCTGGTTCCCCACTTCGCGGAACTGGAGGTTGCCCGCGAGCACCTGCACCCACGGCCCGCGCTCCGGGTCACCTGACCCCGCGCGCACGTACGCCTGGACGTCGGTCGCGTCCAGTGCGGCGATCGGTCGCGCGGTGTTGGACTCCAGCGGGAGTAGCTCGGCACGCGAGCGGCGGGTCCGGTTGATGAATCCGTCGAGGCTCCAGCCGCGGCGGGCGATGCCGGCACGGGCGAGCAGCGACAGCGCGTCACCGTCGCCGCCGAAGCGTGTGCCCTCGGTGCTGTACTGCTGGGCCGCGATCTGGAGCGCCTCGCCGTGGCGGAATCGCTTCCCGTAGAACATGCGATACATGTTCGTGTCTTCGTCACCCGTCGCGACGTCGGTGCGGGTGTACGCGTCAGTGCGGTCGGTCCGCCACGTCCGCAGGTAGACGCGGACCTCGGACGCGCCGCGCTCGATTGCCACCTCCTCGAGCGTCCAGAGCTGGATGCGTGACAAGTCCTGAATGCCGCCGTCGCGCGCGTCGAGCACGTCGAGCTCCATACCGTCCACGAAGATCCGGACGCCCCCGGGGTCGCCGAGGTAGGCACCGACCATCGGCGACGGGAGCCACCGCGCGCGCAGCGTCACGAGCCCCGGCACGCGCTCGAGGAGGTCGGCGAGCGTGAGCGCTCCGCTCGCGAACATCGCCGGCCGGTTCCACCGGAAGCTCGATCCGACGTCGGTGAGCACCGGTGACTCGGCGCGGGCCAACGGCGGCTTGATCGTATCACCGCGCGCCTGCGCCGTGTCGCGGCGCGCCGCCGTGGCGTTGCTGTCGACGCGCACCGAATCGGGCCGCGCGGGCACGGCGGCCACCGTCGTGTCGCGCGGCGGACGCGGAGCCCGGGTCGTGTCCCGACTCGGCACCTGCGCGCCGAGGTCGAACGCGGCCACGGCGTGCAAAACGGCCCCGACCAGGAGGCCGAGGCCGGCACGTCGCACCGCTACGTCACGGCCTCCGGTCAGCTCGCCCTCCCGCGCACGAACTCGACGAAGGTGCCCACCGGAACGCCCGTCGGGCCCCTCGGGATCGCCGCAAGGTCCGTCTCCGAGTAAGCCGTCCCGGCGATGTCCATGTGCACCCACGGGTATCCGTCGGCAAATTCCTTGAGGAACAGCGCGGCCGTAATCGAGCCGGCGGCACGCCCGCCGGTGTTCTTGATGTCCCCAGTGTCGGACTTGATCAGCTCCTTGTAGTCGTCCCAGAGCGGCAGCTGCCACCCAGGCTCGCCCACCCGCTGGCCTGCCGCGAGCACTTCGGCGACGAGGGCGTCGTCCGATCCGAACACGCCGCTCGCCGTGTTGCCGAGCGCGATCACACACGCGCCGGTCAGGGTCGCGGCGTCGATCACCGCGGCCGGCTCGTACTGCTTGGCAAAGTGCAGCAGGTCGGCCAACACCAGCCGCCCCTCGGCGTCCGTGTTGATGATCTCGATGAACTTGCCCGACGCTGCCTGCACGACGTCCCCGGGCTTGTAGGCGTCGCCCGAGGGCATGTTGGTCGTCGCGCCGATAATTCCCACGACGTTCACCGGAAGCTTCATGCGGCCGATCGCGTCCATCGCGCCGAGCACGCCGGCGGCGCCGCACATGTCGAACTTCATGTACTCCATCTTCTCGGCGGGCTTGATCGAAATCCCGCCGGTGTCGAAGCACAGTCCCTTGCCAACCAGCACGATGGGCTTCGCGCCGCGCTTGCCGCCTCGGTGCTCCAGCACCACGAGCTTCGGGTCCTGAGCCGTGCCCTGCGCGACGGCGAGGAAGGCCCCCATCTTCCGCGCCTCCAATTCCGGGCGGCCGAGCACCGTCACGGTCAGCTTGTGCTGGGTCCCGATCTCGCGCGCGGTGTCCGCCAAGAACTCCGGAGTACACAGGTTGCCCGGCATCATCGCGAGCCGGCGAGCGAGACTGTGCCCCTCGCCGATGGCGGTACCCGCCGCCAGCGCGTCGGCAGCCTGCCGCTCGTCCGGCACGAGGATCGTCGCCGCGCGGAGCGGGGCGCGACGCTCGTCGGCCGGCGGCGGAGTTTTTAGATCCCTGTACTCCCACGCGCCCGCCATGAGCCCAGTGGCCGAGTGCTCCACGGCCGCGCCGTCGGCGCCGGGGACGAGCCACGTCATTTCGCCCACACCGGCCCGCTGAGCGTAGCGTGCGGCGATCGACGCGGCGCGCTTGATCCCCACCCCTGGCGCTGTCGCCTTACCCGTTCCAACGAGCAACACCCGCGCTGGCCCTCTCGCCCCGCCGGTGAGGTGCAGCGTCTCGTCCCGTTCGCCGCGGAAGTCCTTTCGGTCGAGGGTTCGGGCCAGGGCGCCGTCGAGCGCCTTGTCGACGGCCTTGAGCTCGACGGGCAGCGCGGCGGGTGACCCGACTGCGACGGCGAGGAGTGGCGTGTCGAGCTTCGCCGGGTCGGCTCGGCGGACGGAGACAGTGACGGCCGGTCTGCTCACGCGGTCATCCCGGCGATGATGCCGTCGCCGAACGCCGACGTCGACACCTCTGTGGCGTGCGGCATTTGACGCGCCAGGTCGTAGGTCACCTTTCCCGACTTGATCGCGTTCTCGAGCCCGCGGACGATCAGCTTCCCGGCCTCGTCCCACCCCATGTACTCGAACATCATCACGCCCGAGAGGATGACGCTTCCGGGGTTGATCTTGTTTTGCCCGGCGTACTTGGGCGCCGTGCCGTGCGTGGCCTCGAACACTGCCATCCCGTCGCCGATGTTGGCGCCCGGCGCCAGACCGAGGCCTCCGACCTGCGCGGCGGCCGCGTCGGAGAGGTAGTCGCCGTTCAGGTTCGGCGTCGCGATCACGGCGTACTCCGACGGCCGCAGGAGGATCTGCTGGAACATGGAATCGGCGATGCGGTCCTTGATCACCACACCGTCGACCCGCGCGCCGCCTCCCGCCTTGCCGAGGTCCGCTTCGGCGCAGGTGCAGTCGGCGAACTTCTCGCGCGCGAGCTCGTAGCCCCAGTCGCGGAACGCGCCCTCGGTAAACTTCTGGATGTTTCCCTTGTGGACGAGCGTGACGGACTCGCGGCCGTGGCGCAGTGCGTAGCGAATGGCCATCTCGATGAGTCGCTTCGAACGGAACGCCGACATCGGCTTGATGCCGATGGCCGAGCCTTCGAGCACGTCGGCGCCGAATTGTTCTTTGAGGTACCCGCGAAGCTGCTCCGCCTCGGGGCTGCCCGCGCGGTATTCGATTCCGGCGTAGACGTCCTCGATCGCCTCGCGGAAGATGATCACGTTCAACTTGGCGGGATCCTTCACGGGCGCGCCGACGCCCTCGAAGTAGCGGACCGGGCGCACACTCGCGAAGAGATCGAGAGTCTGCCGGAGCGCGACGTTGAGCGACCGGTGGCCGCCGCCGACCGGGGTCGTGAGCGGGCCCTTGATCGCAACCCGGAACTCGCGGATCGCCTCCAGGGTCTCGTGGGGCAGCCAGTCGCCGAATTTCGTGTGCGACTTCTCTCCGGCGTACACCTCCATCCACGCGATCCGCCGCTCTCCATTGTACGCCCGCTCCACGGCCGCATCGAACACCCGCACCGCGGCCTTCCAGATGTCGGCGCCAGTGCCGTCCCCCTCGATGTACGGAACGATGGGATTCCGAGGAACCTTCAGCGTGCCACTCTCAAAAGTGGCGCGCTCGCCCGTGCTGGGCACATTTGCGAAGCGGTAGCTCGCCATGCGGGAGTCCGGAGGTGGGAGGGCAACCGCCGCAGCTTCAGGCGCATTCCGCCGAGCTCGACCCAGCGGGGACTCGCCCCGCCTGCGGCGCGCGTAAGCTATCCGCCGGGGGGAGCCGGCGGCAAGCCGGGCCAGGTAGGAGCGGCGGGGGGCGAGAGGGGCCCCCGGACCTGCTATTCGGTCGTCCCACCTACCGACGTCTTGCCGGCCGTTCCGGGTGCCCACCCGATCCATTCGACGAGCTCGCGGACCACGGGTGCATCGCGCCAAGGGCGCTCGGGGCGCGAAGCGAGCGTGGTGGGGAGCGGGGTTACAGCAGCGGCAATTGGCTGCCTCCGGAAGATGCTCCCGAGCGCGGGCTGGCGTCGCCCGATGACTGCTCGCTCCCATCCTCTGTCGCACTCGGGGAGTGGGGGTCGGAAGTGGCAGGCGTAGGGTCCGCGTCTGCGAGCAGGGGCGGCCGCGTGGCTTGTGGCTCCGGGCGAATCGCCCCGATCAGCGCGTCGAGGTCGCGGGGCGCGACGCCGAGGCGCCGCGCCAAATTGTGACGGATGCGCTGATGCGGCTGCGCGCCGGCGAGTGTGCTGTATAGAATCGGCGCGGGAAGACCCTCGCGGCGGGCCCACGCGGCAAGCGTCTCCGGATAGAGCGCGAGCTGCACCACGAGTGACGCCGGGAGGGCGGCTACCTCTGTCTCCACGCGGAACACCGCGCGGCGCTCGAGCGGGTTCGAGCCGTCGCGGAGTCCGGGCAGGAGCAGCGCGGCGGTGTCGGCAGACGGCACTCCGCGAGCCGGCGGCACTCTTACTGGCGCTCGGTCGGGATCAGGCGGACGGAGGGCGTGTGGCAGCGGCCGGGCCGCATCGACGAGATGGTCGAGCACGAAGACCGGTACGTCGACGCGGTGGGCGAGCAGCTCGCGCACGCGGCGGTACGGCTTAACGCGGGACAGCATGTTGTACACGACTGACGTGCTGACCCGCACCATGCGCGCCCAATTGGCGATTGTGTCGGGCCAGAGCGCGAGCTGCACGACGTCGGATGCAGGCATCGAGGCCACGTCGAGGCGGATCCGTGCCACCGCCTGATGCTCGATCACGCTTTGTCCGGTACGCTGGCGCGGAGCGGGAGCGGCACTGGTGGGTGCCGGATCGTCGCGCAATCTCACTGAGTCCTCCGTCATGCATGAAGCCGCACACCCCCTAGCCACCTCCAACCACGCCCCGAGCACGTGAAAGTCTGCCAGGGGTCCGGGAGAACGGGCAAGCCGTTTTGTGGTGCTGGGGTTTCGGGGCTAACGGTTGGGAACGAGGGAATGTTTCCCAGAAGCGGGAAACATTCCCTGTATGCTTCTCCAGCTGGCGTTCTCGGACGACCCTTTCCAGCACGGGACCCCCGTCCCGTCCTGTCGAGCCGTGATGCTATGACGGGACGGCGGCATCCGCGCAGTCAATCGAAACATGGAAACCAGGTCGGACGGCCTCCCGTAGGGGCGGTGGGCGAGCCCAGGCGACCGTACGGTCAGTGGCAACCACAGGAGGAGCCCCTCATGACGCGACGCTCCAAGGTCTGGCTGGTGGCGGCCGTGCTCTTCACTCTCGTCAACGTGGCCGGCGGGGTGTACGCGGCCGTACAGGGGGAACTGCTCCACACCGGCGTACATGCCGCGCTGGTGCTCCTCGGCGCGTACTTCGTGCGGCGGCTCATACCGAGGCGCTCCGCACGCTCCCTCCCGAGCGAGCTCACCGACCGGTTGACGCTTCTCGAGCAGTCCGTCGACGCCGTCGCGATCGAGGTCGAGCGGATCGGCGAGGGGCAGCGGTTCATGACGCGCCTCTTCACCGAGAACGGTGCCGCGCGAGCCCCCGCCGAGGGCGCCGCGGAGCCGATCAAGATCGACGCGCGGAATCCGAGCGCCGGGGCCTGACCGGAGTTTCAGGAAGGTCAGTAGGGCACGACACAGGCGCAGATCGCCGGATCCGCGCTGGGATTCCCGAAACGACGAACGGCCCCGCTGCCCGGAGCCGTGCGAAGGCCGTATCAGGCCGTATGTGGTTGTAGATCGTTGTAGATCAAAGTACCCGGGACGAGACTCGAACTCGTATACCCCGAAGGGTGGGGGATTTTGAGTCCCCTGCGTCTACCGATTCCGCCACCCGGGCCCCCACCTAATCTATCCAGGCCGGCGGGCCGCCTCAACGCACTGTCAGCGCGGCGCCCTGCCCCTCGGGACCCGATGCTCCTCCGCGAGCGCACGCCCTACGCGGCGATGCACCTGCTCCTGCAGCGCGAGGTACCTGGCGCGTTGCACGGGCGAGAGGAACTCCGCGAGCTCGCGTTGCTCTGCCTGGAGCAGTTCGAGGCGCGCGCGCTGCACCGCGAACAGCTCATCGATCAGTGCCGCCACTCGGCGCTGATCCGCGCTGTCTCCGCGCATGATCTCGCGGCGCACGCCCACGCGAGCATCCCGCTCGCGGGCGAACAGCGCCTGACGCTGCTGCGCCCGGCCGCGATTCACGGCTCTCAGGCGAAGCATCTGGTCGTCGCTGAGCCGCAGGCGCTGCTGCACGAGGCGCCCGATCCTGCGCTCGAAGCGCCGCTCGGGTGCCTCACGCCTCGGCCCCCGTGGCGGCCCCCCTTCCTGTGCATCCGCCGGCGTCGAAATCCCGCCTGCGACGAGCGCGTACCCGACGAGTGCGTACGCGAATGCGCGCGACGACCCGCTGCCGCGCCTCATACCCCACCCTCCGCCAGCTCCCCCGCGAACGCCGGCAATTCGGGAAGGGGCTCCTCCGACGGCACACCATCGAGGGCCTCGATTTCGCGCAGGAGGGCATCGAGCTGCGCATCATCCAACTCCTGAACGCCAGCCGCGAGGATCAGGTCGCCGGCGCCGCTGCCGGAGACCGGCGGTTGAGGCGTCTCAGCGCTCGCCGGAGTGGGGCCGCCCACCGGCGCGTTAGATGGGCGCGTAGCTCCGCCCCGGGCACCGGCCAGCTCGTCGCTGCGGGCAACGCCCGACGGCTCGCTCGGGCCGGACCACCGGTCCCGAGTGCCGACCCCGACGGCCGCCCCGGCAGCCACGACGGTCGCGATCGCCGCCGCACGACGCCAACCGCCCGCCAGGGCCCACCCCGGCAGGGCTGCCCGGGGCGATCCTGCCTTGGGCGGCCGCGGCAGCGCACTCACTACGCGCCCAACATCGACGCTCGGCGTCCGGGCCAGCACCGCCTGCGCGGCGCGGACCAAGTCCAACTCGCGCCGGCACGGCGCACACGCGCCGACGTGGGCCTCCACCCTGGCCCGCGTCGAGGGGCTCAGAGTTCCGTGCACGAGGTCCGGCAGAAGGTCCCGCACTGCTGCGTTGTCGCACTCACTCATCGTCGACCTGCTCCTTCAGCGCCCGCATGGCATTATGGTAATGCACTCGCGCGGCCCCCTCGGTGGTGCCGAGCACCCGGGCAATCTCCTTGTACGACATTCCTTCCCCGACTCGCAGGCTGAACACGTCCCGCTGGGTCCGCGTGAGGTGCCGCAACGCGGCCTCGAGTCGGCCGTGCGTCTCGCTCGCGATGAGCCCGTCCAGCGCCCCGAAGTCCGTCGCGGCGTCACCTTCGCCTAACGCCACGTGCGCCGGGTTGCGCCGGGCGGCCCGCCCCCGGTCGAGCACGAGCCGCCGGGCGATCGAGAACAGCCACGTCCGGAACGAGCTCTCACCCCGAAACGACCCGATGGCACTGAACGCGCGGACGAACGCGTCCTGTACGACCTCGTCGACGTCTTCCCGCGCGGTACCGCCGGCGATGAAACGGGCCAACGCCGGGGCGTGGCGCGCGACCAGTTCGGTCGCCGCCCGCTCGTCGCCCGCCTTCCAGCGGGCGACGAGCGCCACGTCGGTGGCTGCATCGCCGTCTGGTCGACCGTCTGCCATGCGTGTCCACCTGTTCGACGTCTTGCCCCGCTGAACGTTAATGCCGACTCCAGTTTCTGCGCGCCGTGCCCCCGAGATTATCGGGCATCGCGGCGCCCCGCGCGCGTACGCCGAGAACACCCTTCCCGCTTTCAGGGAGGCCATCTCGCTGGGGGCCGACGCCGTCGAGCTCGACGTTCACCTCACCCGGGACGGCGCCGTCGTCGTTCACCACGACCCGATACCCCGAGCGCGCGCCGCGGACGGCACGCGGAGTGGGCGGCGTTTCAGCGAGCTGACGCTGGCCGAAGTTCAGTCGTTCAGACTGGAGGGCGGTCTGGTGATCCCCTCGCTTCCGGAGGTGCTTGCGGAGATCGACGGCCGCGTCGACGTATATGTCGAGGTCAAGGGCCACGGCGCCGAACGAGCGGTGGCCGACCTGCTCGGCCCGCGGGCGACATGGACAGCGGTGCATGCGTTCGACCACCGGGTCGTGCCGCGCGTGCGTGCGCTCGTTCCAGCACTGCGGGGCGGCGTGCTCCTCGACAGCTACTTGATCGATACCTGTTCGGCCATGCGTGCTGCCGGGGCATCCGATCTCTGGCAGCGATGGGAGTTCATCGACGAGTCGCTCGTCGGTGACGTGCATGAAGCTGGCGGCCGGGTAATCGCGTGGACCGTCGATGACCTCCAGGCCGCCGAGTACCTCGCGCGCATAGGCGTCGACGGAATCTGCACGGACGTACCCGGGGCCATCCGCGAGGCGCTGAGCCGCTCGGCCTGATCCGACGCCCCGCCGGTCCACTCTGCCCCACCCACGCTGCCAGCCTAGCCTCGCCAGGGGACACGGCATAGCTTAGCCGCTCCGCACACTCAACCATATTCAGGAGGTCGACCGGAGCAATGCGCACTGTTCCGTTCGTGTTTTCCCTGACGGCCCTGGCCTGTGCCGGCCAACGGAGCGGTCAGGCTCCGTCGCCACGCGCTGCCGGCGGCGACACCACGCAGAGCTCGTCGCTAGGCGCCGGCGCCGCGTCGACGCCCAACGCGAATCCCTTCCCGAGCACCTACCGGCCGTACCCGGCTCGGACGACCGTCATTCGAAACGCCAGCATTCTGACCGCGGCCGGGCCGCTGATCCAAAGCGGCTCGGTCGTGCTCCGCGACGGGAAGATTGCGGCAGTCGGTGCATCGGTCGACGCACCGGCGGATGCGGTGGTCATCGACGGAACTGGCAAGTACGTGACCCCGGGGTTGGTCGACACGCACTCGCACCTCGGCGTATACCCTGCGCCAGGCGGACAGGCCCTCAGCGACGGAAATGAAGCGACGAGCCCGGTCACGGCCAACGTGTGGGCCGAGCACTCCGTGTGGCCTCAGGATCCGCAGTTTCCGCGCAACCTCGCCGGCGGCGTCACCACGCTGCAAGTGCTGCCCGGCTCCGCGAACCTGATCGGCGGCCGCAGCGTGGTGCTGAAGGTCGTTCCCGCTCGGACGGTCCAGGGCATGAAATTCCCCGGCGCCAAGTACGGGCTCAAGATGGCCTGCGGCGAGAATCCCAAGCGCGTGTACGCCAGCCGCGGTCCCTCCACGCGAATGGGAAACGTCGCCGGGTACCGCTCGGCGTGGGTGCAGGCCGAGCAGTATCGCCGGCGCTGGGACAAGTGGAACCGCGATCACCAGGGCGACGCCCCTACCCGCGACCTTGGCAACGAGACGCTCGCCGAAGTGCTCCGGGGCAACATCTTCGTTCATAACCACTGCTACCGCGCCGACGAGATGGCGCAGATGATGGACATTGCGAAGGAGTTTGGGTACAAGATCCGGTCCTTCCACCACGGCGTCGAGGCGTACAAAGTCGCGGACCTACTGGCGCGGGACAGCATCTCGGCATCCATCTGGAGCGACTGGGGCGGCTTCAAGATGGAGGCGCTGGACGGCATCCGCGCGAATCTCGCGCTCGTTCACCGCGCAGGCGCCCGCGCGATCGTGCACTCCGACGATCCCTCCGGGTCACAGCGCTTGACCCAGGACGCCGCCAAAGGAATGGCCGCCGGGAACGCGATCGGCATCCGCGTCACCGACGAGGATGCGATCAAGTGGGTGACAATCAATGCCGCGTGGGCACTGGGACTGGACAGTCAGATCGGATCGCTCGAGCCGGGCAAGAACGCCGACGTGGTGCTCTGGTCAGGCAATCCGTTCAGCGTTTACACCCGGGCAGAGAAGGTGTGGGTCGATGGCGCGATGCTGTACGACCGGGCAGACCGGTCCGAGCAGTGGCGCACCGATTTCGAGCTTGGCTTCGTGCCCGCCCAGCGCGGCGGCACGCCGGGGAGGAATCCATGATGCGAGCAGAGCGCAGTTCGTCCGTGCTGTGCCCGGCGGTCCGCGCGCTCGCCGTGCTGGCCGCCGCCGCCCTGCCGCTGGGCGCGCAGACAGTCGCCATCACCGGCGGCAAGGTGTACCCGGTCAGCGGGGCGCCGATCGAGAACGGCACGGTACTCATCCGCGACGGGAGGATCGTGGCCGTGGGCGCGAGCGTCACGGTTCCGGGCGACGCTCAGCGAATCGACGCGGCAGGCAAGTGGGTCACGCCGGGATTCATCAATTCGGGGACGCAACTCGGGCTCGTCGAGGTAGGGCAGGTCGCCGAGACGCGTGATGCATTCGCCCGCGGCAACGAGAGCGTCGCTGCCGCCTTTACGGTGTGGGAGGGCTTCAACCCTGCGTCGGCTCTGATCGCACCGGCCCGCGCCGACGGCGTTACGAGCGTTGTGCTGGTGCCCGGGGGCGGATTGATCGCCGGCCAGGCGGCGATTATCGATCTCGTGCAGGGATCCACCGCCGAAATGCTGCGTCGGAGCCCCGTGGCGATGGTCGCGCAGGTCGGCGGCAGCCAGCAGGCCGGCGTCTTGGCCCGCGGGGAGCTCATCGTCAAGCTGCGCGAGCTGCTCGAGGATGCGCGGGCGTTCTCCCGCCGTCGCGCGGCGTTCGAGTCCGGTGACACACGCGAGTTCGCCGCCAGCCGCCTCGACATGGAGGCACTCGTCCCGGTCATCGATGGCCGGCTTCCGATGCTGATTGCGGTCGACCGCGCCAGCGACATCGAGGCTGCCCTGAAGCTGGCCCGCGACTACAATCTCAAGATCATGATCGGCGGCGGCGCCGACGCGTGGATGGTGGCTGACCGCCTCGCTGCCGCGAAGGTGCCGGTGTTAACGGGCGCGATGAACAACATTCCGTCGAGTTTCTCCGCGCTCGGTACGCGACAGGAGAACGCCGCCCTGTTGCGCCGGGCGGGCGTTTCCGTAGCGATCGTGGGGAATGCAGGTGGGGGGGACGAAGAGGCGTTCAACGTCCGAAACCTCCGCTTCGAGGCCGGAAACGCGGTCGCCTATGGCATGAGCTGGGACGAGGCGCTTCGCGCCGTGACGCTGACGCCGGCCGAGCTGTTCGGCGTCGCGAACCGGGTCGGCTCGCTGCAGGCGGGTCGCGACGCAAACGTTGTGATTTGGAGCGGCGATCCATTCGAGTTCGCGACCCGCGCCGAGCGCGTCTTCGTGCGCGGCCGCGAATTTCCCGTGCCATCACGGCAGGACATGTTGACGGACCGCTACAAGTCGTTGCCGCCGGACTACACAAAGCAGCCGTAACGGCTCCGAGCGCGGGCGAGGGGGGCGCGGTGACTGGTGTCACCGCGCCCCCTTGGTCATTCTGCGAGACTTGGGTACCAGGCTTCGCGGCGGGCCGCAGCTCGGGAGCGCGCCGCATTCCTACGCATCATTCGGAGCGTGCATGACGTCGTCGTGGAGGGTTGCTGAGCTTTGGCGCGTGGCAGTTGCTTGCATCGCAATGCAGGCCGTTGTTGCCTGTGGTGACAACGAGTCGCCATCGGGTCCGGGAACGGGGTCGCTGAAGGTCACCGTAGCAACGACCGGCGCCGACCTGGACCCGGATGGCTTCGCCATATCGGTGGACAATGGTCAGGCGCAGGCGGTCCCGATCAATGGATCGGTCACAATCGGGAGCGTGCCGAGCGGGTCCCGGTCCGTGGCGCTGACCGGACTCGCCCCGAACTGCACCGCCGATCCGGGTACGCGGACTATTACCGTGGCGGGCGGAGCTGAGGCCACAGTCAACTTCTCCGTGACGTGCGTGGCCGCGCAGGGCGCCGTCCAGGTGACGGTCCAGACGACGGGTGACGCGCCCGACCCGGACGGGTACGCGGCGAGCCTAGATGGGGGCCCATCGCAGGCGGTCGGGGTGAACGGGGCGGTTGCCTTTCCGGCGGTCGCCGCCGGCCCCCACTCGGTGACCCTCGCGGGCCTCGCCGCCGGCTGTGTCGTCAACGGGTCCAACCCGCGCCCGGTCGACGTGACCACGGGCGCAACGGTGCCCCTGACCTTCGCCGTCGTCTGCAGCACGGCCACGGGGAGCATCGCGGTCGCGGTCGCAACGACGGGCGACGAGGTGGACGCCAGCGGGTATCTCGTGAGCGTCGACGGCGGCACCGGCGCGGTCGTTCCGGCGAACGGGTCGTTGAGCGTCCCCAGCCTGACCGCGGGCCCGCATTCGGTTCAGCTGCTCGACGTGGCTGCGAACTGCGAGGTCACCGGCCAGAATCCCCAGACTGCGACGGTCACCGGGGGCGCATCGACCCCCGTCGCGTTCCAGATCACGTGCTCGTCGGCGCGAATCCTCTTCATCTCGACGCGGGACGGAAACTTCGACCTCTACTCCAGCAACCGGGACGGCTCGAGCGTTCAGCGGCTGACGACGACGGCCGCGAGCGAGGATGCCCCGGCCTGGTCGCCGGACTACTCCAAGATCGCCTTCGCGAGCAACCGCGGGACGACCGGTTACGACATCTATGTGATGAACGCCGACGGTTCGGGTGCGACTCAGCTCACCACGGCCGACGACGACGACAACTTCCCGTCCTGGTCTCGCGACGGCAGCAAGATCGCCTTCACGTCGAACAGAGATGGCAACGACGAGATTTACGTGATGAACGCCGACGGCTCGGGACAGGTGAACCTCACCAACAATGCCGCGAAGGATCAGGTGCCGGCCTGGTCGCCCGACGGGGTGCACCTCGCCTTCCAATCGGACCGCGACGGCGCAACGGGCCGCTTCGAGATCTTCACCATCCAGGCGGACGGCACGGCGCTGACCAAGATCGTGAGCAGCCCGGCTGGGGACTTCCATCCGACGTACTCCCCGAGCGGGCTCCGGCTCCTGTTCGCGTCGACTCGCGACGACCCGGAGCGGGAGATCTACGTCGTGAACGTGGACGGTACGGGCCTGCAACGTCTCACGACTGCGGCGTCGGTAGACAACTGGCCCACGTGGTCGCCCGACGGAACGAGCATCGCATTCTACTCGAACCGG
>Ga0307410_10000503_pt1 | contig 15891 bp, 16 predicted proteins | sample 322Ometagenome_3_FD_203707 | JGI IMG/M metagenome (GOLD analysis project Ga0307410, IMG submission 203707) | Maize rhizosphere microbial communities from greenhouse at UC Davis, California, United States - 322HYB-O-3 | ecosystem: Host-associated > Plants > Roots > Rhizosphere > Soil | place... | reverse complement strand
GCGAGGCATCGCGGCGCGGCGCGGCGTCGACCTCACGACGGTCGGCGTCGACGCGGCCGAGGCCCTGGCGCGCGCGGCCCGGCGCCGCGGGCGCACCTGCGCCGTGGTCTGCGCGGACGGGCGCGCGCTCCCCTTCGCGGACGACAGCGTGGACGTCGTCACCTGCTCGCAGCTGCTGCACCACTTCGTGGACGACGACGCGCGCGCGCTGCTCCGCGAGATGGACCGCGTGGCGCGCGTGCGGGTGATCGTCAGTGACCTGCGGCGCAGCTGGCTCGCCGCCGCCGGCATTTGGCTCGCCTCGTACCCCCTCCGGTTCCACCCGGTGAGCCGGCACGACGGCGTCGTGTCGGTGATGCGCGGATTCACCGCCCCGGAGCTCGGCGCCGCGGTCGGCGACGCCCTCGGCTGCCCCCCCCGCGTTCGCCGACGCCTGGGCTGGCGCCTGACGGCGAGCTGGAAGCCGAGTGGCGAGTGGCGGGTGGCGAGTGGCGGGCAGTATCCGCGGTGATCTCGCCCCCGCCGCGTGCGCCGTGCCGCCGGCATGGTAATCCGCGCATGTCACCGCGCGTCCCTTGCTCAACGAGAGCCTCCGAACTCATGTGCTACGAACCATGACTCCGACCGAGCCACTCGCCACTCGCCACTCCCCACTCCCCGGCCGGCAGTTAGGCCCCATGCCCGTCGGCCGCGCGATGACGACGCTCGACGAGCGAATCGTCCGCGCCCCCGTCGAGCGCATCTTCGACGTCGCGCGGCGCGTGGAGGAGTGGCCGGCGTACCTCGCGCACTACCGGTACGTCCGCCTCCGCGACCGCCGGAGCGACGGCGGCGGGGTCGTCGAGATGTCGGCCTACCGGCCGTTCGGCCCCGTCGGGTGGCCGGCGTGGTGGGTCTCCGAGATGAGCGTGGACGACCGGCGGCCGGCGGTGCGATTTCGTCACATCGGGGGTATTACGGCGGGAATGGACGTGGAGTGGAGCTTCGCCCCCGCGGCCGGCGGCACGCGCGTCCAGATCCTCCACGTCTGGGACGGCCCTCGCTGGCCACTCATCGGAGTCGTCGCCGCGACGTCGGTAATCGGACCGGTGTTCGTGCACGGCATCGCGTCGCGGACCCTGGCGGGGTTGGCGCGCGTTGCGGAGGAGTCGTACGCGCGGGAAGCCCGGAGCCGGCTCCCGTAACTGCCTCGGAGAAGGAGTGCCTGCATGCATCAGCGTCGTCGTGTCGTCGTCACCGGGGTGGGAGCGATCACCCCAATCGGGACCACCGGGGCCGGCCTCTGGGACGGGTTGCGGCGGGAGCAGTCGGCCGTGCGGTCGCTGACGCGCTTCGACCCGTCGATCTTCCGCAGCCACAACGCCGCGCAGGTGGACGACTTCGTTCCGACCGACCACCTCGAGGCCAAGCGCGCCAAGCGCCTCGACCGCTTCGGCCAGTTCTCCGTCGCGGCGTCGCGCATGGCGCTGGTCGACGCGTGCATCGACCTCGCCCGCGAGGACCGCGAGCGCGTGGGGACGATGATGGGGACCGCGCTCGGCGGGGTCGGCTACGCGGAGGAGCAGCTCGGCGTCTTCCTCACGCAGGGCCTACGGGCAGTGGACCCGACGCTCGCCCTCGCCGTGTTCGGCGGCGCGGCGAGCTGCAACATCGCCATCGAGTTCGGGGTGCAGGGGCCGAACTCCACGAACGCGATGAGCTGTGCGTCCGGCACGATCGCGATCGGCGACGCGTTCCGACAGATCCGCGACGGGTACGCCGACGTGATGATCGCCGGCGGCGCGGAGGCGCCCCTCGCTCCGCTCTGCTACGGCGCGTTCGCGATCATCCGCGCCATGAGTACGCGCAACGACGACCCCGCCGGCTCGTCGCGCCCCTTCGACAAGGACCGGGACGGGTTCGTGATGGGCGAGGGCGCGGCCGTCCTCGTGCTCGAGGAGTACGGGCGGGCCGTGGCGCGCGGCGCGCGGATCTACGCCGAGGTGGCGGGCTACGGCATAACCAACGACGCCTATCACATGACCGCCCCCCTCTCGACCGGCGCGCAAGCGGCGCGCGCAATGCGCCTCGCGCTCGCCGACGCCGACGTGCGGCCGCCCGAGATCGGCTACATCAACGCGCACGGCAGCTCCACGCCGCTCAACGACCCGACGGAGACGCTGGCCATCAAGCAGGTGTTCGGCGACGCCGCCTACCGCCTCCCGGTGAGCGGCACCAAGGGCTATTACGGCCACGCCCTCGGCGCGTCGGGCGCCATCGAGGCGGCGATCTGCTCGCTCAGCATTCTCCACGAGTGGCTCCCGCCCACGGTGAACCTCGCCCAGCCCGACGCCGCCTGCGACCTCGACTACATCCCGGCGGCGGGCCGCGAGGCGCGCGTCGAGCACGTGTTGTCCAACTCGTTCGGCTTCGGCGGCATCAACGCGGCGCTGGTGATGCGTCGGGTGGTGTGAACGGCAGGGAGTAGGGAGTAGGGAGTAGGTCTACTCCCTACTCCCTACTCCCTGCCGTTCGGTTATCTTCGCGGGCACCAACTTCCCACGGAGCCCTTGTAATGAGAGACGCCGTCCGCCACTTCATCGCGGAATTGGTCGGCACCTTCGCACTCGTGTTCATCGGCGGCGCGGCCGTCATGCTCTCCAAGAACAGCGGCACGGGCGTGGGACTGCTCGAGATCGCACTCGCCCACGGCCTGATTCTGGCGACGATGGTCACCGCGACCATGCGCATCTCGGGGCACCTGAATCCGGCGGTCACGATGGGCTTCCTCGTCACGCGCCGCATCGAGCCGGTGATGGCCGGCGTCTACATGGTCGCCCAGCTCACCGCGGCGATGCTCGCCGCGTACGCCTTGAAGGCGATCTTTCCGGAGGCCCTGTTCACGGCGGCGCGCGGCGGCGGCCAGGTCATCTCACTCGACATCTCGAGCGCGCAGGCGTTCTTCGCTGAGCTGATCGCCACCTTCTTTCTGGTCTTCGTCGTCTTCGGCTCCGCGGTCGACCCGCAGGCCCCCCGCGTCGGCGGCATCGCGATCGGCTTCACCCTCGCCGCCTGCATCCTCGCCGTCGGACCGCTCACCGGCGCGTCGCTGAACCCGGCCCGCTCGTTCGGGCCGGCGGTCGCGAGCGGCGTCTACGAGGGGCAGATCATCTTCTGGACGGCTCCGCTCGTGGGGGGCGTCGTCGCGGCGGTCCTCTACGACCTGCTCTTCCTCCGCCACGGCGTCGAGCCCGCCGACCACGGTGCGGTACGGCCGGTGGGCTAGCCGAACTGCGCGACGCTCCTACCCGCGACGCCCCTCGACGCGCGACGCCCGACGCTTCTGGCCATGCGAGAAGCGTCGGGCGTCGGGCGTGCGTCGAGCGGGGAGCGCAACTCGCAGCCGTTCACGTTCAGGGCCCCACGCTCAGGTACTTCGCCTCGTACCGGGCCACCGACTCGCTGATGATCGCCCTCGCCGACGTGGCGTTCTCCCAGCCGACGATCTGCACCCGCTTCCCTTCCAAGTCCTTGTAGATGTGGAAGAAGTGCTCCACCTCCTTGAGGTAGTGCTGCGGGAGCTGCGAGATGTCCTTGTATTCGAAGTGGAAGGGATCGTGGCAGGGAACGGCCAGGACCTTGTCGTCCGGCTCGCCCTTGTCGAGCATGCGCAGTACGCCGACCGGGCGCGCGTCGATGAGGCAGCCCGGAAACGTCGGCTCGTTGATGCGCACGAGGATGTCCATCGGATCCCCGTCCTCGTGGAGCGTGCGAGGGATGAAGCCGTAGTCACCGGGGTAGTGCACCGCGGAGTAGAGGACGCGGTCGAGCTTCAGCAGCCCCGAGTCCTTGTCCAACTCGTACTTGTTCCGACTCTTCGCCGGGATCTCGATCACCGCCGTCACCTCGCCCGGCGGGTTCACGCCCGGCGCGAGGTCGCGCCACATGTGGATCACAGGCCGACCTTCTCCCCGCCCCTCGTCCCCAGTCCCTCGCCCCTGGTCATCGTGCCCTTGTAGACCATGGGCTCCTCGTCGACGCCGAAATTCACCGCCGCCAGCTCCGCCACGCGGGCGAGCTGCTCGGCCGACAAGTCCGGCTGATCACTCGCCGCGGCGAACTCCGCGAGCTGGTCGTCGTCGTAGACGTTGGGCAGCGTCGTGACGACGCGCGGCTCCTCGAGCAGCCACTTGAGCGCTGCCTGCCCGAGGGTCATCTGGGTGGTGAGGAAGTCGAGCGTGCGGACCTTCTTCAGCCCGTTGACGAGCCACGACCGTGGGCGGTGCCGCCGATGGTCGTTCGCGGCGAACACCGTGCTCTCGGTGTACTTCCCCTCCAACATCCCCGACGCATGCGTCACGCGGATGTTGAAGCAGCAGTTCGGCGCGTGCGCCCGCGCCGCCTCGATCATCGCCGTGCCGGGGTGCTGCTCGATCACGTTCCAGATCATCTGAATGGTGTTGACGTCGGGCTCCCGCTGCACGAGCTCCACGGCCTCGTACAGCCAGCCGATCGCGGGCCCGAACGCCGCCCCCCAGGCGCGGACCTTCCCCTCGCGCTGGAGCGCGCGCAGCGTCTCCCACACGTCGGGATCGCGCACGTGCTCCATCTTCACGTTGTGGAGCTGCAGCACGTCGACGTAGTCCGTCTCCAGCCTCGTCAGGCACCGCTCCACGGCCGTGCGGAGGTACGCCGGGTCCGTGCGCTGCGGCAGCTCGCTCTGCCCCCGGCGCGCCTTCGCCGCCGTCTCGTCGTAGATGTCGTAGCCGACCTTGGTGGCGTACACGACCTCGTGCCGCCGGCCGCGGAACGCCTCCGCGAGCTGCCGCTCGGCGCGACCGTTGCCGTACGAGTCCGCCGCGTCGAAGAATGTCATGCCGTGCACGTCGCGCGCGGCGCGCAGCATCGCCACCGCGGCCTCGTCCGACTTCTCCCCCCACCAGCCGGTGGAGAGCGTCCACGTCCCGAAGCCGACCTCGCTGACGGTGATGTCGGTGCCGGGGAAGGTGCGATACCTCATAGTCGATCAGCTCCCGTTTCACAGGAGCGATCAGCGATCAGCGGTCGGCGATTCAGAGCTGCCGAGCAGTTCTGAATCGCCGATCGCTGATCGCTGATCGCCAGTCTCACTCCCACCCGCGCTTCAACAGCGCCGCCGCGTCCGTCGCGAAGTAGGTCAGCACGAAGTCCGCCCCGGCACGCCGGATCGCCAGCAGCGATTCCATCATCACCCGCTCGCCGTCGATCCACCCACGCTCGGCGGCGGCCCGAATCATGGCGAATTCGCCGCTCACCTGGTACGCGCCCACCGGGTAGCCCGTCGCCTCCTTCACGCGGTAGATGAGGTCGAGACACGGGCCGGCCGGCTTCACCATCACCATGTCCGCGCCCTCGTCGATGTCCAGCCACACCTCGCGCAGCGCCTCGTCGCCATTCGCCGGGTCCATCTGGTACCCACGCCGATCGCCGAACCGCGGCGCCGACTCGGCGGCCTCGCGGAACGGCCCGTAGAACGCGCCCGCGAACTTCGCCGCGTAGCTCAGGATCGGCGTGGCGCTGAAGCCGGCACGGTCGAGCGCGGAACGGATCGCCCGCACGCGGCCGTCCATCATGTCGCTCGGCGCCACGACGTCCGCGCCGGCCCGCGCGTGCGACACTGCCTCGCGTGCGAGGAGCTCGAGCGTCGCGTCGTTGTCCACCTCGCCGTCGCGCAGCACGCCGCAGTGCCCGTGCTCCGTGTACTCGCACAGGCAGACGTCGGTCATCACCACCAGGTCGGGAAGGCTCCCCTTGAGCGCCTGCACGCCCCGCTGCACCGGGCCGTCCTCGGCCCACGCGGCGGTGCCCACCGCGTCCTTCTGGTCGGGAATCCCGAACAGGATGACGGCCCCCACGCCCGCCGCCGCCGCGCGCTCGGCGTCCCGCAGCATCTCGTCCACGCTTGTCTGAGCGCAGCCGGGCATCGCGGCCACCGGGATGCGAACGTTCGTGCCGGCGCGCACGAAGAGCGGGAGGACGAAGTCGGCGGGGTCGAGCCGCGTCTCGCGCACGAGCCGGCGGAGCGCCGGCGTGCGGCGAAGGCGCCGCGGGCGATGCACGAGGTCCGCCTCCGGCCGGCCGGGCCGGGCGACGTCAGGCGCGGTGAAGTCGGGGCGCGTGGCGTGGAGAGTCATGGAGGGAAGATAGCGACGAACAGTGCATCGGTGATGCGCCTGACCCTCACCCTGGCCCTCACCCTGACCCCGCAACGGGTGCTCGGGCCCGACCCCGTGCGGCGCGGTCCGGCATCGAGGCTACGCACCCTTTGAAGGGTGAGGGTGAGGGTCAGGGTGAGGGCCAGGGAACGCCCGTCCCCTGAGCCGTCGACCCTTCTTTACTCCGGCTGCGGTGCCGGCACGTCCGAGGCGCGGCGCAACCCGGCGAGGATCTCCGCCCCGCCGCGCGACCGCAGCTCCTCGGCCAGCGCCACGCCCCCGCGCTCCGGGTCGGAGGGATCGAGCGCGCACTCGCCGCGCACCACCCGCACGCCGGCGACGTCGCCCACCATGCCGTAGAGCGTGTGCCGCCCATCGTGCGCGACGGCCAACGCGCCGATGGGCACCTGGCACCCGCCCTGGAGCGCCGCGAGGAAAGCGCGCTCGGCGCGCGTCGCGATCGATGTGGGGGCGTGGTCGAACGGGGCGAACAGCGTGCCCCCGCGCGGGTCGTCCGAGCGCACCTGGATGGCAATCGCCCCCTGACCCGCGGCGGGCAGCCAGCCGGGAGCGTCGAGATACGCGCTCACCTGGTGTCCGGCGCCAAGTCGGTGCAGTCCCGCCGCCGCGAGAATCGCCGCGTCCACCTGCCCTTCGACCACCTTGCGCAGGCGCGTCGGCACGTTGCCGCGCAGCTCGACCACCTCGACGTCGGGCCGCAAGGCGAGGAGCTGCGCTCGCCGGCGCAAGCTCGAGGTGCCGACACGCGCGCCCGGCGGCAGGCCGGCGAGGTCCACCACACCGGCCGCGGCCGGCCCCGGACCAACGACGAGCGCGTCGCGCGGATCCTCGCGTTCGAGCTGCGCGACCACCGTGAGCCCGGCCGGCCCCTCGGTCGGCAGGTCCTTCAGCGAGTGCACGCAGCAGTCCACGCGCCCCGCGCGCAGGTCGTCCTCGAGCTCCTTGGTGAACAGCCCCTTCCCACCGATGGCTGTGAGGGCGACGTCGAGGCGCCGGTCGCCGGTGGTGGTGTACGTCACCAGCTCGCCCGCCACACCGCGCGCCGCCAGCGCCGCCCGCACCTGACCCGCCTGCCGCATCGCGAGCTCCGACGAGCGCGTTCCGATGCGAACCATGGAGATTATAGACGACCGTTCGGCGAGAGACATGAGGGAGACGGAAACGGATGCACTGCGACGGCGGCCGCGGATGAACGCCGATGAATGACAAAGGACCGCCGATGCACGCGGCTCTGGCCTGCCGCCGGAACGATCCGCGTGCATCGGCGGCTCTCGGGAGTCTATCCGCGTTCAGCTGCGCCCACGATGGCCTCCACGAGCCCCGGAATGGTCGACTCGCTGGCCTCGATGGCTACGGTCATGCCGGCGGCGCGCGCCGCCTCGGTCGTGATCGGTCCGATGGACGCCGCCGGCGCCCGGGAGGCGAGCTCCGGCCCGACGGCCGCAATGAAGCCGCGGACCGCCGACGCGGAGGTGAAGGTCACCAGGTCCACGGCCCCCTCCGTGAGCGCAGCCCGAAGCGCGTCGGCGCCCGTACCCTCCACCACGCTCCGATAGATCGGGACCACTTCCACCTCGGCTTTCATGTCGCGGAGGCCCTGCGGGAGCGCATCCCGCGCGCCGTCGGCCGTCGCGTACAGCACCCGCGCGCCGGGCACGTCCGCGCGGCCCGCGAGCGCCTCCAGCACACCCTCGGCCACGAAGCGCTCCGGGACCACGTCGACCGCGATACCGTGGGCGAGGAGCGCCTCGCCCGTGGCCGGCCCCACGGCGCACACTGTGGAGCCCGCGAAGGCGCGGGCGTCTCGCCCCGCGGCGCGGAGCTGCTCCCAGAACAGGCGCACGGCGTTCTGGCTCGTGAAGACCACCCACTCGTATCCGGCGGCCGTGCCGAGGCGGCCGATCGCCTCACAGAGCGGCGCCGGGTCGAGCGGCTCGACGCGCGTCGCCGCGGCCTCCAGCACGTCGGCGCCGAGCTCGCGGAGTCGCTCGCTCAGCGCGCCCGCTTGCGCTCTCGCCCGCGTCACCAGGATGCGCCGGCCGAACAGTGCGCGCCGCTCGAACCACGCGATTTCCTCGCGCAGCCGCACCGCCTGCCCGATCACCGTGATCACCGGCGCCGCCAGCCGCTCGGCCGCGACCCGTTCGGCGAGCGTGGCGACGGTGGCCACTACCGTCCGCTGCCGCGCGTAGGTCCCCCACTGGACCGCGGCGGCGGGCGTGCCGCCCGGCATTCCGCCCGCCACCAGGGCGGCCGCGATACTCGTCAGGCGCTTCACGCCCATGTACAGGACGATGGTACCGCCCGCCCGGGCCAGGGCCTGCCAATCGGTCTGCGGCTCGTCCTTCGTCGGGTCCTCGTGGCCGGTCACGAACGTCACCGACGTCGCGATCCCTCGGTGCGTCACCGGAATCCCCGCGTAGGCGGGCGCGGCGATCCCCGCGGTCACGCCGGGCACGATCTCGAACGGGACGCCGGCGGCGGCGAGGGCTTGCGCCTCTTCGCTGCCCCGGCCGAAGACCAGCGGATCGCCCCCCTTGAGGCGAACGGTACGCTTCCCCTCGCGGCCGAGTCGAATCAGGAGTCCGTTGATCTCCTCCTGCCGCGCCGACTGCCCATCCCCACCGCGCTTTCCGACGAAATGCAGCTCGGGCGGCCGCCGCTCGTCCGCGTTTCGTCCGCCGAGGAGCTCCGGGTTGGCGAGCGCGTCGTAGACAACCGCGTCGCACGTGTCGAGTAGCTCGCGGGCGCGGACGGTCAGCAGCCCCGGGTCGCCGGGCCCCGCGCCGACGAGGTACACCGTCGCGGGCCGCGTGGATTGCTGTGTCGCCGCGTCCGCGGCGCCGACTCCCCCGACGGGCCGGGCGGCCGTCACTGCCCGACTCCACCCACGTCGCCAGACCCCTCGCCGCTGGCGCGGTCGACGCCGTGGTCAACGGTGCGGGCCGCCGCCTCCCACCGCCGTTGCAGTTGCCGCCGCCGGCGCCACAGGCTGAGCGCGTACACGCCGTAGATGACCGCAGCGGCGGCGTACGCGGTGTGCGCGTAGAAGGCGTTGTCGGGCATCAGGCGCCGCCCGCTTCCAGCGCCTCGACGGCGTCCCGCTCGGTCGCGAGTCGGTACCGCGCCCGCAGCAGCGCCATGAACAACAGGAGGAAAGCCCCGAGCGACAGGAGCAGCGTCTCGAGCATTTCGCGCGAGAGCGAAGGCGCGCTCGGCTTGAGCACGATCGGCATCGGGTGCAGCGTCCGGAACAGGTAGACGCTCAGGTGGATGAATGGGACGAGCAGCGCCGCGAGGATCCCGAGCACGGCCGAATACCGCGCTCGCATCGCCCGGTCCTCTACCGCGCCGCGCAGGATCAGGTAGCCGAGCACGATGAACCAGAGGAAGAGCGTGAGCGTCAGCCGCGCGTCCCATGTCCACCACGTCCCCCAGACTGGCTTCCCCCACAGCGGCCCGGTTACGAGCACGACGCTGAGGAATGTCAGTCCCACTTCGGCCGAGCTCTCGGCCATTCGATCGAGCCGGTCGTCCTTGAGCCACAGGTACAAGACGCTCGAGACCGCAACCAGTCCGCACGCGACGTACAAGCCGATGAAGGCGGCCGGCACGTGCACGTAGAAGATCTTCTGCGCGGGCCCTTGCAGCGCCTCGGGCGGGGTGTAGCGCAGTGCCCGAACGAATGTGGCCGCGACGGCGAGCACGGCGACCGCGAGCAGCCAATCGACCCGCGGGCGGTCGGCGCGGGCGCCGACCGGCAGGCTGGTGGCGCTCAGCTCTTTCGCGATGACGTCTCTCATACGGGCTGGAAATGAAAGGATGCCGCACGCTCGACGAGGGTTCGGCCCGCGCGCGCCTGGCAACCTATTCTAATAACTGGGGGGGCCCCCCGCGCCACGTGCTGAACTGCGGCTCTCGGCTCTCGGCTCTCGGCTGGGGAGTTCGTAAGGAACGGCTCGGCGTCCGGCACGCCCTCCTGCCGTTCACCACAGGAGCCGAGAGCCGAGAGCAGCTCCTACTCACTCCTCCAGCGTGTACGGAAACGCCAGCGCGCACGCCACCAGGAACACGACGTCGAAGCCGGCCAGGATCCGCAGCCAGTCCGCCACCTCGGAGACTGGCCGCCCGTTGAGCAGCCGCGCGGTCGCTTGCGCGGCCGGCAGCACCACCGGGATGAAGAACGGGAGCGAGAGCATCGGCAGCAGCAGCTCCGCGAGCCGCGTGTTCACGGCCATCGCGCTGAACAGCGTGCCCACGGAGACGAGCCCCACGGCCGCGAGCGCCGCGACCACGGCCACCATCCAGCCGGCGGAGCCGAGCGGCACGTTGTAGAAGAGGACAACGGCCGGGATCGCGACGGCCTGCACGCCGAGGACGAAGACGACGTTCGCCAGCACCTTGCCGAGAAAGATCGACTCGCGGTCGACCGGCGAGGCGAGCAGAGCGTCCACCGCGCGCGACGACTGCTCCACGGCGAACGAGCGGTTGAGCGCGAGCAGCCCGGAGAAGGTGAAGATTACCCACAGCACTCCCGGCGCCACGTCCACCGACGCGACGGCGGTCTGGTCCCACACGAAGTAGAAGATCGTCACCGCGAGCAGCGCAAAGACGAGCGCGGAGAAGAACGCGGTGCGCGTGCGGAACTCGATCGCGAGGTCCTTGCGGGCGATGAGGAGGGCCGCCGCGAGCAGCGACGGAACGTGCGCGGAGCGGGCGTCGCCGCCCGGCTCGCGCCTCACGCCCCCCGCTCCGCGGCCGGCACCCCGCCCACCAGCTCCCGGTACGCCGCCGCATAGCGCGCGGGCTCCAGCGACTCGCGCGCCTCGAGCCGCACGAACTTCCCCTGGCGCATGATCGCGGCATGCGTCGCGAGCGCGAGACCTTCCGTCAGGTTGTGCGTGACGAGCAGGAGCGCGGCGCCACCGGCCTTGAGCTCCTCGAGGGCGTCCGTCAACGCCGCGCTCCCCATCTCGTCCAGTCCCGTGTACGGCTCGTCGAGCAGCACGGCCCGCGGGCCGTGCACGATCGCCCGTGCGATCGACACGCGCTGCTGCAGACCGCGGCTCAAGGCGCGTACCGGCGCCTCGGCCCGGTCGAGCACGCGCAGTCGCGCCAGCGCATCGGCGGCGGCGCGCCGCGGGTCGGCGACGCCGTACAGGCGCGCGGAGAATTCGACGTTCTCGCGCGCCGTCAGCGCGTCGTAGAGCATGCTCTGGTGCGAGATGATCCCCACGCGCTGGCGGGCGGCTGCGTCGCCGCGCAGCACCTCGCCGGCCACGCGCGCGGTCCCCGCGGTGGGGCGCAGCAGCCCGGCGAGCAGCCGAAGCAACGTCGTCTTGCCAGCGCCGTTCGGGCCGAACAGCGCGAGGCAGTCCCCGGCGTAGAGCGCGAACTCGACGCCGTCCACGGCCCGCCGCGCGCCGAACGCGCGCACGAGTCCGCACGCTTCAATTACTGGCGGGCCTTGGGGAGCGGGGGCGTCGAGGCCGGTGGACGCGCTCACGCGCCCCGCCGGGTGGGTCGCATGCCCGAAGATAAGCGGCGGGCCGTCGGGCGCGGAACCGCGCGCCACACGGATTCGCGGCCACTCACGCCGGGTGAGTTTCGTGTGAGTCCCCTGTGAGGGGGCGGTCGTAGCGTGGGCCCCGGTGGAGCAAACGTGCTCCGCGGCACTCCCCCTGACCCTGACGGAGACTTCCAATGCTTACGATCGCCCTTCGCCGGATCCTCGGCACGTCGCTCGCTGCCCTCGCGATCGCCACCACCGCCTGCGGCGGCGACGACTCCTCCGGCCCGGCCGCCCCGGCCGACGTCAGCGGCAGCTATTCCCTGCAGCGCGTCAAGACGCTCGGCAGCCTCGGCGGCGGCGGCAACAGCTTGCCCGTCACCTTCACCGACGGCAGTGGGTCGACGCTCACGTTCCACAGCGGCTCGCTCGCGATCGCGGCCGACGGCACGTACGCGCTGTCCGTCGAGGCCGACTTCAACGGCAATGACGTGACGCTGAGCGACGAGGGCACCTACACCCGGAGCGGCGCGAACATCACGTTCGTCCCGACGAGCAACCCGGCCCGCATGGTCTCAGCCGTTCTGAGTGGCGCGACGATGACCGCCAAGACGCAGTTCGGCGGCATCCCCTTCGAAATCGTCGTCAGGAAGTAGGACGGCCGAGGCGTCACCCGACCGGACCCACTGCGCATCCCCGTTGTCTCGGAGGTAACCCGGGTGATGGATGGCCCGAGAACGTCGCGGGGCCCGCCGACGGGAGTCGGCGGGCCCCGCGACGTGTCGAGTGAGGCGCGACGCGCGCGCCGCCGCCTCGCTCCTCAGTCCACGAACTCGAACAGGTAGTCGAGCTTCGTGAGCGCGAGGAGTCGGCGCACCTGCTCGCGAGCATGCAGGAGTCGCGTCGGCAGGCCGTGCGTCCGTGCCCGCCGCTGCACCAGCACCAGCAGCCCGAGGCCCCCGGCGTCGATCTCCACCGTCTGCGCAACGTCCACGTCGACGCTCTCGCGCTCCTCGCGCGCCGCCGCCTCGACGAACGCGAGCGCCTCGCGCCGGAAGGCGACGCGCGTCTCGGCCATGAGCCGGACCGGAGCGACCAGCGGCACGTCACTGCCGCCCCCGCGACGCATCGTCCCGCGGTGGTCGGCGGGCGTAGTGAGCATGGCCACCCCGTGGACCTCGGCGGCCGATGCGCGCCGTTCCTCGAACCTGGGTGCGACTTCCGTGCGGAACCGCGACTGAGCTGTCATGAGCGCCCTCGACTGAGCGCGGGCTCGCGCGACGAGCGCGAGCGGCGCGGTATGGCGCGGTGCGACCCGGTGTCGGACCGTTCACGCGCCTGCCAACGTGCTCCGTGAGTGAGTTACGGCAGCCCGAAGAGCGAGGCCCATGCCAGGGCGTGATGGCGCGGGAAGTGCGGCAATAACAATGACTTACGGTCGGTGCTGCCACCCCGTCGCACCGTCCCGCGTGGCGAAATGCGTGACCGCCGGTCGAAATACCACACCGCCGACCCCCGACCCGTTGCCGTCAGCGGGCCCCGGCGGCAGAATCGTGCATGCCCGTGGTTCCGGCGCGTCCCGCCCGGTCGCGTCCTCCCACCCCAGACTCCCACCCCAGACGCCGCTTCGCCCATGCCTGACATCGACGTGCTGTTGAACGAGACCCGGAAGTTCGCGCCGCCACCGCACTTCCGAGCGGCGGCCCACGTGTCCAGCCGCGACATGCACGAGGCGGCGGACCGCGACCCGGAAGGCTTCTGGGCCCGTATGGCGTGCGAACTGGAGTGGAGCCGGCCGTGGGACCAGGTGCTGCGGTGGACCCCCCCGCACGCCCAATGGTTCGTCGGCGGCACCCTGAACGCCTCGGTGAACTGCGTCGACCGGCACGTCCGGCCGGGCCCCGCGTCCCGCCGCAACAAGGCCGCGCTCATCTTCGAGGGAGAGCCGGGCGATCGGCGGACCCTGACCTACTGGGACCTCTATTTGGAGGTCAACAGGTTCGCCAACGTGCTGAAGCGGCTCGGAGTGACCCGCGGCGACCGCGTCGCGATCTACCTTCCGCTGATCCCGGAGGCCGCCATCGCGATGCTCGCCTGCGCGCGAATCGGCGCGGCGCACTCGGTGGTGTTCGGCGGCTTCTCGCCCGAATCGCTGCGCGATCGAATCAACGATGCGCAGTGCAGGGTGCTCGTCACGGCCGACGGCGGGTACCGACGCGGCCAGGTCGTGCCCCTCAAGCGCAACGCCGACAGGGCGCTCGAGGAGTGCCCATTGATCGAGCACGTCGTCGTCGTCATGCGCCGGCCGGGCGCCCTCGGCGACGAGGCCTTTGCCCAGATGCGGGAGGGGCGCGACCACTGGTGGCACCGCCTCATGCAGCAGGCACCCCTCCGCTGCGAGCCCGAGCAGATGGATGCCGAGGACGTTCTCTACATCCTCTACACGTCCGGCACCACCGGAAAGCCGAAGGGCATCGTCCACACCACCGGCGGCTACCTCACAGGCGTCGCCGCGACGTCCCGGCTGGTGTTCGACCTGAAGGAAGACGACGTATTCTGGTGCACCGCCGACGTCGGCTGGGTCACCGGCCACTCGTACCTCGTCTACGGCCCGCTCGCCAACGGCGCCACCTGCATGATGTACGAGGGCGCGCCCGATTGGCCCGAGAAGGACCGCTTCTGGGACATCTGCGAGCGGCACGGCGTCACCATCCTCTACACTGCCCCGACGGCGATCCGCGCCTTCATGAAGTGGGGCGCCGAGTACCCGGCCCGCCACGACCTGTCGCGGCTGCGCCTCCTCGGCTCCGTGGGCGAGCCGATCAATCCCGAGGCGTGGATGTGGTATCAGGAGCACATCGGCGGCGGGCGCTGTCCGATCGTCGACACGTGGTGGCAGACCGAGACCGGCGCGATCGTCGTCTCGCCCCTCCCCGGACTCACCGAGACCAAGCCGGGCAGCGCGACGCTCCCCCTGCCCGGCTTCTCGGTGGACGTGCTGGACGCCAAGGGCGCGCGGGTGCCCGTCGGCGGCGGGCTCCTCGCCATCGACCGCCCGTGGCCGTCGATGCTCCGCACGATCTGGGGCGACGACGCGCGCTACGTGCAGACGTACTTCTCGAAGTGGCCCGGCCGCCCCGACCTCTACTTCCCCGGCGACGGCGCCAAGCGCGACGAGGACGGCTACTTGTGGATCCTCGGCCGCGTTGACGACGTGCTCAACGTCGCCGGCCACCGCATCGGGACGATGGAGGTGGAGAGCGCGCTCGTCGAGCACCCGGCGGTGGCCGAGGCGGCCGTCGTCGGCAAGGCCCACGAGCTCAAGGGGCAGGCCATCGCGGCGTTCGTCACGCTGCGTGAGGGGCAGCACGCGTCGACCGCCTTACGCGACGAGCTGCGCGAGTTCGTGGCCGAGAAGATCGGCGCCATCGCCCGCCCCGATGACGTGCTCTTCTCCGCCGACCTGCCGAAGACCCGCTCGGGCAAGATCATGCGCCGCCTCCTCCGCGACATCGCCGAAGGGCGCGCCCTCGGCGACACCACCACCCTCGCCGACCCCGGCGTCGTGGCGAAGCTGAAGGAGCAGTACGAGAGCCAGGAAGCGTGAAGGGCGAGTGAGAAGTGGGGAGTGGCGGGTGGCGCGTGAACTGCCGTCGCAGGTCCTCGCCACCCGCCACTCCCCACTTCTCACTCTCTTTCGGTGGTACAGCCCGTGCCTTATCGTAGAGTGAAGCGTCTAAGGAACGTTGCGTTCGCGACGTTCTTCGTGATCCTTTCCGAGGCGGTTCACGCATGCTCGGCCGGCTGTTTCCCGAGTCCATCTTTCCGCGGAAGCTGAGCCCCACCGCCGAGCGGCGGCTGCGGCTCGCGCAGGCACGCGCCGAAGAGTCGATCGTGCGCGCGCACGTCGACAACGCGCTCATGTTCGTCGACACGCTGGCGGAGGACCTGTCCTTCGACCGCGCCATCGACGCGTACATCCGCGTGATGGGAATTCCGGAGCCGCTCGCCAGCACCGTGGCGACGCGAACCCTCGTCGTGCTCGGCCAGGACCTCGTCCCGTTCCGTCGCCGCAATCGCGACGGCGACGGCTCCGACGCGCAGCCGCGACTCAGGCTCAACGAGGCCGCCGAAGCGCGGCACCGGCGACGGGCGTAGCACCGGGGACTCCCAAGTACCGCAGTCCCC
>Ga0307410_10000501_pt1 | contig 15930 bp, 12 predicted proteins | sample 322Ometagenome_3_FD_203707 | JGI IMG/M metagenome (GOLD analysis project Ga0307410, IMG submission 203707) | Maize rhizosphere microbial communities from greenhouse at UC Davis, California, United States - 322HYB-O-3 | ecosystem: Host-associated > Plants > Roots > Rhizosphere > Soil | place... | reverse complement strand
CACACCGGTCTTGGTGTAGAAAGCCGGGATGCCGGCGCCACCGGCGCGGAGGCGCTCGGCGAGGGTGCCCTGCGGGGTGAACTCCACCTCCAGCTTGCCGGCGAGGTACTGCTCGGCGAAGAGCTTGTTCTCGCCCACATAGGAGGCGATCACCTTGCGGACCTGTCCGGCTTCGATCAGGATCCCGAGGCCCTTGCCGTCCACGCCCATGTTGTTGGACACCACGGTGAGGTCCTTGACGCCCGAATCGCGAACCGCCTCGATCAGGTCAGCCGGGATGCCGCTGAGCCCAAAGCCTCCGACGGCGAGCGTCATGCCGTCCCGCAGTACGTCCTGCAGCGCGGCGGCCGCTCCGGATTTCAGCTTTGACATCGCATCTCCTCATTGAGTTCCTACGCAATCCACTTTGTGGACTGTCCCTCTGCTTTGGGAGCCTACGGGTCCGAAATAGTGGCTGTCAATGGACGATTTTGGCGACAAAGGCGCCGTTTTTACAGTGTGGACGGTAGGCTAATGACCATCCAGAATGTGGATGATTTGGCAGGTCAAACACAAAGTCCGAGGAAAAAAGATGTCTTCATTACCGGTCCAGGGCGCACAAGTCGTCAGCCGCGTCGCGTCCCTGCTGCGCATTGTCGGACGGAAGCCGGAGGGTTCCCCGCTCGTGGAACTCGTCAGGGAATCCGGGCTCACCCGCCCCACCGTGCACCGGCTGCTTTCCTCGCTGGCCTCCGAAGGGCTCCTGGACCAGGACCCCCAAAGCGGCAATTGGGTGCTGGGTCCGGAGATCCTGCTGATGGGGTCCGTGGCCTCTGCCCGTTTTCCGCTGGAGGACATCGCCCGGCCAAGCCTTCGCCGGCTGGCCGAAGAGACCGGTGAAAGCGCCTTCTTCTCCATCCGCCGCGGAGCGGAAACGGTGTGCCTGCTCCGGGAGGAAGGCAGCTTCCCTGTTCGCTCCTTCGTGCTGCACGAAGGCGTCCGGTTCCCGCTGGGCGTGGCATCCGCCGGAACCGCGATCATGGCGTTCCTGCCCGAGGCGGAGCAGGAAGAGCTACTGGCCGACTGGGCCGCGCACGCCGGCACCTTCGCCGCAGGCCACACCGAGGCCCTGGTCCGGGAGAACCTGGCCAGGACCCGGCAGGCCGGATATTCGGTGAACCCCGGGCTGGTGCTGGAGGGCAGCTGGGGGATGGGGGCGGCGGTGTTCGACCAGCGCGGGCGCCCCGCCTGGGCGTTGTCGCTGACCGGGATCGAGCCGCGGTTCCGCGGGGACCGGCAGGAGACCCTGGGCCGCCTCTTGATGGAGGAGGCGCACCGGATCTCCCAGCAGCTGGGCGGCGACGGCAAGGGCGGCCGGCCCCGCTGAGTCTCCCCGGCTTTGCCGAGGAACGACGGCGGCGCGCCGCCTTCCTGGGGTGTCACGCCGTCGTGCTTCCCCAAAAGCGGGGAAGTTCAGCGCTCAGGTTGCTGCTTCCGGGTCAGAGGCCGACCCGGGGCTCCTCCGGACCCTGGTGCTTCCACCAGGTGTCAAAGATGGAGACCGGTACTGTGCGCTTGTGGCGGGTGCGGAGGTACTTCTGCTCGATCGACTCGGCAACGGCGTCCGGGACGTCGCGGCCTTCGAGGTAGTCGTCGATCTGGTCGTAGCTCAGGCCGAGCTCGTCCTCGTCGGTGCGGCCGGGCTTGCCGTCGAGGAGGTCGGCCGTGGGGACCTTCTCCCAGATCCGGGCCGGGGCGCCGAGCTCAGCGAGGAGTGCCCGGTTCTGGCGCTTGTTCAGCCCGAACAGCGGCAGGATGTCGGCGCCGCCGTCGCCGTATTTGGTGAAAAACCCGGTGACAGATTCAGCGCCATGGTCCGTGCCGATCACCAGGTAGTTGTGCTCGCCGGCGAGGGCGTACTGCGCGATCATGCGGGTGCGGGCCTTGGTGTTGCCCTTGTGGAAGTCGGAGATGCCGTTGCCCACGGTCTTCTCGAATTCGTCCTCGAAGCCGTCCACCGCTGCGGAGATGTTGAACGTCCACTCGGTCTTGGCCTTGATGAAGTCCAGTGCGGCCTGGGCGTCGTCCTCGTCATGCTGCACGCCGTACGGAAGGCGGACCGCCACGAAATTGGCTTCCGTTCCTTCCGCCTCGAGCTCTTCCACGGCAAGCTGGGCCAGCCGGCCCGCGAGCGACGAATCGAGGCCTCCGGAGATGCCCAGGACATAGCCCTTGGTGCCCGTCGCCTTGAGGTACTCCTTCAGGAAAGTGACGCGTTTGCGCACCTCCCCGGCGGGGTCGATCCGGGGCTGGACGCCCATTTCTTCAATGATCCTGGCCTGGAGTTCGCGCATGTGATCCAGACTAGTCAGCAGTGTCAACCATGCTCAACTGTGTCCGCCTGAATCAGGCCGGGAATTACGCCGGCGGGGGAGCCGGAGCCTGCGGCCCGGCGCCCGCGCCAGCAGCCGATCCGGACAACGGTGCCGGCCCGGTGGAGGCGCGGACCGTGAGGTGGGTGGGCATGACGGACCGGCTGCGGGTGCCGCCGCCGGCCAGGGGGTTCAACTGCGCCAGCAGCATGGACACCGCCACCCGGCCGGCCTGTTCGATCGGGGACGCCATGGTGGACAGCGGCGGATTGCAGAAGTCCGCGCCGAAGATGTCGTCGCAGCCCACAATGCTCATGTCCTCCGGCACCCGGATGCCGCGTTCGCGAAGACGCTGGAGCATGCCGATGGCGATGAGGTCGTTGAACGCGATGCAGGCCGTCACTCCGCTGTGCACGGCGGCGTCTGCGGCAGCTGCACCGGACTGTGTCTTGGGGGCGAAGGGTCCCAGCCGGCGCACTTCCACGCCGCGCTCCTCTGCGGCGATGGACAGGGCGGTCCAGCGGCGTTCGCTGGACTGCGAGGACGGCGGTCCGGCCATGTAGGCGACGCGGGTATGGCCCAGCGAGATGAGGTGGTCCAGGGCCTGGCTGGTGGCGGACGGGGTGTCGATGAGGACTGCGGGGACGCCGGGCACGTCGCGGTTGATCGTGACCATCGGCATCTTCGCCGCGGCCGCGAGCAGGGCATCGTCACTCAAGCGGGAGGCGGCCACCACGATTCCGTCCGCGCTCTTGCGGAGCTGTTCCATCGTGCTGGCTTCCACCTCGTCGGATTCCTCCGTGTCCACCAGCAACTGGGTGTACCCGGCGGCCTTAAGCTGCAGCTGGGTGCCCCTGATGAGGTCGAAGTAGAACGGGTTGGTGATATCAGGGACAAGCACTCCCACTGCGCCGGTGCGGCCGGAGCTCAGCGCCTTGGCCTGGCTGTTGGGGATGTAGTGCAGCTGCGCCGCGGCGGCCTCGATCCGCTGGCGCGTCCTGATGTTGACGCGGTCCGGTGTGGAGAGCGCCCGGGAAACGGTGGAGGCCGCCACGCCGCAGAGCGCGGCGATGTCGTGGATGGTGGGCGGGCGGTCCACTGCTGCTGGTTGCGTCGTAGCCACGGCGCTCCTCTCTGAACGTGGTGGCCGGGCCGTGACGGCCGGGTCGATGGGACAGGCCTGTGACTGGCGACACAGATCCGCTCTGCAAAGAATGCCACAGATTGTCAAAGAATGGCAACCGGTTGTCACAAGTCTCCGCGCTGGCTAAACTGGGCTGGACACCGTTTGTGAACTGCGTCACCGCGCTGGAGCCGAAATGAGGGCTGCCCGTGCGGCGGCCGCGAAACCCAGGAGATCCGCGTGAGCGAAACAACAACCGCAGTCTGGCCGCTCTCAGGCTTCGGCGACGAAATTGATCCCGACCCCGCGGTACAGGCCGCCGTATTGCTGGCCCTCGGCGCCAGCCACATTGAGGTGCGCAGCGCGTGGGGCACCAATGTTTCCGAGCTGGAACCGCAGCAGGTTGCCGCCCTCAAGGACATCCTCGATGAGAAAGGCCTCAAGGTCTCGGCCGTGGCCAGCCCGATCGGCAAGGTGGACGTGAGCCTGCCGGTGGAACACGAACTGGACCGTCTCCGCCAGATCATCTCCGTGGCCAAGGGCCTCGATACCAAGTACGTCCGGATCTTCTCCTTCTACCGGGCTGAAGGCCGCAGCGCGGAAGACATCCGCGACGACGTCATGGTGCGCATGGGTGCGCTGGCAGCGCTCGCTGCAGAGGCCGGCGTCGTACTTCTGCATGAAAACGAAAAGGGCATCTTCGGCGACACTCCCGAGCGCGTCCTGGACATCATGACGACCGTCAATTCCCCGGCCCTGCGGATCGCCTGGGACAACGCCAACTTCGTCCAGGTGGGCGTCAAGCCCTATACGGACGGTTACGCCATGCTGCGCCCCTACCTCGAGTACTTCCAGGTCAAGGACGCGCTGTCCACCACCGGCGAAGTGGTGCCCTCCGGCGAGGGCGACGGCGAGCTGGACGCCACCATCGCGGCCCTGAAGGCGGACGGCTTCACCGGCTTCGCCTCCCTGGAACCCCACCTGGCCAGTGCCCATGAGCTGGGCGGCTTCTCGGGACCGGTGGCGTTCGGCATCGCGGCCCGGGCCTTTGCCGCCCTGGCTGCGAAGAACGGGGTTGAACTCTCTTGAGTACGACGGCAGCGGTCATCGGCTGCGGCGACGTTTCGGCCGTGCACTTCGAGGCGGTGGCGAAGCTCGACGGCGCCACGCTGGTGGCGGTCTGCGATGCGGATCCGCAGCGGCTGGCTGACGCAGTGGCCGCCCACGGCGTCCCCGGCTACGCCGACCACCTGAGCCTCATCGACGCCGTCCGGCCGGACGTGGTGCACATCTGCACCCCGCACGACCAGCACGCCTCGCTGGCTGCTGACTGCCTGGAACGCGGCGTCAACGTCATTGTGGAGAAACCGCTGGCCCACACCCTGGCTGAGGGCCGGCGGCTGGTTGCAGCCGCGTCGGCCGGCAGCGCAAAAATCGCCGTGTGCTTCCAGAACCGGTACAACGCGACGTCGCAGGCCATGCACGGGCTGCTGCAGTCCGGCGAGCTGGGCGCGGTAGTGGGGGCGTCGGCAACGGTGATGTGGCAACGGTCTGCGCAGTACTACCAGGACCGGCCGTGGCGGGGGACCTGGGCCGGCGGCGGCGGCGGGCTGATGATGAACCAGGCCATCCATACCGTGGACCTGCTCCAATGGCTGGTGGGCGATGTCGTTGCCGTCACCGGAAATGCCTCCACGCGCTTCCTGGGCGGCGCCATCGAAGTGGAAGATACCGCGGAGTTCGTGGCGGAACACGCCAACGGTGCACGGAGCGCGTTCTACGCCACGCTCGCCAATGCCTTCAACGCGCCGGTGACACTCGATGTGGTCACCGAGAAGGCAGTCCTGAGCCTGCGGGGCGACCTCACCGTGACCCATGAGGACGGACGGGTGGACGTCGTTCCGGAGCGCCGGAGCGACTCCGGCGGCCGGTCCTACTGGGGGGTCTCGCACGAGCTGCTGATCAACGACTTCTACGCCCGGCTGGACGAACCGGAGCCGTTCTGGATCAGCCCCGCGGAGGCTGAAAAGTCGCTGGGCATCATCAAGGACGTCTACCGCCAGAGCTACCCGGAGTCGGCTGACCAAGTGTCCTAAGGCTGCGCTGAGGCGGCCTGACGCTCGACGCGAGCAACCGATTGCAGGCCTCCCAAGTCCTTAGAACGTTTCACCTCGGGATGCTCCAAGGCAATATTGCAACATCTTTGACAATCGGTTGCCAAACAGGGCAGTAATGCGTACTCTGAATCTCACAAGGCCGGTGTGGTCCACGCCACACCGGCCTCTTTCCGAAAGTCTCACGTTCCACAGATCCAAGGAGCCAACAATGAAGTTAGGTCCCAAGGCGGCAGCGACCGCCCTCACCGTCAGCGCGGCGCTCGCGCTGACCGCGTGCGGAGGCACCGCAAAGTCCGGCCCCGGCGCGGGGGCTGCTGCCACTGCCCTGACGATCGGCACCATCCAGGACGTGCGTTCCTGGGACCCGGCCCAGGCCCACGTGGGGCACGCGCTCCAGCCTTACCAGGCGGTGTACGACACGCTGATCCTGCGCGAACCGGACGGAAAGCTCAGCCCCATGCTGGCCACGGCGTGGAAGTACAACGACACCAACACCAAGCTCACTGTGGATCTGCGCACGGACGTCACGTTCACTGACGGAGCCAAGTTCGACGCCGAAGCCGCCAAGGCCAATATGGACCACTTCAAGAAGGCCAACGGCCCGCAGATGGCCCAGCTCGCCTCAGTCCAGGATGTGGCCGTAGTGGACGCGGACACCATTGACATCAACCTCGCCACGCCGGATCCGGCACTGGAGTACTTCCTCAGCCAGGCCGCCGGCCTGATGGGGAGCCCCAAGGCGCTGGGAAGCGAAGGCATCAAGACGGAACCGGCCGGCTCGGGCCCGTATGTGATGGACAAGGCTGCCTCGGTCAAGGATTCCCAGACCGTCTTCTCTGCACGCGAGGGCTACTGGAACAAGGACCTGCAGAAGTACTCCAAGCTCACGTTCAAGATCCTGGCGGACATCACCGCCCGCACAAACGCACTGGTTTCCGGCCAGGTTGACGCCACCATCCTGGACCCCAAGACAGGCAAACAGGCCGAGGGCGCCAAGATGAAGCTTGCCGCCAACGAGGTGGACTGGCAGGGACTGCTCCTGTTAGACCGGGACGGCGTCAAGAACGCTCCGCTGAAGGACGTCAAAGTCCGCCAGGCCATCAACTACGCGTTCGACCGGAAGACAATCCTGGACCAGGTCATGCTGGGCCAGGGCACCCCCACGTCCCAGCCGTTCGGCAAGGCAAGCGGAGCCTGGACCGAAGAGCTCGAGAACCACTACAGCTACGATCCGGCCAAGGCCAAGCAGCTCCTTAAGGAAGCGGGCTACGAAAACGGCGTCACCCTGGAAATCCCCAGCATCCAGAACTTCGAAACCCAGATTTCCGTGGTGAAGCAGCAGCTGGCGGACGTGGGCATCACACTCAACGTCGGTGCCGCGCTGACCAACACCTTCACGTCCGACGTCGCAGCTCAGAAGTACACCACCATGTTCTTCTCCCTCTTCCAGGGCGAGCCGACGGTTGCCATCAACCAGATCATCTCCACCAAGGCGCTCTACAACCCGTTCAAGAACGCCAGCCCGGAGCTGGACACGAAGATTGAGGCCGTGCGCACCGGCGGTGCCGATGCCGGCAAGCTGGCCCAGGACGTGAACAAGTACGTAGTGGAGCAGGCCTGGTTCGCCCCGCTGTTCCGCGTCAACCAGATGTACTACCACAACTCCAAGGTGGACGTGGAGCCGCAGATCCAGCAGGCCGTTCCCTCCATCTACAACTACTCACCCGCCAAGTAGGACTCCATGATCAGGTTCATTGCGAAAAGGCTGGGCAGCGGGCTGGTGGTGCTGTTTGTTGTCTCGGCGCTCACCTTCTTCCTGCTGTATATGTCCAGCGGGAGCATCGCCCGGAACATCCTGGGCGACCAGGCCACGGCTGAACAGGTGGCCATCAAGGAACAGGAATTGGGACTGGACCAGCCCCTGGTGGTCCGCTACTTCGCCTGGGTGGGCGATGCCCTCGGCGGCAACCTTGGCGCCTCGTGGTTCACCTCGGAACCGGTGGCCAACTCCCTGGCCAGCCGGATCCCGGTGACAATGACCATGGTTTTCGCAGCAATGATCCTGATCGCTATTTGTGCCGCGCTCATCGGCGTTATCGCCGCCGTGAAGCGCGGCTGGGTGGACAGGGTGGTCCAGGTTGGCGCCATCATCGGTGACTCCGTCCCGGGGTTCGTCATCGGTGTCATCCTGGTCACCATCCTGGCCATCCAGCTGGGCCTCTTCCCGGCCACCAGCACCATCTCGCCGGAATCCGGACCGGATGCGTGGGTCTACTCCATGTCGCTGCCGGTGATCGCCCTGCTGATCAACGGCGTCACGGGCGGCGCGCAGCAGATCCGGAGCGCCGTCATCAAGCAGCTTGAGCGGGACTATGTCCGTACGTTGCGCAGCCGCGGAATCGGCGAGCGCGAGATCTTGTTCAAGCACGTCCTGCGCAGCGCAGCCCCGGCGGGCTTGACGGTGCTGAGCCTGCAGCTGATCGGCATGCTGGGCGGCGTGGTGATCATCGAGCAGATCTTCGCCCTCCCGGGCATGGGTCCGCTGGCGGTCACCGCCACCGGCCAGTCGGACCTGCCGGTGGTGATGGGCGTCGTGATGTACACGGTGGTCGTCGTCATCGTCGTGAACCTGCTGGTGGACATTCTCAATGGCTGGCTCAACCCGAAGGTGCGTGTGTCATGAGCGATTCCGTAGAAACCGCAGCAATAACAGCCGCGCCGGCACCCGGTGCCCCCGCGGTCCAGGCAGGACAGACCGGCACGGTGGTACGTTCCACCGTCCTGCGGCGCCTGTTCAAGAACCCCCTGGGCATCGTAGCCATCACCATCCTGCTGGGGATTTCGCTTCTGGCCGTTCTGGCCCCGGTCCTGGCGCCCTTCGAGGAGAACTACTCGAACATCGCCAAGACTCTGGCCGCTCCGGACTCTGTGAATATCCTGGGAACGGACAGCGCCGGGCGCGATGTCTGGAGCCGCCTCCTGTTCGGCGCTCAGTTGACTCTTCTGTCCGCTCTGCTCTGCGCCGGCGTGGCCATCGCCATCGGCCTCCCCGCCGGGCTGATCGCGGGCTACTACGCCGGAAAGTTCGAGGCTGTCTCCAACTGGGTGGTCAGCATCCTCATGAGCCTTCCCGGCCTGATCGTGCTGCTGACCATCCGCGCAGCCTTCGGCCCGTCGGTGTGGATTTCCATGATCGCCTTCGGCATCCTGATCAGCCCCTCGTACTTCCGGCTGACGCGCACCGCAGTGCAGTCGGTGCGCAACGAGCTTTATGTCGATGCAGCCCGGGTGTCCGGGCTCTCCGACTGGAGCATCATCGCCCGCCACATCTTCTCCGTGGTCCGCGCACCCATCATCATTCAGACCGCAGCCATCGCCGGCGTGGCCATCGCCATCCAGTCCGGGCTGGAGTTCCTTGGGCTGGGCGATCCCTCCAAGGCAACCTGGGGCGTCATGCTCAGCGAGGGCTTCAAGAACGTCTACCTGACCCCCACCCTGCTCTTCTGGCCGGCATTGGCCATGGCACTCACCATCGGCGGCCTGGTGCTGCTCGGCAACGCAATCCGCGACGCCCTTGAGGACGGCGAGAAGATCAAGCACCACAAGAAAAAGGCCACGCTGGAAAGTTCGACGGCGGCGCCCGCCGCCGCGCGCCCGTCCCGTAAGTCTGTTGCCGCCGTCGACGCCGGAACCGAGCACCACCTCGTGAAGGTGACCAATCTCGGCGTCGGATACCCGCAGGCGGACGGCTCCATCAAGAAGGTGGTGGACGACGTCTCCTTCCACGTGGACCGCGGCGAGATCCTGGGCATCGTGGGCGAATCCGGCTCCGGCAAGTCCCAGACAGCCTTCTCCATCCTGGGGCTGCTTCCGGACAACGCACGCATCGTGGCCGGTTCCATCCAGTTCGACGGCAACTACACCGTTGCCCCCGGTGAGGAACGCGTCAACCAGGACCGGCTGTCCAAGCTGCGCGGCAAGCGGATCTCGTATATTCCGCAGGAGCCCATGAGCAACCTGGACCCCGCCTTCACCATCGGCTACCAGCTGGTCACGCCCATGGTGCGCGTGCTGGGGATCTCCAAGGAGGAAGCCCGCAAGCGGGCACTGAAGCTCCTGACCGACGTCGGAATCGTCAACCCGGAACGGACGTTTAGCGCCTACCCGCACGAAGTCTCCGGCGGCATGGCCCAGCGAGTGCTGATCGCCGGCGCCATCAGCTGCGAACCGGACCTGGTCATCGCCGACGAGCCCACCACGGCCCTGGACGTCACCGTGCAGGCGGACGTGCTGGACCTCCTGCGTGAACTCCAGCAACGACTGAACATCGGCGTGATCCTGGTGACCCATAACTTCGGTGTGGTGGCGGACCTCTGCGACCGGGTGGCCGTGATGCAGAACGGCAGGCTGGTGGAGGAAGGAACCGTCCGCGACATCCTCCGCAACCCGAAAGACAAGTACACCCGGACCCTCCTGGCATCCATGCTCGAAGGCAAACCCCCCATGTCCATGCTTGTATCCAGCCAGAAGGAGCCGGTCGCATGAGCACCACGCAGAACGCCCCGCGGCTGAACGCGCCGCTGCCCACAGCCCCGCTCCTGACGGTGGACAACCTGGTGGTCGAGTACCCCAGCAAGAAGTTCCGGGCCAAGCCGTTCCGTGCCCTGACGGACATCAACATCACCATCGGCCAGGGCGAGACCCTGGGCCTGGTAGGGGAGTCCGGTTCCGGCAAGACCACCCTGGGCCGGGCGGTCCTGGGCCTGGCCCCGGTGACCGGCGGAAAGATCATCTTCGAAGGCAAGGACATTAGCCACGCCACCCGGAGGCAGCGGCGCACGCTGAGCCGGGACCTGCAGGTGGTGTTCCAGGATCCCTACACCTCGCTCAACCCGGCACTGGAGATCGGCGACATCCTGGCCGAACCCCTCGGCGTGCAGGGCATGGAACAGGCGGCGGCCAAGAAGCGGGTCAAGGAGCTGCTGGACCAGGTGGGGCTCCCCTCGGACGCCATCCACCGCCTGCCGCGGGAGTTCAGCGGAGGCCAGCGCCAGCGCGTGGCGATCGCCCGGGCGCTCGCCCTCTCGCCCAAGCTGATCGTCTGCGACGAACCCGTCAGCGCACTGGACCTGTCAACCCAGGCGCGTGTCCTTGACCTGTTCCTGCAGATCCAGAAGGACACCGGCGTTTCGTACCTCTTCGTCTCCCACGACCTGGACGTTGTGCGGCACATCAGCCACCGCGTGGCCGTGATGTACCACGGCGAGATTGTGGAGCAGGGGCCGGCCGACGTCGTCACCCGGGACCCGGAGCACCCCTACACCCAGCGCCTGCTGCTGGCATCCCCGGTACCTGATCCGGACCGGCAGGAACAGCGCCGGGCCGATCGGCACCGGCTGCTCGAAAGCCAGCGGCAGCAGATTGAACAGGCCGGCGCCCTCGCCTGAGGCAAGGTGCCGGATGCAACACAACAGCCATAACTACGGAGGAACACAGTGGCCAAAATAGGCGTACAGGCGATGATGCTGAAAGGCAGCTTCAGCGAACTCGGGGCGTTTGAGACGCTCCGTAAGGTCAGCGCGATCGGTTACAACGCCGTCGAGATCTCCCAGATCCCGATGACTCCGGAGAACGTAGCGGAGCTGGACCGGTCCCGCAGTGAACTGAGCATGGACATTGCGGCGCTGTCCGTTGCGATGGAAACCCCCAAGGGCATGCCGGCCGATTCGCTCAAGGACCATTTCGACAAGGTCGTGGATGACGCCCGGCGGCTGGACACGAAGCTCCTGCGGATCGGCATGCTCCCGTTCCCGGCCATGAAGTCGATTCACGCCCTGGTGGACTTTGCCAAGCAGGCCAACGAGTACGCCGAACGGCTGCAGGAGCAGGGAATCAGCCTGTACTACCACAACCACCACGTCGAGTTTGCGAAGTTCGACGGCAAGTACATGCTGGACGTCATCGCCGAGAACTCCCCGGCCATGGGCATGGAGATCGATGTCCACTGGGTTCAGCGAGGCGGCCTTGATCCGGTCCGGACGCTGGAAAAGTATGCCGGCCGCACGGCCATGGTGCACCTGAAGGACTACCGGATCGGACAGATGCCGGACGCCTCGTTCGGGATGCTGGAAAGCGGTGACGTCGCGGGCTTCATGGCGGAGTTCAGGAACGTTGTCCAGTTCGCCGAAGTGGGCGAAGGCAACCTGGACTTCGCATCGATCATCCCGGCCGCAGAGGCTGCCGGCGCCCAGTACATGCTGGTGGAGCAGGACGAGCTGTACGGCCGCACTGTGTGGGACGCGCTTCAGACGTCCTACGACAACCTGGTGGCACTGGGCCACGCCGACCTTTTCTAATACGCAACGACTGACTACGGAGAATTCACATATGAGCAGGAAAGTACGCCTCGGCATCATCGGCCTGGGCCAGCAGGGCGGCGCCTACGCCAGGTTCATCACGGACGGCATGGTCCCCAACATGGAGGTCGGCGCCATCTGCGACACCGACCCCGCGAAGAAGGAACTGGCCGCGTCCCAGTACCCGGACGCACCCTTCTACGACGACTACATCGCCATGCTGGAAAGCGGCGACGTCGACGCCGTCGTGACGTGCGTACCGCACTTCCTGCACCCGGAAATGGGCATCGAGACGCTCAAGCGCAACGTCCACGCGCTCGTGGAGAAGCCCGCCGGCGTGTACACCAAGCAGGTCAAGGAGCTCAACGAGTTTGCCGCGAGCAAGCCCGAACTGTCCTTCGCCATCATGTTCAACCAGCGCAACAACCCCCTGTACCGGAAGCTCAAGGAGATCGTCGACAACGGCGAAATCGGCAGCATCCGCCGCACCAACTGGATCATCACCAACTGGTGGCGTCCGCAGGGCTATTACAACTCCAGCGAATGGCGCGCCACGTGGGGCGGCGAAGGCGGCGGCGTGCTGGTCAACCAAGCACCGCACCAGCTGGATCTGTGGCAGTGGATCTGCGGCGTGCCCAAGTCCGTCTACTCCAAGGTTGCGTACGGCTTCCGCCGCGACATCGCGGTGGAGGACGAAGTCACCGCGGTGGTGGACTACGGCAACGGCGCCACGGGCGTCTTCGTCACTGCAACGCACGACCTCGTGGGGACCGACCGGTTCGAGATCCTGGGCGATCAGGGCAAGATCGTCGTCGAAAATTCCAAGACCGCCACCGTGACCCGCTTGAAGAAGCCGGAGCGCGAACTCAGCGACGCCATGGACATGGACGACGTCCGCAAGCTCTTCATGGGCGAGCTGAACCCGGAGCAGTACTACACCACCGAAGTCATCGAGTTCGAATCGGTCTGGGGCGGCCAGCACGCCGGCGTCCTGGAGAACTTCGCGGCCAACATCCTGGACGGCACCCCGCTGCTGGCCCCGGGATCGGACGGCATCAACGGCGTCCGGCTGGCCAACGCCATCCACCTGTCCAGCTGGACCGGCACCGAAGTGGGGCTGGACTTCGACGAGGACGTGTTCCTGGCCGAGCTGAACAAGCGCATCGCGGACGAGGGCAAGTTCCCCGAGCGCTCCTAGCCCAACGCTCTCGCACATTTCGGCACCGTGAGGCGAACGGTCTCTCACTTTCCTGACGAAAGTGAGAGACCGTTGGCGTGAAAGAGGCGGAATGTGAGAGATGGTTTGGCAACCATCCTGCTGATTGTTGCCATGCCGCATTAGGATGGGGCGGTGACTGAACCCAAGACGCCGGACGCCGCCGCACCAGCAAGCCCGGCCAGAAAGCACGCCCGCGACGGAAAATCCAACGCCACGATCTACGACATTGCCAAGGTTGCCGGCGTCAATCCGTCCACGGTTTCCCGCGCGCTCAGCAAGCCGGGCCGGGTCAGCGCCAAGACCCAGAAACTCATCGAGGACGCCGCCGCCGAGCTGAACTACCAGGTCAACCCGTTCGCCCGGGCCCTGCCCACCGGCCGCACCAATACCTTCGGTTTGATCGTCGCGGACATCACGAACCCCACGTTCTTCGACATCATCCGCGGCGCGCAGACCACCGCCACCCTGCGCGACTACACCCTGGTGCTGGCCGAATCCGCCGAGTCCGGGGTCACCGAGCTGACTGCAGCCCGCCGGATGATGGCCACCGTGGACGGCCTCATCCTGGCCAGCCCGCGCATGGACGACGACGACATCCGCGCCCTGGCCCGCGACAAGCCCGTGGTGGTCATCAACCGCGAGGTGGAGGGTGTGCCGTGCGTGGTTCCCGACGTCAACAAGGGGATCAGCGAGGCCGTCCGCAGCCTGGCCGCCAACGGGCACACGAAAGTTGCCTTTGTGGCCGGGCCGCCGCAGTCCTGGATGTCCGCCCGGCGCTGGGAAGGCGTGCAGGCCGCCTGCGAATGGTCCCGGCTCGAGGCCGTGCGGCTGGAATCCAGCAAACCCACAGTCGACGGCGGCCGGCAGGTGGCGCGCGACGTCCGGGCCAGCGGCGCCACGGCCGTGCTGACGTACAACGACCTGCTGGCCATCGGACTCATGCAGGAGCTCCAGGCGGCGGGCATGGTGGTGCCGGACCAGATCAGCATCGTGGGCTTCGACGACATCTTCGGCGCAGATTTCACCACGCCGCCGCTCACCACCGTGCGCTCGCCGCTGGGGGAGTGCGGCTCGGGCGCCACCACCCTGCTGCTCGACCTGCTGCACGGCACGGGGGAGCCGGCGGCTACGCTCCGCGTCGAAACGGAGCTGGTGCTGCGGGGCTCGAGCGGACGGCTGCTTCCCGCGGGCTAGGTCCCAGGACGCAGAATCGGTCCGAGGACACCCGGATTCGCGCGTCCCCGGACCGAACCGGCGTCCTGGGGCCAAATCTGCGTCACCAACGGCCCGCAACTTAATGGCAATTTATGGCAACCGGTTGACAAAGAGCCGCGGGAGGCCGGACCATTGATCTATGTCACAGTCGATTGCCGCCAACCCAGACCGGCTCCTGCCCGCGGATCCCGGAACGCGCAGCATTGCGCGCGACCTCCTGCAGCGCGTCCAGGACCTCCCCATCATTTCCCCGCACGGGCACGTTGACGCCGCAGTCATCGAGCACAACACCCCTTTCCCGGACCCGGCAGCGCTGCTGGTCAGTCCGGACCACTACGTCACCCGCCTGATCCATGCCAGCGGCGTCCCGCTGGACCGGCTGCGGGCGTCGAAAACCGCTGCGCCGGACTCCCGCGCCGTATGGCACGAGTTCTGCAAGGCCTGGCCCCTGTTCGAAGGCACCGCCTCCGGCTACTGGCTCCGCACCCAGTTCAGCAGCGTGTTCGGCCTGGCGCAGGAGATCAGCGCCGCGACCGCCGATGCCAGCTACGACGCGATTTCCGCCAAGCTGCTGGAGCCCGGCTTCCGCCCCCGCCAGCTCTTCAAGGACTTCAACATCGAGGTCCTGGCCACCACGGACGATCCCCTGGACAGCCTGGCCAGCCACAAGGCCATCGCCCAGGACCCCACGTTCCACGGCCGCGTCCTGCCCACGTTCCGCCCGGACCAGTACCTGAACATCGCGCACCCCGAGTGGTCCGCGAACGTTGACCGGCTCATCGCGGCAGCGGGCGACGGCGCCACCGGCTACGCCGGCTACATCACCGCCTTGGAGAACCGGCGTCGTTACTTCGTGGAACACGGCGCGGTCTCCGCCGACCACGGCGTCCGCACGCCCGCAACGCTCAAGCTCGACGCCGGCGACGCAGCGAAGCTGTTCGACCGCGCCCGCTCGGGCCAGGCCACGGCGCAGGACCGCGAAGACTTCGAAGCCCACATGATGTACCAGATGGCGCGGATGTCCGTGGAGGACGGCCTGGTCATGACCATCCACCCGGGGTCCTACCGCAACCACCACGGTCCTACGTTCGAGAACTTCGGCGCAGACACCGGCCACGACATCCCGTTCGCCGTCAACTACACCGAGGCGATCCGTCCACTGCTGCAGGACTTCGGCACCGCCAAGGACTTCCACCTGGTGCTTTTCACCCTGGACGAGACCGTGTTCTCCCGCGAACTCGCGCCGCTGGCCGGCTTCTACCCGTCCGTCTACCTTGGCGCCCCCTGGTGGTTCCTGGATGCGCCGGACGCCATGCTGCGGTTCCGCTCGGCAGTCACCGAGACCGCCGGTTTCTCCCGCTCGTCCGGCTTCATCGACGACACCCGCGCCTTCTGCTCCATCCCCGCCCGCCACGACGCGTCCCGCCGGATCGAGGCCTCCTTCCTGGCCCGCCTCGTCGCGGAGCACCGTGTCAGCGAAGAGCGCGCCCATGAACTGATCGTGGACATCGTGGACGGCTCTCCCCGGAAGGTCTTGACCTTCCGGGGA